>Ga0105046_10014818_pt1 | contig 12010 bp, 9 predicted proteins | sample MAT03_FD_78385 | JGI IMG/M metagenome (GOLD analysis project Ga0105046, IMG submission 78385) | Freshwater microbial communities from Lake Fryxell liftoff mats and glacier meltwater in Antarctica - MAT-03 (megahit assembly) | ecosystem: Environmental > Aquatic > Freshwater > Ice > Liftoff...
GGTCAGCGTCGCACTTGGGAAGCCGTACAATGCCGCGCTGCAAACAGCTAGCGCCCGGCGGCTGTCTTCCACGCGTACATAGGCTACATCATCGGGTAAGATAGTTCCCTGTGCTGCTAGGATGGCAGGTGTCAGCGTACCCAATACCGCTGTTGCACCCTGTTCCACGGCGCTGGCGATAAAACGATGCCCATCCACACGGCCGCCTTTGACGGCCACAAAAAGTGAGCCAGGCATTACGCTGCGGCTATCGGCGGTTACCATTTGGATGATAATATCAGACGGGTTGCGCCTGGAAGAAATATCAAAATCCGGAATTGTGGCCACTAAATCAAGTAAAGAGGGCATAAATCAGTCAGTCTTTCCTGGTTTAGGTCTGGTGCTAGCAACTTTAGTGCTTTGAGGCGCTAACTGCCTTCATTCTACATAATTTTGGGCAGATTGGCAATCACGCTAGATTTTTCAAATATCACGCGGCCCGCGCACGACTGCGATTCCCGCCGCAAAAATTACCACCACCAATAAAACACTGGCGCCGACGAAAACAGGTGGTAAACTACTATAGATCGCCTCTGCCACATCGATGGGGACTGGCGTCATGGTTGGCGTCGGCGTATCCGCTGGTGTTGCCGTGGAAGTTGGGGTTGGCGTCGGCGTTGGTGTAGATGTTGGGGTTGGTGTGCTATCATCTTCTGGAGTCACGGTGGCTGTGGCTGTCGCTGGTGCAGGCGATGTTGCCGTCGGCGATACGATTTGGGCCGCAGGCATATTCATAGTAATCACAGCACTGTTTTGAAAATCTGCTAAAGCAACGGCTGTCGTTTGGGATTCAGATTCGCCATCATCCGTGTTCGATTCTGACGGTACAGGCGTAGCCGCCACGACCGTTGGCAAGGCAATCGTAATACTAACTGGGCCGCTGTTCGTTACAGGAACGCCGGCCGCACTGGTTGCTACCAGGATGGTGCCAGGTGTGTCGGTCGGCGCGAGGATGGGCGGCTCCGTCGGTAAGGGTGTTTCGGTCGCTGTGTTTGTAGGTGTGGCGGTTGCGGTTGGTAACGGCGTATCCGTTGGCAAAGGTGTTTCGGTCGCTGTATTGGTGGGTGTCGGCGTCGCGGTATCGGTGGCCGTGGGCGTCGGCGTCGCCGTATCAGTCGGCGTCGGCGTTGGCGTAAACGTGGGCGTGGGCGTCGCCAGTGCCGCTTTGACATCTAGCGGCGGCAACGCGGCCACGGCATTAAAAGTAACACCCTCGTCATCGCTGCGCAAAACCCAATCAGTTTCCGTACCGGCATAAATTGTACGCGCCGCCTTGGGTGTATTTCCTAACGAAAAGGTCGAACCGGCATAAGGTGCACCGTTCAACATAGATTGTTGCCACACATCGCCAATGCCACTCCAGAGACCGGCGTCGGTTGCCGCCACAATCAGCCGCCCTGTGCTTACCAGATCATTAACCGCAGTTGCTGGGAAATTGGGTACTTTCACCCAATTGTCGCCATCGTTACTGCTGTAAAGACCACTGCCAGTACCGATGTACAAAGTTTTATCTTGCACAATCAAACTAAAGATGATGCCAAAATCCGGAAAGGTTGCAACTTGGGTCCAAGCCGCTGCGACAGGCGGCAGCCGGTATAACCCAGCATGCGTGCCTATATAGAGCGTGTTGCTGTACGTCGTTATTTCACGGATGCGCAGCGCTTCACCAGCCAGGCCATCGCTGAGCTTTTGCCAGTTATCGCCACCGCTGTCACTGCGAAAAACGCCATCAAAACGCGTGCCGGCGTAGAAGACACTTTTCTTGTTTTCGATCGTAGCATACAACTCACCCACCGCGCTGGTTTCGCTTATTAATGCTTTAAAGGCGACGATCTCTTCCCAACTGTCGCCACCATTGCGGCTGAGGAACAAATGACCGACGCCACCATCGGCGGCCAAGACCAGCGACGCATTTTGCGGATCAAAGGCTAGCGCTGCTACGCTGATATTTTCTAATAGACCAGTATTAACCGTCAGCCAACTCAAGCCACCATCATTGCTACGGTAGATGCCAGGCGGCTGGGGGGAATTTAAGGTGCCGGCCAACACCTTGTCTGGCGCACCGGGCGCGACAGCTAGGCTGAGTACGGGATTGGGCGACGGCGCGATGCCAGCTTGGGCGAGCACCCAATTGGGCAATAACAGCACACTCAGGCCGAATAAGATTGTCGTCCATATAAACAATGGCGAGCGAAGGACAATAGTGCGCGCAGATTTGCACCACAAATAGAGATAATTCACAATAAGCTTACCCTAGCCAACAATTGAATGAATTCAACCGTTGGTCTCCAAAATTCACAAAGACAGACCATAAAAGCACACTTTTATCATAGCTTATGCTTTAATTTGCAGACAAACAAGGGGATTGATGATATAGCTAAAAAAAGAAACGTCAAGGAATGGATCCAGTTCCACTCCTCGACGCATCAAATTTTAAACAATCCGCTTTTGCAAGCGGGCTAACTGGATTAGAAAACCAACGCTAGCAAGGTGCGTGAGGCATCGTTTGCCCAGTCGATAAGGGTGGGCGGATAGAGACCAATCCACAACGTGGCCACCACACAGACCAACAAACTGATCTGGATTGGAATACTAATCGGCACTGGCTTGTTACCAACTTCGCTGTCCGTGGTGGCAAAGAACATCGCCCGCACAACATTCAGATAGTAGAAGGCGGCTATGGCGGCGTTGAGCACCCCAATCGCGGCTAACCAGTAATATTGATGTTGCACAGCTGCCCCAAAGACAAAGAATTTGCCCATAAAGCCGCCGGTCAACGGAATGCCAGTCAAACTCAGCAAGAAGATAAACATCGGCCAGGCGAGGCCCGGCGAGTGACGGCTCAGATTCTCGAAATCGCTGATATCGGAACCGCCAGTATATTCTTCGACTGCCATCACAACCATGAAAGCGCCTACATTCGTAAAGAGATAGGCGAAGAGATAGATAAGCAGACCATTCAGGCCATTCATCGACAGGGTCGACAGATCGGCCTGGGAGGAGGAAACAAAGGCAACCAACCCCATCAGGATATAACCGGCCTGAGCCACCGAGCTATAGGCCAACATACGTTTGACACTTGTCTGGCGCAATGCGATCAGATTGCCAATCGTCATGGTGAAAATGCTCAGACCCGCTAAAATCGGCACCCAAGAGGTGCTAAAGGCGCCCAAAGCAACCAGCATTACGCGCACAATGACTGCAAACCCAACCGCCTTAGAAGCGGTAGAAAGATAGGCTGTGATCGGTGTTGGCGCGCCATCGTAGGTATCTGGCGCCCACTGGTAGAAAGGCGCTAAGCTGGTCTTGAACCCTAAACCAACCAATAAAAGCAGTGTCGCCGGTAAGACCAGTGTCGAAAGTGCTTCGTTTGCCGCAAAGCCGACGCCAATTTCAGTCAAATTTAATGAGCCACTTGCCCCATACAACATACTCATACCGTAGAGCATAATGGAGGAAGCGACTGAACCATAGAGGAAATATTTGACGCCCGCTTCTGAACTGCGCTGATCTTCGCGGACAAAGCCGACCAGCATATAACTGGTGATCGATAGAAATTCAATCGACAGGAAGAGCAGCAGCAAATTGTTGGCGCTGACCGCCAGACTCATGGCGATGGTGACAAACATAAAGAGCATCCAGAACTCGCCACGTCCACTTACGACGCGGTTCATGTAGCTGCCACCAGAAATGGCTACCAAGAGCATGGCCATATAGATGGAGACTTTCATAAAGCTACCAAACGGGTCAATGTCGATCACTGCCAACGCGGTAAATGGCTCGCGTGTGCTGGGTGGCAAGAATGACCAAAGCTGGAGGATGACACCGATCAAGCCTGCAATCAAAAAGACCACAGAGATCGCCATGTAACCGCGCCCCGAGTCATTCTCGTCGCTCATGGCCGTGTCCAAAATCAGGATCAGCAGCCCACCAACCAGCAGGATGATCTCTGGTAGAATCGAACCTAATGAGCCTACTGTAATCTCGTTCAAGGTTAGTTCCTTCGTTTACAGAAATGCGTTTGACGATGGACCACAGGCGACGTACGTGTCCGTGGTCGGTGCTCTGTGGCCGACTACAGAATGCCATGCACTAAATTCAGCAGTTGCACCGCCGACGCATTGAAATAATCTAGAATCAACGTGGGATAAATACCCAGGACAAACATGCCGATGATCAACGGCCAAAGGGTGAACTTTTCAAACGCAACCAAATCGGTCGGACCATCAGCGTGCTGACCATCTACGGTTGTCCAGTGTTCCAACTTGGTAGCGTCATATTCACCCAAAAAGACATTCTGGATCACACGCCAGAGGATATAGACGGCCGTCATGATGATACCAATCGCGCCAAACGCCGCCCAGTAGGGCACCAGCGCAAAGGCACCGCGGAAGGTAAAGAACTCGGCCCAGAAACCCGCCAAACCAGGCAAGCCCAAGCTAGCAAAGCCAGCAACCAGCATCATGCCATAGAGTTGGGGTGTTTTGGAGCTAAGGCCACCAAATTTCGCCAGTTCACGCGTGTGGGCGCGTTCGTAAATCACACCGATCAAGAGGAAGAGCGCCCCTGTGATGATACCGTGGTTGAACATTTGCAGCGTCGCGCCGTTGAGCGCCATGGCCGCGCTGTCCATCACTGCTTCTGGGGTCAAATTAAAGGTTTGGGCAGCTGCTTCGGCGCCGGCTGGCGTCAAAACACTTGCCGCCGCCCCAATGCCCAGCATAACATAGCCCATGTGCGAAACTGAACTATAGGCAATCAAGCGCTTCAGATCGGTTTGCGCCACGCAGACAAAGGCACCGTAGACAATGGCAATTGCGCCAATCGCGACAATCCACATCGACCAGGCTTGGCTTGCTTCGGGGAAGGTGGGCAGAACGATGCGTAAGAAACCGTAAGCACCCAGCTTTAGCATAACACCAGCCAGAATGACACTGCCCGCGGTAGGGGCTTCGGTATGGGCATCGGGTAGCCAGGTGTGGAAAGGGAAGCTGGGCACTTTAAAGGCAAAGCCTAAAAAGAAACCCCAGAAGACAAGGCCGCTAATCAACGCACGGCTCTCTTCGTTGGCAATATCCATAAAGGGCCGCGCTGCCGCCGCGCCGATAATGTCGAATGTGCCGGTTGCAAAGTAGGTAGCCAAAATGGCCAACAACATTGCCACCGAGCCAATCAAGGTATAGATAAAGAACTTGATCGAGGCATAGCTGCGATTCTTACCACCCCAGATACCAATCAACAGATACATTGGCACGAGGCTGATCTCCCAGAAGAGATAGAAGAGCACGTAGTCAAGCGCCATAAAGACACCCACCATGCTCAGTTGCAGCAAGTGGAACATGACAAAATATTCTTTTACGCGGTGGTTAATCGTGCCAGCGCTGTAGTAGATACTCAGGGTCGAAAGCACTGTGGTCAAGAAGATCAGCGGCACACTTAAACCGTCGACGCCCAGGTCGAAGCTCGCATTAAGCGCTGGAATCCAGTCGGCGTTTACCTCAAATTGCATCCCACCAACACCAAAATCATAGGCAGCTAGTAAGTAAATGCTCAGGCCGAGTGGCAATAGACTGGCGATAATTGAGCCCCATTTGATTGCCTTTTCATTGCTGGCCAACAATACCAGAATCGCAGCCACCGCCGGCCAAAATAAAATGACTGGCAATAACCAGTTACTATTTTCCATGAATCATTCCTCCGCACACGCTATTTTTGAAAATTCAAGTTTGTAATGAAAACTTGAGTAAATGGTAAGTCGTAAATGGTAAGTGGTAAGTGTGCCGTAGTCTGCACTTACCAATCACCAATTACACTAATTTCAAGAAGATCGGCAATGCCTTCAACAATAGCCAAACTGTCATGGAGACCACCACCAACAGCAGGTAAACCTGAACATGACCATCTTGTGTATTACGCAGGATGCTGCCCAGACGGCTGGAAATATTACCACTTAGATTGACCACACCATCGACAATCAGCCGATCAAATGCTGCTGCGAATTTCGACAACGCCATCCCGGCCGCGCCGATTGCGTCGACAATCGGATCGATTACCCACAGATCATCGAACCAGTAAAGGAATTTCGATAGGGCAAGTGAAAAGGCAACAATGGTCGCGTTGTAGATTTCATCAATCTTATACTTATTGTGCAAGACCATCCAGAAGGGGCCTAACACGTTGCGCAACGGATCAATCTGATCTACTGCCAGACCTTTGCCGTAGACACGATAGCCAGTCCACAAACCACCCAGGGCAACGACAATCGAAAACAGCATGGGGATGAAGCTGAATTCTGGGTGGAGCGGGTGAAATCCGAGATGCTCAATATAAGGTTCCAAGAAACCTTCTAGCCAGTTAGCGCCTGGAATGCCAATGAAGCCTAGACCAATCGCAAAAGGTGCAATCAGCATCAGTGGCCAGGTCATGCTGGGTACACTCTCGGGGGCATGTTTTGCCATCTCGGTGCGCGGCGTCCCCAAGAAGGTAAGACCAATCTGACGCGCTGTGTAGAACGCGGTTAAGAAAGCCGAAATCACCAGTACGGCAAAAACAATCGTGTTGCCGCCGTACCAGGCGCTTGCCAAAATTTCATCTTTGGACCAAAAGCCAGCCGTGACAAACGGAAAGCCACTCAGGGCCAAGCCGCCGATGATGAAGGTCCATGCGGTGCGTGGCATACGCGCGAGCAAGCCGCCCATGTTGCGCATATCTTGGGGGTCTTCGGGATTGAGATCACCATCCTTGCGGTGGATGATCTGCGCGCCATGCCCGTGTCCAGTATCTGCGGGGCTGTGCGTTTCGTCACCACCATGCTCGCCGCCAACATCCGCGTGCCCATCATGCGAACCATGCTTATGTACATGGTGGAGGCCATGCTCTACGCCATGGATCACGCTGCCGGAGCCGAGAAAGAGCAACGCCTTGAAGAAGGCATGGGTAAGCAGATGAAAGAGAGCGGCCATATAGGCGCCGATGCCAATCGCTGCTACCATGAAGCCAAGCTGGCTAATGGTAGAATAGGCGAGTACACGCTTGATGTCCCACTGGGCCACGGCAATTGTTGAGGCGAATAAGGCAGTAAATGCACCAATGAAGGCCACAAAATTCATCGTCCCCGGCGAAACCTCACCGGCTACAGCAAAGAGCGGGAACATCCGCACCAGCAAGAAGACGCCAGCAGAAACCATCGTGGCGGCATGAATCATGGCGCTAACGGGGGTTGGGCCTTCCATCGCATCGGGCAACCAGACGTGCAGCGGGAATTGGGCGCTCTTGCCGACCGTCCCAAAGAAAATTAGCACCGCGATCAACGCTACCCAGGGCACACTCAGCCCTAAGAACGGAATCGACACGATGGTCTCACCTAGATGATGCAAGGTTTCTGCATTGAGGATGTCGCTAAACATTAAGCTGCCGACCTGCGTATACAGGAACATCACGCCGATCAGCATAATGACATCACCAACACGGGTGGTCATAAAGGCTTTAACAGACGCAGCCTGCGCTGATTTCTTCTCGTACCAGAAGCCGATCAACAGGTAGCTGCACAGACCCATGATTTCCCAAAAGATGAAGAAGGTCAATAGCGAGTTAGAGACGACCAGCCCCAACATGCCAGCCGCAAAGAGGCTGATATAAGCCATAAAGCGGCTATAGCGCGGATCCTTGCCCTGTGCATAAGAGACAGGATAAGCCTTAGGATTCAGATGGGCTGGAAACGTCATATATCCGCTGGCATAGATGAAGATCATGACCAGCAAAAACGAAGACATGAAGAGCATCAACGCGTTAGCCGGATCGACCTGATAGCCAACTAGAATCTTGCTGGCGCCGGTCGGGATTGAGAAGAGTTGCCCCTCTACCGGATGTTCGCCAAAATGATCCGTGAAAAATGCGCTAAAGGCGATTGGCCAGCTTAATAGAAAGCTAAGCACAGCACCACTGATCGCGATTAAAGCGCTGACTGTCTTGTTACGATTGGCGAATAAAATAATCGCCACAAAGGCAAGAAAGGGCAGAACTGGTACAAACCAGGCTAAATTTAGAAATCCATCCATGGATCAACCTCGTCTCGGGCTTTCTCTATCTTTACAATTGTGTGAAAGCGATGAATTCTATACTAGTGAAATTATCGTTTTCAAACTAAGCAAAGTTTAATAATAAAAATCAAGCATGCTCATCCATGTAAAGTGGGCAAACCCATTGTTTTGCCACTTTCGGCTGATGACGTCAAGCATTGGCGCTGTTTTGAAAGCTGTGCAAAAAATTGCCAGCTCCAAACCCCACAATCGCGCCGACCACGGCTAAGATCAAGAATACAAAGTCATTGCGTACTTCGAGCAGTGTCCCAATCCCGATGAATAAGGCAGCACCCACGAATGCAGCCACCAACAAGGTGGTTTGGATTGACTTTTTGCGTTTGGCTTCCACCAATAAGCTAGCTGCATCTCGATATTGGGGCACGTGTTTGATAATTTCCTTTAGCAGATGGACCGCGCCGGTAAAATTGCCTTGCGCCATCTTCTCTTGCGCCATGTTATAAAGGAATTCGCACTGTTCATCCAGCGTACCAGTAAGCGTTTGTTTTGGCATGATAAAGTCAATTGTATAAAACGTACTTCGTAATGTGTAGCTATAGTCTATGGCTCATAACTCGGTTATCACTAACCAGCATATTTACGTAGTACACACTATACGCCTATCCCTTCAGCAAATCGAGCTTGTCCAGATCGACTGTTTTACGATTCCGGTAAATTGAAATAATTAAGGCTAAACCGACCGCGGCTTCAGCCGCAGCCACTGCAATCACAAAGAGCGCAAAAACCTGACCATCTAGGCGAGTAGCAGCATTTTCGCTGTAGCGCCAGAAAGCAACTAGATTGATATTGACTGCGTTGAGCATCAATTCGATGCTCATTAAGACGGCAATGGCATTGCGCCGGGCCAGGGCGCCGTACAGGCCACAACTGAAGACAAAAGCAGCTAGAATTAAGTACCAGCTTAGGGAAACCATTGGATGTATCCTTCAGATTAGTAAACGGTAATCAGTAAGATAGTAAATAGTGTTCAGCTATCAGGAGTTTTTAGCCATACACTATGGATAACCGCACACTAGCGCCGATCACGCGCCAGCAGAATGGCGCCGGCCAGCGATACGAGTAACAGCAACGCCAGCAACTCAAACGGAATCAAATAGGTAGTGACAAATAACTTACCCAAGTTAGCAATAATCTGTTCACCGGAGCCAAGCTCGACCCCAAAAGTAGGCCACGGTGCACCCGAAACCAGGCCGGCCAACACGAGGAAGAAGAGGCTCGTAATAATCACCGCTGTGCCAGCCTGCTTGTTGACTTGGGAGGTCGCGCCATACATCATGCCGCGCGTCAACATAATGGCAAACGTGATCAGCGTCGAAATGGCGCCTACATAGACCAAAATTTGGCTGACGGCCAAAAATTCAGCCTCTAGTAGAGCATAGATGCCGGCCACGCCAAAGAGCGTACCCACCAATGCTAGTGCGTTGTGAAATAGATTCCGCGCACCAACGACCATCAGCGCACAAAATGCGGTGAATAGCGCCATTGGGATAAAGACCGCCTGTTGCAAAGTTGGAATCGGCGGCAATGGGAAGAGTTGTTGTAGGATTTCCATTAGGTCACCTTACTAATTGTGAATAATGAATAATTAATAATTAATGGTTAATGAATGATCTCGTTGAGCTGCATTACCCATTAGGCAGTAATTATCCACAACTAATGATTTATTTAATCACCTGACGAAGCAGGTTGCATTGTCCCGATCAGTGACTTCGGTTGGAAAGCGCGCTTGGTGCGAGCTTTCTCATTGGTTAAGTACTTACCAAGCACTCGGGCAACAATCGCCAGTACAACTAGATTGCCAACCAAAACCGCAGCGTAGTTCCAAAAACCATAACGAATGACTTCGCCAGTGGCATCATCAATCACTGCACCTGGCAACTTCAAGGCAATCATCTGCCAGAGAATCAGACCCAACACCAACGGTACCAGGACCTTCCAGGCAAACGACATCATTTGGTCAACACGAACACGGGGGAAGGTGCCTTTGATCCAGGAGGTGACAATATATAAACCAAATGCCTTGATCAAGAAGTAGACAATGCCAAGCGCTGGAATTTGATCGACAAATGGTCCCTGATAGCCACCCAGGAAGAGCATAACGGCAATCGCGCCGAGGAAGAAGCTATTTAGAAATTGCGCCAGGAAGAACATGGCAAATTTCATGCCAGAATATTCGATGTGGAAACCGGCAATCAACTCGGATTCGGCTTCTAATAAGTCAAACGGTGTCTGTTCGCCTTCCGCCAGCGACGCGATAAAGAAGATCAAAAAGGCGCCGGGCAATAAAAAGACGAACCAACCAAGCCCGGTATTAAAGCCAAAAATGTGTAGTGATTGTGCTTCTGACAGCGCGCCCAGCCGCATACTGCCCACCAATAGCACCGGCGCAAACATGGCTAATACCATTGGAATTTCGTAGCTAAGCAACTGCGCCACTACTCGAAAACCGGCTAATAAGGCGTATTTATTATTGCTGCTCCAACCGGCCATCAGCGCGGCCATAATGCCAATTGAACCCAGCGCGGTTAGATAAAGGACACCGACATTGAGATCTACAGCAATCATCCCAGGCCCAATCGCCATTACTGCCAGCGACAAGATGACACCAAAAACCGAAAGGATGGGCGCTAAATTATAGGCGATCCAATCGGCATTGGTCGGCCGAATATTTTCTTTGGACAACAGTTTTAGCGCGTCGGCGATGGTTTGTAACAAACCAAAGGGACCCACTCGATTGGGACCGATACGGTCTTGCAAACGGCTGACGACTTTGCGTAATAACCAGATTAAGACCAAGGCCAATACTGGGCCAATGCTGGCTAAAATCAGGCCGCCAATCACAAAGGCAATAATTACCCCGACAAAGTCAGGCAGCCCCAGCCCGGCCAAAAGATGATTGATAAGATCGGAAAGGGCTTTGCTCCATTGCTCCATCTTTACTTCTCCACTTGGTAACAGTGAGCAGTGATCAGTTGTTCAGCGAGCAGTTTTGCAGGCACTCTACGCTACACTGACCGACTGAAAACGAATGACTGATAGTTAATTCCACTCCAGCGCACCTTTGCGCCACTCCAAAGCCAAGCCCAAAAGGAGGATAACAACAAAAGTAATTGTTGCTACCACACCGAACAGAGACATACTTTTATAAGCGAGGGCAATGGGAAAAAGAAAGATTACTTCCACAGCAAAGATCAAGAAGATGAGACCAATTAAGTAGTATTGGGCACGAAATTGCACCCACGTATCACCAATTGTCTCGACACCGCTTTCGTAGGTGGCGTTCTTGATCGCGTCCGGGCGTTTTGGTCCTAACAGCACACCCATCAAGATCGCAACCGTCGGCAATACAAACGCAAAAATGCTTAAAATCAGGATAAAGCCATACTGGGCAAGCACGTGATTACCTCCCCCCGCAGCGAAAATTGGGCGCCGCTACAAGCTGGTTTAGTGGCCGAAACCGAATAGTTTTTATGTTCCAAAAGCGATTGTGTAGAAAATAACAAACGCCAACGTATGGTAGCATACTTGTATTGCAATAGAAAAATTGGCGGGGGGACAAATCTAAAAAAGTCATGTTCGTTTTTTCACAAGCCTGTTCCTATAAAATTGACAGCCTCGCGCGCTCGTGATAGAATGAACAATCGAATTGAACAATTTTATAGTAAGAAAAATAGCAAAGACGAATTGTAAATCTAGCAATATATGGATAATATGTAATAGACATTATCGGGAATAAGCTCCTACCTCTGGTGGGCAAATTGTCCGCTCTCGTGTAAATTCCTTATTCCCGATAATGTCTAATATATTGTCGTAATATATTGTCATAATATAATGTCACAACATATTGGCTCGATAATATATTATTTATTTGA
>Ga0105046_10014823_pt1 | contig 12008 bp, 9 predicted proteins | sample MAT03_FD_78385 | JGI IMG/M metagenome (GOLD analysis project Ga0105046, IMG submission 78385) | Freshwater microbial communities from Lake Fryxell liftoff mats and glacier meltwater in Antarctica - MAT-03 (megahit assembly) | ecosystem: Environmental > Aquatic > Freshwater > Ice > Liftoff...
CCGGCCGTCCTGTTCGCCGACGAGCCCACCGGAAACCTGGACTCGAAGGCCTCGCACGATGTTCTGGACCTCCTGCGCGGCGCGGTTGATGACTACGGCCAGACCGTGATCATGGTGACCCACGAGCCGGACTCGGCCGCGGTGGGCGACCGCCTGATCGCGCTTCGAGACGGCAAGCTGGTTCACGACGCACCGCCGGTTTCGGCCGACGCCGTGATCGAGTTGCTCAAGAAACTCGCCTGAGTCCCAAACCTTGCTGAAGCTGACCTTCAAGAACCTCTGGGCGCGCAAATGGCGCTCGCTGATGACCGCCCTGGCGGTTGTCTTCGGCATCGCCCTTGTCGCCGGCACCTACGTACTGACCGACACCACCAACGGCGCCTTCAACGACATCTTCGTCGGGGCCAACGAGAACACCGACGTGGCGATCACCGCCAAGCAGCAGGTCGAGCAGGAGGACGGCTCCAACCCGCCCTTCGACGCCTCGATCCTGAAAACGGTCCAGGGCGTCGACGGAGTCGAGCTGGCCGCAGGGGACATCTTCAGCGCCGGGGCGATCCTCAATGCCGATGGTAAATCGACCGGAGGTGGGTTCTCACCCCAGTTCATCGCCTCCTCCTCACCGCCGGGGCTCGAGACCGTCGAGTACGTCGAAGGCGATCGACCACGCGCTCCGAATGAAGCCGCGCTCGACGAGGCGGCGGCCGAGCGGGCCGACCTCGGCATCGGCGACACCATTCTCCTGGTCGGCTCCGGCAAGGCGAGGCCATTCACGCTGGTCGGTCTGACCCGGCTCGGCGGGGCCTCTTTCGGCGGCACCTCGATCGCCCAGGTGACTCTGCCGGTGGCCCAGCAGGTCGTCGGTGAGGTCGGGAAGTTTGACCAGATAACTGTCGGTGCCGAAGACGGGGTGAGCCCCGAAGAGCTGCGCGACCGGATCACCGGGGCCGTGCCGCAGGACCTGCTGGTCGAGACCGGCCAGGAAAACGCCGAGCGCCAGGCCAGTGAGATCCGCGACAACCTCAGTTTCCTTTCGATTGCCCTGCTCGCCTTCGCCGCGATCTCGCTGTTCGTGGGCTCGTTCGTGATCTTCAACGTTTTCTCGATCACGGTCGCTCAGCGAACCCGTGAGTTCGGCATGCTGCGAACGCTGGGAGCCGGCCGCCGGCAGGTGCTTGGCACGGTGCTGATCGAGGGCTTGCTGATCGGCGCTTTCGCGTCGGCTTTCGGAATCCTGGTCGGTGTAGGCCTGGCCGAAGGTCTGAGTGCCCTGCTGAAGGCAGTCGGGGCCGAGCTGCCGACCAAGGCGCTGGTCATCGCTCCGCGCACGATCATCGTTTCGATGGTGGTCGGCACCGGGGTCACCCTGGTTTCCTCCCTGATCCCGGCACTGCGAGCCACCCGTGTCCCGCCGATCGCCGCGCTCTCGGAGGCGATGCTGCCGAGCAGCAACAGTCGAGTCGCGCTGCGCGCCATGCTGTCCGCCCTGCTGACGGTGGTCGGTATCGCGCTGATCGCGTCGGTCCTGATCAGCGGCACCGACGGCGGAACCGGCGCGGCCCGGATCGGCGGCGGTGCGGTCGCCGTGGTGATCGCGATCTCGATCTTCAGCCCCCAGCTGGTGAGGCCGATGGCCTCGGCGATCGGCGCCCCGCTCCAGCGGATCGGTGGTCTGACCGGGCGCCTGGCGCGTGAGAACTCCCAGCGCAACCCGTCCCGCACCGCGGTCACTTCGGCCGCGCTGATGATCGGTCTGGCTCTGGTCGCCTTCGTCTCGATCTTTGCCTCCGGGCTCAACAGCTCGGTCACCGACGTGATCGACTCGAACCTCAAGGGCGAGATCATCCTGCAGGGCCCCGGCGGCTTCAACCCGATTCCGCCCGAGGCAGCCGAGCTCGCTGCCGAGACCCCCGGGGTCGAGGCCGCGTCCGGGATCCGGTTCAGCAACGTCAAGGTGACCGGTGCCGGCGGGCGGTCGCTGTCATCGGTGCAGCCCGACAGCATCAACCAGGTGCTCGAACTCGACTGGGATCAAGGATCGGCTGAGACCCTGACCGAACTCGGAGGTCGCAGCGCCGTGGTCTCCTCCGGACTGGCCGACGCGGCCGGGGTCGGGGTCGGCGACACCTTCGAGGTGCTCTCAAAGACCGGCAAGAAGGTCGAGCTGACCGCTGCAGGAATTCTCGCCTCCGGCAACCTCGATCTGCTCGGCGACGTCATCGTCTCCCAGGAAGAGATGGAGAGCAACTTCGGCGTCAAAGTCGACTTCTTCGCCCTGGTCAGGACCGCCCCGGGAGAGGACGTCGACGCGGTCCAGCAACGGATCGACGACGCCTTCCAGAAGCCGTTCCCGACCGTTGACGTGCTCAACCAGCAGGAGCTCAAGGACAACCAGCAGCAGCAGATCAACACGCTGCTGGCGATGATCTACGTGCTGCTCGCGCTGGCCGTGGTGGTGTCGCTGGTCGGCATCGTGGTGACTCTGATCCTCTCGATCTACGAACGGACCCGCGAACTGGGCATGCTTCGTTCGATCGGCATGTCACGTCGGCAGGTCCGGAGGATGATCCGCTACGAAGCCGTGATCACTGCGGTACTGGGTGCTGTCGCCGGGTTGATCCTCGGGGTGATCTTCGCCTTCCTGATCGGCATCCCGCTGCAGGGGGACGGCTTCGCGCTCAGCTACCCGATCCCGACCCTGGTCGCGATCCTGCTGCTGACCGCCCTGGCCGGGGTCCTCGCCGCGATCTACCCGGCTTACAAGGCCTCCAAGCTGGACGTGCTCGAAGCCGTCTCCTACGAGTAGCCCCGAGAGGGTCGCGCACACACAGGACATGCCACCGAATCATCAAAGGTGGCATTTCCTCGGTGGATGTGGCACAGTTTACTGATGGCCGTCGTGAGAATGGGCAAGCAGGGTCGCATCGTTATTCCTTCTGACCTCAGGAGCGAACTGGGCGCGGCAGAGGGCACCGAGTTCAGCGCTCGTGTCGAGCAGGGTCAACTGGTGCTCGAGACCGGTGGGTCCGCTCTGGCATCGATCAGGGAGAAGCTCGCCACCGGTTCAGGCGAGCGCAGCCTGACTGACGAACTGCTCGAAGGCAGGCGGGCCGAACATCGGATCGAGGAGTCCAGGGATGCCCGCCGGACCGGTCGTACTTGACGCTTCAGCCCTGATTGCCTTTCTGCGAGGCGAGTGCGGCGGAGAGCAGGTCGAGCCACTTCTACCGGAAGCAGTCATCTCGGCGGTCAACTGGTCCGAGATTGTTCAGGCGCTTGCTGAGTTCGACGTGAGCCACGAGCAGGTGCGTGCCGCGCTCCCGATGGTCGAGGTAGCCGCCTTCAGTGAACCGCAGGCCGCCGTGACCGCGGGCTTACGCGAGAGGACTCGGAGTTTCGGCCTCTCGTTCGCCGACCGGGCATGCCTCTCCCTGGCGATGCTGCGAGACGGGGTCGTTTACACAGCCGACCGAGCCTGGGCCGACCTGGACCTCGGGGTTGAGATTCGCCTGATCCGCTAGCTGTCGAAGCCGAGGCCGAGGCGGCTCAGGGTCCGCAGCCAGATGCCGTCTTTGCCGCCATTGAGGTCGGCGGCAGCGATCCGGTTGCGGGTGAACTGGACCACGGGCCAGCGCAGAGGCTCGGGTGGGAACGGCACCGGCTGCTCGCGCACGTACTGGAGCCCGGTGATCTCACCTTCGGTGCCGTCGAGCAGGGAGAGCCCGACCCCGGCCGCGAACCGGCTGGCCCCGACGCCGAGGCCGGTGTGGCCGACCGCGTAGGAGACCCGGTCGCCGTGGGTCAGGCCGTAGAAGGCGAAGAAGCGCGAACAGGTGTCGATCGCGCCGCCCCAGCGGTGGGTGAACCGGATGCCTTCGAGTTGCGGGAAGGCGGCGTGGAAGCGCTGGGCGAGCCCGGCGAAGCTCTGGTCGCGCTGGTAGTAGCTGTCCTTCACCTTTCCGCCGAAGTTGTAGATCGCGTCGTAGCCGCCCCAGAGGATGCGGCCGTCCGGGGTCTGGCGGTAGTAGTGGAAACGGTTGGCCGAGTCGGACAGCCCCTGGCGGTTCTTCCACCCGATCGAGTCCTGCTGGGCCTCGCTCAGCGGCTCGGTCACCAGCACGTAGTCAAAGACCGGGATCGTCCTCGAGCTGATCGCCCGCACCGGACTCTTGAAGGCGGCGGTCGCCAGCAGTACCTTCCCGGTGCCGATCGAACCTTCGGCGGTCAGTACGTCGATTCCGGCGGCGGTTTCCTTCAGTCCGGTCATCTCGGTGTTCTCGAAGATCACCACGCCGAGTTCCCCCGCGGCCCGGGCCAGTCCGTCGCAGAGCTTGACCGGGTCGAGGCCCCACTCGCCGGACTTCTGCCAGAGGCCGCCGGTGAACAGGGGGGACTTGACCTCCGCCTCCATCGCGTCGCGGTCGAGCAAAACAGCCTCGTGGCCGTACTGCTCGAGCTCCGCGACCGCCCCGGTGAGCTCCTCGAACTGGGCATCGGTCATCGCGGTCTCGATCGCGCCGTTCTTCTCCAGATCGCACTCGATTCCGTACCGGGCAATCGCCTGGCCGATCGCTTCGAGGTTCTCCCTGCCGAGCCGCTCGAGCTGGTCCAGCTCATCCGGGAAGCGGGAGATCCCGTTGCCGAGGCCGTGGACCAGGGAGGAGGACATGAAGCCGCCGTTTCGGCCGGAGGCGCCGATTGCCAGCGTTTCGCGGTCGATCAGGGTGACCGCGCGGTCGGGCTGCTTCTCCTTGGCCTGGATCGCTGCCCAGAGCCCGGTCAGGCCACCGCCAACGATGACCAGATCGGCTTTGGCTCGGCCCTCAAGCGACTCGTTCGGGGCCGGTCGCTCCCTGTTGGCGAGCCAGAAAGGTGTGGGTTCTGCGTCGGCGTAGGAGGCGCGGTCGGCTGCGCTCGGTGGCCCGACCGGCCAGACATGGTTCTTTTTCGCTCGGGAAGCCATCGACCGACTCTAGCCGACCGCCTATGTAGGCTGACCGGGCGATGTCACACCGGGCGGTGTCAGAACGGCGCCCCGACCACGGACATGTCTGGGGAACGCTTGAAGTTCAGGAAAAACAGTGAACATCAACTGTCACAACTCAGCGACAACAACCTCGTCGCCTATCTCGTTGCAGCCCGCGACGACAGCCAGGACGGCGAAGTCCGGGTGGCCACCGGGATGCTGGTCTGGAGGCGTCACGACGTGCTGGTCGCCCTGGTCCGCGCCAAGGTTGACAACGACCAGGACGTCGAAGACATCGTCCAGCAGATCCTCGAGGACACGATGAAAGCCGCCTTCAGGGGTGTGTATGCGGGCGAGTTCTTCTCCCTGATGAAAAGGATTCAGGAACGCCGCGTCGCTGACTTCTATGCGAAGAAGAAAAGGACGCCGAAGCAGATCGGCCCCTACGACGACGGCAGCAGCCCGCTCGACGGCGTGGCCGATGACGATGACCTGATCGCTGGATCGATCGCAGAGGCGGCGCTGGAGACGGCGCTGGAGGGCTACTCCGAGCGCGATCAACTCGTGATCAGACTGAAGATGGACGGACACCCGGCGCGCGCCATCGCCGAGCGGGTGGAGCAGTCCGGCGTCGAAGGTGGGGCCGAAATGAGCCCGGCAAACGTGGACCAGATCTTCTCGCGCTTTCGCAAGGACTTCAAGGCGGCCTACTTTCCCGATGATTCGGTCGAGCCGGAGAGGGTGTCGTGAATTCGATCGAGCAGCTGTTCGAGCAGTACGCCGTAGCCTTCCGCTCGGGGGATAAGGACCCGCGGCCCTTCCTGCGCGCGGCGCCGGAAGGGGAAAGGGACGAGCTCAGCCGACTGATCGAGCTGTTTCTGATGCGGGCCGACCCGCAGGAATGGGACGCCGATGCTTTCGCCGGCTCAGACGCTGAACGGCTCGCCGAGAGGATCCTGCCGGCAGTCATGCCGGAGATTCACACGCCGGACAGGGGATGGTCCTACCTGCTTCCGAGGTTGCGGATGCAGAACAGGATTACCCGGCGCGATGCTTCAGCTTTGTTGGCATCTGCTTTGGGTGCCGAGGATGACAGTGAGGGAGCCAAGGTTCGCGATTACTACCACGACATGGAGTACGGCAACCTCGAACCCCAGGGGGTTTCGCGGCGGGTGCTCGACTCGCTGGCCGAGATCTACGGCGTCAAAGCCGCGGCCCTTCGGCGCGCCGGCGAAATGACCCTGCCGTCGGGCAGCGCTGGCGGTCAGGTCTACGCCCGGACGTTCGGCGATGCCGACCATGCCATCGGTATGGAATCGCCGGGTGACTCGCAGTTCAGCCGGATCAGCGGCAAGCCGGACTGGATCGACCGCCTGTTCACTGGCGCCGGTAACGACGATCCCAACCGCTAACCTCTCGGCCTCATGACGAGCGGAGGGATCGATACCGAGTGGGTTGAGCAGCAGGCTTACGACTTTCTGAGCAAGGTGCCCGAGTTCATCTGGAACGGTGAGTCCTTGCCGGTCCCGGTTGACAAAATCGTCGACAGCGTGCTGGGCCTGAGGGTGCGCACGGTCGAGGACATGTCGAGGGCGCCGGGCTGTGAAGACCTTCGACCTGGCGAAGTATCAGGCCTGTTGCTGACCGGCCTGGGGGAGATCTGGGTCGACGCAACCGAGGCCGGCCAGTGGGAAACCCGCCGCCGGTTCACTGTCGGCCATGAGGTCGGCCACTACCTGATCCACAACGACGATCGTCCGCAGATCTTCTGCCGCAAGGCCGACATCGTCGAGGACGCTGCACCGCGCAACGCCCCGACCCCGAAGCCGGTCCTCGAACTCGAAGCAGACGCCTTCGCCGCCGCGCTACTGATGCCGGCCCACCTGATCCGCGAAAAGGCGGAAGGCTGCGATCGTGATCTGGAAACGATGAAGGAGGCCTTCAAGTGTTCGCACAAGGCGATGAAGTACCGCCTCCACATGATCCGCTGAGCGCTGGGGCCGTCCGGCCAATCGGCGCCGGGATCGCTCAGACCGGCTCGGTCAGGCGTTCTGCAAGCGCCGAGTAGCGGCGGCCGCCTTCGTCGCGCCGCACACCGCTTTCCAGGGCAGGACGGTCGCCGACCAGGACGCACATCTGCCGGGCACGGGTGATCGCGGTGTAGATCAGCGGCCGGGTCAGCATGCCCGAGTGGGAGCGCGAGCAGACGAAGATCACGACCGGGATCTCGCAGCCCTGGGACTTGTGAACCGAAATCGCGTAGGCCAGTTTCAGGTCCCCGGACTCCTCGTACGGGATGACCACGGTCTCGCCGTCGTCGGTCTCGAGCACGGCGGTCTCTTCAGCCGGGTCGTCCTCGACCAGAAAGCAGATCGTGCCGTTCATCAGACCGAGTTCATGCGAGTTCCTGGTCTGAATCAGCCGGTCACCGAGCCGGAACCGCTCTGAAAGGGCCGGTTTGCCGTGAGGGTTGAGGCGCTCCTGCAGCCGGGTGTTCAGCGCATCAATGCCGGCTTCGCCGCGGTAGATCGGGGCCAGCACCTGGGCTTCACGGATCGGGTCGAGCCCGAGGCCGGCCGAGACCCGCTCGCCGACCATCTCGACCACCGCGTCGCGGCAGCGCTCGGGCGTATTGCGCTCGACGAAGAAGAAGTCGCGCTCCTGATCGGCACCCGGCGCCAGATGAGGCGGGCGTCCCTGGTTTATTTCGTGGGCGGCGGTGGTGATCATCGAGCGCGCCGCCTGGCGGAAGATGTGCGTCAGCCGGGTCACCGGCACGATCCCGGACTCGATCAGGTCGGCGAACGGCTTGCCGGCCCCGACCGGGGGCAGCTGATCGGCGTCGCCGACGAAGGCGATGTGGGTACCGGCGCTGAGACCGCCGAGCAGCACATCCGCCATCTGAAGGTTGATCATCGAGGCCTCGTCGACCACCAGCAGGTCGACCGGCAGCGGGTGCCCCGGCTTGAAGGTCGGCTCCGAGCCGGGCCGCCACTCAAGCAGCCGATGGATGGTCATGCCCTCGGCGCCGGTCGCCTCGGAGAGTCGCCGCGCGGCACGGCCGGTCGGCGCGCAGAGCCCGATCCGCAGGTTGGCCTTCCTCGCTTCAGTCACGATTGAGCGGGTGCAGACGGTCTTGCCGACACCGGGTCCGCCAGTGACGATCGAGATCCGGTCGGAGAAGGCACCGGAGACCGCCCGCCACTGCTCACCGGTCAGGGTTTCGTCCTCGGGCATCTCGGGCTCGTGATCGACTGCGGACTCGCTCTCGGCCCGCTCGCGCAGATATCCGGCAACCCTCAACTCACGGTCGAGGGTTGAACGACGGTAGATCCGGCCTTCATCCTCGATCACTCCGGGTGCGTCGGAGATCACGGTGAGCTCCGGCCGGTAGCCGATCAGCTTCGCCGCCTCGCCGGCCATCTCGTCGGCCGGCAGGTGGGTGTGGCCACGTCGCTCGGCGTCGCCGAGCAGGAAGTAGGCGGCAGCCTGGGCCCGGCGGTCGGACTCCGGCGGCACGTCGGCAGCCAGGGCGATCGTATCGGCGCGGATGAAGCCGACTCCTTCGATCTCGATCAGGGCGTACGGGTCTTCGCGGAGCGTCTTCATCGCCTGGTCGCCGAATCGCTTGTGGATCCGGGCGGCCAGATGGGCGAGGCCGTGGGGTGCGAGTTCGACGTGGAGATCGCGCACCGCACGGGTGGCGTACCAGCTCTCGGTTGCAGCCTCGGCCTGTTTGCGACCGAGCTTCGGCAGCGCTCCGAATACACCCGACGGGTCGGCCGCAATCGTCTCCATCACTTCGGCGCCGTGGATGTCGCAGAGTGCCTCCGCCCGAACCGGACCGATGTGGCGCAGGGTAGAGAGGTAGGCGACCTGGCCCTTGCGGTCGCTCGGGTCCAGGGGCAGCGCCGTATCGGCCTTCAGCTGAGGTCCGTAACGGTTGTGCTGCTGCCACTCCCCGGTGACCCTCGCCTTCTCACCGGGAGAGAGGTGGGCAACCGTGCCGGTGAGCACGAAATCGTCGCCATTCGCGTCGCGCACTTCCAGCACCGCGTAGCCGTCGTCTTCGGCGGTGAAAATCTGCCGCAGGACCTCGACCGCGCCCTCGAAACGGCCTTCGTTGGTGAACAGGGGCTCTGAGTGCGGCGGCATGGATTGAGCGTAGTGACCGGCGCGGAGAGAGAACCTGACAACGGGTCGGCTCCGTAAACTCGGAGTTGATGCCGGACAAAGGTACAAAGCCGCTCCAGGACGCCGTGGCCGAGGCCACCGAGGCCACGAACCGGGTCGAGCAGGCCAAGCCCGGTCGCAGGAAAGGCGGGCGGGCTTCGGACGTTTTCGGTGGCGAGATGCGTCGTCGCGACCTGTTCCCGCTACTGGTCCTTCACCTGATCCGCCGTGAGCGCTCCTACGGAAACTTTCTGATCGACTCGATCGAGCGGATGACCCATGGTGTCGTCACGGTCAACCCGAACACGATGTACCCGCTGCTGCGCGACCTCGAGGGCCGCGGAATGATCGTGGGCGACTGGGAGCACCCGGATAAACGGACCCGCCGCTTCTACTCGATCACCCCGGCCGGGGAAGAGGAATACAGCAGGCTGGTCGAGGAGATCGAGCCCTTCCTCGACTCGGTTGTCAACTCGGTCACGTTGATCAAGCGCGAGGTCTACGGCGACTGACTTCTGTTCAGTCCGTCAGTCAGCGAGAGGAAGTCGAGCCGGGCCTCAGGCGGCGTTCGGCACAGACATAAAGCGGCCACGGAGCATCTCCGTGGCCGTCGCAGCGTCAACCGGTCGTGAGATCAGGTAGCCCTGGACTACCCGGCAGCCGAGCTGCTCGACCAGTTCGAGTTCGGTCGCCGTACTCACACCTTCGGCGATCACGGTCATCGAGAGCGCCTTGCCGATCCGCAGGATCGCATCGGTGATCGCCGATCCGGCGGGCTCCCCGCTGCCCAGCTGTTGGATGAAGGACCGATCGATCTTGACGTAGTCGAACGGGTAGCGGCTGAGGTGGCTGAGTGAAGAGAACCCGGTACCGAAATCGTCGAGCGCGAGCCTTACTCCCAGCGCGCGGATCTGGTCGAGGACCTCTCCGATCACGTTCTCACCCGCGACCAGTGCACCCTCGGTTATCTCGATCGCAAGTCTCTCCGGAGCAACGTCGTGTCTGTCCAGGACCGAGGCGATTCGATCTGACAGCCCGGCCAGATTGAGCTGGCGGGCCGATGCGTTGACCGACAGCACAAAGGTGCCCTCGGTCGGCAGGATCGAACGCCAGGCGGCGATCTGCTCCGCCGCCGCTTCCAGGACCCAGCTGTCGATCCGGTTGATCAAGCCGCTTTCCTCGGCGACCGGAATGAAATCGGCGGGCTCGATCAGGCCGCGCTCGGGGTGTTGCCAGCGCACCAGCGATTCGAATCCGATGATCCTGTGCTCCGGCAGGACGACCACCGGCTGGAAGTGGATCACCAGCTCCCCTTTCTGGATCGCCGACCTCAGCCCGCTCTCGGTGTTGAGCCGGCTGAGCGCGCTGTCGCGCAGGGGCTGATCGAACATCCACGACTGGGCTCGACCGCGGGCCTTCGCCTCGTGCATCGCGGCGTTGGATTCCCTGAGAAGCACCTCGGCCGCCTTGTCGGGCTCAGTCTGCGGATCGAACAGAGCCACCCCGACGCTGGCGGTAACGACGATGTCGCTGCCTTCGATGCGAACCGGTTCGGCCAGCAGTTCGAGCAGCCGGTCAGCGCAGGCGCGAGCGTCCGCGGCATCTTCGACCGAGGCAAGTACGATGCCGAACTCGTCGCCGCCAAAACGGGCAACGGTGTGGTCTTCCGCCAATCCGGCGCGCAGGCGGCTGCCGACCTCCTTCAAGGTCTGATCGCCGACGTGATGGCCGATGCCGTCGTTGATCAACTTGAAGTGGTCGATGTCCAGAAACAGCGCCGCCATGGGATTTCCGGTGGACCTCGACCCCTCGATTGCCTGCTCGAGGCGTTCGCTCAACAGGTCGCGGTTCGGCAGCTCGGTCAGGCTGTCGTGGAGCAACCGGTAGCGCAGTGACTGCTCGACCCGGTTGCGGTCAATCGTGCTACCGAGCAGGCTCGTGGCGGCAAGGAGGAAGTCCTCGTCCTGGGTGGAGAAGCGGTTGGGAATCGAGGCGTTGAGCGCAATGAAGCCGAACTGCCCGTGAATCCCGGTCACCGGGACGATGATCGAGCTGGCTACCTCCGGGTTACGGTGCTTGATGTACGGCTTCATCTGTTCGTCGGTGTCCCAGTCGTTGACGACCACCGTCTGGCCGGCTTTCAGCTCGCGCCCCGGGTACCGGTCGGCCTCGTACGGGTTGATCAGGGGCGGGCCCTCGTAGCCGGACCGGCAGCGCAGCTTGACCCGGTCGCCTTCGATGTGCTCCCAGATCTCTGCCTCGACTATGTCCTCGAGGCCGAGCAGGGTCTGGACGGTGAGTTCGAGCATCTCCTGCTGATCTCTCACGGTGAATGCCGCAGCGCCGATGCGCGCGGTCAGGGCCTGCTGCTGAGCCCTGCGGGCGGCTGCGTTTTCGGCTTCCTTGAGGGCCGAGATATCGGAGATCACCCCGTGCCAGAGCGGCTCACCTCCGTCCGGATCGATCACCAGCCGGGAGCATTCGTAAATTGAAACGTACGACCCATCCTTGGTTCGCAACCGGTACTCGACCGAAGGCTCGACCTCAATATCGGCCGGATCCCGCTCCTCCCAGGCCATCGCGGTCTCAACGTCTGCAGGGTGAAGCGAGTGGTACCAGAGGTCCGGATCCGACATCCACTCTGCGGCTTCGTAGCCGAGCAGCTCCTTGATCTGCGGACTGACGTAGCGCCAGCGTCCGTGCTCGCCCATCTCGGCGATGTAGACGATCGCGGGGACGGTCTCGGCCAGGTTTTCGAGCGCCTCCCTGGACGGGCGGTTGGCGTCACGATCTTCCTCGGCCTTCATCGTCTCTGACTTTACCGGCGCGGTCGTCAGGACTGCGGCTCCTCGGGCGACCCTGCCGTCGA
>Ga0105046_10014824_pt1 | contig 12008 bp, 10 predicted proteins | sample MAT03_FD_78385 | JGI IMG/M metagenome (GOLD analysis project Ga0105046, IMG submission 78385) | Freshwater microbial communities from Lake Fryxell liftoff mats and glacier meltwater in Antarctica - MAT-03 (megahit assembly) | ecosystem: Environmental > Aquatic > Freshwater > Ice > Liftoff...
AGCAGGGTGCTGGCAGCGGCAAATGACACGAACAACGCTTTCACTCGGGCTTTACGCAAAGGCAAACTCCTTGCAGACGGGCCATAGGGGTAGCAGGCCCCGGCGTGCCGATCAAGTTCGCAGTATACCCGCACGAGGTTCCCCCGGGTCCCCAAACACCGCCATGTTCGGCACCTGTTGGGTTGCGAGGTAGCGATCCAAGGTCGCCAAACGCGCTTCGATGGCGAGCGCTGCCGCCGCCACAGCGCCTCGCTCCGCGTGTCCTCCGGCAACGCACGCCCGCCAGAAGTTCAAAAGTGTCTCGCCGATCGGGCCGCCCAGCCCAGGACGCACCGCAAGTGAGAAGACGCACGCCGCGGCGGACAAATGCCCCAAAACCGCCCCCTCGAGCGGAATGTCTGGGTGCGCTGGCCATTGGGCCGACTGCAGGGTCACCTGACCGGCCAGAAACTGCCGACACAGCGCCGCCAAGTCGGCTTTATGCAAGAGTGGCTCCGCTGCCGACGTCGGCAAACCAGCTCGCTCGTACGCCCGGCTGTAAACCAAACGCGTGCCCGTCTGCATGGCCGAGAAGTTGAAACTGCGGCTGGCGGGGCTTACGCAATACTCGGCAACGGCGGCCTCCGTGCGGTGCCACACACAACCAAGCTCGGCGACACGCAAAAAGTAATCGGTATCTTCAATGGCGGGCAGCAAAGTATCAAAGCCGGCGCGCTGCGCAAGGTGTGTGGGCGTGATTACGGCATGAACCGCAAAGAAAACACTGGCGAGAAGTTCGGCATGAGCGACGGCAGCATGGCGGCCGGTTTGCAGCAGCAGCGGTGTTCGCGAGCCGCCATCGTGCGTACCACTCGCTGCGGACATCAAAAACGAGCCATACGCGCCTGCCATCGACCCCTCTGCCGCAGTCGCGGTGGCCAGCAGGGCGGCCAGGCCACCCGCCAGCAGCACATCGTCGGCATCAAGCAGCAGCGTGTACGAGCCGGCAGCGTGCTGCAGCGCGGTGTTACGCGCGCCAGCCACACCTTGGTTGGCCTGGCAGATGAGCGTGAAGCGCGAGTCGCCGCCAATCATCGTCCGAGCCAGTTCGGCCGTGGAATCCGTAGAACCATCATCAACAATGATCGCCTGCCACGATGCGCCCGCGGGCAGACTCTGGGTGCATAGCGAGCCGATGGTGGCAGCAAGTGTGCCAGCGGCGTTATAAGCCGCAATAAGAACAGAGATGGTGGGACGATTCGCCAATTTTCTTTGGTGCCATCAAGCCCGGTAAAACCTGATACTCCAGGCACGGCATCAACTATATTGCAGCCGCGGCAATCTTCGAGCGCTGTAAAGCCCTACTCCGCGCGGGCGGGCACCGCGTGAGCGTGGCGACTCATTGCCTCGCTTCATCCGACACGTTCTCTAACCGCCCATCCGCCGTCACCCTCATCAATCCGCGGCGGACCAACTGGTCAATCGCCAGATACGCCCCGGCGCATACCGCAGTCGCCAGGTTGAGACTTCTCTCGCCGGCAACCATCGGCAGCGTAACCAGCGAGTCTGCGTGCCGCGCCAGGATGTCATCTGGCAAACCCCGCGTCTCCTTGCCAAAAATCAGTGCATCACCCGGCGCAAACTCAACACCCCCTGCATATCTGCTTGCCTTGGTGGTAAACAACCACACCCGTCCGCTCTGTCTCGTCTCCAAATAGGACTGCAGGTGCAAGTGAAAGCTCGGGCTTAGTCGCGCCCAGTAGTCAAGCCCCGCGCGTCGGCACGCTTTCTCCGATGTATCAAAGCCCAGCGGCCCCACCAAGTGCAGCGCACAGCCGAGCGCAACACAAGTGCGACCAATGTTCCCCGTGTTGTTGGGTATCTCCGGCTCGTGCAGCACAATATCAAGCAGGGGCATTAGAACTCCACCACGCAAACCGGTTCGTGCTCACGCCCTGTCACCCGCCCCGGCACCCGTCCTGCCACCCTCGCTGGCACCTCGCCGCGCGTAAGCGTGTAAATGGCCACCTGCCGCCGGCAGAACAGCCGCGCACCCTCAGCTACCGAATCTCCCAGCCCGCGCGTGGTGCAGCACACCACTTGCCCGCCGCGGCCATACGCATGGGCCCCACTGGCCATGCGCCCCGGCAGATCACTGCTCGTGTGTGGCGCAAGCCGTGAGCCAACCGTTGCCGCTACCAAACGCTCCGCCACGCGCCCGACCAGCGGTAATCGCTGCAGACCACCCAGCGGCAGGCGAATCTGCCCGCCATGCGTGTGGCCGGCGCAAATCAGCGCGGGGCCAAGCCCCTCGGCGCCGCTGGCGAAATGCATCATCACCGTGGGCACATGTGCGGCTACCAGTGTAAACGCCGCACGCTCGCCGACCTGCATCCCTAGCTGAGCGCTGAGCACATCTTCCGGATAGTCCATGCCCAGCACCCGCACACGCACGCCACGAACAGGTAGCTCCGCTCGCTTTCCGCCTAGCCACACAATCTCACGCACCTGCGCGCGCGCCCACCGGCGCATCTGGGCATCGTCATGATTGCCAAATACCCCAAACCTGCCGTGCAGCGCATGGCAAGATCGCGCCAGTTGCGACAGCGCGCGCCCCGCCGCTGTGTGCTGCCCCGGAGCATCAGCCCAGTCGCCAGTGAATAGCGCCACATCCACCGGCCACGCCGCCGTGCGCGCATCAAGCAGCGCACAGAGCTGCGCAAACTCCGTGCCCGGCATGCCCTCCGCGTCATACCCACGCCGAAAGTGCGCATCACTGACATGCAGTACCCGCAAACCCTCAAGCGCAGCTGGCAACTGGCAATGCGGCACCACAATGTGCTCAAGCACACCACAGTCGCCACCAAAACGCGGATGAACCCGCGCGCTGCCCGCAACTGATGCCGCCGCTGCCGCCACCACTTAATCCTCCCGCTTGATCTTGCCCACCTGCCCCGGCTTGAGACGCTTGAACGCGCTGTACAACGTCCGTGGCTTTGGTGCAGCAGGAGCTGCCGGCGGGGCCGGTGCTGGTGTTGGCGCGGGCGCAGGCACGCTTGCCCCACCCGCTCCTCCCGCTCCTCCCGCAGACCGTCCGCCACCACCGCGACTGCCCCGCCCGCCACCTTCTCGACCGCCGCCCTCTGGCCCACCCCGACCGCCCCCCCCGCCACCGCCACCGCGCCCGCCACGGCCCCCGCGACCACCCCGACCCCCACTGCCGCCGCGACCACCGCCGCCGCCGCGAACTTCCCGCTCGCCCGCTGCATTGCCATCGTCGCCCCCGCTTGCCGCTTGCGTCAGGTCCATCGGACCTCCCGGCGGAGCAATATCCGAGAATGAGTGCCGCTCACCATCACCGGTAGCCGGCCCGTCCCCGGCTGGCCCATCCCCGCCCGGCCCATCCATCGAGCTAAACCCGGGCGAGCCACCCTCATTGAACCCCGCCGGTGTCTCCGCGCGATCACCACGACCGCGGCCGCGGCCGCGTCGACCCCCGCGTCCCCCACGCCCGCCACGTCCACCGCTCTCGCCGCCCCCAGCGCCCATCTCTCCCGCGCCGCCTTCGCGGCCAGCATCACCCGCTGCCTCCTGCGGCGATCCTGGCTCACCACCACCACCGCCGCCATCAGCACCAGCAAACTCACCCGCGAACTCACCTTCCGGCGATCGCTGCTCAGAACGTTGACCGTTCCCTGCACGCTCGCCTCCCTCCGCACGCTCGCCACGCTCACTGCGCCCACCACGACCGCGCCCGCCACGGCTGCCTCTGCCTCTTCCCTCACCTCGTCCTTCCCCCCGGCCCTCACCCCGGCCTTGGCCGCGCGCCGGTTGCTGCTGCACGCCCGATGTACCACCAAACGACGGTCCATCGCCTGGTGCTGATGCGATCGGCTCGCCCTCGGGCCCCATGGTCCAGATCTGCGGCCCGCGATCGAACATCCCGCGCCCGCCCATGTACTCGTAATCATCCGAGTTGTCCGCAATCGGACTGTTGTCCGGCTGACGATCCGCATCCGGATCAAACCCGCCGTTGTCTCCTGCCTCACCCGGCTGCTCCAGAATCATCCGCGGGCCAGAGATGCGCGCTGGCTCAACATGCGCCGGCCGCACCGTCTGATTAAACGGAGACTTCTCCTGCGAGATGCCCACCGTCAGCTTCTCGCCGCGAATCGCCCGGCCCTTGCCGCGGCCAACCCGGCCGCGCCGCTTGGTGATATCGAGTTGGAAGTTCTCTCCCTCGGCACCTTCTCCCGCCTCACCGACAATCTCCGCGCCCAGCAGCTCGTCGGCCAGTTGCTTCTCGCGATCATCCTCGAAGTCGCTGAGGATGGGCACATCGTCATCCCCATCATCCACCGCCACCGCATCAGGGTCGTCATACTGCCGCAGCGAATCCGCCGTCAGCTTGAACCGCGGCATGCGCTCCAGGTCCAGCATGTTGCCCGACGTGTCAAACGCGCTGATCGTCACCCGATCCAGCGGTGTCGCGTCCGACAATCGAATCGCCACCGGCTTGCGCAAATCGCGCTCCAGTCGCATCAATTGCCTGCGCCGATTGCTGATCAGCTCGCCAGCGATCCGCGAATGCACCATAATCTCAACCCGTCCCACCTTCTCATGCGCCAAAATCGCCGCCGCATCGCGCAGCGCATCAGCCGCCACACTGTCAGCCCGCTGAATGAGCCCGCGCCCACGACATGTCGGGCATTCCTGGAAGTGCAGACTCTCATGGCTGCCGCGCATCCGCTGCCGCGTCATCTCCAGCAGACCAAACTCGCTGATCGGTGCGAGCGTGCTTTTGGCCCGGTCACCCTTCATGAGCTCGGCAAACTTCGACTCCACCTCGCGCCGATGCTTGAACGCCCGCATATCGATCAGGTCGTTGACGACAATGCCGCCCATGTCACGCAGGCGAAGCTGGCGCGCAATCTCATCGACCGCCTCCAGATTCGTGTTCAGCGCATTCGTCTCCGAATCGCTCGAATCGCGCGACTTGCCCGAGTTCACATCAATCGCCACCAGCGCCTCGGCCTCATCAATGACCAGCCGCCCGCCTGATGGCAGCGGCACCTCGCGCGAGTAAATCGTGCGGATCTGCTCCTGCACACCCAAGGCATGAAAGACCGGCGTCGTCCCGTGGTAGTGCGCCAGCATCGTGGTGCTTCGCGGCGAAACAATCTTCATGAAGCGCGCTGCGCGCTTGAGGCCGATCTCAGAATCCACCACCACCCGCGCCGTGTCACTGGTCAGTAGATCACGCAGTGAGCGAAACAGCAAGTCGCCCTCGCTGTACAGCAGCCGCGGCTTGGCCCCGGTCTTGCGCCGCTTCTCCATGTCCTTTTGCAGCCGCACCAGATACGCCAGATCGCGCTTGAGCTCCGCCTTGGTGCGATCAAGCCCCGCCGTGCGCACAATAAATCCAAAGCCCTCGGGCAGCGCCAACTGATCCAGCACCGCCTTCATCTTGTCGCGCGTCTCCTCGTCCTCAACCTTGCGAGATACCCCCGTCTTGTCCATCCCCGGCATCATCACCAGAAACCGACCGGGGATCGACAGATAGCTCGTCACCGTCGGCCCTTTGCTGCCGACATTCTCCTTGAGCACCTGCACGATGATCTCGTCGCCACGCTTGAGACAGTCCGAAATTGCCGGGCGATCCCGCCGCGGAATCTTCTTGCCGATCTTCTCGGCGGCATTCGCCTCGGCATCCGGGAAGTACCGCGGATGCAAGTCCGATGCGTGCAGAAAGCCCGATTGCTCCAGGCCGAAGTCCACAAACGCCGCTGAGATCGCCGGCTCAACGTTCGTCACCCGGCCCACGTAGATGTTGCCGACGTGCGAGACATTGTCGGCCTGCTCGCTGAAGAACTCCTCAAGCCGCCCGTTCTCAATGACCGCCACGCGGCATTCCTCACCCGGAACATAGTTAATGATCAACTCGCGCTGCGTCGCCGCGGCCTTGGTCTTTGCTTCACTTGCCATAACAGAACTTCTTTCCCAAAATCGGCTTCCCGCGTGCGCGACACCCTGTCGCCAGCACCGCGCTTGCCTTTGCCAAACTTCCTGCGCGCCCGGCACCTCCTGTGCCATGTTCGCGTAAATCGATCCTCTCCCCTGCGCCTAGCCAACCAATACCCGCAACCTGCGGCCTGCACCGCGCATGCCGAGACCGGCGCAATGTGGGCGTCGACGGGGTGCATATCTCTATATGTGTGGCATCAGCAAACCAAGGCCCGGCGAAAGGCCCGCCGCGTTCACTCTCGGCAAACTGGCTTGGCACAGCAGCACGCTCGCTTCAACGCCTCGTGCCGTGCTGGCGCGCGGCTCGCCAGCAGTTTGCCGGCCATCGCTCACCATTGGGGCCCGCACGCCAGCAGCCAAATCTCGGCTGGCCGTCGCACAAACCCGTCGCACACACGCGCATCGCGCCTGCGTCCTGCTGTCCAGCCGCGCTTGCCGCGCTGTGAACCGCAAACTACCCCGTTTCCGTTCCCTTTGCGGCCGCACCACCAAAGGTCCGTACCGCTGTCCCACCCCCATATCCCGCCCCCGCATCCCACCGCCTCCCTCAAAGCCCATCGCTCAAGCTGCCTTTCGCCCGAATCTGTCCGCCGCGCCGCACTTGTGTGCTGCACGCGTTCAACCCCGGGCCAGTGCCTCGCGAGCGAATCGTTCGCCGGTTACGCGCTGCGTTCTGGTCGTCAACTGGCTCTGTCCAGCTGCCAACCGGTGATCTGTCCGAACCATGTCGCTCGCTCAAATGCTGCAAGCTGCGCTGGTTTCAAACCACCTGCTACCGCCGCGCTGCTGTCTGCACACGCCATACAAAGTCTGCCAGAACACACAGCCGCCGCATGTGACGACGACGCACGTTCCGTAAACCCTGCCTCCCGAGGTTCTTCGCTCAGAAAAGCCCGCCTGCGAGCGGATGCGCCAGCATTTCTGCCGCACACCAGCACCAAACAAACCTTCCCGGCTCAGCCGTCGACGGAACGACCGTCAAAGGCCTCGGGCATAATTTTCCTGGTAACATCGCGGAGATACCCCGCAATAGCTACATCGGAATCGATGCTAACGGCCTTTTTGGCCACCAGCTCGCACTGTTCCACGCTCACGCTGCGAATCAACCTCTTCAGGGCCGGCAGCGCACCAGCATTCGCTGAGAGCGTACGCAGTCCCAGCCCGATAAGCAGCATCGTGTACTCCAGCTCACCAGCCGTCTCGCCACAGCACGAAACCGGTATCCGCCCCGCCCGCGCCGCATCAACGGTCAGCTTCAGCAGCCGAATCACCGCTGGCGACCCAGGATTGTACATATCCGCCACCAGCTCATTGGTCCGATCTACCGCCAGCGTGTACTGCACCAAGTCATTTGTGCCAATCGAGAAAAACTCCGCCTGACTGGCAAACGAATCGGCGCACAATGCGGCCGCCGGAACCTCCACCATCATCCCCACCTTCACCGATGCATCCACCGGCAGGCCCTCATCGCGCAGATCCTCAATCACATCGTTCAAGAAGAACTTCGCCCGCCGAAACTCCTCCGGCGTCGTCACCAGCGGGAACATCACCCGAACCGTCCCCGGCGCGATCGCCGCGGCACGCAAAATCGCCCGCAGTTGCCGCTTGAACATCGGCGGATTCTGCAAACAGTACCGAATGCTGCGGCACCCCAGCATCGGGTTGCGCTCCGGGTTCTCCGCCCGCTCCTGCTCCTGCGTGTACTTGTCAGCGCCCAGATCCATCGTGCGAATCGTCAGCCCACGCCCCGCCAGAAACCTCACGCAGTCGGCATACGCCTCGTAGTGCTCCTGCTCCGTCGGCTCCTTCTCACGCGTCAAATACAAGAACTCTGTGCGATACAGCCCCACGCCCGTTCCGCCTGACTCGATGACCTGCGCAATCTCATCGGGAAACTCGATGTTCCCCTGCAAATCAATCGGCGTGCCGCACAACGTCACACACGGCAGATCCTTCAGCTCGCGCAGCGAAATCGCGAACAGCCGCTTGCGCTCCTGCAGCGCTTTGTACGTCGCCAGCGTCTTCTGCTCCGGATCAATAATGATCGTGCCAGAGTTGCCATCGACGATGATCGCGCTGCCCTCCTGAACCAGCGAGCTAATCCCCGTGCTGCCAACCACCGCCGGAATGCCCATCGCCCGCGCAAAGATCCCGGTGTGCCCCGTCTTGCCGCCAAACTCTGTCACGAACCCTTGAACATGCTGCCGGTTGAACGCCGCGGCTTGCGACGGCGTCAAATCCCGCGCCACCACCACCGCCCGCTGCTGCAAACCCGCCAGCTTGCTCTTGTGCTCACCGATCAGATGCTTGAGCACCCGCATCGACAAGTCCTGAACATCATCCACCTTGGTCTTGAAGGCCGCATCCTTGAAGCTCGAGAAGCGGTCGGCCAACTGATGCAGCACGGTAAACACTGCATATTCGGCTGTGACGCTCTCTTTATCCACCAACTCATGCATTGGCCGCGTCAACGACGCATCAACAAGCATGCCCAAATGGAACGCGAAGATCTTCGCTGGCTCAGAACCCAGTTCTTTATCGGTCCTCGTGCGTAGATCAGTCAATTCCTGAATCGATGCGGCCAGCGCGCCGTCGAGGCGCCCGTGCTCAGCCGCCAGCTGCCCCGAGCTGACTGTCCGCTTGGGTATTCGCCGCCGCTGGTCATCAAGAATGAAGACCTCGCCGATGGCGATGCCAGCAGAGACCGGGATTCCCTTAAACACACGCTCCATATCGCACTTGCTTACCCAGAAACGCCGCCGCACAGCGACCCCAAGTAGCCCTCACTGCCCACCATGGGGCCCATGATAGCGGACTTGCCCCGAAACTCCCCCAAGTGCTCAACATCAACCGCGCACGCCGGCCACAAACCCTCGCGCTGCCATCACTTATCCGCATATTGTCCAGATGCGCCCGGCAGTAGTTTTCTCGCGCCCTGCCACTCGACGCGTTAGCCAGCCCCCGCTATACTCCCTCCCTGCCGGAAGTGCCCCCAAGCACCCATTGCAGCCCCAGCGGTACCGTCACCGCCGGAGTTGTCCGACAATTGCGAAAGACAACAGAGAAATCAGTTCCTCCTCCTCGTTCGCCCGTTGCCCTCATCCGCCAACGACCCGCGAAGTGATCGAAAGCGTCTCCCGCTATGGCACACAAAAAAGGTCAGGGTTCAACTAAGAACGGCCGCGACAGCAACCCGCAGTACCGCGGCATCAAGCTCTACGGCGGCGAGGATGCCAAGCCAGGTTCAATCATCGTCCGCCAAGTCGGTACGGTGTTCCACCCCGGCTTCCAGGTTCGCAAGGGCTCAGATGACACCCTCTACGCAGTTGGCCACGGCAAGGTCACTTTCACCGGTCGCAAGGTCAACGTGGTCCCAACCGACCCCGCGACGCCCAAGCCATTCTGGCTCTCGGTCTAACTTTGCCCGAACGCGACGTTACGTCTCAATAGCTCTTCAAGCCCTTGGCCAGCCCAAGGGCTTTTTTATTTGGTCATCTGCCAGCCCACTGTCAATTTCCATCATTTTCGGAACTTTTTGAAAACTCGGTGGATCAAACTCCCGCCACCAGCGATACTTGTAGTAAGGTAAGCGCATTTTTCGCCCGCTCGATCTCTACACCTCTCGTGACTCTCCCCCTTCCATCCGACCGCCCCCAGCCCGCAGATGCCCAAAGTGCTTCGCTCGGCTCAGCGCCCCTCGCCGCCGCGCAAGATCGCTTCGTCGCCACTTGGGGCCAAATGGGCGCGACTTGGGGTATCAGCCGAACCATGGCCGAGGTGCACGCGCTGCTTTACATCTGCGGCGCACCCCTCTGCACCGACGATGTCATGGACCGCCTTGCCATTTCCCGCGGCAATGCCAGCATGTCCCTCCGCTCCCTCGTTGACTGGGGCCTCATCGCCCGCATTCACAAACGTGGCGACCGCAAAGAATACTTCGAGGCCGAACAAGATGTCTGGGCCTTGGTGCAGGCCGTGGTGCGCGAGCGCATGAAGCGCGAGGTGCAACCCGTGCTGCAAGCACTCTACGAACTGCGCGATCAGACCGACCCAGCACGCGTTCCGCGCACCCGCAGCCAGACGGTCGCCGCGCTCACTGGCGATGAGGCCACTGTCATCGCTCACAACCAGCGGCTCGACAGCATGATCGGCCTTATCAAACTCATCGAGCAAATGGGCGACAAGCTCAGCTCGCTCCGCCCCGAACAACTCCGCGACTTGGCCGGCGCTCTCTCCGAGCAGGCAGGTATTCGATGAGCACCATCAACCGCAGCATCACAAACACCCCGGTTCGCCACCCCGCAAGCCCCGCGGCAGCTGCAGCACTAACAAGCAGCACCGCGCAGCGCGCAGCCGCCGCGCTTGAGAAGGGCTTGGCCATCTCCTGGCACTTGCCCTTGGCGCACCTCCAACTCGCGGGCAGGCCCGTGCAAGCTGCAACGTGGAACGTGCGCGCGGGCGCCGCTGCAAGCGAGGCCACCGCCACCCTCACGCTCACTGATGCCGACGGCCGCACCATTCCGTTACCCGCCCACCTCGCAACCGCACTGTCAGGGAGCTCTGATGTGCTCATTGCCGGAGATCTGCTGCACCTCGATATGCGCGGGTCTGCCAAACTGCTGGCCCTCACACTCCGGCTGACACCGGATGGCAGCGAGCTTCTCTTTGCTTCCGCCGCCGCGCTCGATGTGCTCGGCATGACCGGCGGCCGCGCCGAGTGGCCCGTCCTGACAATCTGATTTCTGCCCGCCTCTCCCTCCCCTTCGCCAGCGGCTAACCTTGTTTACGCATTCGTGCGTGACATGGAAATCCCGTGGTGGACAATCTGGCTGGCCGCAATCGCAGGAACTTACCTGATCGGTGGCATTCCGTTCGGGCTCCTCATCGCGCGGGCCAAGGGCGTGGACATTCGCCAGCACGGCAGCCGCAACATCGGCGCATCCAATGTGGGCCGCACACTTGGCCGCAAGTGGGGCATCCTCACCTTCACGCTCGACATGCTCAAGGGCTTTGTTCCCGTGCTTGCCGCGGGTTACACGCTGGGCACGCTGAATCAGCTCGGTCTGCCGCCGGAGCGCATCTGGGCCTGGCTCGCCTTTGGCCTCGCCGCCACGCTTGGCCACACCTACACCCCGTTCCTCAAGTTCAAAGGCGGCAAGGGCGTGGCCACCGGCTTTGGCTCGCTGATAGCGGTCTATCCCATCCTCACGATTCCGGCCATCGCCACCATCTTCACTTGGGCTGCTTGCGTTGCCATCAGCCGCTACATGGGCTTTTCAAGCTGCATGGCCGCCCTCTGCATGCCACTATGGGCCATGGGCATGCCTTGGTTCGGTCGCAAGCTTGGTTACTTTGAGCCGGAGATTGGGGAGGGCGAGCTCCTCGGTATTTGGCCCTACCTCACGCTCGCTTTCATGATGGCCTTGTTGGTCGTCTGGAGGCATCGCAGCAATCTCGGCCGCATGCTCGCAGGCACCGAGCCAAAAGTAAAGACGCGCGCCGAACGCCGCGCTGAACAGCAAGTCGCGCGCGACGGCGTGCCCAGCGCGGCATAAGCACAGCGACGCACGGGCTCACCTCGGCAATCTGCGCGCTCCCCATCTCAGCATGCTGGCAACATCTGATCTTGCGTGTACAATGGGCTTGCCATCGATGGTCGTTCGTGAACCATCGATGATCGCCCCGATGCGACCTGTCCGCCACCTTCCGATCTGTTAACCAATCTGACCCGCCCTATTCCCCTTTCTGGTCGAAGCGAAATCTCGCCTCGATAACCGGAGTCGCCTGATGCTTCCCAAACCGCCCCCACGCGAGCCCTCTGTCGGATTTCTTTACCTGCCGCCCTACCGCATCGTCGGCACCTCGATCGCCGGTGAAGCGACCAGCGTCATGATCCCCGAGCTCGATGTGGTCTTCGATCTGGGCATCTGCCCGCGGGCCATGCTGCCAGCCAAGTACGCCGTCATCAGCCACGGCCACATGGACCATATTGGCGGCCTCGCCTA
>Ga0105046_10014826_pt1 | contig 12007 bp, 14 predicted proteins | sample MAT03_FD_78385 | JGI IMG/M metagenome (GOLD analysis project Ga0105046, IMG submission 78385) | Freshwater microbial communities from Lake Fryxell liftoff mats and glacier meltwater in Antarctica - MAT-03 (megahit assembly) | ecosystem: Environmental > Aquatic > Freshwater > Ice > Liftoff...
ACCATCGTCCTGCGCTACGTCAAGGCCCTCCTGGCCCTGCTGACCACGGCGCTCGCCACCTTCGCCGCTTCAGCTGTGGTGGACTCCAAGTCGCCACTCACCGGCGGCGATCTCGTCTGGCTCGCGGCGATCCTGCTCGCTTGGGCACCCACCGTGGTGATCGCCGTGACCACACCTGTTCGATGGTTGGAAAGGCTGTTGCGCAATGAGGGTGCGACCCACACTGCCGTTCACCAGGACCCCGAACTGACAATGGTCGAAGATGCCACCGTGCGACTCGCCATCTGCGGCTTCATCGTGGCAGGAGTCGCAATGGTGTGGGCATTGACGCGATCAGACGTGCTTTCCGCCGGCCGGGTCGCCGGGGCGGTAGTGCTCGTTGGGTCCTCGCTGGCGCTCGGAATCACATTGCGACGTTGGGCCGAGGGGCACATCGCCTCTCGACTCGTTCGTCGGATTCCTCCCGTCAACGCCACGTAGGCGTCCTCGATGCTCGTTCTACCGGGAGCGTCACGGTCGGTGGACGGCGCTCCGGCGACCTGTCGTCATTCGTACTTTCGACGGGCGGGACCCGCGGTCCGGGCTCAAGGTCGCCCTGTGGGACACTGCGTCGGCACCGTGGCAGTCCCGAAAGGTCGCCCCATGACCCCTCCACCGCCTTCCGTCGAGAGTCAGTGGGCCAGTGTGATCCTTCCGACGGAACCACTGCTCTCCTGGGATGCCTTTGCGGAGGCGGGCGGCGGGCAGGGATTGATGACCGCCCGTGAGTTCGGGCCGGAGGCCACGATCGAGGAGATCGCCGCGTCTGGGCTGCGCGGGCGCGGCGGAGGCGGATTCCCGACTGGTTCGAAGTGGGAGTCCCTTCGACGGGCGGACGGCGGGACGCGTTTCGTGGTGGCGAACGGCGCAGAGGGGGAGCCGGCGACCTTCAAGGATCGTTCACTGATGCGGACCGACCCGTTTCGGGTAATCGAGGGCGCAGCCATCGCTGCGCTGGCCATCGGAGCCGAGGGGGTGTTCCTCGCCACGAAGCGTTCCTTCGCGACCGAGGTCGAGATCCTGCGGGCGGCACTCGTGGAGTTCTCCGAGACAGGGTTGTTGGACGGAATCTCGTTCACTTTGGTCGAGGGGCCTGACGACTATCTGTTCGGCGAGGAGAAGGCCATGCTCGAGGTGATCGAAGGACGCGACCCGCTCCCGCGCCAGCTCCCACCGTGGCAGCACGGGCTGTTCGCCACCGTCCCGATGGGATGGGAGTCGGGGACGACCCCGACCCGGAATGCCCCGGAGAGCAATCCGACGCTCGTCAACAACGTCGAGACACTCGCCGCTGCGGCTCACATCTTGCGCCATGGCGCTTCGTGGTACCGGACGATGGGAACGATCGAGTCGCCAGGAACGATCGTCGTGACAGTGGTCGGCGATGTCGTGACCCCCGGAGTTCACGAGGTCGAGATCGGCACCCCGCTGTCGACTGTGCTCGAGCGCTGCGGCGGCCCGAGTCCTGGCCGCCGGTTCAAGGCGGCACTGTCCGGCATCTCGAACGCCGTGGTGACCGCAGCCCAGTTCGACACACCGCTCTCCTATGAAGCGTTCGTCGACATCGGATCTGGCCTCGGGGCGGCGGGCTTCGTGATCTACGACGATTCGCGATCGATGGTGAGTGTCGCCCGGGCGATGAGCGGGTTCCTGGCCCGGGAGTCGTGCGGTCAATGTCCTTCGTGTACCAGAGGATGTGCCGATCTGACCGAGCAACTCGTCCAGATAGGGCGTGGCGAGGGCAGCGACGCTCACCTCGGGCGGATGAACGCGGCGCTCCGCACGGTGACCGACTCCAACCGCTGCTACCTCGGCACCGAGGAACAGATCGTGATCTCGAGCCTGCTCCGCCAGTTCCCCGAGGACTTTGTCGCCAGCATCGAAGGCACCGCTCCCAACGCCGAAGAGGTCCCGGTCCCGTTGATCAAGGAACTCCACGACGACGGAACCGTCGTCTACTCCGGACCACGGCCGGCCCGGACCGTTCGATCATGAAGAGGATCTCGTCGGGTGGGACGGCTACCGGTCGGTGGTCCAGCTCTTGAGAGCGTTCAGGTACGCACCAGTGGCTCGCTTCTGGAGGAGTCTGGTGACAGGTCTTCCGAGGCGCGCCAGCGGGATACCGGGCCGCGACACCACGCCGATCTCGAACGTCACGTCGTTCCCGGTGCGACAGACGGTGAAGGATTCGTACCCACACGCCGGGTGGTCGGGAAGCGTCGCGTAGGTGAAGCCGAAGCGTGACGGGTCATCCTCTGTGGACTCGACTCGGCAGGAGGCCAGAACCCACAGCCCCAGCTGTCGGGTCACCAAGGCCACCACTTCACCGACACGGAGTTCGGCCGCAGCCGGGAAGATCTCCACACCGGCGCCCCGGTGCGCTGCCCACGCCTCGAGGCCACGTCGCGCTCGCTCGAAGGTCGCGTCGCCCTGCCCGATGACGATGGTAGCGGTGCCGCGGCGGAACCCGGTGAGTGGCTCGCGCGACGGGCTACAGGTGGTCGGGTCGTCCAGCCGTTCCAACCGATACCGCTCCACGAGCTCAACGTCAGGACGGCTCAGCGAGATCACGATGGGAACCTAGGTCCACACGACAGTTGACTGCCGTCAGGTGTGGTCCGAGATCGGATGCTGGTTCGATGGCGCAGACAGCCCCGTAGCCGCCGTAGATGTCGGCGACCGTGGTGAATCCCCGGGCCCGCATGAGCGATGCGGCGGTGGCGGAGCGGTAGCCGCCCGCGCAGTACACGACCGTCGGCCGCGCCGGGTCGAGCTCGGCGAGTCGGTCGAGGAGTTGGGGAAGCGGCAGATTGATGGCGCCATCGATGGCGCCATCAGCGACCTCCCCCGGGTTGCGGACATCGACGATCTGCAGCCCGGGCTCGGTGCGCCGCCATTCCTCGACGTCGGTGGCGGTGACCCGAGGGGCCTGCTCGGCGAGGTCGGGATGGTCGATCAGGACCTGGTCGATGTCGTGGAGTGACCCGATGACGTGGTCGAACCCGATGCGGGCGAGGCGGATGCGCCCTTCGTTCTCCTGCCCTGCCTCGGTGATGAGGATGACGCCCTGGCCAGGACGCAGGACGTCGCCGGCATACTCGGCGAAGCGTCCGTCGATGCCGACGTTGATCGAACCTCGAAGGTGGCCTGACGCGAACACGTCAGCGGCGCGGGCGTCGATGACCACCACGCCCTCGGCTTGCTCTCTGAGCACGAGTTCGAGGCCGAGCGCTGGGGTCTCTCGATGGTCGTCGAGGAGCTCCCGTTCGCGACGGTTCGAGTCGGCGGCGAAGGCGAAGTAGAGCGGAGCGACCGACTGGCCTTGGGTGACCGCCTCGACGAAAGCGTCCTCACTCATGGGCGCGAGCGCGTAGTTGGTGCGTCGCTGTTCGCCGATCGTCGAGGCGCTGGCGGTCGACAGGTTCTTGCCGCACGCCGATCCGGCGCCATGTGCCGGGTAGACGCGGGTGGCATCGGGAAGGGTGAGGAGCTGGTCGTGGATGGACCGGTAGAGGCGGCGGGCGAGGCCGTCGGCGGTCCAGCCGATGGACGTGAGGAGGTCCGGTCGGCCGACGTCGCCGATGAAGAGGGTGTCGCCGGTGAGCACCGCCCACGGCTCGGGGTCCTCCGCGTGCTCCCACACGACGATCGAGATCGACTCAGGTGTGTGGCCCGGTGTGTGACGCACTTCCAAGGTGACGTTGCCCAGGGAGAGGCGTTGGCCATGGGCCATCGGGTCGATGGCGAATTCGGCGTGGGCCTCGTCGCCGTAGGAGATGATGGCGCCGTTGGCGGCGGCCAGCTCGAGGTGGCCGGACAGGAAGTCCGCGTGGAAGTGGGTTTCGAGCACGCGTTCGATCCGCAGCCCCAAGCTGTCGGCGTCGGCCAGGTACTGCGACACGTCGCGTTGGGGGTCGACCACGACGGCGCGGCCGGTTGTTTCGTCACCGATCAGGTAGCTGAACAGTGACAGGCATCCGAGTTCGTACTGCTTGAAGATCATCGGTTCGTCCTTTCTGGGACACGGGTGGCGTGGTCGGGGTGTGGGGAGTCATGCGAGTTTGAGGAACATCTTCTGAACATCGGCGAGCAGGTTCTGGATGCCCCGTACCTGGCCTTCGACCTTGCGGAGCCTCCGCCGCAGATCGTCGACGGTCGTCGGCTCGAGATCGATGCCCGTTGGTCCCGTCTGGTTCTCGTTCATGACGTCACTGTACTCCTACCCCAAGGGGTATGCAAGTATACCCCTTGGGGTATAAGGTCGAGGTCATGAGATTTATCGAGTACCTGCTTGCCGGCCTCGGCGTCGGAGTGGTCTTCGGCATCTTCGGTGCCGGAGGCTCGGCGTTCGCCACGCCGGTGCTCGCCATGCTCGGAGTGTCCGGGCTGGCCGCCGTTGCGTCGCCTCTGCCAGCGATGATCCCCGCGGCGTTCGTCAGCGCCCGGAGGTACCTGAAGGCGGGCAACCTCGACCGCCGTGTCGCCAAGCTCGCCATCATCGGTGGTGTGCCCGGAGCGCTCCTCGGGGCGCTCGCGTCGAAGTTCGTCGGCGGCGACCGCCTCCTCATTCTCTCAGGCGGCCTGCTGTTGCTCATTGGGGCGCGGATGCTGATGCCGGACCGGCACGGCTCATCAGCCCGTGGCGCCAGTCGCCGGGGCAAGGCCCCGATCGTGATCGGGTCGTCCTGTGGTGTGGGTCTGCTGACCGGGCTCCTCGCCAACGGAGGTGGCTTCCTGCTGGTCCCGCTGTTCGTCCTGGTTCTCGGCCTCGGCAGCATCGAGGCGGCCGGTACCTCGATGGTCGTCGTCGGCATCCTGACGATCCCGACACTGGCCACCCACTGGGCGCTGGGCCACATCGACTGGACCGTCGCCGGCGGTTTTGCTGCCGGGCTCATCCCGGCCTCGATGCTCGGAGCGAAGCTCGCCCAACGCATCCCCGCCGAACGGTCAAGGACGGCGTTCGGGGTGATGCTCGTCGCGTTCTCGTTCTGGTTCCTGATCCGCCAGCTCACGTAGCCGTACGAAATACCCACCTGGGTATGACCAATGACCCTGTTGCGGGGACAGCCCGCCGACGTAGGTTCGAACCGACCACCACACCGCTACACCACCACCTAGCCAACGCCGGCTGACCCCTTCAACCGAGGAATCGAGGACCCCATGGGCCACTACCGAGACGTCGCCGCCGACCTCCGCGAGCCGACCAAATCACTCCGAACCGCCAGCCCCGAGGTGTGGGCCGGCTTCGGGGCGCTCCACCAAGCAGCTGTTGCCGACGGAGCGCTTCCGGCGAAGGTCAAAGAACTGATGGCCTTGGCTATCGCCGTCGTCAAACAGTGTGACGGGTGCATCGCCTACCACGCCAAGGCCGCCGTCGCTCGGGGTGCGACCGCCGAGGAGTGTGCTGAAGCGCTCGGCGTTGCGCTACTCATGGACGGCGGCACCGCATCGGTCTACGGTCCCAGAGCGTTCGCGGCGTTCCACGAGTTCGCCGGAACCGACTCGAACGGCACCGCCACGTGAGCGACGCCGCGCATTGGGATGACCGTTACCGCACGACCGAGTTCATCTGGAAGACCGAACCGAACCAGTTCCTCCCGCCTGAGGTGGCCGACCTGGCTCTGGGCCGTGCGCTCGATGTGGCCTGCGGCGAAGGACGCAACGCCGTTTGGCTCGCCACGCAAGGCTGGGACACCACCGGCATCGACTTCTCCGATGTCGGGCTGACCAAGGCCGCCGGCCTCGCTGAAGCGAACGGCGTCGTCGTCGAGTGGATCTGCTCAGATGTCACCACATGGCGGCCCCAGTCGCACTTCGACTTGGTCCTGGTCTTCTACCTGCAGCTCCCCGCCCAACAGCGGGCCGCCGCGTTCGGCGTTGCAGCCAGTGCCCTGGCACCCGGCGGGACGCTGCTGATCGTCGGCCACGATCTCCTCAACCTTGCCGAAGGCAGGGGCGGTCCTCAGAACCCGGCAGTGCTCTATACCCCCGATGATGTGAAAGTCGACCTGGAGAACTCGGGCGTCCCCGACCTCGTCATCGACCGCGCCGAACGCCGGCACCGACCCATCCCAACCGACACCAGCAATGGCAACGACACCGACACCGACACCGTGCCGGCGATCGACTGCCTGGTGAGAGCCAACCGAACCAACGAAAGCAGCTGAACCATGAATCCCATCGAAACCACCATCAACACCCCGATGCCCGAAGCCGAAACGGCCGTTCGAGACGCGCTCGCTGGCCAGGGATTCGGGATCCTCACCGAGATCGACGTGGCCGCCACGCTGAAAGCCAAGATCGGTGTCGACCGTCCGGCGCTGAAGATCCTCGGCGCCTGCAATCCGACGTTCGCCCATCAGGCGTTGAGCATTGACCCGTCCGCGAGCCTGTTGATCCCGTGCAACGTCGTTCTGGAACCCGCTCCCGGTGGGGGCACGCACATCTCCATTGTCGATCCTCGGCAGTTGATGTCGGGCGAGAACTTGACCGAGCTGGCCGAGGACGCCGCCAACCGACTGACAGCAGCGCTCGAGTCGCTTGATCGGTGACCCAGATCACAAATGTCGCGTTGACCGGATCGCGACTGGCATATACCCTATGGGGTATGTGCAGAGCAACGAAGTGTTCCAAGTGTCAGAAGCCGTCCTGGGCCGGTTGCGGCGCTCACGTCGAGCAGGTGCTCGGTGATGTGCCGCAGGCTCAACGGTGCCATTGCCGTGAGGACAAGGCCGAGGCGAAGGCTGCGGGCGCCGGCAGTGACCGTACGGGTCTGCTGGCTCGCCTACGGGGCCGTTAGGAACCAACGCAGACGAACCTTGAATCGGAGGGCATGATGGCCACGACAGTGATTCAGTGCACGGCGTGCAACGTACGGAACCGGGTGGCCAACGATACCACGGGCCGTCCCCGATGCAGCAAGTGCCACACGGATCTTCCTTGGCTCATCGAGGTCGGGACCGATCAGTTCGACCGGGTCATCGAAACCTCGAAGCTTCCGGTGCTCGTCGACCTATGGGCCCCATGGTGTGGACCCTGCCGAGCCGTCGCCCCAGCCCTCGAGCGACTGGCAGTTGACTGCGCCGGGTCGGTTCGGGTCGTCAAGGTGAACGTCGATGTGTCGCCCGAGGTCTCGGCCCGGCTCGGCGTTCAGGGCATCCCGACCATGGTGATCTTCGCCGACGGGGCCGAAATCTCCCGTCAGGTGGGTGCGCTTCCCGCCGATGCCATCGGCCGCTGGGTCGATGGCGCACTCAGTGCGGTCAAGCGAGCTTGAGGAACATCTTCTGCACGTCCGCCACGTCATAGCCGGCTTCAGCCGAGCGCGATGGGTCCTCGAGACACCAGGTCAAACCGGCGGCGACGAGCACGAACCCGACCTGCTCCAACGCCTTGTTGGCGGCCGCGATCTGCGTGACCACGTCGCGGCAATCGCGGGCGTCGGTCAGCATTTGCTGGATGCCACGAACCTGGCCCTCCACCCGACGCAGCCGCTTCTGGAGACCGGCGATGGTCTCCTCAGGGAGTTCCATGGCTGCTGTTGTCGGGGGAGTAGGTGTCGCGCTCATCGGCTCATCGTACGCGTACCCGGCAGGGTATCGACCGACTCTTCTCGAACGACCCCGGGCAGGAACACCGCTGCGGGCAGTGACCTTCGCCTCTAGTGACGGGCCGAGCCGATGAATACGTTCGAACCAGCGGGTCATCGACACCGGGGAGGCGCTCATGACACATCGGATCGTGATCCTCGGAGCGGGCACCGGGACACATCGGATCGTGACCCTCGGAGCGGGCACCAGCGGAACGCGCTTCGGCCTCGCGACCCATCTTCACGTGACAGTTCGCCACGAAGCAACGAAGGAGCAACCATGAAAGCCATCGTGTACCACGGCCCCGGCAAGAAGGCCTGGGAAGAAGTCCCCGACCCCGTCATCATCGATGACACCGACGCCATTGTCCGCGTCGATGCCGTCACCATCTGCGGCACCGACCTCCATATTCTCAAAGGTGACGTCGCCGCAGTGACCGACGGCCGCATCCTGGGCCACGAAGCGGTCGGAACGGTCGAAGCGGTCGGCAGCGGCGTGAAGAACGTGAAGGTGGGAGACCGCCTGCTGGTGTCCTGCATCACCGCATGTGGCGCGTGCCGGTACTGCCGAGAGGGCAGCTACAGCCAGTGCCTCGGTGGTGGCGGGTGGATCCTGGGCCACAAGATCGACGGAACGCAGGCCGAGAAGGTTCGGGTGCCGTTCGCCGACACCTCGACCTACCCGATTCCCGACGGCGTGTCCGACGAGCAGATCCTGATGCTCGCCGACATCCTCCCGACCGGCTACGAGGTGGGTGTGCTGAACGGGCACGTCCAGCCGGGCGACGTGGTCGCCGTCGTGGGTGCCGGCCCGATCGGTCTCTCAGCGATCATGGGCGCCAAGCTGTTCAGCCCGAGTCACATCATCGCCATCGACCTGGCGGACACCCGGCTCGAGGCCGCCAAGCAGTTCGGCGCCGATGTGCTCATCAACAACACCCACATCGACGCCGTCGCCGAGGTGATGGCGATGACCGGGGGACTCGGTGCCGACGTCGCCATCGAAGCCGTCGGCGTGCCGGCAACCTTCGAGCTGGCGACGAAGCTTGCCCGGCCCGGTGGTCACATTGCCAACATCGGCGTGCACGGCGAGCCGGCCACCCTTCACCTCGAAGAGCTCTGGATCCGCAACGTCACCATCACCACCGGCCTGGTCGACACCTCGTCCACCCCGACCCTGCTGCGACTCGCGCAGGGCCATCAGATGAACGTCGACCAGTTCATCACCCACCACTTCACCCTCGACCAGTTCGAGGAGGCCTACGACGTGTTCTCCCGCGCGGCCGAGACCGGAGCCCTGAAGGTGGTCCTCACCCGCACCTGATCGGGCCGAGTATCACGGGCGGATGCGACCCGTCTCGTAGGCCCACATGGCGATTTCGACCCGGTTCCGCGCGCCGAGCTTGGTCATGAGGCTGGCCAGGTGTGTCTTGACGGTGCTCAGGCTGATGAAGAGATCATCAGCTATCTCGGCGTTGGTCCTGCCGCGGGCGACGGTCGCCAGAACCTCCTCCTCGCGGGCTGTGAGCGGCTCGATCGGCTGGGCAGGTGTGATGCCGGCCGGTCGATTCGAGAACGTGGCGAGGAGCCTGACGGTCACGTTCGGAGCGATGAGCGCATCGCCGCGGGCGGCGGCCTCGACCGCCTGCACCAGCAATTCGGGCCCTGCGTCCTTGAGCAGGAACCCCCGGGCGCCCGCCTTGAGGGCCCCGTGTACGTACTCGTCGAGATCGAACGTGGTGATGACAACGACCGCGAGCGGATCGTCGATGCCGGGACCGGCGAGTTGCCGGGTGGCTTCGATGCCGTCGACGTCGGGCATGCGGATGTCGAACAGGCACACGTCTGGTCGGAGTTGGCGGGCGAGTGCCACTGCCGAGCGCCCATCGGCCGCCTCACCGATGACCTCGATATCCGGGTGGGCATCGAGGATCATCCGGAGTCCGGTTCGGATGATCGCCTGATCGTCGGCAACCAGCACGCGGATGGTCATGAGCTGAGCTCGATCATGGTCGCTCGATCATGGTCGACCTCGGGGGAGCACAGCCCGTACCGTCCACCCTCGGTGCTGGCTGGGTCCGGCCTCGAGTGTGCCGCCGAGCAGCTTCGCCCGTTCCGCCATGCCGATCAGCCCGAACCCAGTGGTGGAACGCGCGTCAAAAGGGGCTGGATCGCCGTCGTCGCCGACGGTCAGTCGCACGCACTCGTCCTCGCCGTAGACGCTGACTCGGACCCGGGTTGCATGGCGACCGTGGCGGAGCGCGTTGGTGATCGACTCCTGGGCGAGCCGGTACAGCGCGGCGTTGACCGAGGGTTGCAGCGCGCCGAGGTCGCCGGAGAGTTCCACGTCGACCTGAGGCCCATCGCCGGCAACGACGGCGAGTCGCTCGATGTCCGCCACTCCCCGCTGCGGCGACAGGTCCGCTTCCTCGCCGTGGCGGAGCGCGCCGACCATGGCGCGCATCTCCGCCAGAGTCTGCGACGCCTCCTCCTCGATGACGAGGAGCGCGTCGAGCGCCGCAGTGGGATCTGAGGCGGCGACGACCCGACCGGCCTGGGCGCGAATGGCAATGGCCGACACGTGATGGGCCACGGTGTCGTGGAGTTCCCGCGCCAGTTGCTCCCGCTCGAGCAGTTTGACCTTGTCCAAGCCCCGCGAGCGGGCCTTGTCCTGAAAGCGCACCGACAGCCCCAACGCTGCAGCGGCCAACAGCACCAGCCCCCCGCCCAGCAGGTTGGTGGCCAGCTGGTCGTTGGCTCGTGGTTGGAGGAGCGGACCGAGGGTACTGAGGAGCACCGGCAGGGACACGACGCCGAGTCCGATGACGGAATGACGACCCGACGCCCAACGGAAGAGCGCGTAGATCAGGATGAGCACATAGGCGGTCGTGCCGAGTCCTTCCCAGCGGACGCCGGCGATGAGCGAGACGCTGTCGATGACGGCGAGCGTGCCGAACGCCACGACCGCGACGGCGAGCGGGTGGGTCCGCCGCCAGAGCAGGGCGGGCAGGAGCGCGATCGCCACCATGACCGAGACGACCGGCCAGACCAGGTCGTTCGACAACAGGCCTTCGAGGACCGCGACCGACACCAGCGCGACCACCAGCGCCCAGTCGCGCCAGACCCGCGCCGGTGGGTCGGGAGCGGCTGGCTCGGCCAGCATTGATCTCACCGAGTTTCCCAGCACGAAGCCCAGTGTAAGGAGACGGCGCAACCGGCGGATCGACCGAAAGGACGACTCGCCAACCGTTCTTTCGGAGGGTGATGAATGGCCGGAACTCCGATGTGTCTTCCGGCTGGGCCTTGGACGATGTGCTCATGCGCATCTCAACGAAGTCCACGACGCCAACGACGCCTCCGGGCACCGGACCAGCCGAAGCGTCGCGCCGAGCATTCACGCTCGGCCGGGTCGCCGGATGGTGTTTCGACCATCGGGTCAAGGCGCTGGGACTGTGGCTCCTCGCACTGGTCTCGATCTTCGCTGCCGCCGGAAGCATGGGCCCCCGCTTCAGCGCCACCTCCGGGGTTCCCGACTCCGGGAGCGCTGCTGGTTTCGCGGTGCTCGAGGAGCACTTCCCGGCCCTGGGCACTGGGGGCCAGTCCGGGACGATTGTGTTCCAGGCTCGCCAAGGGGTCGACGACCCGATGGTGCGAGCAGGAATGGACCGACTTTTCGCGACCGTTGATGCCGGGTTTCCCAACAGCCGGGGCGTGCCACAACATCTCGGCGGGACCGTGATCTCGCCCTACTCGGAGCAGGGCGTCGGCCAGATTGTTCGAAGCGGACCTCTCGCCGGCAAGGTCGCCTTCGCCCAGGTGAACCTCTCGGCTGCCGTCGATGACACCGAGTCCGGCCTGCTCGGTCAGGCAATCATCGACCGGGTCCCGACCATCGACGGCCTCGAGGTGCTCACCGGTGGGCAATACCTCGCCGTGGTCGATCCACCGCAGGCCGAGCTGATCGGCCTCGCCTTCGCCATGTTGGTCCTCATCATCGCCTTCGGCTCTGTGTTGGCCATGGGTCTCCCCATCGCCGTCGCACTCGGTGGCGTCGGCGCCGGCATCGGCTCGACGCTGCTGCTCAGCCACGTGTACACCATCCCCGAGAACACCACGCTGCTCGGGGTCATGATCGGTCTCGGCGTCGGTATCGACTACGCGCTGTTCATCGTGACCCGGTATCGGGAAGGGCTCCACGCGGGTCGATCCCCCCGCGACGCAACCGTGCGCGCCATGGAATCGGCTGGTCGTGCTGTGGTCTTCGCCGGCACCACCGTGATGATCTCGATGCTCGGGCTGCTCTTCGTGGGCATCGGATGGATCGGCGGCATGGGCATTGGCGTCTCGGTCACCGTGCTCGCCACCATGCTGACGTCC
>Ga0105046_10014827_pt1 | contig 12006 bp, 11 predicted proteins | sample MAT03_FD_78385 | JGI IMG/M metagenome (GOLD analysis project Ga0105046, IMG submission 78385) | Freshwater microbial communities from Lake Fryxell liftoff mats and glacier meltwater in Antarctica - MAT-03 (megahit assembly) | ecosystem: Environmental > Aquatic > Freshwater > Ice > Liftoff...
CGCCCGGTCGCGACGGGCGTCCCCAGCACCTGTTCCGCGTACCCCGTCATGGCGTCCCGGAGTTGCTCGAAACTCTCGAGCACGTAGTAGATCGGCTGAAACTTGTCGATCTCGAAGTCCGTCTCGCAGACCCTCTCGAGGTCGAAGGGCCTCCGCTCGGGAATGTCCGATTCCATGGCATACGCGCTCTCGCCGATGGACGACATCAGGCCGCTGCCGTAGATCTTGAGTCGTCCATCATCCCGCACCAGGCCAAACTCGACCGTGAACCAGAAGAGCCGCCCCAGCCGCTTGACGTGTTCGGGGTCTTCGCACAGGAGCGCCGCCCGGCCATAGGTCTGCAGAAAGTCCGCGAACGTCGCGTCGGCGTGCAGAGGCACATGCCCGTAGACGTCGTGGAAAATGTCCGGCTCGGGCAGGTAATCGAGCTTGTCCGCCGGACGGATGGAGATCGTCGTCGGGAACTCCCGCCGCGCCAGGCACGCGAAGAACGCCTTGGCCGGCAGATACCCCGGAACCGCCCGGCTCTGCCACCCAGTCCGGGGACGGAGCACGTCGTTCACCTGCGTCAGCCGCGGCACGTGCTCGCGGGGGAGGTTAAACGCGTCGAACCCCGTCAGGAAGACGTTCGAGGCCTGCGTACGGAGCGTCTCGATGCGGCGGTCGTACAGCGTCCGCCACGTCGCGTGCTCGGCGGGGGAGTATCGCTCCCACCGCTGATCTATATAGAACGTCCGCGGGTCGATCCGCTCCGCCGGCATGTCCACCGCCGCGTCCGCGGCGGCCTGGGCCCGCACGGCCTCCTCGGCGTCGATCGCCTTGCTCAATACGTCTCCTGGCTGCATGGGCTGACTCCTGGACCTGCGGAACTCTATGGAGGCGACAGGGGGCGGGGGGTCTCGAAACGACCGCGCCCGCCCCGCCGACCCCGCGGCGATGGCACGTTCCCTACCCGAGCGCGAATCCGGCCCACGCCTCCGCCTCCGTCAGCGCCTGTCCCTCCCCGATGGTTACCCCGTCCCCCCTCCCGCGATCGATCGCCGCCCGCACACTGTCCCCAGGGTCCGGCCGCACGATCGGAGCATCCGAACCGAAGATCAGCGTCTCGCCGGGCACCAGCCCCGCATCCAACAGCTCCCGCAGCGGCAGCACCCGGTCCAGCCGGTGCGGCAGCGACCTCCGCAGCACATCGATGTCCGGGAGTAGATGACACGGCTGCACGCTCGCCACGACGCCCAGTTCCGCGAACCGCGACACGTCCGCCTCGTCCACCACCTCGAGATGCTCGACGCGATGCCGAATCGCCCCCCGCCTTCCCCGCCCGCCCCCCCTCCGCTCGATCGCGTCGAGCACCGCCCGCACCGCCCCGTCCCCGATCGCGTGCGTCGCGAGCGGCAGCCCCAACCCCTCCGCCTTCGCGACCGCGGCCTCGATCTCCGCCGGCCCCGCCACCACCTTTCCCGTCTCCATCCCCGGCATCGGGTCCGCGTACGGATGCAGCATCCACGCCGTGCGACTGTTGAGCGTCCCGTCCGCGAAGAGCTTGAGACCCGCGAGGCTCACCCGCTCGCGCCCCCATTCCGCCGCCGCCGCCGTCGCCGCCTCCCCCTCCGCCACCGGCGCGAAGAGCCGAACCGCCACCGGCAGCCGCCCCGCGCGGTCCATGTCGGCCAGCATCGGACCCAGCGCGGGGGGGCTGAGCAGGTCGTGGACCTCGACGAACCCCAGCCGCGCGAAGTCCGCCAAGGCCGCCTCCGCGAAGCCCCGCTCCTCGGCGGCGGTCGCCGGGGGGGCCGCCCCCCACGCCGCGTGCGCCGCCGTCTCCAGCAGCACCCCCGTCGGCTCCCCCGCGCGGTCGCGAGCGATCACCCCCCCGTTCGGCCCGGGCCCCGCCAAGAGCCCCGCGGCCGACAGCGCCGCCGTGTTCGCCACGGCCGCGTGATGGTCGAACGACATCAGGCAGCAGGCCCGCCCCCCGGCGACGGCATCCAGCTCCCCACGCGTCGGCCACCGCCGCTCGGCCCACGCCTCCACGCGCGCCCCGTGCGCCACCACCCACGCCCCCTCCCGAGCGGTCCCGCCCGCCCGGCCCGCGACCAGATCGAGGCATTCCCGCATCGACCCGCACCCGGAGAGGTCCAGCATGGACAAGGCCCGCCCGTGCCACAGCACGTGCGCGTGCGCCTCGCGCAGCGGGAACGGCGGCTTCATGCAAAGCCCTCCGAGATGATCGAGCCGATCGCCGCCCACGCCGCCTCCTCGGTCTCCGCGGCCTCCCGGAACTCCGCCCGGATCACGCCGAAACGCCCCCGGAGATCGACCCCGAACCGATCAACCCCGACCAGCCGCGGCTCGGTGGGGGTCGTCCCGGCCCGCCGCCCACACCCTCGCGCGAGGGCCGCCAACGCCGCGACATCGGTGTTGACGCGCTTGCACAGCCCGGCTTCGAATCCCCGGAGCGGGTCGGGCGCGACCACCGCTCTCGCGTCGAGAAGCGTTCCGAAGGTCTTGACGCTGTCGACCTCCAGCAGCGCCCACCGCGAGGCCGATGGCTTGCCCAAGTAGGTCAAGAAGCGGTCCGGGCCCGCGTGCCGGGCGGGATCGACCTCGACGGGCCGCCCGAGCAGGTGCAGCGCGTGGTCCCCGTCGTCGGGGGTGTGCAGCGTGACCTCGTCACTGTCGAAGACGTCGCCGCGGACGGGCACCACCGGATTCCCGGTCGCGGCATCGAGGACGAAACGGCACGGATCGAGCCGATCCCCGACCCGCAAAATTCCCTCGTGCACCCGCCGGAGTTCCCGCGCCACCCGCCTCGCCGACTCGATCTCATCGTCCATCCCCCATTGTTCCCCCTCCCCCCGGCGGAGCCGCGACCGTCGGGAAGTGGGTCCACCCTTCGCGCGAGCACGGCCTCGGCGCTCCGGATCTTGAACGCGGAGCTCGCCCAGAGCGCGAGGACAAAGGGAGCGCAGGAGGGACGCCGCCACTCCTCGTTCCGGCTCTCGCGCCGCGTGCTCCGCGACCTCCGCGTTCGATCTCTCGTCGTGCCGGCGACCTCGTGATTCGAGCGCGAGATGGGCCCGCGGCCTCACGCTCGCGGCTGCGCCGCCACACGCCTCGCCCGCGTCCAGATCCCCTCGAGCCCTCGGCGATGCCATGGCGAGTCCGACCTTCGTGCGTCCCTGAAAACAAGCCCAAAAAGCGAAACGGGGCCTGCAGGCCCCGTCTCGTACGCGATGTCGTTTGGAGAGTGGCGCCCCGCGGAACGCGGGACGCCAAGGGGGCTCACATGCCCATGCCCGTCGAAGAGCCGCCGCCCGAGGCGGAGCGCTTCTTCGTGGTGCGGCGGGCCGTGGCCTTCTTGCGAGTACCGGCCTTCTTGGTCGTCTTCTTGGCGGTCTTGCGCGTGGCCTTCTTCGCCGTCTTCTTCTTCGCCTTCTTGGCTGCCTTCTTCGCCATCGTTCCGACTCCTGAGTGGTGAGGTCGCGTCGTTCACGAGCACCGGTGCATCGCGCCCGCGCGCCTCTCGATACAGAGAGATTATCGGAAACGCGCGCGCGTGCGCTTCAACAATCGAAAAATTTTGCAGATTCTCGCGCGATCGCGCTCCGACGCGCGCCAGCGCTGAGTCTCCCCTCAGCGCGAACTCATCGCGCGCCCACGCCCCGCGACCGACGCGCCCCATCGCCGCGAGGGAGCGCGCCGAGCGCCCCGAGAGGCGCGCCGGTAGACTCCCCTCATGAGCTCCATCACCACCCGCACCCTCCGCTGCGGCACGCCGCTCATCGTCGAGGTCATGTCCGGCGTCCGCTCCGCCGCGCTTGCCTGGCTCCTCCCCGTCGGCTCCGCCTCCGACCCCGCGCCTCTCGAGGGAATCTCGTCCCTCTGGTCCGAGCTCCTGCTCCGCGGCGCCGGAACCCGCTCCTCCCGAGAGCACGCCGACGCCATGGACCGCATCGGGGCCAGCACCGTCAGCGAGGTCGGCTCGCACACCCTCCGCGTGGGCACGACCACGCTGGGCTCCCGCCTGCACGAGGCCATTCCCCTCCTCGCCGACATGGTCCTGCGCCCGCTCATGGAGGAATCCGCCGTCGAACCCTGCCGCGACCTCGCCCAGCAGGCCCTGGAGTCCGTCGCGGACGATCCGCAGGAGCGGGCCTCCCTCCTCCTCCGCGAACGTCACCACCCGACGCCCCTCAACCGCTCGGGCTTGGGCACCGTGGAGGGCCTCAAGGCCATCACCCACCGCGACCTCGTCCTGGGGTGGCCCCGGGCCGCCGTCCCCCAGCGCAGCATCATCGCCGCGGCCGGCGCCGTCGATCCGGACGCCTTGGTCACGCTCTTCGACGCCCTCCTCGTCGGCTGGACCGGCGCCACCTCCGAACCAGCGATCGGGCCCACGCCCCCCCGCGGCTACGCCCACGAGGAGGACGACTCCAACCAGGTCCAGGTCCTGCTTGCCTACGACGCCCCCCCCGAGCCCGACGACTCCAGCGTCCTCGAACGCATCGTCCTCACCGTCCTCAGCGGCGGCATGTCCGGCCGCCTCTTCACCGAGGTCCGCGAGAAGCGGGGCCTCTGCTACGCCGTCTCCGCCGGCTATCGCGGCGACCGCGACTACGGCGTCGTCTCCGCCTACGTCGGCACCACCCCCGAACGCGCTCAGGAGTCCCTCGACGTCCTCGCCGCCGAACTCCTCCGCATCACCACCCCCGCCGGCGCCGTCACCCCCGAGGAGTTCGAGCGCGCCCGCGTGGGCATGAAGGCCGCCCTCGTCTTCAGCGGCGAGTCCACCGGCGCCCGCGCCGTCGGCCTCGCCGGCGACTACCGCCGCCTCGGCCGAGCCCGCTCCCTCGAGGAGATCGCCGTCCGCATCGACCGCGTCACCCTCGACGAGCTCAACGCCTACCTCGCCACCCGCCGCCTGGGCCTCACGACCATCCAGACCCTCGGCCCCAAGCCGCTCAAGCCGCCCGCGACGCTCTGACCGACCCGCCGGTTGCGTCACCTCCCCATACACTCGCCCCCATGCCCCCCGCCCGCTTCACACTCCGCCGGCTCACCCGCCACGCCTGGCACTACGCCCTCCTCGGCGCCGCGCTCCTCATCCTCGCCATCTTCCTCATCTATCCCATCGCCCTCACCGTCCGCGGCGGGTTCTACGCCGATGCCGCCACTCGCTCTGGCTTCACTCTCGACCACATCGCCCTCGTCTTCCAGGACCCCCGCCTCCGCCAGGGCCTCCTCAACTCCTTCACCCTCGCCGCGGGCACCACCACCGTCGCCGTCCTCATCGCCCTCCCCCTCGCCATCCTCGCCGCCAACTACCGCTTCCCCGGCAAGAAGCTCTTCAACGCCCTCGTCCTCGTCCCCCTCATCCTCCCCCCATTCGTCGGCGCGATCGGCGTCCGCGCCTTCCTCGGGCGCGAGGGGGGCCTCAACGCCCTCCTGGGCACCAGCTTCGACGTCCTAGGCGACGCCAAGCTCCTGGGCGTCATTCTCGTCCAGGCCCTCTCCCTCTATCCCATCATCTTCCTCAACGCCACCGCCGCCCTCGCCAACCTCGACCCAGCCCTCGACGAGGCCGCCGAGGGCCTGGGCGCCGGCCCGTGGCGACGCTTCTTCCGGATCACGCTCCCCCTCGTCCGCCCCGGCCTCTTCGCCGGCGCCACCATCGTCTTCATCTGGGCCTTCACCGAGGTGGGCACGCCCCTCATGTTCGACTACTACAACGTCACCCCGGTCCAGATCTTCTACGGCCTCAAGGAGGTCGAGACCTCAGCCCGCCCCTACGCCCTCACCTGCGTCATGCTCGCCGCGGCCATCGGCCTCTACCTCTTGGGCAAGGGCGTCTTCGGACGCAAGGGCTACGCCATGTACGCCAAGGCCAGCCGCGCAGGCGGCGAGCGCCAACTCGTCGGGGCGCGGGCCTGGCTCGCCACCGCCGCCTTCGCCCTCGTGGGCACCCTCGCCGTCATGCCCCACCTCGGCGTCGTGCTCACCAGCCTCACCGTCCCCGGCCAGTGGTATTCGACCGTCCTCCCCACCCAGTGGACCGGCGGCCACTACGCCGAGGCCCTGGGTGCCCCGGACTCCTTCCGCTCCATCACCAACAGCCTCCGCCTCGCCGCCGCCGCCATGGTCGTCGACATCGCCCTCGGCGTCGTCATCGCCTACCTCATCGTCCGCACCACCGTCCGCGGCCGCGTCCTCCTCGACGCCCTCTGCATGCTCCCCCTCGCCGTCCCCGGCCTGGTCATGGCCTTCGGCTACGTCGCTATGAGCCTCCAGTGGCCCTTCGGAAAGGGCGGCCCGCTTGAATCCTTCAGCGTCCTCTCCGTCGACCCCAACCCCGCCCTGTTCCTGATCGTGGCCTATTCCATCCGCCGCCTGCCCTACATCGTCCGCTCCACCGTCGCCGGGCTTGAGCAGACCAGCGGCGAGCTCGAAGAGGCCGCGGTCAACCTCGGCGCGGGCCGCATCACCGCCGTCCGCCGCGTCATCCTCCCGCTCATCGTCGCCAATCTTGTCGCCGGCGGCCTGCTCGTCTTCAGTTTCTCGATGCTCGAGGTCAGCGACTCGCTCATCCTCGCCCAGCAGGCCGAGGACTTCCCGATCACCAAGGCCATCTGGGCATTCACCGAACGCCTGGGCGATGGCGCCTATATCGCCGCCGCGATGGGCGCCTGGGGCATGGCCCTCCTGACGGTCACCATCATCGCCGCAAGCAGTCTCCTCGGAAAGAAGCTCGGCTCCATCTTCCGCGTCTGATCCCGCCCACGGGTGCCACGGGTCGGCCCGTCCCCGGGCAGGCCCGCAAGGTCCTCCCCGCCCGCCCAGGCCCGACCCACGGAGCCGCGACCGTCAGGGAGCGACCCTTCACGTGTTTCCCCAGGCCACCCCGAAAGCGCCACGCGGGTCCGCGGCACCATCCCGCGTCCATCTTGAAACGCCGCGCACCCATTCCCGTATCAAACAGCACCCCGGAGCCCCTACGCCGTGCGCCCACTCCTCCTGATCCTCGCACTCCTCCCCCTCCCCGGCTGCATCTTCGTCGCCGACATCGACGACGACGGCCCCCGCCGCGCCACCCCCGCCGAGCTCGCCGCCGCCCGCGAGGTCCTCTCCGCCTCCGACGTCCGCGGCGTCCGCGACCTCCACGCCGCCCAGCTCGCCGCCCTCGAACCCGGTACCCCCGTCGCCCGCTTCCGCGAATCCTTCCCCGACGCCGTCTTCGTCGAGTCGCGCCAAGACGGCGACGCCCGCACCGACGCCTACAGCGTCCGCACCACCGACCCCTACCACCTCCGCGGCAAGCGCACCGTCCGCGTCCACGAGGACGAGGCGTGGTTCTTCTTCCGCAACGACCAGCTCATCAAGTGGGGCCCGGCGAACTTCTGGCCCTAAGCCGCCGGCGGAGCCGCGACCGTCAGGGAGCGGTCCCACCCCAAGCGCCGGGTCACGCCGCCGCCAAGACTTCTGGGCGCGGGTGAACGCATACCGACGCAGATCGAGAGGCATGGAGCAGCACGAGGCGCATACATACGCCCCCTCCGCACGCCGCTCCCCTCGGATCTTCGCTCATCCGCGTTGATCTGCGTCCATGGTCCCAAGCAGCAAGGCCGAGCCTCACGCTCACTTCTTGAACGAGAACAGCTCGATCTCGAAGATCAGGTCCGACTTCGCCGGGATCACCGGCGGGCTTCCCCGCTCGCCGTACGCGAGCGCGTACGGGATCGTGAGCTTCCGCTTCCCTCCGGCCATCATCCCCGGGATCCCGACCTGCCACCCCTGAATCAGGCTCCCCAGCGGAAACGTCGCGGGCTTCCCGCCGATGCTCGAATCGAACTCCGTCCCGTTCATCAGGGTTCCGCGATAGTGGATCGTCACGGTCGCCCCGGGCGGACAGGCCGGCCCCGTGCCGGTCGTCAGATCCTCGATGATCAGCCCGCTCGGAAGCTTCTGCACGTTCGCCACTGCGGTGTCCTTCGTCTCCGGCGCGGCCGGGGTGGTGGTGGGGGAAGTGGTGGGGGTGGTGGAGGGGGCGGGGTTCGCCGCCGTGGACGGCATGTCAGGTGCGGACGTCGAAGCCGGCGGAGTGCTCGCAGCGGCCGGCGCGCCGCGTTCTGTGCTGGGCGCGGTTGCCGCCTCCCGCGCTCGCCCGTCGCACCCGCCTGCAATAGCCCCGACGCCGACGAGCACGCTCACGATCCCCACGGTCCCGACGCTGATCTGACGACGCATGGCATGCACTCCCGCTCGCCGTCGAGCGCCGCCATGGTACGCGCCGCGAGCGGCACGATCCGCCGTGCCCCGGGTCCGCCTCTACCATCCTTCCGTGCCCCGCCTCCCGCACATCGGCATCTCGCTGGGCGACCCCGGCGGCATCGGCCCCGAGGTCATCGCCAAGGCCCTCGCCGATCCCCTCCTTCGCGCCGCCGCACGCTTCACCATCTATGGATGCCGCGCCCCTCTCGCCCGCGCCATCGCCCGCGGCGGCCTCCCCCTCGATCCGGCCTCCCTCGCCGTCATCGAACTCTCGACGGCGGACGCCGCTCCTCCCGCCGCCCCGACCGCCGCCGGCGGCGACCTCTCCTTCCGCGCCGTCGAAGCCGCCATCGCCCACGCCCTTCTTCCCCCCTCCGACCCCCTCCATATAGACGCCCTCGCCACCGCCCCTATCTCCAAGGAGGCATGGTCCATCGCCGGCCATGGCCGCTATCCAGGCCACACCGAACTCCTCGCCGAACGCTGCGGGGCCTCCCGTGCCGCCATGCTCCTTTACGCCCCCCATTCGGGTGACTCGCTGGCCCCGCGGCGAATCGGTTTCCCCGATGGCCCCCACACGACCTCCGCCCTCACCGTCATCCTCGCGACCGTCCACATCCCCCTCCGCGGCGTTCCCGCCGCCCTGACCGAGCAACGCGTCTTCGACGCCATCGACCTTGGCCACCACGCCCTCCGCCGCCTCGGTATCCCCGCCCCCCGCATCGCCGTCTGCGGCCTCAACCCCCACGCCGGCGAAGGCGGCCTCCTCGGAGACGAAGAAGCCCGAACCATCGCCCCCGCGATCGCCCGCGCCGTCGCCGCGGGCCTCGACGCACGCGGCCCCTTCCCCGCCGACACCATCTTCGCCCAAGCCCTCCAGACCCCCGCGACCCCCCACGCCCCCGCCCGTCCCGCGCTCTTCGATCTCGTGGTCGCCATGTACCACGACCAAGGCCTCATCCCCGTGAAACTCCTGGCCCGCGACCAGACGGTCAACGTCACCGTCGGCCTGCCCATCATCCGGACCAGCCCCGACCACGGCACCGCCTTCGACATCGCCGGCACGAATGCCGCCGACCCCGGCAGCATGGTCGCGGCGATGGGCCTCGCCATCCGCCTAGCCCGGTCAGAGCCTCCAACGCAAGCCAGATGAACCGCAAGTCGCACTGCTTGAGCGCCGGCTTCTCAGCCGCGCCGTCCGGCGCCCGCGTCCGGACATCCCGGCCAAGGCACCCAGCCCACCCCGCGGGACCACAGCCCTCGCCTTTCTCTGGTGCCGCTGGACGACCCACCGTTCCCCCGTCGAGAAGCCCTAGCACCCCTGTCCCGCTTCCCATACGATGCCCCGCCCCATGAAGCTGCCCGCCGACAAGGTCTCCCGTCTCCGCGCGTTCTACGAGGGACGGCCGGTCTGCGTCACGGGCGGCGCGGGCTTCATCGGAGGTCACCTCTGCGACGCCCTCGTCTCCCTCGGGGCCACGCTCCGCGTCATCGATGACCTCTCGAACTCCTCTCTCGAACACCTCGCCGGGCTGATCGAGATGGAGCCCGAGCGCGTTCGCTTCGTCCACGGCTCGGTCCTGGACGACGACGCCCTGCTCGAGGCCGTCGGCGGCGGACCGAGCGGCGAGCCTCCCTGCCGCACCATCTTCCACCTCGCCGCCCTGGGCTCGGTCCCCCGCTCCATCGAGATGCCCCAGCGCTACTGGTCCGTCAACGCGACGGGCACCCTCCGAGTTCTCGAAGCCGCCCGCCGCGCGAAGTCCGACCGCGTCGTCTTCGCCTCCTCCTCGTCGGCCTACGGCGATCAGCCCGAGATGCCCAAGGTCGAGACCCAGGCCCCGCACCCGCTCTCGCCCTACGCCGCGAGCAAGCTGGCGGGCGAGCACCTGTTGCAGACCTGGAGCGCCTGCTACGCCCTCTCCACCGTCTCGCTGCGCTACTTCAACATCTTCGGCCCGCGCCAGCCCGCCGACTCGGCGTACGCCGCGGTCGTCGCCGCGTTCATCAAGGCCCTCTTGGCCGGCGAGCCCCCGACCATCTACGGCGACGGTCAGCAGACCCGCGACTTCACGTACGTCGGCAACGCCGTCCTCGCCACCCTGCTCGCGGGTGCCAGCGCCGGCACCGGCGCCGCCCGCCTCCACGGGCAGGTCATGAACATCGGCACCGGCCGTCGCGTCAGCATCACAGAGCTCGCCATGCTCCTCGCCCGCTCCTGCGGCGTCCCCCACGTCCAGCCCGCCTTCCAGCCCGACCGTCCGGGAGACATCAAGCACTCCCTGGCCGACATCACCCTCGCCCATCAACTGATCGGGTACGAGCCGTTCCTCTCCCTCGACGACGGCCTTGTCGAGACCGTCGAGTGGTACCGCCGCTCGCTCGCCGGGACCTGACCGCCTTCCGGACCGCCGACCCACTCATGCGTCGCCCCGTCGGGACCATCCTCGAGACCATCGGCGGCCTTTACCAGCTCTGCCGCCTCGCCGCCCTCTCCCGCTTCCGCTTCCGCGGCCCCTATTGGCGATGGCGCCTGCACACCGCCTTCGGCCGCGGCTACCCCGCCTCCAAGCGCGAGCTCCTCGCCGGCCTCCTCGACTACGCCCGCTGGATGCACCGCATGCGCCGCTAGCCCGGTCACCCTTCCGGCCCCCATCCCCGGGCATTGTGAATCTTGCACGGAACCCCTTCCGTCCGGCACTCCCCCTTCGCTAGACTGGACCCCGACGCCCATGGATGGGCACGTCCCACGACCACCGCCGCGAACCGCGGCACTGCGGAGAGAGCGATGACGACCGAGCCCACCACGATCACGACCACCAGCCGGATGGTCCCCCCCGCCGAGACCCGTGGTTTCACGGGTCGGTTCGTGCCCGGCCTCGTGATTGGCCTCATCGTCGGCGCCCTCGCCGGTTCCTTCTTCGGAACGATCATCGGCGAGGGGGGCGGCGGGGCCAAGGTCGTCCGTCCCAAGGGTGTCGCCGGCACCCAGCCCTACCCACGCGACATGGTCCCCGAGGGGACTTCGCCCGATCCTGAGCCCGACGCCGCAGTCCCCGAGACGACCCCCGAGACGCCCCCTGCGACGCCCGCTCCTTCCGACTCGGTTCCCGTTCCCGCCCCGGCGTCGCCCCCCGCGACCCCGAAGTGAGCGGTCGCCTTCGTTCTACACCCATGCAGGAACATGCGTCGGACGCACGCTGAGCGGGGCTTCGCCCCGTTTCCTCCCGTTCGGCCGCGCCCTTCGTAGACTCGCGTATGCACCCGGACCTCCAGCCCGACGCCGCCCTCCTGCGCCTGGTCCGCCAGCACGCGGAGACCTCGCGCCTGCTGGGAATCGACTTTGTCCCACGCTACCGCCTCGGCGCCGCGGCGGACGCCCAAGCTGCTCCGCCCCTGATCATGGCCGCCGCCACGCCCCGCCCGGAGTCGCAGGCCCCGGGTCCGCACGGCGTTCCCGCCGAACTGCCCACCGCCAACGCCGGACGACTCCCCCTCCCCGCCGGTCCGGTCCTGGGCCCCAAGCTCCAGGATCCCGTGCTCGACCTCCTGACCGCCCCACCCCGCCCCGCGGGCTCGCGCCCGACGTCCGCGGCCGATCGCCAGCGCGCCCTCGATGACCTCCGCGCCCGCTACGAAGCCGACGCCCCGCACAAGCACTTCGTCACCGCGCATACGAACATCGTCTTCGGCGAGGGCGACCCCGGCGCCCGACTCATGTTCATCGGCGAAGCCCCC
>Ga0105046_10014828_pt1 | contig 12005 bp, 12 predicted proteins | sample MAT03_FD_78385 | JGI IMG/M metagenome (GOLD analysis project Ga0105046, IMG submission 78385) | Freshwater microbial communities from Lake Fryxell liftoff mats and glacier meltwater in Antarctica - MAT-03 (megahit assembly) | ecosystem: Environmental > Aquatic > Freshwater > Ice > Liftoff...
GATGAAATTCAGCGCATTAGCGAAACCGGCGTCAGCGTGCTGCATTGCCCGGAAAGCAATCTAAAACTCGCCAGCGGCTTTTGCCCGGCGCAGGCCTTGTTAGACGCCGGTGTGAATCTAGCGCTTGGAACCGACGGCTGCGCCAGCAATAACGACCTGGATTTGCTCAGTGAATTGAAAACGGCGGCATTATTAGCGAAGGGCGTTGCGGGCGACGCCACCGCGCTCAGCGCCGCGCGTGCGTTGACGATGGCAACTTTAGGTGGTGCCAAAGCGCTCGGCATAGCCGATCAAATTGGTTCGTTGGAAGTGGGCAAACAGGCGGATTTGGTCGCGATGCGCTTTGATGAGTTTGACTCTTTACCGGTTTACAACCCAATTTCGCACATCGTTTACGCCAGCCACCGGCGTCAAGTCAGCGATGTTTGGGTGGCAGGCCAGGCGCGCGTGCGGGGCGGAATTTTGCTGGATGTGGACTGCAGAGCCTTGGCCGCGAACGCCATATCTTGGGGCGCGCGCATTGCTGGCGCAAACGGAGTAACGCTATGAAAGAGGAGAAAATTGAAAAAAATGTGAGCACTGCCGAGCTCAGTCACTTCGCAGGTTTGAGCGCGCGCTGGTGGGACCCGCAAGGCCCATCGCGGCCGCTGATGGCGCTCAACCCGGTGCGTTTGGCGTTTATTGAGCAAATGTTGCACGCGCAAAAGCGCACTTTTAAAGCCGTGCGCGCGCTCGATGTGGGCTGCGGCGGCGGGCTTTTAAGTGAGGCTATGGCGCAGGCGGGCGCTGATGTTATCGGCATCGATCTTTCGCCAGAATTGCTCGAAGTGGCGAAATTGCATGCGCTCGGTGCAGGACTAACAGAAATCAACTATCAGCTGCAAAGCGCCGAAGACATGGCGCAAGCGCAGCCAGAACAGTTTGATTTAGTCACCTGCATGGAAATGTTAGAGCATGTGCCTGACCCGGAAGCGGTCTTGGCCGCCTGCATCAAACTGCTGAAACCGGGCGGCTTATTAGTGCTTTCCACGTTAAATCGCACGCCAAAAGCGTTCGTATTGGGCATCGTTGCGGCGGAATATGTTTTTAATCTGGTTCCGAAAGGCACGCACAGCTACGCGAAATTTCTAAAGCCCGCCGAAATCGCCCGCGTATTGCGTGCGCGCGGCATGGAAGTTACCGCGCTTAAAGGCTTGCAGTACGCGCCGCTTGCCAATACCGCGCGCTTAAACGCTGACAGTTCGGTCAACTTTATCTTGGCTGCGCGCAAGCCGGCAGCAGCTGATGCAAGTTAAGCCATGAAATTTAATGCCCCCAAAGCGGTGCTGTTCGATTTGGACGGCACCTTGGTCGATAGCGCAGGCGATCTAATGGCAGCACTCGGCCATGTTCGCAAAATCATTGGCCTGACCGAGCCTACACCCGCGCACGCGGCGAATTTTGTGTCCGGCGGTGCGGCAGCAATGATGCGCGCGGGCTTACCGCAAGAATTGCATGCTGAAATCGAGCAATTACGCGACCATTTTCTAGCGTATTACGAGCAACACATCTGCGTGCATTCGAAGCTCTACCCTGGCGCGGCTGAATTGTTTAGCCGCTTAGATTCGCAAGGCATTGCCTGGGGGATCGTCACCAATAAGCCAATTGCGCTCGCCCGTAAATTGACGCAGCTGCTCAACATCGAACACGCAGCCATGTTGGGCGGCGACAGTTTAGCGCTGAAAAAACCGCATCCGGAACCGCTGCTTGCCGCGTGTCAGCAGTTGGGTGTATCCGCTGCAAACACATGGATGGTGGGCGATGATCCACGCGATATTCAGGCCGGCCAGCGCGCCGGTTGCCCGGTCACGATTGCCTGTGCGTTTGGTTATTTAGGCGACAGCTTGCCAGTCGAACAATGGGGCGCAAGCTGGGTTGCGAACTCGCTTTGGGAACTGCGGATTTAAAGATTTAAAGATTTAAGTTGGGCGCAAAGCGCTGCGCCACATAGTTATCAATCACCGCAATAAATTCCTGTGCAATATTGTCGCCGCGTAGCGTCATGGCTTTCGCGCCGTCGATAAATACCGGAGCCGCTGGTGCTTCGCCGGTTCCGGGCAGGCTAATACCGATATTCGCCTGCTTGCTTTCACCGGGGCCGTTGACGATACAGCCCATCACCGCCAGGGTTAGATTTTCCGCACCCGGATAGCGATATTTCCACTCCGGCATTTGCTCGCGTACGTGATCCTGCACGGTTTTTGCTAAGTGTTGAAAAAACGTACTCGTGGTGCGTCCGCAGCCTGGGCAGGCCGTTACCATCGGCGTGAAAGCGCGCATACCCATGGTTTGCAGCAATTCTTGCGCCACGATCACTTCTTTAGTGCGTGGCTCGTCGGGTTCCGGCGTCAGCGAAATCCGAATGGTATCGCCAATGCCTTCTTGCATCAGCACCGCAAGCGCAGCACTAGAGGCCACGATGCCTTTGCTGCCGATGCCCGCTTCGGTCAAACCCAAATGCAGCGCGTGATTCGAGCGCATCGCTAAATCCCGATAGACTGCAATCAGTTCTTGCACGCCCGACACCTTACAGCTGAGCACAATGCGATTGCTGGGCAGGCCGATCTCGACAGCCTTTGCCGCGCTGTCCAAGGCCGAACGCACTAACGCTTCGCGCATCACCAGCGTTGCCGCCAACGGCACGCGCAGCTTGGCGTTGGCATCCATGAGTTCTGCGAGTAAACCTTGATCTAAACTGCCCCAGTTCACGCCAATCCGCACCGGCTTCGCGTTGCGAATTGCGTGTTCGATAATTTCGGCAAATTGGGTATCGCGCTTGCGGCCAAAACCGACGTTGCCAGGGTTGATGCGATATTTCGCCAATGCTTCGGCGCAGGCAGGTTCGTTTTGCAGCAGCGTGTGGCCGTTGTAGTGAAAATCACCAATGATCGGCACCACAATGGAACGCTGGGCAAGTGCATCACGAATGCGCGGCACGGCGGCGGCGGCTTCGGGCGTATTCACCGTGATGCGCACCATCTCGGAACCCGCGCGCACCAGCTCGGCGATTTGCTGGGTTGTGCCTTTGATATCCGCCGTGTCGGTGTTGGTCATGGATTGCACCACAATCGGCGCGCCACCGCCGACAATGACTTTGCCGATTTGAACTGCGGTTGTAATTTTACGCGTGGGGCTCACAAAGTTTGTCCGGTAAGTCGCTCAAAGGCCTGGCGGTAGCGCAAAACGGTGCCATCGATCACCGATCGCGGCAGATTCGGTGCGGGCGGCGCTTTGTCCCAATGGATCGACTCTAGATAGTCACGCGCGAATTGTTTGTCAAAACTAGGTGGGTTTTTGCCCACTACGTACTCATCTGCAGGCCAAAACCGGGAAGAATCCGGGGTTAGCATTTCGTCCATGACGATCAAATTATCTGCCTCATCAAGGCCAAATTCTAGTTTGGTATCCGCGATGATGACGCCACACGCGGCGGCATATTCCGCGGCAAATTGGTAAATCGCCAAGGTCGCGCTGCGCACTTGGTTGGCTAAATCTGCGCCAATCAATGCGACCACCGCATCGAATGACACATTTTCATCGTGATCCCCGACGGCAGCCTTGGTCGAAGGCGTAAAAATCGGTGCACCGAGCTGCTGCGCTAACGCCATGCCGCTGGGCAAAGGTATGCCACACACAGAACCCTTTGCTTGATATTCCTTAAAACCCGAGCCCACCAAATAGCCACGCGCAATTGCCTCTACGGGTAGCGCGCGTAAACGCTTGCAACGTACGCTGCGCTGGCCGTAAACGCTTGCATCAACACCGTCCGGTAAGCCTGCCGCAAGCAAGTGATTCGCGCATAGGTGTGCGGTTTTGGCGAACCAAAAATTAGAAAGCTGAGTTAGTAGCGCGCCTTTGCCAGGAATGGGGTCCGGCAGTACCACGTCAAAAGCGCTTAGGCGATCGGTCGCCACGATCAAAAGCTCAGTGTCGCTGAGGGCGTAAACATCGCGGACTTTGCCACGATGCAGCAGGGGAAAGGGAAGGTCAGAACTAAGCAGGTTGGCTGGCATATCAGGGAAATCTTAAGTGGGCGGCGCAATTCTAGCGGCTGGCGGCTTTAGCGACACCTGCCAGTGGCGTTTGCCCGAATTTGCGCCGTGGGTCACATGCAATAAGTTAAGTCGCCATTCGCACGTCATCCCCGAGCGCTTTTGTCGTGGATCCAGCCACAACAAGCCTTAACTACACTGCATTCCCGCCAAAAGCATGCAGGAATGACGAATTACGGGACGAAAATATTTTGAAAAACATGAAGGAGTTTTGCCAGAACTTACGACCTATAGGACAGAGGCAAACAAGTTTCCTGTTGCTAGGGCAACCGAAGGCCTCAAAACCCAAAAAAACTCCCGCAACTCAAGGAATATTTATGCGCGTCGGTACCGCCTCTATGCAATCCCTCAGCCAAGCCCTGGCCCTTAACCAGCCCCTGGAAAAACGCACAGGCACAGGTTCGCATCCGCACGCCTAATCAAAAACTTAAGATTTGCAGCCTATTGAAGCGGTGGCGATCAATTCATCCAGCAGCGCCATGGAAACACGCCCGGAAACCGAGAAAGGATCAATCACCGCGCGCTCGGAGTATTTGAGCACGAGGGATTGATTCACTTTGCCGAGATTGACCTGTCCCATAGTCCAGCCGGCAAAGCGGCGTTCGGTGACTTCTTCGTAGTGCAAAATCGTGACCTGATCGTGGCGCGAATCTTGTGCGATGACGTTGTAGAGCGCATTGACCGGTCCACGCCCGCCTTCTAGCACCTGCAAAAAGTAGTCACCGCTATGGCACAAAATGCCGGTAATACCACGCTCGATATTATTTTTGCGCGAGCTGGCGAGTATCCCCTGCATCAGCGCGGGCGTTAGCGGCTGCGCGGCGTGACTGGCATAGAGCAAACGAATCATCATAACGATCTGTGCCTTATTTCTTGTAGTTGGGTAAAAGGGACAAAAATTCGCGGCGTAAATTGGCGTCTTTCAAAAATGAGCCACGCATCACGCTATTGACCATTTTCGAATCGCTATCTTTAACCCCGCGCCAGTGCATACAAAAGTGATCCGCTTCCATGACGATCGCCAGCCCATCCGGCTGCATCATGTCATTGAGCAAACTTGAAAGCTGAGTCACGGCCTCTTCTTGAATTTGTGGGCGGCTCATCACCCACTCGGTCAAGCGCGCATATTTCGATAAACCAATCAAATTCGAATGCTCGTTCGGCATCACACCGACCCAAACGCGGCCCAAAATGGGGCACAAATGGTGTGAACAGGCGCTGCGCACCGTAATTGGGCCAACGATCATCAACTCGTTCAAATGCTCAACGTTCGGAAACTCGGTAACGGGCGGGGCGCTAACATAGCGGCCGCGAAAAATTTCGTTCAAATACATTTTAGCGACGCGTCGGCCGGTATCGCGGGTGTTATGGTCGGTTTCGGTGTCAATCACCAACGCATTTAATACACTGCCCATCTTAGCGGCAACTTCTTCTAGCAACTCCGCTAACTCGCCTTCTTCAACAAACTCGGCGATATTATCGTTTGCGTTAAAACGCTTTTTTGCAAGCTTGATCCGAGCCCGAATCCGTTCGGAAACGGGCGGTATGCTCAAATCTGTAGTCTTGACCTCGGCCGCGACCAAAGTGCTTATTTGCGACGGTGCTTTCATTAATTTAGTAGGCATGGATCAGTATGCGCTCATTTCAGGTTCGCTAGCCGCACGATGCAGGAGTGCGGGTTGAGTGACTGTGAAACATCATCTACTAATCATTCAACCAATGCAAAAAATCTATTTTTAGTAGCCCAAGTGAACAACGGAAGTAAACTCGCGCATTTGCGATTTGTAAAGCGAAAACTAAAAACCCCGCCGAGGCGGGGTTTCTATCACTGCTTGAATTCTTCGCTGCAAATTACGCAGCAACAACGCTGACGTAACTGCGCATGACCGGGCCGCCTTTGTGGAACTTGACAACACCGGCGGTCAATGCGAACAAAGTGTGGTCGCGGCCTAGGCCTACGCCTGTGCCGGGGTGAAACTTGGTGCCGCGCTGACGCACAATAATGTTGCCTGGTTCAATCACTTGGCCACCGTACATTTTTACGCCGAGGTATTTTGGGTTTGAATCGCGACCGTTGCGGGTTGAACCGCCTGCCTTCTTGTGTGCCATGACTTAGCTCCTGCTAGCAATGATTTGCGCTAATTGTTATTAGCTTCGCAAGCAGACCAGTTTTAGCCGCATGCGAAGCTCAATTTAAAGTGAAGTTACGCGCTGATCGCGGTGATTTCAACTTCTGTGTAATATTGGCGATGACCTTGCTGCTTGCGAAAGTGCTTGCGGCGACGGAATTTCACAATGTGCACTTTATCAGCGCGACCTTGACTCAAAACCTTCCCACTAACAACTGCGCCAGCGACGGTCGGCGCACCGATTTTTACGTCGTCGCCTTCGCCTAACATCAATACGTGATCAAACGCGACGTCGGAACCTGCATCGAGTTCGAGTTTTTCAATTTTTAGTACATCGCCTTGCTTGGCTCGGTACTGTTTACCACCGGTTTTGAATACTGCGTACATCGTCCGATCCTTGACATGCGTACAACAAAGAAGCGGGAGCATAATCGCGCTGTACTTGCCTGGTCAAGGCGCTATCATCGTGCGGCCGTCGAAAACCGGTCATATTGCCAGGGGGCATTCATGTTAGTAGTCTGTCGTCAACAAGGTGCCGCGTAATCAGCGACACGGCACGAATGAGTCACTAGAATGTTAGCAATCACTATTATGGTAGGAAATGGGCATGTTTGATGTATTGCTGAAAGAACTTGCGAAGCGCCTGAATTTGGGTGGCAAAATAGACGGTAGTGCCTCGCTCTCAGGGGCTAACGCATTGCTGGGCATGCTTCTCAGTTTAATGTTTGATGAAAAACGCGGCGGCTTTTCTGGCTTTATTGATCGCTTTCGCGCCAAAGGTCTAGGCGACGCAGTCACGTCTTGGTTTGGCAACGGTGAGAACAAGAGCTTGAGTACCGCCCAATTGGAATTAGTGCTTGGGCCGCAAGTATTGGCGCAAATGGCTTCACGATTAGACTTGGCCCCTGGTGTCGTCGCGACTGCACTGGGGCAGCTGATTCCCACCGTAATCGACAAACTTTCGCCTGATGGCCGCTTACCGAGTGGTTCGGTTGTACCCGATGTTGCAAAGAGTTATGTGGGCAGTTTCAGCGATTTCGCCAGTACCGCCGTCTTGCCCGAAACGATCGCAACTCATGCAGCGCAGCACACTTTGGAACATGGGCCGGTTAGCGCAAGCTCAAGCAATTCAAAACTTTGGCTGTTGCTGATTCCGATATTGATCGCGCCGCTGTTTTTCATCAAACAGTGTTCGCACCTGCCCGATGCGCCTGCGCAATCCGCGCCGCCAACCTCAATTTCAGTAGAGCCGGCTGGCGCCCCAATTAGTGAGTCCGTAACTACAGAACCCGCAATAATTGAACCCGTAACTACAGACCCCGCAACTACAGACCCCGCAACTACAGACCCCGCAACTACAGAACCCGCAGTAATTGAACCCGTAACTACAGAACCCGTAACTACTGACGGTAAATAATTATTATGCTTACATTAGCAACTGCCTTATTTGCTGCAAACAGTGCTGCTGCCCCGATCGACCCTGAAGTTTTAGCGCAATTAGGGCATGCCCAGTCGGAATCCGCGGCTTTTTTAGTGGTGTTAAAAGACGCGAGCGATAGCAACGCCGTGCGAGCAGGCTTGGTCGGCGAAGCCCGGCTCAAGCACGTATTTGAGGCGCTGCATGCACAAGATCAGGGTTTACGTGAATTTGCCCGCGTACATGCCATTGAATCCGCTGAGCGGTTTTGGCTGGTAAATACGCTGCTTGTTACCGGTGACTCAGCAAAATTGCAAAGCCTTGCCAGTGACCCGCAAGTCAGCGCGATCAAGGCCAACAGTTTGTTGCGCTTCAAAACGCCGATTATTGAATTTGGTGCCGCGCATGATGAGCAAATGGGGCCAAGCGCGATTCGCGCCGCAACACCGGGGCAGGTTCTGACGGGTGCGACCCAGCTTTGGGCTTTGGGCATTAAAGGTGCTGGCGTCGTGATTGCCGGTGAAGATACCGGCTACGCGTGGCAGCATCCAGCTTTGCTCAGCAAATACCGCGGTTGGAATGGTACGGTCGCCGAGCATAACTACAACTGGTTTGACGGCATCGCGGACAACAGTCTAGGTACGGGCGGCAGCTGCGGAATTAATAGCTTACAACCCTGTGACGATGGCAGCCATGGCACCCACACCATGGGCACCATGGTGGGCGACGATGGTGCTGCGGAACAAGTCGGTGCGGCACCTGATTCGAAATGGATCGGTTGCCGCAATATGAATCAAGGCGATGGCCGCCCATCAACGTATCTGCGCTGTATGCAGTGGATGCTGGCACCGACGGATTTGACTGGCGCTAACCCGGATATCAGTAAAACACCGCATGTAGTTAATAATTCATGGGGCTGCCCACCGTCGGAAACCTGCACGGTGCCCGACGTTTTGCAAGCTGGCGTCGCGAATCTGCGCGCGGCGGGGATTTTGTTTGTTGCCGCCGCGGGAAATAGCGGAAACGGCGGCTGTGGCACCGTGTCTGACCCGCCGGCAATCTATCCAGAAACATTTACCGTCGGCAATATCACCTTGCAGTCCAGCATGAATTCTGGCTCCAGTCGCGGGCCGGTAACCGTCGATGGCAGCAATCGCCGCAAGCCTGATGTATCTGCTCCTGGGACGTCCATTCGCTCCAGCATTCCGCCCGCCAGCTACGCTAGCTTTAGCGGCACCAGCATGGCCTCGCCGCATGTTGCGGGTGCGGCAGCCTTATTAATGAGCGCATTTCCCGCCTTAAAGCGCGATCCAGACGCAGTCGAGGCCTTGCTTGAACGCACTGCAGTCCCGATTACGCTGACTTTGAGTTGCGGTGGCATTGGCACCAATATCTGGCCAAATAACATTGCTGGTTTTGGCCGAATCGACGTTTATGCCGCCTATCAAGCACAGTTGGCGGCGCAAGAAGCGTTTCAAAACGGCTTCGAGTAAGCGCGCTGACGAAAACTGGCATCGCGCAGCGGTGATCATCTAGCGCTGGCGTTGCGGGACGGCTTTCCTCCTAGATATCAGTGGGCATTACTTTTGCGCTGGCAAGCGCAAAGCTAGCGCCATTTTTTCAGCACTTGCGCGATCAATTTCCGAGGCGAGGCAGCATGCGCGCAAAGCGGGCAAGGCGTTGGATAACAGCGCGCGCGCGCCTTCAATATCGCCGCTGCGTTGCAGTTCGCGCGCGCGATCCAGATCAATCTGCGCAATCAAAGGGTGATTGGCGGGCAGGCTTTGCACGGCCTCGCTGCGCGCGCGGGTCAAATCTGCCCGCGCCTCCTCAAATTGACCGCGCTGGCTCAGCACCATGGCGCGCACACGACGTGCACGCGCACGCCAAACGTGCGGCGCTGAGAACGTTGCCTCCAAACGTTTACACGCATCGTCTGCGAAGCCTTGTGCCTGCATCAACTGACCTGAGATTAATGCGGCGCGCACTGCTCTGAAGGTGTGCAGTGCCACCGGGAAACTATCCGGCCCCTGCGCCGCCGCTGCACGCTTTTGCAGCGCTAGCAAGCGCTGTACCGCCAGGTTTGCGTTGCCGGTTAGCGCGAGCACGCGCGCCAGATTGCTCTCCACTAACATCCGTTCGGCATCATCTACCGGTCGATCCTTTATTAGTATCGCTGCCGCTGCCTGACAGTTCGTTAGCGCTAGCGCATAGTTTCCAAGGCCTGTCTGCGCGTCACAGCTGTTGTTGAGTAACAAAGGATTGTGATCCCGATCAGGGCCGCCCGCAGCTTGCGCGATGGCGGCGGATTGGTCGTACATGCTTTGCGCCTGCGCGAAGCGGCCGAGCTGGGACAACAGCACCGCGCGATCATTGTAAAGCCCGGTGGCGCGCAACCCCGTGTCGCCAATAAGGCGCTTTTGCTCGGAAATCGCGCGGGCGAAGGCGGCGTCCGCCAATTCCAGTCGGCCTAAGCCTTGCTGAGCAAGCGCACAAAGGCGCTCAAGCTCGATGCGCAAGCTTTGATCTTCATTCGGATACTGATCCAGCATCGATAGTGCGTCTAGCGCTGCATTCAACATCGGCGCGAAATCACGTTCGCCAAAGGCAAGATCTGCGCGGGTTTGTAGCGCGAATATCCGCAAGCTAGGCGGCACTACGGTATTTGGTTGCAACAATTCTTCCGCGCTGGCTAGCGCAGCATGGGCCTTGGAAAAATCGGAAGTTCCCACGTAGGAGTGCACCAATGCGAGCTGGGATCGCAGTGCCAAAATTTTGTCATCAGGGGCAAATTGTGCGCGCAACTGCGCCGCAACCAAGGTATTTTCGAGCGCCTGATCGCGTTTGTTTTGATCATTCATGTCGCTCTGAATTAATGCCAGCGCCGCGTGACGCTCCGCGAGCGCCAGCGCAGAATAGCGATCCGCTGCACTTTCACCAGAAATACTTTGTTGCAGTAAGGTTGCGGCCTTCGCGCCTTCACCCAGTACTTGATACAACGATCCCAGCTGCGCCGCGTATTCCCGTGCAAGCACCGGATCGCTTGGCGGCGCGTCACGTAGATGCTGTTCCGCGCGTGCGATCAACGCCGATGGCTGCACGGGTTGCCCCATCGTTTGCGCAGGTGCCAACGCTGCAAACATGTCGGAGAAAAAATCAACCACGGCCTGTGATCGCAGCAGATTCTGCTCTGAACTAAGCGCTGCCGCACGCGCCTGCGCTTGCGCCACCAGCGCTTTAGCGCGCTCCTGATCTATGCGAACGACAAATCCGGTGATCATTAGGAAAACAATCATGCCTATGGACACAGCGCGCCAGTTTCGCACTAAAAATTTGCGGGTTCGATACCACGCTGAATCGGGTGCCGCACGCACGGGCTTGCCAGCGCGCCAGCGCCCAATGTCATCGCGCATCGCCTCAATACTGGCGTAGCGTGCGCCAGGGTTTTCATTTGTTGATTTGTTCAATATGCCAGCAAGGTCTGGGTCAATTTGTACCGCTGCCAGCGCTGGCGTAGATGGGCTGCCATCGGGTTTGACGCCGGTCAACAGCTCACGCAGCAGCATGCCGAAGGCGAACACATCGGTGGCGGTCGTAATGGCGCGGCCTGCCGCTTGCTCCGGGCTGGAGTAGCCCGGCGTCCACGCCCGCGTTTGCGTGTCGCTCCTGCCGGCTTCACTGTCAATCAATGCGGCAATACCAAAATCTAGCAGCTTGGGCACGCCGTCGCTGCGCACCAAAATGTTCGCCGGTTTCAAGTCCCGGTGAATCACTAAGCGCTGATGCGCATGGCTAATGGCGTCGGCAATTTGATCCATCAGCGCCAAACGCGCGGCGCGCGACAAATTATTTTCTGCGGCGTACTGGGTGATGCTGCTGCCCTCAATGAATTCCATCACCAAATACGGCTGGCCGTCGCTGGTTTCACCACCGTCTAGCAAGCGCGCAATATTCGGGTGATCCAGCTGCGCCAAGATTTGGCGTTCGCGCCGCAATCGCGCGTGGCCATCGGCGCTGGGGAAACCACGCAACACCTTGATTGCTGCCGTTTGCGTGTACTGACCATCCATGCGTTGCGCGAGATAGACCGTGCCCATGCCCCCTGCGCCAATTTCAGCGCCAATTTGCCACGCGCCCAGCTGCTGGCCGCCCTGCAAGCTGTTGGCCTGCGTGTGCCCGTGTGCAATCGAGGTCGCGAGCGGATCGAGCGGATCCTGATCGGCGTCCAGTAATCGCAGCAATTGCGTGCGCCGCGATGGTGCCATTTGCTGCAATGCTAGCGCGCGCGCCGATGCGTCCAGCGGCAAAAGTGCAGCGAAATCCTTTTCCAGTTCGGTGAAGCTAGTCATGCGTTCTTACCTTGTTGAC
>Ga0105046_10014829_pt1 | contig 12005 bp, 8 predicted proteins | sample MAT03_FD_78385 | JGI IMG/M metagenome (GOLD analysis project Ga0105046, IMG submission 78385) | Freshwater microbial communities from Lake Fryxell liftoff mats and glacier meltwater in Antarctica - MAT-03 (megahit assembly) | ecosystem: Environmental > Aquatic > Freshwater > Ice > Liftoff...
CGCGTGGTGGGAGCTGCCCCATCTGGCGGCGTTTCGGGCCGAGCTCAAGAAGGCGCTCAAGACCGATGTGCCGCTCAAGGAACGCGACGACTGGGAGCACTACCTGCGCGCCCAACAGGCCGAACACACCCGCCTCACCGCCGAGATCGTCCGGCTCGAAACCGACCTCAACGGCCACGTCTACCGCCTGTTCGACCTCACCCCAGACGAGATTCAACTGATCGAGGAAAGCACCAAATACCGCTACGGCGAGGTGTAGGCGGGCGGCGTACACCCATGGCTTGGGCGAGCCAAGCAGGCTGTCAAAGCAAAGGCTGTGGGTGATGCCAGGGGCGAACCTGAGACTTGCTGGAAACGATTAGCGTTAGCCGTCATTCCCGCGCAGGCGGGAATCCAGGCATAACCCCAATGCTCCCGTAGCTGGGAGTTCTGGATTCCCGCCTGCGCGGGAATGACGGCTTAGGTGGATGAGTTCCATTCCGTCTCAGATTCGCCCCCGGAACGACGTGATCATCTTCGACGGCAACACGCCCCCCATCGCGGCCGTGGTTAGAGCCTTGAGCTTTCAGAAAAGCTCAAAGCTCCAGTCTCGCTCTACCGCCTCGCACCTGCACACTCACGCCAACGCGTTCCGCGCCAACGGCGCATCCTCATACCAGCCGGGGGCATCGCCCCTGGATACTCCGGGTATTGGGCTATGACCCCACGGCCCGCACTGCCACCTTGATCGCGTTCTCCACCGCCCCAATCTTGGCATCGGCCACAATCTGCTCGCTGGCGGTGCGCTGGGCAATGACGCCACAAATGCACGCGGCCTCAAAGCCATACACGCCGCCCATCTTGAACAGCGTGCCGCTCTCCATCTCGTAGTTCAATATATTTAAGTGCCGGTATTCCTCGGTGATGCCCTTCAACCAGCGCAACAAATGTGGATTGGCCGACTCGGCCCGCTCCTGCCCCTCATAGAACGTGTCGACACTGGCGGTGATGCCGACGTGGTAATCCACGCCCAACGCTTGGGCGGCCTCGGCCAGCCTCACGGTCAAAAACGGGTCGGCTGCCGCTGGGTAATCGGCCGGCGCAATGTCGTGGGCCGCGCCCTGCCGGCACAGCGACGCCCGCGAGATCACCACGCTACCCGGCTTCACGTGGTCCTGGATCGACCCACAAGTGCCTATGCGAATGATTTGGCGGATGCCGACTTGCACGAGCTCATTTACCACAATGCTCAATGACGGCGCGCCCATGCCGCTGGTGGCCGAAATAATCGCCCGGCCGTTGGGCAGCCGGCCCACATAGCTGTTGAGTCCGCGATGCTCCGACAGCCGCCGCACGTCTGAAAAATAGGTGTTTGCGATCATGCTGGCCCGGTCTGGGTCGCCGCTCAGCAAGGCCACAGTGGGCAGGTCTGTGCCGGTATCGCCGCTGTCGCCCAGATCATCTTTGCCAAAGCCGATGTGATAAAAAGTTGGATTCGCCATGCGCCTAGTGTAAAACAGGCTGTATGCAATGGATTCTCGGCCTCGATCTCGGCACCTCGTCGGTCAAGGCCATCGCCGTCAGTGAGCACGGCCGCCTGTTGGGTGAAAACTCGCAACCCAATGCCATCGAACGGCCTCAGCTCAATTGGGCCGAGCAACACCCGGCCATCTGGTGGGAGCAGGCTTGCGCCGCCATTCGCGGCCTGCTGCAAACCCACTCGCTAAATCCACACGATTGCGCCGCCGTCGGCCTGACCGGCCAGATGCACGGCCTGGTCGCGTTGGACCGTGCCCACCAGCCCATTCGCCCCGCCATCATCTGGGCCGATGGCCGCAGTGCCAGGCAAATCGAAACGCTGCAACACCGACTGCCGCTGCCCGAGATCATCCGCATCACCGGCAATCGGCCTGCCGTCGGGTTCATGGCGCTGAGCCTGATGTGGTTGCAGCAACACGAGCCGGAGGCCCATCAACGCATCGCCCATGTGCTGCTGCCCAAGGACTACATCGGCCACTGCCTCACCGGCGAGTTTGCCACCGAGCCATCCGATGCCTCAGCCACCCTGCTGTTTGATCTGGGCTCGCGCACCTGGTCGGCGCGCATGTTGGAGGCATGTGGCGTGAACGCAGATGGGTTGCCGCGCGTCGTTCAATCGCACGACATCATCGGCCGCATCACCTCCACATCCGCCGAGGCCACCGGCCTGCCCGTTGGCACGCCCGTCATTGCGGGCGGTGGTGATACCCAATGCGCCGCGCTCGCACTCGGCGTCACCCAACCCGGCACGCTGGCTTGCACCATCGGCACCGCGGCGCAACTGTTCCTGCCCACCCGCACGCCCGTCATCGATCCACACGGCCGCACCCACGCGCTGTGTCACTGTCTGCCGGACACCTGGCACGTCATGGGTGCGCATCTCAATGGCGGCTTGTGCCTCACCTGGGTAGCTGGTTTGTTCGATGGGATTCCGCTAGCGCAATTGCTCGATGAAGCGGCCCAGGTTCCGGCGGGAGCCGATGGGTTGCTGTTTCTGCCCTATTTGCAGGGCGAGCGCACGCCGCATTTCGATGCCGATGCGCGCGGCGTCTTATTCGGCCTCGGCACCGAGCACACCCGCGGCCACATGGTGCGGGCCGTGTTAGAGGGCGTGGCGTTTTCGCTGCGCGACAGCCTGGATGTCTTCATGCACCTCCAGACTGGCTATCACCAGATGGGCCTCCCAGCCGACCCAAACATCCTGATCAAACTCACGGGCGGCGCGGCGCAGAGTCCGCTGTGGGCACAGATTTTGGCCGATGTACTGGGCTTCCCCATTCAAGCCAGCGAGAATCCCCACGGCTCGGCGATGGGAGCGGTGCTGCTGGCTGGCATGGGCATTCGGCTGTGGCTGGACCCAGCGGCACTGGCGGTCAAAACACGCCAGACGTATTGGCCGATGCGCGCCGAGATCCGCGAGTACTATCACGAAAGCCATTCGATTTTCAAAGCGCTGTATCCTGCACTGAAGTCGCAGTTTACAAATCTCAAGCAGCTCAAACGCAGACAGTAATTATTTAACTGATGTTGCGCAGTTCTTTGCTAAACCCCTCTGCAAAGCATCCTGAGCGGAGCGGCCGTGTTACCTATGATGAAATCCAAGCGAAAGTGGCCGTGCAGTCGAAGGAGCGCTCTATAGGAGAGTTAGGTTAGCCTAACTCTCCATAGGCCGCGTCCTTCGACTGCACGGCCAGATCATCGGCAACTTTTCATCAGGCATCAAGGCCGTTCCGCTCAGGATGCTTTGCATAAATTTAAGCACTAACGTTATGGCTAGTATTCACGTCAACAATCTGCACAAGCGATTCGACCGCGCGACCACGGCAACCTCAGTGGTCTCGGCCAACGCGCAACAGGACGGCCCGGTCAATGCCCTCAACGGCGTCAACCTCGACATCAACGACGGCGAGTCCATGGTCATCCTCGGCTCGTCGGGTAGCGGCAAAAGCACCCTGCTGCGCTGCATCGCCGGCCTGGAGGACTATGAGGGCCAGGTGATCTACGGCGATGGCCCCGACGCCCAGGACATGAAAAATGTCGAGCCCAAGAATCGCGGCATCGGCATCGTCTTTCAAAACTTCGCGCTGTATCCACACTTCGAGAACAAGGGCAATCTGGGCTTCTTTTTTCGCGTGCGCAACCGCGAGAGCGAGATCGACGAACGGGTGAAGCTGACCTCGGAGATGATGGGCATCGGCTTCGACGCGCTGCTGGATCGCAAACCCGCCACCCTGTCCGGCGGTCAGAAGCAACGCGTCGCCATCGCCCGCGCCATCTGCCGCGACCCCAAACTGTTGCTGTTCGACGAGCCGCTGTCCAACCTGGATGCCAAGCTGCGCACCTCGACCCGCATCGAGATTCGCCGGCTCATTAATCGTTTTGCCATCACCACCCTCTACGTCACCCACGACCAGACCGAAGCCACCATCATGGGCGACCGGCTGGCCATCATGGACCGTGGCCAGGTGTTGCAGGTCGGCGAATACCGCGACGTCTACGACCACCCGGCCAATGCATTCGTGGCCGGCTTTTTGGGTGGGCCGGCCATGAACCTGTTCGATGGGGTGATCGAAAGCGCGGGTGTGCGCGCATTCGGTGGCTGGCTTCAATTGGACGAGGCCGTGCGCGGTCGTGTGTCGGATGGACAGGCCGTCACCGTCGGCATTCGCCCCGAACACCTGTCGCCGGGTGCAGCGCCGGCCTGGCTCAGCCTGCCGATCCTGCGCATCGAACGCATGCAATCCGAGCGCGTGCAACTATGCTATTTCGAGCCAGACACCTCGCGGAGCGATCAAATCGGCAACCCCCGCCTCATCATGCGCATCCCCAGCGAGCCACCCTTCGACACCGGCGCGCAGATACACGTGGGGGCCGCGCCCGAACACATTCATTTGTTCGAGCATGCGACCGGATCGCACATTTAAGGCGGGGCCGGGGAGTTTTGGACAGAATGAATAAAAGGCTCTCCCAACTTTGGCGGGAAATCATGGTTTTTGTAGGGGCAAAGCAGCGGGCTCAGCGCAGATCAAACCCATACATGAGCCCGCTGCTTTGCCCTTACACTGCGATTTCCGTTTAATTCGGGAGAGCCGAATAAAATTAAACAGAATGCAAATTTGACTTCATTCCGGGTCCATCACAGACGACAGGCTTCCCAGGCACGGTTCTAATGCGCTTTCGTTATAGTTCTTATCTGTCTCCAATGTCCAGCCATAACATTAACGTCATGGGGATCTGCATATGCCGGCGCAGACATTATTGGACCGGCAGGTCTCATTCAAGCGCGTGATCATCACGTGCCTGTGAGGAAGTAGCTCGTTTTTGGAGGAAATTAGAACCCTATGTTTTTTGACCCGATGTATTTTGTGTTTGCACTACCGGCGCTGATCTTCGGACTATGGGCGCAGTGGAAAGTGCGCAGCACGTTTTCGAAGTATTCGCAGGTGCCAACCCAGCGCGGTATTACCGGCGTAGATGCGGCCCGCCTGCTCATCCGCAACACCGGCGTGAACGTGGGCGTGGCCAGCACGCCCGGCGAACTCACCGATCACTATGACCCGCGCACCAAGACCATGGCGCTATCGCAAAGCTCGGTGGCTGGCTCAGTGGCGTCGGTGGCCGTGGTCGCTCACGAGTTCGGCCATGCCATGCAGGATGCGCAGAACTACGGCCCGCTCAAGCTGCGCGGCGCGATTGTGCCCGCCGTGCAGTTGGGATCGTGGGTGGGCCCGATTCTGTTCATCGTCGGCTTTTTGCTGCAATTCCAGGCCCTGATCGTGGTCGGTATCGTCGCGTTCGCCCTCACCGCGATCTTCTCGATCGTGACCCTGCCGGTGGAGTTTGATGCCAGCAAGCGCGCGCTGCGGCTGCTGAGCGACAACAATATTCTGGCCGGTGACGAGCTGACCGGGGCCAAGAAGGTGCTCGATGCGGCTGCGCTGACCTATGTGGCGGCTGCCGCGCAATCGATCTCGACCCTGCTGTATTACCTGACTCTGCTGACGGGTATGCGCCGCAGCCAGGACTAATGCACGGCCTCGAATATTCAACGCCAAAAAAGCCCACGCTTCTGCAGAAGCGTGGGCTTTTTTGGCGTTGACGTTGTCTGGCTGGTCACTCAGCCGGCACATGCCATCTGCATGGCCGAATGCACCCCAAGATGAACCTGACCGTGATCGTGGAATACATCTCCCCTGAGGCAGGCTAAGACCTGCCCCACACGGCTTCATACACCCGACCAATCCTGCGCGTATGCAAAACCAACAGACCCGCGTAGAATTCAACACATCCTGAATGCAGGTTAGAGCCATGCAATGGCAGCCGAATGGACGGCTGCACCACGTAGCGCCGTGCACATCGACATTTCAACGGCATTGAGCTAAATTGCCTGACTCGCTTTGATTAAGATGTGATGGCAACCGAAATATTTGATACACCAGATGAGGTGCAGGAAGTCAAGAGCCTGCCCGAGTTGCTCGGCCTGCTGAGACCCCGTTGCAGCGACCACGAGCTTGATATCGTTCGCCGCGCCTATATGACGGCCGAAAGCGCCCACCACACCCAAAAGCGATCCAGCGGTGAGCCTTATATTCAGCATCCGCTGGCTGTGGCCGGCATTCTGGCCCATGTGCGGCTGGACGCGCCCACCATCGCGGCCGCCCTGATGCACGATGTGGCCGAGGACACCGCAGTCTCACTCATCGAAATTGAGGAACGCTTCGGCACCGAGATTGCCAGCCTCATCGATGCTGTCACCAAACTGAGCAAGCACGAAGGCATCAAGCAGGAATTTACGACCAACGGCAGTGTGAATGGCAACGGAACGGCCCCCACTGCGAATGGCACTAACGGCAGCAATGGCACCAACGGAGCCAAGCCCACCAACGGCAAAGTGCCTGAAGTGCCGCTTCCCGCCACCGCCAGCTACCGAACCGACCGCGAAGCCGAAAGTCTGCGCAAGATGTTGATGGGGCTGGCCAGCGACACGCGGGTGGTGCTGATCAAACTGGCCGACCGGCTGCACAACATGCGCACCCTGAATGCGCTCAAGCCGGAGAAGCAGCGCCGTATCGCCCGTGAAACCCTCGATTTGTTTGCGCCGCTGGCCAACCGGCTGGGCATCTGGGAGTGGAAACAGGAGCTCGAAGATCTGGGCTTTCGCTATGCCGAGCCGTCCACCTATGCCTATTTGAGCCGGTTGGTGGAAGTGGGCGCGGCCGAGCGAAATGCGCGCGTGCGGGATTACATCAAGCGGCTGCAAAAAGAACTCGACGACAACGGCATCACCGGCGTCGAGATCACCGGCCGGGCCAAACAGATCTATAGCATCTGGAACAAGATGCAGCGCAAGGGAGCCTCGTTCGACCAGATTCGCGATGCCCAGGCGCTGCGCGTGATCATCAACGACAACGACTTTGTGGCCGCTGAAGAAGCGGCCGAACATCACGTTCATCAGCCGGACCACGATGATGACGATAACCTGCCACCGGATCAGATCATGACCCGGCTGAAGGAAGAGGCCGATCAGGAGAAGGAGCAGAAGCAAAAAAAGAAGCCCTCGGTGTGGGAGAAGGACCGCCGCAACCCTGGCGTGCAGGACTGCTATCGCGTGCTCGGCATCGTGCACAGCATGTGGATGCCCATGCCCGGCGAGTTCGACGATTACATCAGTGTGCCGAAGGACAACCAGTATCGCAGTCTGCACACGGCCGTCATCACCGACGATGGCCAGACGCTGGAGGTGCAAATTCGCACCCGCAGCATGCACAAGGCGGCCGAATTTGGCATCGCCTCGCACTGGCTCTACAAGGACAACGGCAAGTTCACCAAAGACTACATGCGCCAGATCGAGGTCTTGCGCGACGCCATTCGCTCTTTGGGCAGCGAATCGGACGATGCCAGTGCATTCCTCGACGCGATGAAGCGCGACCAGCTCAAAGATAATATCTATTGCTTCACGCCGATGGGCAAGCTGATTGAGCTGCCGAACGGCTCGACCGCGCTGGACTTTGCCTACCACGTGCACACCGAAGTGGGCAACAAGTGCCGGGGGGCCAAGGTGAACGGCATGATTGTGTCATTGACCCACAAGCTCACCAGCGGCGAGCAGGTCGAGATCATCACCCGCTCCAATGCCTCGCCGAGCCGGGATTGGGTGCACGACCCCGAATATTTATATACGGCCAGCGCGCGCAACAAAGTCAAGAGCTGGTTTCGCAAACAGGACAAAGCCCACAACGTTGGCGGCGGCAAAGAACTGATCGAGCGCGAGTTGCAGCGGCTGAGTGTGAGCCACGTGATGAAGCTCGAGGACATCTTTGCGCTCTACAAAAATGAAGCCGACAGCCTGGAAGAATTTTTAGAAAAGGTTGGCTATGGCCAGATCACCGCCGGCAGCGTAAGTGGCCGCATTTTGGAAGAGGAGCGCCGCCGCGAGCGCGAGAAGGAACGCTCCGGCAACCCACTGCTCAATTTGATTCGACCGCCCAAGACCCCGACCAACAAAAAGGGCGGCTGGGTGGTGGCCGGCGCGCATGGCATTCACGCCACGCCATCGCAGTGTTGCAACCCCCAGCCCGGCGACGATATTCTGGGCTATGTGGGCATGACCGACGGCGTGCGCATTCACAAGCGCGATTGCGTCAATATTCCCAGCCTGGACCCGGATCGCCTGATTGACGTGAAGTATGAAGGCGCGGTGGAAACCTATCCGGTACAATTTCTGGTGACAGCGGCCGAACGCTCAGGGCTGCTGGCCGAATTGACTACCGTGCTCTCCAACGAACACATCAACATTCTCGGGTGCAACATTAACAATACCGAGGCTGACGAAAGCGGCCTGGTTCACATTTCGCTGTGGGGCGAGCTGCCTAAACCCGATCTCATTACCGGCCTCATTGTCCGGCTTGGCAAAGTGAAACATGTGTTTGAGGTGAAGCGCGTGGTGGGTAACAATAACGCAAATGGCCGAAGGCGATAACCAGATTAACAAGCGCACCACTCCAAACAAAGCAAAGCCTCCCACGCAAGGGGACTTCCAAAATTCCAAAAACGGACGCTTTGAAGACGATGCCTTCAAAGACGAAGGGTTTGAAGAAGAAGGCTTTAGACAGGAAGGCGGCACCACCCACGGCACCCGCCGGCATCGTGCACAAACCCTCATCATCATCGGCGTGCTCGTGCTGGGCGTGATGGGTCTGGGGCTTAGCTTTTTACTGCGGGATGAAGCGACACCGGCGCCGCGTTCTGTGATACCGGGTGCCACCCTGTTCGTGACGGTGGGACCGACTCGGACTCCCCGGCCACCGGCATCGCCCCAACCCGCGCCCACCTTTGCCCCCATCAGTATTCAACGCGCCACCACGCCGCGCCAGGCTTTGCGCGAGATCAAGCTGGCCAATGGCCTGGTCGGCACCAACACCCGCGGCAAAAACACGGGCCTGTACTCATACGATGGGCGCTGGCTGGCAACCTTGAATGACACGGGCACCGAACTTCAACTGAGGGGTGGGCAAGATGGCGCATCCACGCAATTGGCCTTGCCGGAGCTGGCCGACGCCAACCCGCAGATCTACTCATGGGCACCCGACAACACGGCGCTGCTCCTCACGGCCGGCCTCTCCAGCACCCAGACCAGCGCGCGCCAGTTGGTGCTGGTGCGCTGGGATGCGGCGGACAAGACCCTGTCGCGTACCCACATTCCCATCACCACCACACTGGATGCGCTGACGCTGGGCCGCACCGACCCGGACACCGATGATGATTTAGCGCGAACGGCGCTGGCCTACTGGTCGCCCGACGGCTCACACCTGGCCGTGATTGCCGATGCCGTGCTGGACGACCCGCCCTACAACGAAGATGGCTCGCCGCGCTTTCGCAAGCTCGTTCGTCTATTCAACCGCGCTGGCAATGCACTCAGCCAGTTCGAGACCGCCAGCGATTGCTGCTACTGGACGCCGAGCAACGAGCTGGTGTGGTGGGACGCGCGCGACCCGAATGCGCGCGAGTATGTGTTTCATCGTTGGTCGGAAGCACAGCCCATCACGGATGCGGTCAAAAATGGGGTGCGCATCTCAACCCCCTATTCCCCCAGTGGCTTGTGGATTGTCGGCTCTGGGCCGTATGAAAATGAGCACAATCAGGTGAATCAGCTTCTTGTTGTGGAGTTGGGCGAGGAGCGCCGGCTGGTGCGAGTGGATTTTGATAACGGCGCAGTGGTGCCTCTTCTGGATCGGCTTGAGAAAGTCTCAGCGTCATTTACTTCGCCCGATGTGCCGGTGACCGCGTTGCGTTTTACCCGCGTGGGAGCCGACAACACCTTGTGGTTTTACGATTGGAGCATGGCTGAAATGGTGGCCGGCGGCCCGGTGCAGCAACTGGGCAGTTGGGATGCGCGCATGCGCGGTTTCACCTCCGTAACATTCGGATCCAGTGCGGAAACGGCTCAAATTGAGATCATGGACCCGCCCACCCAAAATTTGATCATCGATTACGCCAGCGCTCCTCAGCCACTCCGAGTCGAGACCAGCGTGCTTCGGCCGTGGATCGTCAACAGCACCGGAATTGGCGCGCCATCCTCATCGCACATCAACGCCAATCTGGTTTCGCCGGATGGTCAATGGCATCTGCAACTGAATCGAACGGCTAACATGAGCCAGTCACAAATGTTGCCAGACTGGCCCGCAGATTTGTGGAAGATCCTGCCAGCCAATGCCCCCATCATGGAGTTGGTCATGACCGCGCTAGACACGCCGTCGCGGACGTTCACACGCGTGTTCACATTGGCCGACGGCATTCCCGCCTTCTGGCAATGGTCGCCGGCCAGCACCGCCATCGCCATCACCACCTTGAACAGCACCAGCAAGCCCCAGTCTACTTTTGTGGTGCAACTGCCGGGTTTGGAGGATGAGCCGTCGGCATTGAATCGCTTTGATCTCGCAGACCAGACGATCAGCCCCGCGCCGCCCATCCCCATCTGGTCGCAAGACGGCGACACGGTGCTCATTTCCTCCGGCGAGGACTGGCATATTCTGGATGCCAATGGCGTTGAGAAACAACAATTTGCGCGAGAACCCGGGGATTCCTTTCTGCTCCACTTATCAAACCAGCTGCTATTGCTCACCCAGAGCAACACCCTGCAAGCTATCAACCTGCGCAATGCCAATATCACGCGCCAGACCGTCTATACCTGGACCACGCAGATGCTTCCACATGGCATTCTAGGCATCAGTCCCAATGGGTCAGAGGCGATCATTTTTGAGGCCGACCCTTCAGACAACACGAAAACGGCCATTCAACGCATTTCATTTGAAACGGGTGCGGCCACCCTGCTCCTACAGTTTGATGAACAGCCCCAATATCAGCCTTTTGCGGCTGGCCCCAGCTCCGGCCCTGTTCTGGGCATCAGCCTTCATGTGGGTGGCCGTGTGCTCGATCAACACATCTGGTTCTACGACTGGGACACCAGCACGCTGTATGACTATGACCGGCCCGCCAAACTGCTGGGCTGGGACGCCGCTTCCAAGAGCTTTCTATTGGCCCGGCGCAGTGCCGATGGATTCCAGGTGGAAGCGATGCAGCCGTTGATACAGTAGGACAGGAGTTGCTGGTTGCTGGTTGCTGGTGATTAGTGATGAGGTGATGCCAGCGGCCAGCAACTAGCGGCCAGCAGCTAGCAACTAGCAGCTAGCAACCAGCAACCAAAAAACAAAAACCAACCACCAGATGAGCGAACAAGAGCAGCCCGACTACCGCTTTTTCAACTTTAACCAGACCAGCCACGACCATGTCGGCCACGCGCTGGGTTTGGCAGACCCACCCTTTCAGCGGCAAGCGTGGTGGGCGCGGCCTGCGCCGATGCCCTTCGCACAATCCTGCTTCGATGTGGTGCGCCAACTGCACCCCTCCCTCATCGATGAGTTTCGCGCGTATGCCGACGCACAACAATGGCATGTTCAGGACTTGTGGCAGCAATGTTGCCGGGTCAACTTGAAGGCCCATATTCGCGCTAAAACGTTGGAAGATCAGGGCGAGGGCTGCTCAACCTTTGTCTGGTATCCACCACCGACCATGAGCGTTGGCCAATATAGCTACGCGCGTAGCCGCTACGCCCTCATCGGCCGCAACTACGACTACTGGCCGATGCAGGCGCGGCGTCAGCGTTTGCGATTCGTCCCGCACAGCCACGCGTATGCCACCATCGGCGCGCGCGGCGGTGTGCCCGGCGGCCGCTACGATGGCCTCAATGAGCACGGCCTGTGGGCGTCGCTGCACGTGGTCATGACCGACAACCCCACTGAGGATGAGGTGCCAGCGGGTGTGCCGTTTCATGTGGTGTGCCGGATGGCGCTGGAGCTGTGCCGCACTGCCCGCGAGGCCGTGGACCTGCTGTTGAATATCCCCCACCTCAGCTCACTCAACTATTTGCTGGCCGATCCGCACGAGGCCTTTGTAGTCGAAGCCGATCCGCGCCGCGTTCGCGCCATGCC
>Ga0105046_10014830_pt1 | contig 12005 bp, 7 predicted proteins | sample MAT03_FD_78385 | JGI IMG/M metagenome (GOLD analysis project Ga0105046, IMG submission 78385) | Freshwater microbial communities from Lake Fryxell liftoff mats and glacier meltwater in Antarctica - MAT-03 (megahit assembly) | ecosystem: Environmental > Aquatic > Freshwater > Ice > Liftoff...
AGGATACACTTTCCGAAAAAACACACATAACGACAATAAAATTGACGTTACACCAACAAAGAGCAAAAACCGAAAGCATTTCAGCACACTTATGCTGCCTGCTAACTGCTGATTTACGCTATGGCGTTGACGTGTTTCATCAGGCCGCTTTTCAAGTTGGCGGCTTTGTTGCGGTGGATGTTGCCGCGCCTTGCAAGTCGGTCGATCATGCTGACTACTTTGGGCAGAAACGTAAGGGCTTCAGCCTTGTCTTTCAGATCGCGCAGGTTTTTGATGGCCGTGCGAGCCGACTTTTTGTAGTAGCGGTTCTGCAGGCGACGCTTGTCATTTTGACGGATGCGCTTAAGCGCTGAACGGTGGTGTGCCATATCTTTAACTAAACGAGGAAATTACGAATTTTTTTGCGTGTTGAACTTGTTTTTTGGGCGGGCAAAGGTATGTCTATTTTTCTAAAAAATAAAAGTTGAAGCAACAAATAAATCAACCTCAGTCAAATTTAATGTTTTTTGGCAGGATTGAACAACCGTGGATAAGTTGCTTTGTTTTATTTTTGCGTCCCTTTAGCATTCAACAACAACGATGAAAGATATTTCTGCAGTTTTTAACGCACATCCGCAGTACATCGACACGATGTACCGCTCCTGGCTCAGCGATCCTGCTACGGTGGAGTCTGACTGGGGAGCTTTTTTCCAGGGTTTTGATTTCGCGCTTACTTCCTCTAACGGAAACGGCGCATCTGCACCTGGCGCTGGTGCCGATTTGTCGAAGGAATTTGCCGTTACAGGTCTTATTTACGGTTACCGCGACCGAGGGCATTTTCTATCCACCACCAATCCGCTTAAGGCCCGCAAGGACAGAAAGCCGAAACTTGACCTTGCCGATTATGGCTTGAGCGAGGCCGACCTCGATGCGCCCTTTACCGCCGGTTTTGAAATTGGTATGGCTGGAGCTCCTTTGCGCGACATTATTGCCCGCATGAAACTCATGTATTGCGGCAACATTGGTTTTGAAAGCGCCCAGATCCACGACAAGGATCGCCGCATGTGGCTGCGCGACAAAATAGAATCCCGCAACATGGCACCAGACTATGGTTTGCCGCTCGAAAAGAAAAAACGCATCCTTCTGAAATTGAATGGCGCTGTGGCGTTCGAACAGTTTTTGCACACCAAATTCGTTGGTCAAAAACGTTTCTCGCTGGAAGGCGGCGAAGTAACCATACCTGCCCTCGACGCCATCATCAGCAAAGCCGCCGAAGCAGACATACCTGTTAAGGAGGTGGTTATCGGTATGGCCCACCGCGGCCGCCTTACGATACTCAACAACACCCTGGGCAAAACTTACGGGCAAATTTTCAGCGAGTTTGAGAGCAAAACCATTCCCGACCAAAGCTTTGGCTCTGGCGACGTGAAATACCACATGGGCTATTCATCGCAGATAAAAACCCTCTCAGGCGCTGATGTTTACCTCAAACTGCTTCCCAACCCTTCCCACCTTGAAGCCATCGATCCGGTTGTAATGGGTTTTGCCCGCGCCAAAGCCGACATTCTGTACAAAGAGGAATACGATAACATTTTGCCCATCCTCATCCACGGCGATGCTGCTGCAGCCGGACAAGGTGTGGTGTACGAAACCATCCAGATGAGCCAGTTGCCCGGTTACCACACCGGTGGCACCATGCACCTGGTGATCAACAACCAAATCGGTTTCACCACCAGTTGGGAGGATGCCCGATCGTCGGACTACTGCACAGCCGCCGCCGAAGTAGTGCAGGCGCCCGTGTTCCACGTGAACGGCGACGACCCCGAAGCAGTGATTTTTGCCGTTGAACTCGCCACCGAGTACCGCATAAAGTTCAACTCCGACGTGTTTGTCGACCTCGTTTGCTACCGCAAATACGGCCACAACGAAAGCGACGAACCACGTTTTACCCAGCCCGACCTCTACGCCCTGATCGCCAACCACCCCAACGTGCGTGAGCTGTACAACAAGACGCTCATCTCACGCGGCGAGGTAGACGAAAAGCTGGCCAAGGAAATGGATGCCGAGTTCCGCAACGAAATGCAGGCCCGCCTCGACGAGGTGCGTCAAAAACCACTCCCCTACGCTTACCAGGAAAACGAACTTGCCTGGAAAGCCCTGCACATCACCAACGACGACGCTGATTTCCAGCAATCGCCGGATACCGGCGTAACCAAAGCCGTCATAGAGCGCGTGCTCAACCACCTGCTCACCTTGCCCGAAGGTTTCCAACCCCTGCCTCAAATAGCCAAACTGCTGGAAACCCAGCGCAAACTGGTTTCGGAAGGCAAAATCGACTGGGCGCTCGGCGAATTGCTCGCCTATGGCACCTTGTTGCTGGAAGGCAAAGACGTGCGTATGAGTGGCCAGGACGTGAAACGCGGCACCTTCAGCCACCGCCACTCCTGTCCGGTTGACGCCCAAACCTACGACCGCATTAACCGCCTTGAAGGCATCAGCGAAAAGCAGGGGCAATTCCGCATTTTCAACTCCCTGCTGAGCGAGTACGCGGTGTTGGGTTTTGAATACGGCTATGCACTTTCCACCCCCGATGCGTTGGTGATCTGGGAAGCCCAATTCGGCGACTTCGTCAACGGCGCTTCCACCATCATCGACCAGTTTATATTTTCCGGTGAAGCCAAATGGCGCCGCATGAACGGCTTGGTGATGCTGCTTCCCCACGGCTACGAAGGCCAAGGCCCGGAGCACTCCAGCGCCCGTTTAGAGCGTTTCCTGCAAGGCTGCGCTGAAAACAACGTGACGATTGCCAACATCACCGATGCGACCAATTACTTCCACTTGCTGCGCCGCCAACTGGCCCGTCCTTTCCGCAAACCGCTGATCGTGATGTCGCCCAAGTCGGGTCTGCGAGCGCCTTACAACCTTGGCGACCTTAATGCCCTTGAAAGTGGCAACACCTTTCGTGAGCTCATCGACGACGCACATGCCGACGCCAAAAAAGTAAAACGCGTTTTGGCTTGTTCGGGTAAAGTGTATTACGACTTGCTCAAGAGACAGGAGGAAGAAAAACGCACCGACATAGCCATCGTGCGCTTCGAACAACTGTATCCTTTCCCAAAAACACAGTTCGATGCACTTATGGCCAAATACAAAAAAGCTGAACTGGTGTGGGTTCAGGAAGAGCCCGCCAACATGGGCGCCTGGAGCTACATAGCGGTAACGCAGCCTGAATACGGATGGAAAGTTGCCAGTCGTGCCGCCGCTGCTTCGCCTGCAACCGGCTTCCCTAAGAAGCACGAGCAGGAGCAAAAAGCGCTGGTAGAGAAAGCATTTCAGTGATAATTGGCTGGTACTAGTGCCGCGTCCAGTGAATGACGTACAGTTTGGCGAGACCTATATTTTGCTCAATTAGGCATGAGGATGGCGAAATGCGGGACATTTTAACCGACGAATAACGACATTGAGCGAAAAATAGGGCCGCGAAACTTTACGTTATTCACTAGACGCGGCACTAGGTGTTTAGCAATAAGCATTTTCAATGGTATCCGACCGCTGTACAGCAAAGCTGAATAACCTATTTTAGGAAAGTAAAATGGAGCCATTCCTGGAATCGGATGGCTCCATTTATATTTTTTGTTTTAAATAATTTTTATAATAAAATATTTTGTTTTATATTTGCTTCGTTATGGCAAAGCCTAAAACAAAAAAACAAAGTTTAACAGAACTGCACCCGCGCATGTTCCTGCATCAACCGCACGATAAATACGTGCGGTTTGTACTGCATATTAGGGAAATGGCGGTTGCTTTTCTTCGCTATGCATTGAATGAGCCTTTGAAAGCTTTAATCGATTGGGAAAGTCTGGAAATATCCAACGACACTTACATTGACGAATACCTGCAGGCATATTACACCGATGTTTGTTATACGGGAATTACAAAATTGGGAACGGACTTTCGGATAGCTACGTTGATTGAGCATAAAAGTGATGTTCCCATACGAGGCCACCTTACCCACCAATTGGGCAGATACATACTCAATGCCTGGCAGGACGATTTAAAAAACAAGAGGTCATTAACCCTGACCATACCCATTGTACTGTACCACGGTAAAAAAACATTGGAAAAGGAAAATTCCGCAATTTTATTCCCCGAGGCCCCAGAGTGGCTTCGCACCTTTGTACCATCCTTTGATTACGTGTTAATTGATCTTTCAACCCGTACCGATCAGGAGCTTGACGGTATACAAACCATGTTTCTTGGTAAATTTCTGACAGCCCTGAAGCATGTCCGAAATGAAGCTTTTTTTGCAATTTCATGGAAAAAATTCGTTATTTTTGCATCCGAAGAATCCAACGATGTCGTCTATTCCAAGCCTTTTGTTACCGCAACTATTTTGTACTTATCTGCTGCCTCCAAAACTTTCAACAAAAATTTTCAAGCTATGGATGATCTACTGACAACCAATGAAAAAAAGGAAGTTCTGCCTTATGTGATCGAACTTTTCGAAAAAGCCTATGTGGATGGCATGGAAAAAGGCATCAAAGACGGACTGGAAAAGGGCATGGAAAAGGGGATAAAACGGGGCATGCAAAAAGGTATCAAGGAAGGTATCAAGGAAGGTATCAAGGAAGGTATCAAGGAAGGTATCAAGGAAGGTATCAAGGAAGGTAAAGAGATGGGAGTTAAAGAAGGCATGGAAAAAAGCATACAAACTTTCATGATTAAACATCCTGAGTGGACCGATACGCAGATCGCAGAATCTTTCGACGTAGAAACGACATTTGTTCAAGCCATAAGAACCAAGAGCAACGTTTGAACAAGCTCGTAGCTACCCATGCTCTTATTTACCCACTCGTATTTTTACAAATTTGACCCCAAACAATGGAAGGCCGGACAGCCCTACCCTCCCTACGGCACCATCTATGCCGCAGCACTCATGCGCTCACTTGGCTTTGAGGTGGGTTTGTTCGATACCAATTTGCTGGATGGTCCAGACACCCTGCCCAAGCGGCTGCTACGCGACAAACCAAGGTACCTCATCCTTTGCGACGACGGTTTCAATTACCTCACCAAAATGTGCCTCACGCGCATGCGCGAAGCCGCGCTCGACATGATCCGCATGGGCCGGAAAGCAGGCTGTACCGTAGTGGTGAGCAGCAGCGACAGCACGGACCATGCCCAACTTTACCTCGACGCCGGCGCCCATTTTGTGATCAAAGGTGAAGTGGAAGGCACCCTGCGCGAGCTCATCCTTGCCCTCGAAGCCGGAAACGACAACGTGAAAAACATACAGGGATTGGCTTACCTCTCAGATGACCAAGTGGTTGAAACACCTCCAAGAAACGTATTGCACGATCTCGACAGTCTGCCCGACCCCGCGTGGGACCTGGTGGACATGGAGGCCTACCGACGGATTTGGATGGAAAAACACGGCGCCTTCTCACTCAACCTCGCCACCACCCGCGGTTGCCCGTACAAATGCAACTGGTGCGCCAAACCCATTTATGGCAACCGATACAACTCCCGTTCGCCCGAGCGTGTAGCCTCCGAAATTGAAATGCTGATCAATACCTATGATGTACGACACTTTTGGATGGCCGACGATATTTTCGGGCTCAAACCTGGATGGGTTCAGCGCTTCCGCGATGTGGTGCAGGAAAAAAACCTGCAATTTTCCTACAAAATCCAAAGTCGTGTGGACCTGCTGCTCAAAGAAGATACCATCGATGCGCTTGTAGCCTCCGGCCTGAAACAGGTATGGGTGGGCGCAGAAAGCGGCTCGCAAAAAATTTTGGATGCCATGGACAAAGGCACCAAAGTGGAAGAAATTTACCAGGCGACCCATCTGCTGAAGCAAAAAGGCGTGGAAGTATGCTTTTTTCTCCAGTTCGGCTACCTCAGCGAAACCATGGACGACATCACCGCCACCCTCAACATGGTGGAAGAACTTATGCCCTACGACATCGGCATCTCGGTGTCGTACCCGCTGCCAGGCACCAAATTTTACGAAAACGTGAAGTCCACGCTCGGTGAAAAACAAAACTGGACCGACTCCGACGATCTTGACATGATGTACCCCGCCACGTTTAAACCAGCGTTTTACCGCCGATTGCACCGCCTGGTGCACAAACGTTTCCGCCTGAAACAAGGAAAAGAAGCGATGAAAAACCTAAGCGCGACGGGTCATTTGCCGAAGGCTCTTAAAACATTTTATTACGCACCAGCTGCTATTCTGGATGCCTGGAAATTGAAAAAATTGGCGGACTTGAGGTGACAAATCCGACGCAGGAGGAGATTCCATTTCACCCTAATTTTCATTGGATGGCAGATGCTGTTTTTCAGGACGCCCAAACTCCAACCAAAAACTGAATAGAGTACGTCCATTAGGCTAATCTTTGGGCACCAACCAAAATGGCACCAGGCCGTATCGTTCGAGGGAATCGGGTTTTTCAGAGCTTGGAATGTGCACCGACACTGCGTTTTTACCCGGTTTCAAACCTTGTGTTGGCAAATACGCGATCAAACCTTTGGTTATAGAACCTGGCTTTTGATGGAACATCCAGTCGGGCTTGGCAACGATGGAGTCGTTGATGCGCAGTTGGAAAAAACGGTTCAGGCACGCCATGCTTTGGCTATCGCGCAAAAACAATCTCCTGTCGCGCGGCAGACTTCCATCCACCTCCGATTCGATGCATCCTAAGGCGTAAAGACGCTCATCGAGCATGCGCGGGTACAAAACAAATACGGGCAGGAGCGGCCCTTCGATGACTTCCGCAGGCAGCGACATAGCAGGCACCCTGCGGGGCGACGTGCGCTGGTTATCGTAACGGTCGGATAAAACTTCAAATTCCGGTGCGCCGGAGCTGAAAAAGCTGCGTGGATCGAGCAAGTGGCGCCCACGCAAATCCGACACCTTTTCCGTAAACACCAGTATTACACAAGTCATGAAACCAATCATGATGAAGGTCAATGCCATGTAATACCTTTTGCGCGGGATGTTGGTTACAAATGCCAGCATCAGATAAGTTAGTGGTTTGTACACCAACGGCATGGTTATCATGCCAAAATAATAGGCCAACCTTGCCCCACCAGAACCGTATTTTTTTGACCAAAGCGGCTTTTTTTTCATCCAAAGGGAAGCAAAAACAATGAGGAAAGCCAAACCTGTGAAAACGAAAAAAAGCAACAGAATCAACAGGTCGGAAGCCGCTTCCGATAAAAGACCTTTCATAACCTGGAAAATACCAAAAATAAGATGGTAGGCAATTCCAAAGCCCACACCCGACAATGCAAGCAAAAAAGCGAAAGCAAAAATTTGGTTGCAAAGGCGGTCGAGCCGCACCATATACTTATCCAATGTACCTAGTTTTTGCTCCTGGTACCTGCTCACTTCTTCCGAAACATCGGGAATATTGTCGTACCGGATGCCCTGTGGGAAAACTTCCATCAGCCCCACCAGACTCACCCAAAAAGCCCTCAATATAAGATGCGCCACAAACGCAACGATGAGCAGCCAGGCCACAACTTTGAAAAAGCTGTACGCCATGATCGGCAAAGTGTACATGCTTCCGGTGAAGTCGAAACTCATGTACTGCAGGTAGTAGTAAAAATAATCCTCCACTGCTTCAGGCAGGTACGTGGCCAAAACAATGGCAGCGCCGGAGATGATGAGCTCGAGGTTCCAGCTGCGACCTTCGAGGTCGTGGATGGATCGAGATTCGGGTGGTGTGTTTTGCATGGGACGAAAGTAATGCGGAATGCAGAATGCGGAATGCGGAATTTGCCATTGCTTCGACGTTCCCGGGTGGAATTTGGAATTTGTCATCCCAGCGTACAAGGAAACCAAATTCCGCATTCCGCATTCCGCATTCCGCATTACTTTCGTCCCATGCAATTGCCCAACACCTCCGATACCATCGTGGCACTGGCCACACCACCCGGCGTGGGCGCCATCGCCGTGGTCCGACTGGCCGGTCCCGAAGCCATCGCTTTGGCCGACCGCGTATTCAAAGGAAAAAGTCTGATCAAACTGCCCAGCCACACCGCTCATTTCGGGCGCATTGCGGACGAGCAGGGCAATGCCGTGGACGAGGTGTTGATCACCCTATTCCGCGCGCCGGGCACGTACACCGGCGACGATGTGGTGGAGATCAGTTGCCACGGCTCGCCTTTCATACAGCAGTCAATCGTGCAACTGTGCCTGCGCCAGGGCGCACGGTTGGCGCAACCGGGCGAGTTCACCATGCGGGCATTTTTGAACGGGCGGCTCGACCTCAGTCAGGCCGAAGCCGTGGCCGACCTCATCGCCGCCGAAAGCTCCGCAGCGCACGACATCGCCCTGCGCCAGTTGCGCGGCGGCTTCAAAAACGAAATCGCAGAGCTTCGGCAGGAACTGATCAACTTCGCCAGTCTGATCGAACTGGAGCTCGACTTCGGGGAAGAAGACGTGGCCTTCGCCAACCGCGACGAGTTGGTTGCCCTCGTGTTTAAAATCCGGATGTATTTGACCAGGCTTTTGCAGTCCTTCGCCCTCGGCAACGCCATGAAAAACGGTGTAAACACCGTCATTGCCGGCCGTCCCAACGCAGGTAAAAGCACCCTGCTCAATGCCCTGCTCAACGAAGAACGGGCCATCGTGAGCGAAATAGCCGGCACCACCCGCGACACCATCGAAGAAGTACTCAACATCAAAGGCGTGCATTTCCGGCTCATCGACACGGCGGGCATCCGCGAGGCGCAGGACCAGATCGAGGCCATCGGCGTGCAGCGTACCATGGAAAAAATAGAACAGGCCGCCATCCTGGTGTACTTGTGGGATGTATCCGACATGACCCTCGCGGCCGTGCACGACGACCTCAAGCGACTTGTGCACGGCAACCTAAAGGTGCTCGTGGTGTGTAACAAAATGGCCCGCAACCCGTAGTTCCGTCCGGAATGGCTCCTCAACCCAACCGATCCCGATGTGTTGCCCTACCTGCAAACCGACCCGCCAGCGGAAAACGCCGTAGGCCTCACGTACGAGCAGATCATCACCTTGTCGGCCAAAAACGGGCAAAACATCCCGTACTTGCTCGAAAAACTTTTCGAAACTGCCGTCGGCAACGAGGTAAACACTGGTGGCACGGTAATTACCAATGCCCGCCACTACGACGCCCTGCGCCGTGCCGACGAGGCCCTGAACGACGTGCTTGCGGGCCTAACCGGCGGCATCAGTGGCGATTTTTTGGCCCAGGACATACGCAGGTCGCTTTCGTATTTGGGAGAGATCAGCGGGGAGGTTGGTGTGGAGGATTTGCTGGGGAATATTTTTGGGAAGTTTTGTATTGGAAAGTGACGGGGGTATTTTTTTGTAAGTAATGGATTGGTTATTACCAAGTTATTGAAAAAAATACCTGTCTATTGTCTTTTCGAAATGTTTACAATATTTTCAAAATGCATTTGTACCTGAATACTCTATTGGTGTAACGATAAGTCTTTTTTAAGAATTGGCGAATTCATAACACTTAGAGACTGTATATCTAATTTAAGGTGGAAAAATTATTGGGATGGCAGGTTGAAGATTTTTAAAAAATATTTATTTTTTGTTTAAAGTAAAATAATATGTTACTTTTGTCGATTAAACATATGATTCGTTACAATTTTCGTTATTTAAACGAATTAATATTCTAAATTAAATAAAAATATCAAAATATAATTTTATCATTCAGTGTGTAGTTTGTCAGAGTAAAATAATTTGTATTGTAGAGTGGGAAGAGTGGAACACCAAAGCCAATTACAATGAACGTCTCAGACCGCCCCAAAGAAAAGCCCACTCCCAGTGGGCAACAAACCAAAGCATTGGACACGCTCTCCCAGGAGCGTGCCACAAAGTCCAATGCCATTGAAACCCCACAAATCAGTCTGCCCAAAGGCGGCGGAGCCATCAAAGGAATTGATGAAAAATTTGAGGTCAATGCCGCCAACGGCACCGCCTCTTTTTCTATTCCGCTACCACTATCGCCCAATCGAAACGGCTTTACCCCACAACTGAGTTTATCCTATAATTCCGGTACCGGGAACAGTCTCTTCGGCATTGGCTGGGATTTGGGCTTACCCAGTATTCAACGTCGAACCGACAAAGGACTGCCCCGTTATTTGGACAGCAACGATCTGGATGTTAGCCTCGAAGACAGTTTTATGTTTTCTGGGGTGGAGGAGTTGGTGCCTCATATGGACCTGAACAACGGGAAATGGGAAATAAGGCAGGAAATTATTGGTGATTTCACAGTCCGTACCTACCGACCGCGCATTGAAGGCGGCTTCTCACGCATTGAGCGGATATACCATAAAGATCAAGGTTATTACTGGCGGGTCACATCGCGCGACAATGTGACTACCTTCTTCGGATATAGTGAAAGTTGCCGCATTGCCGATCCAAATGACCCGGATAAAATATTTAGCTGGCTGCCAGAATTCAGTTTCGATGACAAAGGATCCTGGGTTTGGTATGAATATAAGGCCGAAGACTTGGCAAATGTCAAAAACGACATTCAGGAGAAAAACCGCTTCAATGGAAATGCGCCATTTGTAAACAAACATCTGAAAAGGATCAAATACGGCAATCAAACACCTTATTATACTGATGAAACCCTCCCCTACCAAGCCCAATTGCCGGTAAGCGCCGCCCATTTCTTCGAATTGGTGTTGGACTTTGGAGAGCACGATATGGCTAATCCAAAACCCGGCGACAATGGTCTTTGGCTGTCGCGCAAAGATCCGTATTCGTCTTGTCGGGCTTGTTTTGAAATGCGGACTTACCGCCTCTGCCAGCGGGTATTAATGTTCCATACCTTCCCGCAGTTGAATGGTGGTATGCCCACCCTTGTACGGTCCCTGGATTTTAATTACCTACCTTCTAACGATCAACTGGCAGCAAGCGACCGTCCGACGGAATTGACCTACCTCGTCGCCATCACGCAGAAAGGTTATGTATGGCGCAACAACAGTTATGCGTCCAAATCACTACCTGCCATGTCCTTTGATTACCAATGGCTGCATTGGAATACGGAGGTGAAAGAGGTGTCTGCGGACAATTTGTTTCAGGCCCCAACCGGACTTTCGGGCAATTATCAATGGGTCGATTTATACAATGAAGGCATCAATGGCATGCTGACCGAACAGGCCAACGGCTGGTTTTACAAGTCCAATTTAGGGGGTGATGATCATGGGGATGTCCGGTTTTCGCATGCGCAGCCGGTCATACCGAAGCCTTCATTCATGGGATTATCCAATGGTGTTTTACAGTTACAGGATCTGGAAGCAAATGGCGAAAAACAATTGGTGGTTGCTGCTCCGGGATTGCAGGGCTATTTCGAACTGGATGACGCAGGCGAATGGCAACCTTTTAAAACCTTTCTAAAAACGCTGAATCTCGATTTAAGCAACCCCAATGTCCGGATGCTGGATGTGAACGGCGACGGTAAACCCGAAGTCGTATTATCCGATTTAGGGGCGTTTTGGTGGTGGGAAAATGAAGGAAAAATAGGATACGATTCCCCGGAATTGGCCACAAAACCCTATGACGAAGAACTGGGCGCCGCCATTGTTTTTTCAGACCAGGAACAGCGCATTTTCCTGGCCGATATGTCGGGTGACGGCCTGACCGACATCGTGCGCATCCGCAATGGCGAGATTTGCTACTGGGGAAATATGGGTTACGGACGTTTCGGCGCAAAAGTAACGATGGACAATGCCCCTTGGTTTGATCATCCGGACATGTTCCATCCAGCCTACATCCAACTGGCCGATATCAGCGGCACCGGCGCGACGGACATCATTTATCTCGGCCAAAACAAATTCAAAGCCTATCTCAATTTCAGCGGTAATGCCTGGAGCGAGGCGACCGAAATTGAACCGTTTTTTCCGACCGAACAACCCAATAACATCTCGGTGACCGATCTTTTGGGCAACGGCACGGCATGTATCGTCTGGTCGTCGGAAATGCCGGCGTATACCCATGCTCCCATGCGCTTTATTGATTTGATGGG
>Ga0105046_10014831_pt1 | contig 12004 bp, 11 predicted proteins | sample MAT03_FD_78385 | JGI IMG/M metagenome (GOLD analysis project Ga0105046, IMG submission 78385) | Freshwater microbial communities from Lake Fryxell liftoff mats and glacier meltwater in Antarctica - MAT-03 (megahit assembly) | ecosystem: Environmental > Aquatic > Freshwater > Ice > Liftoff...
ACGGGCGAGTCCCAAGAGATCGGTGCCAGCGTATCCGGCTGGTTCAGGAATCGGACTTCGAGCCGGTAGAACTCCGGAAACACCGGCAATTGCCCCTGATACAGACGCACCGGATCAACCATGGCTCGCAACTGAATGCCTAGCTCTTCCTTCTTGCTCGTGACGTCGCCGTTCTCTTCGACACGTTCCAGTAACTCGCGAATGAGTTCGGGCAACGTTTTGCGGAAAGGCCGCCCCTCGTCGATCCATTCCCGAATGGAAGCTTCGTCGCTTTCCGCGGCTTGATCCGTTCGGTCGATCAGAAGATAGCCGAGAAGAGCAACGAGCGCCAGCCAGATGGCCACCGCGGGTGCCAGGGCCCGGATGAATTTCCAAAGCGGTAACGGTATTGCTTCTTTCATTCCCAACTATGCGGCAAGAGAATCGTGAGAGAGGAATATCCTTGGCGAATTATTCGTTTCTACGTGGTAGGCCGATCAGTCGCTCGACCAGTTCCCATCGTTTCTCTCGCCGGGTAAACACATCGTACACGGGTATCTGAGACACTCGGCCACCCTCCAGAAACTGAGGCCGAAGGACAATGACATATTCCCCTTTGCCTGTGAGCCGTTCCCCTTCGGCATTGAAATATTCTGGCTGCCCTGAGCGAAGCTTGTTCGCCAGTCCGTCGGCTTCCGTCACTCGAGGATCACTGTATATCCCTTTGGCGATCACCCGAATCATGTCCGCGAACAACAGCACGTCATCGGTACTGTTCGGCGGCTGCAACGAGTCGCTTCCCGCAGACTTGTCATCGGTGCCCCACGCGACTGGGTTCTGATGCGCGAACAGCACCAGGGGTATGGCCAATTCCCGGATGGGCCAGTTCACTTCCCCATCGCGGTAAATGAAATTGAACGAGACGCCATCGCCGTTCACGGCGACGAGCCGCTTGCCGATTAGCGGCGACTCGGCAGCGAAAGATCGAAGCATTCGCCGCGTCGGTTGTGTGACCGCGGGCAACACGAGCAAAGCCCGGTCGCCCGGGTTGGAGGCAAGGTCGGGCAGAATTCGCTCCATCACGGCACGTTCGGCGGGATTCGGCTCGGTGAACGTGCCCACGCTATAGCCGATCTTGTCGAGAAACATTCGCAACGGGACTTTCAAGTCCTTGCGTTCCTGTAAACGCTCCTTGAATTGCTCCGCGAGGTCAACTGAGTAGGGGTCATCTTTCCAGGCGAGAATGTAAGCACGGGCTTCGATGGCCCCCTTAGGTCGCAGGTCCTCCTGTTGCAGAATGAAATCGACCACGGCCCGTGCCATCGCTTCGTTCGTAAAACACCCGCGGAACGTGCGGCCAGGATAAAGCCCGATCAGGCTCTTCGGCTCCGACGTCTCCGGATCGATCACGGTGTTTGCCGTCGCCGTCGTGATGAACAACAGCGGACGGGAACCTTGCCAGTGCGTTTGTTCGTTCAACGCCTCCGCGAGTTCGATGGCTCGGTCGCTTGAGCCACCGCCCATGAATGCGATCGGCGCGGGCCGCCGTTCCGCAAGGGCCTTCACCCAGTCACGATTCCCGACCTCGCTCGATAACTTGTACCAGCGAACTCGCAGCTTGTCGGGGCGGCCATGTGCGGATAACACCACTTCGGGTACGGATGCCGTTTGATCGAGGAAGGCTCGGGAATCGTCGATCTCCACGCCTGGAAATTCGCGACGAATCTGGAACATGGCAGCTACCAGGCGTTCCCAAGTTTGCGGGCTGGTTGTCGTGTGAATCCAGGCGATTTCGTAATCGCCGGCGGGGAGTGGCGAGGGCTCGGCGGCGCGCGTGCGAAACATTTCGCGCAACACCAGCGCGACCGTCACGCCGAGCAAAACGACCAGAACGAAGGTGAAGATGCGACGCATTGACCAAGTTCCGTGTGCCGAACCATACAACAGGGCAGAGGGCCCCTACCCTCTTGTCGTATTCCGTTCCTCCTGAAACTCACCCCCGAAAACCATGCCAGTACCAACCATTATTATCTTTGGGGCCTCCGGCGACCTGACTTCGCGGAAGTTAATCCCAGCCCTATTTCGCCTCGATTCGACGGGATTGCTTCAAGAAGACTGCCAGGTCGTCGGGATGGCACGGACGGAACACACGTCGGACCAATTTCGGCAACTGGTCGAACCCAAGGTCAAGGAAGCGATTCTGGCCACGGGGGAAAGCTGGTATCCCGGGACTTGGGGCCGGTTCGCGAGGCGGCTTCACTATGTCGCGGGAGATGCGGCTCAGCCCGAAGGCGTTCGAGTGCTCAGCGAGTGGCTAAAGAAACGCGAAGGCGACGCGGGCGGCGACCGCCTGTACTACTTCGCCGTCGCACCCGAACTTTATACCACGATTGCCGCACGATTAGGGGAAGCCGGCCAAAGCATCGAGAACGGCGGCTTCCGCAGGGTGGTGGTGGAGAAACCATTCGGCCAGGATTTGGCTTCCGCCCACGAGGTCAATCGGCAACTCAACGAGCACTTCCGCGAGAAGCAGATTTATCGCATCGACCATTATCTGGGCAAGGATACGGTCCAGAACATTTTGGTTTTTCGTTTGGGTAATTCGATGTTCGAGCCGTTGTGGAATCGGCGTTATATCGACCACATCCAGATCACGGTGGCCGAGAAAGTTACCGTCGGCAAACGGGCGGGCTATTACGATACGAGTGGCGTACTTCGCGATATGTTCCAGAGCCATCTACTTCAAGTCTTGGCACTCGTGGCCATGGAACCTCCCAGTCGGTTCTCCGCGGATCGATTGCGCAACGAGAAGGTGAAGGTTCTCGATTCGATCTTGATTCCTTCGCCCGAGGAGGCGCTGGCATCCATGGCGTTAGGGCAATACCAGGGCTACCACGATGAACCTGGAGTACCCAAGGATTCTCGCACACCAACGTGTGCGGCCGTTCGCCTACAAATCGAAAACTGGCGATGGAAGGGCGTGCCATTTTATCTGCGCAGCGGCAAGGCGATGACGAACCGGTACAGCGAGGTGACCATCCAGTTCCGCGAGCCGCCTTTTCGCTTGTTCCCTCAACCGCCGGGCCACGAGCCGGCCGCGAATCGCATTACCATCGTCCTCCAGCCCAACGAGGGAATCAAGCTTAGCTTCCAGACGAAAGTGCCCGCGATTGAAGGCACGTCCTTGCAATCCCGCGATTTGTTCTTCGATTACAAGGATGCGTATGGCTCGTTGCCAGAAGCTTATGAGCGTCTTCTCTTGGACGCGATGCAAGGGGATGCCTCGCTGTTTATGCGTGGCGATGAGATCGAACGATCGTGGGAAGTCATCGACCCTTTCGTGAAAGCCGTGGCAGCGGCCAATGCACCGCGACCGGAGACTTACGCCATCGGCAGCGATGGCCCGACGAGCGCGAAAGAACTGCTGGCCAAGGAGGGGAGGAGTTGGCAGAAGATCGGGTGAGTGTGATAGAATCATGGTAGAGGAGATTGCCTCATGAGCACGAGCAAGATCAAGGCCGTCTTTTTCATCCCCCTTTGGGACAACGACGGAAGAGGACTGCGGACCGAGATTACCGAACTGGAAACGGGACTGTACGCCACATTCGTGGGGTGGACACTTCTGGGGACCGTCAAGGGGATGTACCAGATGCGGGATCTCAGGCCCGCATTCGATGAGTGCAACTCATACATGGTGCTATTATCGGAAGAACGACTACCGGAACTTCTAGAACTCCTAACGGACTTCAAATCGAAGACGACGCAAGAAGCAATCTACCTTGAACTTCAAAGGGATGTAGAGGTAAGATTCATCTAGCTGCAAAGGGGAACCCTGCCATGGAACGAACAGTCGTCGAAGAACGCATTCGAGACCTCATCGCGACGGAGACTCGCGCGGTCGTGCTGAGCAATAAGCTCTTCACGCCAGACGGGCTTTTCAATCAAATCGCCCATAACGAGGCTGAACGTAGAGAAATCGTCAAGACCGAGCTTTGGCGAGACGCTCAGAACCGGTTGCGAGACCTTGAATACGAGGAAGCCGCGACGCTTGCGGAAGTCTCCAAGCTAGTTAACCAACGGTTACCGCATGGAGGGTATCGCATTCGTCTTGAACCGATCGATTCGAATTGAATTGTTACTCACGTCCGCCCGCCCAGGATCAAGTACACCGACGAGACAGCGTTAAACATGCCGTGAACGACAATCGGGCCGACCAGACTCCTTGTGCGGAGGTACAAGTAGCCCAGTCCCATTGCCAAAACCATCAACGGAATAGGCGACGGCCACACATGAGCGTGCATCGCGGCGAAGAGTGCGGAACTGGCCCAGATCGCTCGAACATCTTGTGAGGAGCGGATTCGTAAGAAACGACGAAGTCGATGCAGTTTCGGCAGCAAGAAATCGAAAGGTATCAGCAGCAAGAAGAAGCCCGACGGAATGAGGTACGTCGCGAAGGCGGCGGGAGGATCCTCTTTGAAAGCCGTCCGCACCTGAGCCGGTCCGATCAAATATTCCGATCCGAATGTAAACGCCACGCCGACGCCCAAAGCCCCCAGAAGGATCAGGATAGGTCGATGTCGCGGAAGAATTGTAAAGGGCGTATCGGGTAGAACGGGCTTTCTCTGAGCGAGCCACGGCAGCAGCACTCCACGAAAAAGCCATTCCTCGATCACGGCCGCGATGACGACCGTTTGCAGCACGAACAACCATTTCCATGGGCCTGAAAGATCGCCGATCTGCGTTAGCGGATGTGTTTCCGGATCCTTTCCAGTCAGTGCCGTGTGGCCAAGGCTGGCCAGGACGAACACGCAGAACGCGGCAGGAGTGATCATCAGCCACGTCAGATACCCGGCGACGAATCCCTGTGGCCAGGTGCTCAGCCGGGACGAAGAAGGCAAACGGACTGCCTTGCGAAGAAGATACATGGCCAAGATGGCGAATGGGAAGGCAATTGCGGAAGACCAGAGGAAGCGAACCGTTGCTGCACCTTTGTGAGCAGGCGAGGGGTTCTCCGGCAAATCGAGCGGAAAGCTTTCGCCATAGATTCTTGTGAAGAAACCGCTCTGGATCAAAATGGTCTGAATAAATCTAGCACCGACGGTGAATAGAAAGAAAACCCCAACTGCCGCAAGGACCCCGAACCCGGTCCATTTTGGAAGCGGCTGGCGAGGAGATGAATTCAGCTTCGTGTCGCGTAAGCGAAAGACGACGAACAGCAGGACGGCCAAGGCTGCCCCGCCGAGAGCGACGGAAAGCCCAGACGTTAGCATCAGGCGAACTGTCGGCGAATCTTCCCCCACACGATCCCCATTGGGAAGGAGCTATCGGGACAGTATGCTAATCCAAGCCTGAAGTGTGAAGGGCGATCTGAGTTCCAAAGTACATTCGCTTGTCGAGCTTCCCCCAGTGACAATCCTCGATACGATCGTTCAACACAAACGGATTGAGATCGAGGAAGCCCGTCGGTTCACTCCCGATATCGACCTGGAAAGATTGGTGGAGACACTTCCACCGGCACGCGACTTCACTGGCAATGTGCGAAAACCCGGCATGCGCGTCATTGCGGAAGTCAAGAAAGCATCCCCTTCCGCAGGCGTGATCCGTGAGGACTTCGACCCTGTCGTCATCGCAGGGATCTATGAGAAGCATCGGGCCGATTGTATCAGCGTGCTGACGGATTCTCGGTTCTTTCAAGGCGAGTTGAGGTATCTCACCGCGATTCACGGTTCGGTCCAAGTTCCCCTTCTCCGCAAGGATTTCATCCTCGATCGCTACCAGCTGGTGGAATCCCGAATTGCCGGGGCCGATGCCGTGCTGCTCATCGCGGAGATCCTGCCCGGCGACCAATTGAAAACGCTTTTCCGGCAAGCAACCGACCTGGGCCTCCATGTCTTGGTTGAGTTACACGATGCCGATCAGTTGGACCGAGTCATCGGTTGCGGAGCAACTCTGATCGGCATCAACAATCGAGATTTGCGAACCTTCCAGATATGCCTCGAACACACACTTGAATTACTGCCAAAAATTCCCGCTCGATGTTTGGTCGTCAGCGAAAGCGGAATTCGCACTCGAGCGGATGTTGAACGCCTTGAAGAAGCCGGGGTGAAAGCAATTCTCGTGGGCGAGTCTCTCATGCGAGCCGACGACATTGGGGCCGCGCTGGATGCACTTCGCCGTTAAGAAATCGCGCAAGTATAAGTTACCGACTTTCACCGATCAAGAAGTGGCGATGCGAGGCGGAGCCTGAAGCGTCAGCGAAGCGATGCCTCGTAAGTTCGGGGAGAGGGAACGGCGTCCCTTCGCTCACGCTTCAGGCTCCGCCGTTCCCTCTCCCCGAAATCGGCAAGTTATTGCTGCGCGAGTCCATAGGAAAATCACGCCGCAGAACCCATGTCGGGCCTATCGTTCTCCTTGCTCTGAATCAGTGCTCGCCTGATTCCTCCTTCGTACCAGGCGTGCTCCACACCACGCCCATAACCAAATCACAACGACCGTATCCCAAGGGTAATAGTCGCCGCTGCCGACGTAGAATTTCGGTGCCACCTTCTCGGTCGTGTCATCGGCCGCGACTACCGTTCTCTTGAGCCCGCCAACGTTTGCCGTCACGTCGACGTTCAGCGGTGCAGTGGCATTCTCAACCAGCAACAGCATTCCCACGAGGATCGACGACCACGAAGCAAACGGCCACCAGGCCTTTCGGAAGAACGGACGTGGGTCCGCCATCAACACGATCGCGCCGAGAACCGCGATCATCGCGTCGTAATACATGAAGCGATAGGCGCAAAGGAATGCGCCGAGAAGAATCATCGCCGGGTAAATGCCTTCAAGTGATGTTCCTCGCCTTTTTCGGATGGCTAGCAGAATCGTTGTCCCAGCCACTACGCCCCACAATGCCCAACCGCTGTAGCCGGCAATCGGCTTGTTCTCGAGCGCACGGCCATCCTCAAAATCCAGAAACATGCGACGTGTGATGCCAAATAGATCGCGACTCAGAAAGATCCAGTTGCGATCCGTTTGATAGGCTTCCGCCGCCAGGCTTCCGATATGAAGCCAATCGAACCACGACTGAATCCCGACGAAGGGTATCGTGAGAAGTACCAAGCCAGCTCCGGTTGCGCACATCGTCAGCGATGCCCGCCACTGTCTCAAAAGCAGGAGTGCAAACAAAAATGACAGGGCCCAGACCGGCTTAAATGCAAGCAGCCCCCAAATTAGGCCCCCCCAACCGGGTCGGCCACGAACTAACAGTGCCCACCCCCAGATGAGAAGCATGACGGTCACCGTGCTGTTTTGAGCGAGGTCGATCCCACCTCGGCAACCGGGAAACAGCAGGAGAAACGCGGTCGCGGCCGACCACCACCAGCGGCCATTCGTCATGTAACGCACGCCGAGGCCTGCGATAAAAACACAGCCAAGCATGAATGCCTGAGCAACGCGGTAAGACCAATACGGGTTGGAAATCAGCCCGAATGGTGCCATCACAAAGGCGTGAACGGGAGGATAAAGCGGGCCGCCGACGGCATCGGTCGGCAATCCGACGTACCAACCGACAAGGCGTTCCGCATCGTGATCGTGTGAGTCCGCGGTCTCGCGCTCTTGGCGGAATCCTTCACGAGCAACTTCCAGGTGTTTACTTCGAGAATAAAGCTCGCGTCCGTGGCCGAGCACGAGCAGCCGGCCCATCATCCATTGGCCGCCAAAGTCGATTGAGGTGTGGCCATCGTTGCCATCGGGCCGTTCGGGAACTTCGAAGTTAATCCAGCCCTGCACGCAACGATGGCCAATTGCCGCGAGCAGAACGAGCCAGGTGAGAATGAGCCGGCCCCGGCGCGAAGTCAGAATGTCGAGGGCCTGTGCGAACATGGTTTCTCGATGTTAGCCACGCCCGAGCAATCGCTGAGATGGCCATGCCTTATGATGCGCCGGGATGACTTCGACATCGGCGGGAGGAGTATACCCGAGAGTATCAAATTCCTCCTGCTGAGCCCAATGCTCGGCCACCGCGGTGGCGTGCTCCAGGTTCGCGTCCAGGGTGCGAACGTAAACTTCAAGCTCTTCTTTACCAAGTTTCGGTGGCACATGGATCGGATGGCCGGTCACGCAACGAACTCGGGAGAAGGGTCGTGGGATGGCAAAGCGATCCCAGTTCTTTGCTCGCCAACAATGACTGTAGCCGAAGCCGACCGGTACGATGGGCAACCCACTTCGAGAGGCCAGATAGACGAGGCCAAATTGCGATTTACGTCGAGGCCCTTTCGGCCCATCCGGCGTAAACGTGAAGTGACGAGTCCCTTCGCTATCGCGGAGCATTTTTAGCAGCCCGACCGTTCCACCGCGTGTGGTAGATCCCTTGATCGATTTCAGCCCGTAACGCTTGGTGATTTCTTCCAAAAACTGGGAATCCGCGTGCATTCCGGACAGCACGGCCATGTCGGGACGAGCATACAAATAGGCGGGCACGAAAATATATTCGTGCCAGAAGGCATAAATGAAGCGAGAGCTGCCGATCAGATCGGGACGATCGGCAAGCAAATAAGAAGTCAACGGCCGATACGCGAAGCGAAGCGTGTGGTTCCACGCTTTGAGAATCACGCCACCCACTCGAGCAATTCGGCGGATCGTTTTGGGATCGCGGATCTTCATTTACTGAGGCCACTCGCCGCTAAACACTTCCACGGCTGGTCCCGTTTTGTAAACGTGGTTGTCCGTCCCCCACTCGATTTCCAGATCGCCACCGAGTAGATGAATCGTGACTTTGCGATCGAATCGCCCGGTCAAGATCCCCGCAACGGCAACGGCACAGGCACCGGTGCCACAAGCGAGCGTCTCACCGCTGCCGCGTTCCCACACACGCATTTCCGCGTCCGTTCGGCTATTCACTTTGACGAACTCGACGTTCACCTTGCGAGGGAAGGCTTCGTGTTTCTCGACCAAGGGGCCAACGCCAAGGACAATCTTGTCCGTCAATTCGTTCATGAACGCAACGGCATGAGGGTTTCCCATTGAAACGCAGGTCAGTGCGAGAACGTCGTTCGTTTCTGAGCCATAGCGAATCGTCTGCTCGATTGGGGGAGTGCCCACGAGAGTTGTGGGGATCTTGGCGGCCTCAAGAATTGGCTCGCCCATATCGACGCGGGCACGGCGAACTTTGCCGCCGTCAATTTCCAGGTCGATCATGAGTACGCCACGACCGGTCTCGATCGCAAGCCGATCTTTCTTGGCGATACCGTGATCGTAGACATACTTCGCCACACAGCGAACGCCATTGCCGCACATTTCGGACTCGGAGCCATCGGCATTGAACATGCGCATGCGAGCATCGCCGCGCTCGGATGGACAAATCAGAATGAGTCCGTCGCCACCAACGCCAAAGTGGCGATCCGCGATGGCAATGGCCAATTTATTCACATCGCCGATAATCTTCTCGCGGAAGCAATCGACGTAGACGTAGTCGTTGCCGCAGCCTTGCATTTTGGTGAAACGCATTACTTGCCCCTTGAAGAATTAACGATCCTCTTCGACTCGTTCTCCATCCGGGCCATTCTGGTCGGGCGGCAGTTCGATTTTTTTGACAAGCTCCATGGACTCCCGAATGAATAATTCGAGAACCTGCATCTGGCTGGAGCGCGGCCGAGCATAAAAATGGACTCCTTCTGAGGTCAGATCAAGTTCGTACGCCCAACCATGGCCTTGCTTATCGTCGGTCTCGAAGACATAACCGATTCCCAACTCCTTCGCGGCATCGACTCGAACGCGACGCTTGTACGTTTCAAAGATCAACCGATCGGGGTCATCGAAATAGATGGCAATCGAATAATTGCCTCCGTCCAGCATCACTCCGGACCATCGAGTATTCCCTCGGACTTGCACTTTACAGCCTGCGACGTGAGCCGATTCTTCTAGCATGTTTAGGAAGTTGCGGAGTGCTCGAATACCTCCGGAAAGCTCCCAGGTCACCTGACTCATTGTCATCCCCTTTATGCCTAGAAGCCCTAGAAACTGTTCCACGAGAAACCCGCTAACTGTCTTGAAAGTATATTGCAACCTCTCGTTCTCGAGCCAGTCCGCAATCTGATGCCAGCGAATGTGGGAATAATCTGCCTCCGGTGACTCAATGCTTACGACATGGCGTGTGAGAAGTATGAGTCGGGTTTCCGAGTAACTGCTGTTCGATAATAGCTCGCGATACCGCCGCAACTGACGTTCAGTTGCCTCGGACTCGACTTTGATTTCAAGATAGACCAGTTTGTCGAGAGCAAAAAGCGCCAGATCCGGAGTTCCTTCACCAGTGATAATCTGCGTCCGAACCGTCACGGATCGAGTCTCCGCGATGTTCGAACCAAGAAATCCATTCGTGATTGATCGAAGTAGGCCCGATGCCGCCTGCGGTTCTTCCTCGATGAGATGTTGAATGAGATGCGCAAACGCTTCCGTGACAAAATTCTCATCCTGCCGCGATGCCCACTTGTGGAGACGAACGAGCAAATTGTTTTGAGGACTCATGCTCGTTTCCACTCAAGCATTGTTGGCGAAGTCCGAAGCGGGCGAAAGCAGCGTATCGAACAGCGGTTCGGCTTCAGCAGGAAAGACTTCGACATGCAGCGGGCGAGGTCGAAGTTTTTCGATCTGATCCATGACCGGCTTGCTCGACTTGCCTTCGGCAACGATCCTTCCGAAAGCGAGTGCTACGAACTTGCCGACGTATTGGGCCTGTATTTCTTCCCGATGTGTCTCGAAGAAGAAGCGGTTGACTTCGAGTTCTTGATCGAATTCTTTTAGCTCAGTCATGATACCTCCAGTCTGGCTTCAAGCTGAAAAACGCTCTAGCCGTTGGCTCGAACGCTAAACGAAGACACGACTACTCCCACTCAATCGTCGCCGGCGGCTTGCTGCTGATATCGTACACCACGCGGTTTACGCCGCGAACTTCGTTGATGATTCGAGTCGAAACCGTGGCCAACAGGTCTTCCGGCAAGCGCGACCAGTCGGCCGTCATGTAGTCGTCGGTTTGCACGGCACGAAGGGCAACGACGTTTTCGTAGGTTCGACCGTCGCCCATTACGCCGACGCTTTGAACAGGCAGCAGTACGGCGAAGGCCTGGGCCGTCTTTCGATACCAACCGGAGGACTGGAGTTCTTCGAGAAAGATCACGTCGGCCTGACGGAGCACGTCGAGTTTTTCTTTCGTTACTTCACCCAGGCAACGCACCGAAAGCCCGGGGCCAGGGAACGGATGCCGCCAAACGACGGCATCCGGAAGCCCCAGTTCGGTGCCAAGCTTGCGGACTTCGTCCTTGAACAAATCTCGTAATGGCTCAATGAGATCGAAGCCAAGTTCAGCCGGTAAGCCCCCGACGTTATGGTGCGTCTTGATCGTCGCTGCGGGTCCGTCCTTCGCGCCACCGCTTTCGATCACGTCCGGGTAGAGCGTGCCTTGAGCCAGATACTTCGCACCAGGAATCGATTTTGCTTCTTCCTTGAAGACTTCAATGAAGTGAAACCCGATCAGTTTGCGCTTTTCTTGCGGATCAGTCACGCCCTTCAGCGCGTCGAGGAAGCGAGAGGAAGCCTCGGCCATGTGCAAGTCGGCCTTGAACCAGTCGCGGAACGTGTGGCGAACGCTATCCGCCTCGCCCTCGCGGAGAAGTCCGTTGTCGACGAAGATACATGCGACCTGTGGCCCGATGGCTTTCAGCAAAAGTGCGGCAACCACCGACGAATCCACACCACCGGAGAGGCCGCAAATCACACGCTTGTCGCCGACTTTTTCACGAACGTCGGCGATGGTGCGATCGATGAACGTGTGGATTTTCCAGAGGCCCTCGCAGCCGCACACGTCGTGCAGGAAGTTGCGAAGCATCCGGCCACCTTCGGGCGTATGGCTCACTTCGGGATGGAATTGCAGCCCGTAGAACGGCTTGGTCTTGTGCTTGACCGCCGCGACCGGGCAAGTATCGGTCGCTGCGAGAATTTCAAAGTCGCTGCTCGTGGCTTTCACCTGGTCGCCATGGCTCATCCAGACGAT
>Ga0105046_10014832_pt1 | contig 12003 bp, 5 predicted proteins | sample MAT03_FD_78385 | JGI IMG/M metagenome (GOLD analysis project Ga0105046, IMG submission 78385) | Freshwater microbial communities from Lake Fryxell liftoff mats and glacier meltwater in Antarctica - MAT-03 (megahit assembly) | ecosystem: Environmental > Aquatic > Freshwater > Ice > Liftoff...
GAAGGCATGTTTGCAGAAGCCCTGGCGCAATACGAAAAACTTGCCCAGCAAAACAAGAGTTCCCAAGACGCTAAAGGCATCAATTTCGCGATGCAGGCGGCGGAGCTTAAGCACAAGCTGGGCCGTCAACCCGAAGCGATCAAAGACCTGGAATCCATACTGGCAAAACTACGACCGGGCAGTTGGCTACATGGCGAAGCACGCCGACAAATTGAAGCCAGCTTGCTGTCTGGAGGCGACTTCGGAGCCTTGGCAGATTACTACGCAAAGCACCTTCGATTGCACCCCGATGATCTCGATGTCACGATGCGCATGTCGCGCGCTCTGATGCGAGCTGGGCGTCTCGTCGAAGCCGAAGCAACATTATCTGGCGTAACGCAGCGGGCACCGAATGACGTCGACCTTCGCATTGCACTGATTGACGTGCTTCGCGCCGCGCGGAAAACGGGCGAGATGGTCAAGCAATATGAAGCGATCAACAAACTTGACAGTGCGAATCCCGACTACTTGGTCCAGTGGGGCAATGCGTTACTTGATGATGCTGCCGTGCCATTGGAAACGCGTCGCGAAGCAGCGGCGGCGGTTTGGCGACGATTGCTCACGGTTCGACCTGCCGATCCGGTCACGATTTCGCAGGTTGCCAATCTGCTTCGTCGCGTCGAGCGCACCGACGAGGCCGTTGCGCTGTTTCGCAAAGCGATTGAGGTCGCACCGGATCAGCCACAATATCGCGAATACCTAGGCGAGTACCTGCATCAATTGAACCGCAAGGACGAGGCGGCCCCTGCATGGCAGTCGCTCGCCGAAGGTGGCCGACGAACCGCAGACTCGCTGATTCGACTCGCCGAGGTTTTATCTATGTTCGACGAACACGAAAAGGCAATCGCTGCTTTCAAAGACGCCGCGATGTTTGATCTTGAGTTTTCACAACGCCTACGATTCGCCAGCTTGTTGTTTAAAGCAGAACGCTACGACGATTCGTTGCGGCAACTCGATGACGCGGAATCGATCGCCGAAACACCGGAAGAGCATGAGCAAGTTCTGAAGCAACGAATCGCGGCTTACAAGAACAGCGGGCAACTCGCGGAACAGATTGACCGTTTGCATGCAACCGCGAACTCCAGCGATGACTTCCGAAGATTGGCGTTGATGAATGATGCCGCCGAGCAACCGCTGCCTGCACTCGAAGCGATTCAACATGCGTTGGATTTGAGCCCGAAGGATATCGCCGTGCTCAGCATTGCGGGAGAGTTCTACCGAACGCAATCGCGACCTGGCGAAGCGATCAAGATTTACGTCACGCTCGCCGAAATCGACAGGCGATTTCGCACCAGCTACTTGCAACGGATCGCTGAATTGCAGATGCAGGCGGGCATGATTGCAGATGCACTGGCGACAGCGTCAGAAATCATCAACGCATCGCCAAACAGTCCGACGTCGCATCATTTCTACGCGGACTTATGTTTCCAAGCTGGTCGCGATGACCAAGGCTTGGCGTCGTTAAGACGTGCTGCTCGCATCGCACCACGCGACAATGACATCCGCAACGATCTGGCTCTCGCCCTCGTGCAACGTCTTCACGCCGACGAAGCGATTGAGTTGTATTGGCAGTCGTTCATGGCAGCCGAGGATATCGCAGAAAAATCAGTTGCGGTCCGCTCGCTGACACCGCTGTATGACCGCCAGGGAGAATTTGCCGAGCTGAAATCAAGGCTTGAGCAATTCGGACGAGACAAATCGGATTCGCGTCAAGCAGCGATCCTGATTGCCGAAGCTTACGAAGTGACTGGTGACCTCGTGGCAGCGCGAGCAACGCTGCAAGCACTCGTGATTGAAAACCCACGTGACATAGAGCTATTGACCCGCATCGTGCGATTTTCGCTTTCTCTTGGCGATAAGGAAATTGCATTGGAAAGCCAGCAGCAATTGGTCGCCTTGGCGGATACGCCTGAGAATCGAAAACGATTGTTGACGTTGATGATCGACAGTGGGCTAGTCGCCGCAACGGCGGTGCTGGAGCAATCTCGCGGTGATGTCGGTACACCTGGGTTGGTTGCCATTGTCGACCGCGCGATTGTCGCTGAGAACCATGCTCTGGCCATTGCGATCTGCCGTGATCTACTCAAACAACAAAGCGATCGATGGGAGGTCAAGGCTCGGCTGGCATTCTGTCTGTTGTGCATTGCGGATGACGGAGACTACGCTGAGGCAGCGTCAATCGCCCGCGAGATGCTTGCGATGCAAGTGGCAGATGACACTCGCGCCGCGACATTGCCATTGCCGATCACGCCGAGTCAAACGGCAACGCCTGCGGTTAGTGTGATACCGTCTTTCGGCACCTCGACGCTGCCATTCTCAAGATCAAAATCGGTATCCGTTTATCCAACCGGTTTTGCGATCCGCTTTCGTTTGGGCGCTTACAAGAATTTCGCGTCTCCGGCGAGCAGTGTGAGGAACTTGATGCTCGGAACGAATCAGTTGAACATCGGAACGAACCAGTTGCATATCGAGCGGTTTTATCAAGCTCGCGACGTAGCGATCGGCGTGCTGATGGTCATCGCTGAGAAACGAAGGCGAATGTCGGATCAGTTCAATGAATATGCAGGGCCTGCTGCGGTAAACGATTCAAGCGAACTGCGACAACTGTGGGACGCGCACTTTGCGAATGGCTATCGCGTGGCATTTACGGCTCCATCGACAACCACCGAGCCGTTGATTAGCGACGAAGTTTCACAGCAAATCGAATCACGTTTGGTTCGGCGTGATAATGCAGAGGCGAAGACTTTGCTGATCAATCTATTACTGTCGCGCCGCAAACGACAAGCGGGAATGGCGTTTGTTTCAGGAGTAGTTGTTAGCAATCGTAGTACGTCTTTGCCTGAGCAGCCATTGATTCCGCCACTACTTGAACTAGTGATCTCCTTTGGCGAGGAATTGTTGAGCAAGCGAAGCGAGAGCAATAACATTCACCTGCTTACGTTGATCCACCACGAACTTCAGCTTGCGGGCCAAGTCGCGTTCGCGGAATGGATGTCCAGGGAATTTGATTCTGGAAGTGATATTCGATCCTTAATGCAAGCGGTCAGCTTTTTTCTGGCAATCAGCGACCAAGAAAAGGCGACCTCAAAGTTAACGGCTGCACGAGAACTGCTCAAGACCGTTCCATTGGCTCAGCGTGAGGTTGGAGTTTTAAACCAGATGCGCAGCGATGCGTTGCAACTTATCCCGAACCAAACGGAACCGAAACAACTTCGCGAACTGCTCGTGACTGCAATGCAAAGCGAGATCGACATCCGTGAATCAAGCCCAAATCGCTCAACCGGCGTCATTCAATCTTCCGGTTTCGTCCCCACGGTCATTTCCAGTAACGGACGGCGAATCCAAGTCCAAGCGTATCCACTTTCTAGAACCCTTTTTGATCAAACATCGGCAAGAATCTACAACGCTTCGATGAAGATCGGCACGGGCGATGATCGGAGGTTCGTTGACTTAGTAGCCAGCATTCGCGACCAAGCGAAAGACGAAGGTAATGTAAAGCTGCAGATTCATGCTGGAGCCGTGCATGCCTTTGCATGCTGGTGGTCGAATGATCCGTCTCAGGCCCACGAATCAATGCGCTCACTAGCCGAATCTTTTCCAGACCACGACGACTTGCAAATGGAAGCCGCGAGGTTTGCCACCGAATTTGGGCATCCGGCCGAGGCGCTAGAGGCATTAGATAAAGTTCAAACACTCGACCAAGATATGTTGCAAGCTCGTGAGGTGCAGACGCTAAGCCTAACGATTCAGCTTAGGCAGTTCGATCGAGCCCGAGAGATCGCGAGCCGATTGGTGACGATGAAGCTGGATACGCGAACTCAGCTTGTCTTGCTTGGTCAACTCGACCAGCTTGGGCTAAAGGAGTTGTCGCGCAGTCTTTTGAATCGCGTCCAACAACGCAGCACGGCGCTATCAGCCGATGACTTGCTCCAGCTTGCGAATAGATTGGACGCCGACGGCGATAAAGTTGCAGCCGGCCAAGTCGCCGCTCAATTGCTGAAGCGAGCATCCTCCGGCGGCCAGCGGCAAGGAAATTTTGACGTCAAGATTCAAACGGCGATACGACTTTTGAGACATGCGGGAATGCTCGATGCAATCGTTACGCAAACCAAAAATCGCGCGAAAGCCGCACCAAATTCTGCGCCAATACAACATGAACTCGAAGTTCTTGAGCGTGCATTGCAGCTAGATTTAGTGGCCGGCGACCGGCAACGTTTGTCAAGATTTGGACGCGCGTCTATCAATCCGGAGGCAAGCATCGGTTCAGCATCGTTGTTTGCTGGCCAACCAAGCACAGGAAAAACGCTGGAACTGTACTTACAGGCAGCCAAGACAAACCCCCGCTTGATCGATCGCCACGCCGTTCAGCTTTCCCAGATCGCGACGACACCAGAGCAGCTTGAAGACGTGTTTAAAACTATGTTGACCTTGGATTTAAGCCAAGTTGAACCTCGACTTTTGGACACGCTATTAGGACTTCAATCGCCGGGGAGGAAGCAAGCTGATTCATACCCTGATTTTGTTGCAAAGCTGATTCAAACGGTCCCCGTGGAGTCGGTGCCAAACCTGCTGCGACTTTTTGACGAGAGCGGCAACAAGGAAACGCTGCCGGTCGTCGACCACGCGATGCGCTTACTATACGCGGAACGTTCAACCTACGAGACCGGCGGTGTCTTTGCGTCGGATGCGTCCATATCCTCCGGTGCCAAGGTAACGGGCCCACTGACGCGTTATTTGAAAATTGTCAAGAACAATGCCGAGTTGACGGATGTCGTTTCCAAAGCAGTCAACGACCACGCTGATGTTGATGGATGTCGCGCGATCGCCAGCGTGATTCAAATCGCGTTGGACGTGAACGATGCCGATTCTCAAACCATCGCTGCAGATGTTGATCGCTTTGTGGTTAAGTACTCAAGCGTAGTGCCGCCACGTCTCATTCGCGAGCTAAGCCAAATTCTGGATCAGCGTCCCGAAACGGTTCCGTCAGCAATCAAACTGCTGGAGTCCGTCGACGTGGTGGCCGATACACAGAATGACTTGCAAGACTTTCAATCGGGAGTCGGCAATCAACTTTCCGCTGCGTATCTAAAAGCCGGTCGCCGAGATGAGTGCATTAATCGATTGATGGTCGCATTTTTGCGTCAGATCACGATGGAATCAACCGGTCAGGCCGATGAAGATCGTTCACGAAGTGACTACAGTCTGCTCACGAGTCTAGATGCCATTGGCAAGAGGCTGGAGGAATGCAGTGCTCCGCTGGAAGCGGCGATCGTTTGGCAATTTGCTCGTAGCAATCTTGACGAATTGGTTTCTTCATTGCTGTCGAAAAAAGGGAACCATCCGCTGAACCCGAGAACGAGACTTGAGTCTGCGATAGCACTGATTTCGGCTGAGCGTGCGCTCGACTATGTCACGCGACAAACGCAGCGGCTCAAGATGTTATCAGCTCGTCCGGGAAGCAGCAGTAATCTCGCAAATCCGGACGTGTTAATCGCTTTTCAAATCGGCTCGTTCACTGACAGCAACGACAAGTCGTTGTCAGCGATCCAGGTTGCTTGCGAACTGCTGAAAGCCGACGATGCTGGACGCCGTGCACTTGAGCAACTCGATGAATCGATGACACAGGTTGCTGACCGAACCCATGTCGTCGATAAATTGCATCTTGCGGCAGGCCGCACCTTGATTGCGATGGCCATCGCCCCCGATTCGGCTCCCGAACGATTCACATCCTTGGGTGCCATCATGCCGACAGCAAAGGACCTGCAGGCGGAACTCCCGCCGATCGACGCTGCCGGTGTTTTGGAATTTGCTACGGTCGCGATCTTGGGGCTCGACTCTGGCCACCGCGAAACGGCGAAGGCAGCGCAGCCGCTGGCAGCGACACTCTCAGGCATCGCCGAACAGCAACTGGATGTCAAAACCTTTAAATCAATCGTCAAAGCACTCAGTCGTGTTGCTCTAGAGTAAGCGGGTTTCTGCGGATGTCGCCACTTTTTGCAGAAAATCTGGGCTGTCGGCTCGATAATTTTGGAGTTCAAATCTGATGAAATCGATTAAACTTCAGAAAGTTCAATTCACCCCTACGGCTTTGCTCCATGCAGTCATCAACCCCACCCACCAATCAGTACGAACCGGTCGTTCTTAAGGCATTGCCGCCAGAGGAATGGCCGGACGTTGAGCATCTCATCACCGAGGACGGTGCGCCCGTGGATAGTATTTTCAGTGAAAAGCAGATGCGTCTGTTAACGGGTACATTGCATTCGTCATGGAAACCTGACGGACCGTTCGTGGCACTCGCTAACGTTGGCCTTTTCTACGGTGTCGGCATTCCACCGATTGTGCCTGATGTATTGTTGAGTGTAAACGTTCGCTTGCCCGAGAATCTGTATCCCAAACTGAATCGATCGTATTTTGTTTGGGCCTACGGCAAGCCACCGGAAGTTGCCATTGAAATCGTGTCCGGTCGCGAAGGTGGCGAGGACACCAGTAAATTGATGATCTATGCCGACTCTCGAGTCGCATACTACTTCATTTACGACCCCGATCTGTTTCTGAGTAAGTCACCGTTACGAGGCTATCGGTTGCAGGGCAGTGCCTATGAACCCATTCCAGCGGATGTATTGACGATCGGAGCAATCGGTTTAGGACTAACGATCTGGCCTGGCCGATTCGAAGATACCGATTCCCGCTGGCTCCGCTGGACCGACAAGGACGGAACGTTGATACCAACCGGTGCCGAACGAGCCGAAACGGAGTCACAACGAGCCGAGTTGGAGTCACAACGAGCCGAAACGGCGATCCAGCTTGCCAAGTCCAGGAGCGACGAGAATCAGCGGCTATTGGAGTTGCTTCGTCGGCACGGAATTGACCCCAATTCCTGATCGCCTGGAGACGATCGGGGGCAATCGTTCCAATCTGGGCCTACGAGTTCAGACCCTCGAATCGTACGGTTTAGTCGTGACCGACGATCAACGGCGGCATCGGACATTCCAACAGATCTGCGATGCCGCGAAGAAGCTCGGCCTCGCGGACTTTTACAATTCCATCAGCTTCCACCGACGCGGCACAGGCGTCGAGCAACTCACCTCGTCGACGCTCCGACGCTCTTCGAAGCTGCTTGATCGCTTGCTCCAATCGCTGAAAACTACACTCGTTCGCCGGCACCAATTGCAGCTCAACATCTGGGACTCGCGCCGCTGCTACCTTAAACACTTCCGCGACTTGAGATTCAGTATGTCCAACCCTTGCTAACATCGTCAGCAAAACTGAAACCTCGCTGCTGAGTTTAGCCAGCGTGCGATACGTCGTGGCGACATGAGTTGCGCGCACATATTGCGATTGCAAGTTGCGGCTCAAGACCTGCGACAGCGTCCACTCAAAAATCGACAACCGATGGTCAGCCCGGATCAACGAATCAAACGATCGCATGAACTGCTCATATTGTGGTGCTGACATGCGGCGAAGCATCGGCAGCGCCAGATCGATGAGCGGCAATCGCATTACCTCGGGGGAAGCGGCGACTCGCGGTGCCAATCGCTCTGTCAACGCAACAATCTGCGGCGACATTGTTGTGCGCAGACTTTCGACCTGAACCGCTGCGATCGACAAATCGCGATCCAGTAACAACGCAAAGACCAGCGACCGAGCCGAGTACGGTTCACCGGCTGCGAGTTTTAGCTCACTGTCGATGTTGGCAAGCAATGACGCCGAATATTGATAATGAACATCCTCCGGTGCACCGACTTGCGCCACCGCATCGCGAACGACGGTTGCCGAAACGATTTCCTCGGTCTCTGTGGGCGATGAGTCAAATCCCATCAATCCAGCGGAGGATGCGTGGGATGTAGTCGTAGCAGCCGACTGCGATAACGGATCTTGCGAAGGCTGTGCTTGATCGGTAACAAGGAACTTACCGTCCCAGTTGGGATCGATGGCCAGGATGCGTTTGGGAAGTGGTGGGTGCGTTGCCAGTAAGCTCGTCAAGCCCTCGTAGACGCCTTGTGCAAAGAACAGATGGCTGGCCACCGATGCGTTCGGATTCTGAAGCCGTCCATGCTGAGAAAGTGCTCCGATTTGTTTGAGTGCTCCACCGATACCATTGGGGTTGCGAGTGAATTGAACGGCGGAGGCATCGGCGAGGTATTCGCGTTGTCGACAAGCGGCGGCCTTGATGAGTCCGCCAATGAACGAACCAAACCAACCGATCAACATCATTGCGATGCCCGCGACAAGCATTGCGATGACGATGCCTCCCTTGCCTTTGTCATTGCTAGACGATCGCGATCCGCCCGTGAAGCGAATCGCTTCGAACAGCAGTCGACCGATCAAGCTGAGCAATAAGATACCGTGCAAGATGCCGATCATGCGAATGTTCATTCTCATGTCGCCATTGAGCACGTGACTAAATTCGTGAGCGATGACGCCTTGAAGCTGCTCCCGGTTAAGATTTTCGATCGCCCCGCGAGTGATACCAAGCACAGCGTCGCTGGGGCGGTAGCCAGCGGCGAAGGCGTTGATCCCCGGTTCATCGAGAATGTAAACCGGCGGCACAGGTGTGCCTGAAGCGATCGCCATTTCTTCAACGATATTTAGCAGTCGTTTTTCATTCGTGTTCGCTGAATTTGCTATTAGCGGACGACCGCCGATGCTCTCGGCCACACCCGAGCCACCACCAGCGCGAAGCACGACGATCTGATACAGCGATCCGAGCACGATCACGACGCCAGCAACACATCCGCAGATCGTGCCGATGGCGACCGGGTCAATCTTAGGTCCATCCATGTTGCCTTGATTAGAATGCGCAGCAAAGTCGCTGGCCGCATAACCGGCAGCAAACGCGGCCCCGACGATCCCCAAGACCGCGACGAAGAACAGCACGACTAACCAAGTCGTGTTCGTTCGCGCCGTTTCTTGCCGTTGGAAGAATTGAGTCGACATTAGCTGAACGAGACTTTCGGAGCCTCAGCAATCGCCTCGGAGTCGAATTCCAACAGATCGCGATCGGAGGTATGGCCTGTCGCGCCAGCGATCAACAGTTGTGGGAACGATTGGCGATAGGTGTTGTACTCCGTGACGGAATCATTATAGCCTTGACGAGCGAAACCGATCTTGTTCTCCGTGCTGGTCAATTCCTCGGTAAGCTGCGCCATGTTCTGATTGGCTTTGAGATCCGGGTACGCTTCCGCCAAGGCGAACAGTCGGCCCAGCGATCCTGACAGGCCTTTTTCCGCGCCGGCAAGTGCCGCCATCGCGTTGTGGTCGCCAGCATTGCCGGACGCGTTTTGAAGTCCGCTGACCGCTTGGTTGCGAGCGTTGATGACGGCTTCGAGTGTTTCACGTTCGTGCTTCATGTACCCTTTGACCGTCTCGATCAGGTTGGGGATCAAGTCGTGACGTCGTTTGAGCTGTACTTCGATTTGTGAAAACGCGTTGTCCACGCGATTTCGCAGCGCAACCAACCGATTGAAAATGCCAACACCGTACATCAGCACCAAAAACAGAATTCCCAGCAACACTACTGGGACGATCAAAACCATAGCACCCATCGTTGTTCTTCCTTCACTCGTTGCTTGCTTGCGATAGACAGATATTTAATTTCTAGGCTTTGTTTGAAAAGGGGTCGGCCCCAGGTCAACTCCTTTTTCAAACAAAGCCCAGCTCGTTGCGTACCGCCGTTTAGGCGGCAAACAGAGATAGCAGGGGCGCGAAATCTTGCGATGCGGCACCCCTTGCCTTAGGTTCTACCATGGTTCGCCCTATTTTTCTGTCCCACCCACGTTTTCTTCCCCACAGTCAAGCCGGTAGACATGAGCCAGTCTTACGTTATTTTTGGTGCTGCCGGTGGAATCGGAGCCGAACTTTCTCGTCGCTTGGTCGCGGCGGGAAATCGATTGTTGTTGTGCGGGCGTTCTGAAGGTCCTCTGGTCGAGCTTGGGAGTGAACTCGCGCAACCAACGGTTGTCTTGGATGCGAAAGACTGGCTTGCCACCGGAGCTGCCATCGACCAAGCGGTGAGTTTGTTCGGCAGCATTTATGGTGCGGTGAATCTAGCCGGTTCATTGTTGCTCAAGCCCGCTCACCTGACCACCGCCGAAGAATGGCGAGATACCGTGGACCAAAATCTTACGACCGCCTTCGGGCTTGTAAAATACGCGGCTCCCGCGATGCGAAAATCCGGCGGCGGGTCGATCGTGTTAATGAGCAGCGGTGCCGCTGCGATCGGCTTGCCGAGCCACGAAGCGATAGCGGCCGTGAAGGCGGGTATCGAAGGCCTCGTTCGATCAGCGGCGGCGACCTACGCGGGAGCCAACGTCCGGGTGAATGCCGTCGCGCCGGGACTGACTCAAACGCCGCTCACTCGGCGAGTCTGGGAAAATGAAAAGGGAGCCGAGGCATCGCGAGCAATGCATCCTCTTGGCCGTCTGGGCACGGCTGCTGATATTGCGTCTGCCATCGTCTGGCTCCTCGACCCAGCTCAAACCTGGATCACGGCGCAAACGATCGCCGTCGATGGCGGCCTCAGTACTTTAAAAACCAATCGCTAAAGACGTCAAAAGATGTAACAGTTCAGTCACTGGAGCGTCTGAGCGTGAGAAACTGGTTTGGGTGGAATTCGTCGGATACCGATACTGCCAAACAGGGGCCGAAGCAGGTTTAAAGCGGTGACTTTGTCACACAGCCGAAACTTCGCCTGACAAATTCATTTAGTCTCCTCCCAGCGTTATCGCACTCAACTAAGACTGATGTTTACCGCTTACTGCTGCGGTGTTTGAGATTGCTGCAGATTTGCATATACCTTGGCCAGCAGATGTTCCATCGCGAGCTTGCGGAACTCGTCGTCGCTCATGAGCCGATCGAAGATTTCTTCGTTGCCTTCCATGCGGTCGATGACCAAACCTTCGAATGACTTTTCGAACACGCCTCGGAAGTCTTCTTTCGAATTCGCCGTTGCGGCCTTTTGCAGATCCTCACTTTCAATCGCTTCCTCTTCAATCTGATCGAAAAACAGCTGATCGGCTTGCGTGAAGTTGGTTCCGAACCGTTCGTTGAGCAACGTGATCAACTCCGACAGACGAATCTGTTCGTCATCGCGACCGGTGCCGACATCCGATGGCCCTTTCAGCGGGCTGGCGTCGCCGTTGTTCAGGTCGATGCTGCCCTCGCTGATCTTTTGCAACCGATAGTATTGCAAATCGATCTCATCCCCGAGTTGATACGCCGGCCCAGTTTCGCGTCGTGGCAGTTTGGTCAATAAAAACCGCAGGTACGTCGCCAATTGTTCAAGGTCGGAATCCTGGTACGGCAGGACCTGCGAAAGGAATCCGTACATGTTGCGAAAATTGACCAGTAGTGCTTTCACTTCCTCCTGGTCTTCTTCCGACTTTGCGACAAATCGATCCTCTGCCAAATCGATGATACCGCTCATCTGCGCTTGATCGCTTGGAGACTCTTTGCGTTTCGGTTGAAAGTAGATCTTGCAGAACGCCTTCGCCTCGGATTCGTCAAACAACGCCGTCTCTTCAATCTGGTGCTGAAGGCGGTATAAATGCTGTGTATCCGTGATCGGTTCGGTCGGCGTGTCTTCGTAGTAAGGCTTGAACCCCGCGTAGATTTCTTCCGGCTTGTTACGGAAATCCAGGACGAACGTGTCTTCCTTCCCGCTGAACATTTGGTTAGCCGCGACAGCGTTTGAACCGCTCGCAAACCGCTCAACTTGCGATCGACGTACATCGTGTGCAATAGCGGTTGGTCAAAGCCTGTTTGGTACTTCTCGGCCACCAACAGCACTTGATACTGGTCGGTATCAAACTTCTGCGGCAGTTCGGATTCTTTTATTCCCTCGTTCATGCTGACCTCGGTATACGACTTGCCGGGCGCGTCGGGATCGTCTACTGAGCCAGAGAAAGAAACCAACGTTCGAACGTCAGAGTAGCCTTTGGAATGGATGTATTTGTCGAACGATTA
>Ga0105046_10014836_pt1 | contig 12001 bp, 8 predicted proteins | sample MAT03_FD_78385 | JGI IMG/M metagenome (GOLD analysis project Ga0105046, IMG submission 78385) | Freshwater microbial communities from Lake Fryxell liftoff mats and glacier meltwater in Antarctica - MAT-03 (megahit assembly) | ecosystem: Environmental > Aquatic > Freshwater > Ice > Liftoff...
CAAACACAATCGACTTCAAGTTACCCTGAAACGGAGCCCGTTACGAACCTCGATACCGAACTGAACCGGCGCGGCTGGCTGAAGTCCACTGCTCTGGGCCTCAGCGTCTCTGCCAACTCCATGTCCGGTTACGAGGCCCGCACCCCACGCGGGTGGAGCCCGTCGCACCGCTCCGACGCAGCCGAGTTCTGGACGGCTCTGAGGAGTTGCCTGGCCGAACTCCCCACTCCGATGCACGAGGCCTTTGTGTTGCGTTATCTCGAGGATGCGGCGGCTCCGGAAGTCTGCACAACACTTGGTGTCACGGCCGCCAATTATTGGGCTCTGCTGCACCGGGCCCGGTTGCGGTTGTGCACGTGTCTGTCCCTGCAGGGCTACGGCGGAAACGCCGGGAAAGGACAACGCTCATGACTTGTCGCGATGCCTGCCGTTATCTCTCGCAGGCCCTGGATCATTCGCTGAGCCTCGCTCAGCGTCTGGGGTTGTGGCTGCACCTTCGGCTTTGCCGGGACTGCCGGACTTACCGCCGCCAGTTGACCATTCTCGACCAGTGCTGCCGCCAGTCCGAACCGAAGTCGGATGCCACGTTAACACTGATAGCTCGCCAGAAAATGTCCCAGACCTTGGAGAAACTGGTATGAACACGTTCTACGTTCGCATCGTTGGAGTCGTTTTGCTGGCGGTGATCGTCGTTGCAGTGCAGTCCCGCGGTCGCTGGGCGGGTGCGATGTCCCCGGGCGCGATTGCGGAGCATGTCGGGATACCGACCGGTGGCCGCGTCGAGAAAACCGACGCCCAATGGAAGGCCGTTCTTGACCGTGAAACCTATGCCGTGACGCGCCGCCGAGGCACCGAGCGCCCGTTTTCCGGGGCCTACCACAACTCGAACGCGGATGGGTTGTAAGAATGCGCCTGCTGTGGGCAGAAGCTGTTTGATTCCCAAAACAAGTTCGACTCCGGCACCGGTTGGCCGAGCTACGATCGGGCGTCGGACGCGAACGCTGTCACGCTGCGGGCCGAGCCCTTTCCGGACAACCGCGTGGAAGTCACCTGCAGCCGCTGCGACGCCCACCTGGGCCATGTCTTCAGCGACGGCCCACGCCCAACCGGGCAACGCTACTGCATCAACTCGGTAGCGATTAAGCACAAGTCGCGAGCAAAGCCTTGAGCCTCAATCGATCTTCTTCAGGCGAATGTCGACTTCGTGGGGAGCGAGACCTTGCTCGGGGCGAGGTCTCACACCAGCTCAGAGCGACTTCGGGGCGCTCGCCGGCGTCGGATGGTGTCACGGGAGGGAGAAAAGTGCTTGACGGGGGTTGAACGCTAACGGAGACTGATCGCACACTGTAATTAATCTCCCCGGATGACGTTCATCTGAGAAAGATCGGTCGAACCCCGTCCGCCTCAGCTGCGCCAGTTTGCGAAGGGTGAACGGTTCCATGAAATGGAAACCAGCTATGAAACAGATCTCCACACGCATCACCGACGAACGACCGTTAAACTTCATGCCCTTTTTGGGATTTAGCACCATGACCGCGTCTCCTATGAAACAGCTGCTTACCGCTCTCCTTATCGTTCTCACGGCAGCGCTGCACGCCGATGCGCTGCCGCCGTTGCTAAATCTCCCAGGCATGAATGGCGATCCCGCGCTCGTTGATTACGCGAACCTGCCCGTGCTCAAAGGGCAGCACGCGGTGATTAATCCGCCGGATGAACATTGGAAGTTTCAACTTCACAACTACCTCCTGCACCATGACGGCAAGTTCTGGTGCATGTGGAGCCAGGGGCCGGGCGAGGACCAGCCGACGCAGCATGTCCGCTATGCCACGAGCGACAATGGTTTGAAATGGAGCGAGGCCAAGTCGCTGACCGACGCGCCGAAGGAAGGCTATGGCTACATCGCCCGCGACTTCTGGGTGCGAAACGGCGAACTGCTCGCACTGGCTGCACACTACAAGGGACAGGGCGCGTTCGGAGTGAACAAGGAACTGACCTTGCAGGCTTTTGTCTGGGACAAGGCGACTGATGGCTGGAAGAAAAAGGGGCTGGTCTTCGACAATGCCATCAACAACTTCACTCCACAGAAGCTCTCCACCGGCGAGTGGATGATGACGCGGCGTGACGCGCGATTCAATGTCTCAATGCTCATTGGCGGAACGAAGGCCTTAGATGATTGGCGTGCTGTTCCCGTCGTTGACCGGCTGCAGAGCGCACGCACCACAGGCTTCAGTCCGGATGAACCCATCTGGTGGGGGCAGCCTGAGAAGGCAATCGTCGCGCTTTTCCGCGACAACGGTGGATCGACCCGGCTGTTCCGCTCGCTGTCCACCGACAACGGGAACACCTGGAGCGCACCAGAGAAAACCAATTATCCGAACGCGCCGAGCAAAATCTTCTCGCTGAAAACCAGCCGCGGCTACCGCGTGCTGATCTCGAATGCCAATCCCACCGTGGGCCGTCGTGAAATGTATCTCGCCATCTCCGAGGATGGCCAGGTGTTCACACGGATGGCAAGGCTCGACATCCCGTCAGTCAAGGCCACGACGTTTCAATATCCCAACGCCATCGAGCACGACGGCAGTCTATTCATCACGTTCTCGAACAAGAAAAACGTCAGCGAAGTCCTCAAGGTTACTCTCGATGAGGTGGACCGTGTGCGCGGCGGCAAATAGTAGAAGATCTAGCCGATGTCGCCTCCCTGCCTTCGGTTCCACCTTCAGCTACTCGTAGCCCAACTCCTTCGCGAAGCGATGCAAAGCTCACGCTGCGGCAGCACACGACTGATGAAGCGCGAACTGCCGGAGGACGTCCCGAGACCTTCGAATGATCCGCACCCGGACACCTCGTGACGGGTGCGGTCGGAGCCCAGCCCCCGTACGGCCTCTTGCGAGCGCTGCAGACCGCGTGCACCCCGGGGCCAAAACTCCAGGATGAGAGCTTTGGCGGTGTGGCACTTCTCGCCTTCCGTCGAGCCACCTCTGCCAATCCTTCGAACAAAGTTGGTTCACTGAGCGGAGAGCGAAACTGGACTTCAAAACTTGAGGCAAGCGTTTTCTGCACCGGCAGGTCGCAGATCTTTTGCAACGCCCGCGAAAGCCGCCCTTGCCATATGGGCAAGTCCATCTCGTATTCAGCAAGCACTTCAACGTTTTTTGCGCTCCATCTCCCGTGCTCTGGATCACACTCCCCGGGATCTCGCCCGGTTTAATCGATTCGGCGGTTGCCCGGAGACTCAGGATCGGTTCCAGTGACCTATGGAGCATTGTTCGAGGGACTGGCAATGCATCCTGCGGCACGTCCGCGATCCGCGTTAACCACACGGATAGCGTATCCGTGGTACGCTTCATGGCGTCTGGCGCCGGCAGCGGGTCGTCTCCTTCCTCGTGCGATTCTGGAAAGACGCCGACAAGGATCTCGATCCAAGGGGCGACTTCCCCGAGCATTTCCGGGCCGATTCGACCCTGGGACATCGCCTTCAAACCACGGAGGCCGAGGCGGTGCTAGCCGACATGGTCGAGCACACGGTAAAGTTCTACCGCGGCGATGGCACACTGCGGACACACTGGGATGTGAAGCGGTCCGTTACTGACTACCGCAAGGAACAGGAGCATATCGGGTAATTTCTCGATTTTCGTGTTCTTCGCGACGCCAGTGAACGAATCAAGTCTTCTCTCTCTACGCGGCATTCAAACAATAGTGGCAGGAGGAGGATCTGAGCCATTCTCTACCCACCGCCACCAAGTTCGGTCGTGCGGTCCAGGCGCTTGGCCTCGGATTTTTCCAAAGAAGGCTGCGTTTACGTTTAGGCCCGTCTGCGGACGGACGGAAACACCACGATCGAAAGTTCTCCGGCTCCGATTGCGTATCCCTACAGAATAGAAAGCCGGCCGCTCCGCGAAGTAAGCCGCGTGCCCGATCGCTTCGACCGCGGGGACTCTCGCCCAGCAGTGCGATCGGACGTAAAATTCGGATCGATCTAATCTGGCCGTTTCGGCTGGATTGCCTCCTCGGAGAAGATGATGAGGTGGTCCTTCCCGCTCCTGGGCCTTGCCGCCTTCATCCTCCCGATCTCCGCCGCGGAGCCGCTGCGGCCGGCGAGCGAGCGATTCCGCGCCGCGGCGGGGGCCGAAGTTCCGAGCTTTCAGAAGCACATCTTGCCCCTGATGGGCCGGCTCGGGTGCAACGGCCGTGCGTGCCACGGGTCGTTCCAAGGAGCGGGCGGCTTCAGCCTGTCACTGTTTGGCTACGACTTCGAGAAGGATCACGCCGCCATGCTCAAGGGCAAGCGGCCGCGGGTGAATCTTGAAGATCCCGCCGACAGCCGCATCCTCACCAAGCCGACCGACGCCGACGCCCACAAGGGCGGCAAGCGCTTCGACCAGGGTGGCTGGGAGTACCATTTGCTCCTTCGCTGGATCACCGCGGGGGCAAAGCTCGACCCGGCGGAACAGCCGAAGTTCGTCCGACTCGAGCTTACACCGCGGGAACTCGCGTTCGCCAGGCCCGGCGACACGATCCGTATGCGCGTCGTCAGCCGCTGGTCGGATGGTTCCTTCGAAGACGTCACTCCGCTGTCCCGCTTCCAGTCGAACAACGAAGCGGTGGCGACGGTGGACGAGGGCGGCGTCGTTACCTGTGTCGGGCCAGGCGATACCCACATCGTCGCCTTCTACGACAACGGGGTCGAACCGGTCCCGGCGCTGCTGCCGTTGACCGCGAAGGCCGGGGTGAACTACCCACCGGTTCACACCTCGACGAAGGTGGATGAACTGGTGGTGGCGAAGCTCCGCAAGCTCGGCGTGGTTCCGTCGGAGCGGTGCACCGATAGCGAGTTCCTGCGGCGGGTCAGTTTCGACTTGACCGGCACGCTGCCGACGCCGCACGAGATTGAGGCGTTCCTGGCCGACCCGGACCCGGCCAAGCGGGCGAAGAAAGTGGACGAACTCCTTGGCCGACCCGCGTACGCGGCGTGGTGGGCGACGAAGTTCTGCGACGTATGGGGGAACAACGAGGCGTATTTCGCCGGTGTCCTCCGCGCGGACGTCTCACGGATGTGGTACGAGTGGGTTCGCGACCGGGTCGAGAAGAATACGCCTTACGACGAGATGGTGGCCGGCATGGTGCTCGGCAGCAGCCGACGACCGGGGCAGAGTTACGAGGAATCCTGCGCCGAATGGAGCACCTACTTCAATAGCGAGAACCCGGCCCAGATTAACGACCGGCCGACTGTTCCTTTCTACTGGGCACGGGCACCGTTCCGCACGGCCGACAGTAAAGCTCTGGCGTTCGGCTATGCCTTCCTTGGCATGCGGCTTCAATGCGCCGAGTGCCACAAGCACCCCTTCGATGTCTGGACACAGAAGGACTTTCAGCAGTTCTCCTCCTTCTTCGATCGGGTGGTGAACCGCGGCCATCAACTCGACCCGGCCACGGTCGCGGCCAAGGCCCGGCTGATCAAGGAAGGCGGGCTCACGGGGCTGGAGCGGAACCCGTTGCAGTTCAAGATGGACGACCTCGTGCGGGCGGGGAAGCCGGTCCCTTTTGAGGAGACGTTCGTCCGCGAGCCGGGGTCGAAGGGCCCGCCGGGCCGCGGGCTGACGCCCAAACCGCTAGGCGCTGCGGAAGTGCCGGAAGCTGCCATCGGCGATCCGCGGGTGCCACTGCTGGTGTGGATGCGCTCGCCTGAGAACCCTTACTTCGCCCGGGCCCTCGTCAACCGCGTGTGGGCAAGCTACTTTCACACGGGGCTGGTCGAACCAACGGACGACCAGAACCGAGCCAACCCGCCGATTCACGAACCGGTGCTGGATCACCTCGCGGCCGAGTTCACCCGCCATGGTTACGACTTGAAGTGGCTGCACCGGGCGATCACAACGACCGACACTTATCAGCGGAGCTGGTTGCCAAACGAGACGAACAAGGGGGACACTCGGAACTTCAGCCGGGCGGTGCCACGTCGGCTGCCGGGGGAAGCGATCTTCGATGCGATCAGCCAGGCGACCGGGACCGCGGCCGAGGCCCGGGCGCTGCGGGCCGACCCGGCCGGCCGGGCGATCGCCATCCAGGGAAGCACCGACCAGCGGGGCGTCGGCAACTACGCGCTCCAGATGTACGGCAAGCCGGCCCGCGATGCCCTGTGCGACTGCGACCGCGTCAATGCCCCGAACCTGCTCCAGGCGATTTACCTCCGCAACGATGACGAGGTGCTGACTAACATCGAGCGCACCGGCGGCTGGCTGGAGCAGGTGGCCCGGAAGAACGGGGTGAAGTACGCCTTCAAGAAGGCTTACGACGCCGGCAAGAGCCCGCGGATCGTGAACATGCTGAAGCAACTCCCCGAGTTCGAGGAACGCGTGGCGAGGCTGAAGAAGGAAGGCGCGCCGCCGGACAAGGTCTTCGAGGCCGAGCACCGGCTGCGGTCCACGAAGCTGTACCTGGCCGGAGCCGGGGTGTCGCGCCCGCCGCCGCTGCCGACAGCGGAGGACACCGCCGCCGTGCCCACCACCCCGGACGGCCTGATTCGCGAGGCTTACTTGCGGACCCTCTGCCGTCAGCCGACTGATGCTGAGCAAGACCGTGCACGCAAGCATCTGGCCGGGGCCGACAACCTCGTCGCCGGCCTCCGCGACCTCCTCTGGGCGCTCGTCAACACCCGCGAGTTCCTGGTCAACCACTGAGCGAAGAAATGCGGAGTTCGGAATGCGGATTTAAGATTCAGCAGAACGGCAACCCGCCGGCATCCCATTCCCAAATATCGGAGAGCCAATGTCTTCAATACGCAATCAGCATCCCGAAATCCGCAGCAGCCGAAGGGACTTCCTCCGCGTCGGCGCTTTCGGCACGACGCTCACGCTCGGCGATTACCTTCGCCACGCCGCTGCAGGGCAGGTCGCGCCGAAGGCGACGGCCAAGGCGGCCATCTTTATCTTCCTCAACGGCGGACCGCCGCACCTCGACACGTTCGACCTGAAGCCCGACGCGACCGAGGACATCCGCGGCGAGTTCAAGCCGATCAAGACGAACGTCCCCGGCATCGAGATCTGCGAGCACTTGCCGCGTCTGGCGAAGGTCGCCGACAAGTTCGCCCTGGTGCGCAGTGTCAGCCACAGCATCGCGGCCCATGAACTGGGGATCAAATATCTGCTCACCGGCAACCGCCCGACGCCGTCGGTCGAGTACCCCGGGTACGGCTCCGTGGCTGCGAAGGAACTCGCCGCCCCGCCGGACTTGCCTGCTTACGTTGCAATCCCCAAAACGCCGGTCGGCGGCGGCTTCCTCGGCGTCGAGACCACGCCCTTCAACACCGTCGTCACCCCCGCCCAACCGGGGGCCGCGTTTAACGTCCGCGGCATTTCCTTGGCTCGCTCCCTCACCGCCGGTGTCGTCGAGGCACGCGAGAAGCTGCTGGCGGATCTCGACGGCAAGTTCACCGGCAAGATGGACGACGACCTGCTCGCCGGGCTCGACAAGTTCTCCCAGCGAGCCTACGACATCATCCGTTCGGAAAAGTCCCGCAACGCCTTCGACGTGGGCCAGGAACCGCTCGACGTGGCGAAGGGCTTCGGAGCGCACTCCTTCGGGCAAAGCTGCTTGCTCGCGGCCCGGTTGGTGCAGGCCGGCGTCCGCTTTGTCACCATCGACTCGACCGGCTGGGACACCCACGCCAACAACTTCAAGCTGTTGAAGGACGAGAAGCTGCCGAAGCTTGACGACGGCGTATCGGCCCTGCTCACGACGCTGCAGGATCGCGGTCTGCTGCAGGAAACGTTGGTGGTGGTGACCGGCGAGTTCGGGCGGACGCCCAAGGTGAACAAGGACGCTGGGCGCGATCACTGGTCGCGGTCGATGTCGGTGCTGATCGCCGGAGGCGGCGTGAAAGGAGCCCAGGTGATCGGCAAGACCGACGCCACCGGCAGCTTGCCGACGACCGAGCAGATCTCGCCGGACTCGCTCGCCGCCACGATGTTCCACTGCCTCGGTATCAATCCGCAGAACGTGTACCCTGGCGCCGGCCGGCCGATCACGCTCGTGCGTGAGGGCCGCGTCATCCGCGACCTGCTGTGACCCGGCCCTGAACCACTCGACCTACTCAAAGGCACTCGAACTATGACCAAGGCCATCGCCACGATTGGGCTGCTCGTAATCCTGTGCGTCTCACGATCGCTATCGGCCGAGCCGGCGACGAACTCTCTTGGGATGAAGCTCGTGCCTATCCCGGCGGGCGAGTTCGTGATGGGCAGCCGGCTGTCGCAGGCGGAGATGCGGCAGAAGTTCGGCGGCAGAGAAGCCGGCGACTTCGGCACTCCTTCGCATCCCGTCAAAATCACCAAGCCGTTCCGCATCTCCGCACACGAGGTGACACGCGGCCAGTTCCAGGCATTCGTCGCGGCCACGGGCTACAAGACCGATGCCGAGGCCGACGGCAAGGGGAGCGTCTTCTTCGACCTGAAAACCGGCGAGCACCTGCCCGCCAGCCCCGAACGCAATTGGAAGAACCCCGGTTTCGAACAAGACGACATGCACCCGGTGGTTGACGTATCCTGGAACGACGCCGTCGCCTTCTGCAAGTGGCTCTCGCAGAAGGAGAAAGCCCACTATCGATTGCCGACGGAGGCGGAATGGGAGTATACCTGCCGTGCCGGTACCGAGACCTTCTTCCACAACGGCGACGACGTTGAGAAGATTCCCGAGGTGGGCAACATCGCCGACGGCACCATCGTCGAGAAGACCTTCCCCAAGTGGGCCAGGCAGGCGATCAAAGCGAAGGACGGGCTCTCATTTACCGCGCCGGTCGGGTCGTTCAAGCCGAATGCCTGGGGCCTGTACGACATGCATGGGAACGTGTCCGAGTGGTGCTCCGACTGGCACGCCCTGTTGCCGAAGGACGGCAAGCTGGCGGTGGACCCGACCGGCCCGGCGGAAGGAACGCACAAGGTCCGCCGGGGCGGCGGCTGGAACAAGTGGCCGTCGCACGCCTGCTCCCCGTCCCGCTATCGCGGCGAACCGAACCAGCGCGACGCCGCCACCGGGTTCCGGGTGGTCCGCGACGACCCGTAAACGCCGAGGTTCGCCATGCTAGCGGTCCTTCTGCTCGCCATGGCGGCCGACCCGTCCCCGCCACTGCGTGTGTTCTATACGGGCAACAGCTTCCACATGAAGTCCGTGCCGCTGGTCGCCGAGGCGGCCGCCGCTGTGAAACTGCAGCACACCACGGCGGGCACGATGCTCGTCGGCGGCAGCCGGGCTGTCACCCTGTGGGACAAGCCGAACGGCGAGAACCTACAGGGGCATGATGTTTCGGGTAGGCTCGCCGCCGCACGAGCCGGCCGGCCGCCAGCCCGAGGAAGGCCAAGCCGAGCACGGTGGACGGTTCCGGGACGGGTATGTAATCCAGGATCAGGTTTGCCGCACTTCGCCGCAACACGAACGTGTCCCCGTTCTGAAGACTTGCGAACAAGGCCGTGTCGATGAGGATCGACCCCGTGTCCGCCCCGTTGACGATGTGCCGGCCGAGCTCGGTGCCGTCGGAAACAGTTGAGCCGTTCAGCTGCAGTGTGGCACCCCCGCTTAGTGACGCAATCGTGTAGGTGCTCGAATTGGCCCGATTAAACGCGGCGAGGTCGTCGAGAACCAGAAGGGTTCCGGTCGCACCGCCGGCAAGATTGAGCACGGATGACGATCCACTCACGGTGACCTTGTCGCTGTTTCCCGTACTGCCAATGACCATTCCGAAGTAAGAATGCGGCTGGAACGTCAAGGAGGCACCGGTCACGTCGAATGAAAAAACCGAGGTTGGATTCGTCCCACCGCCCCCGGGTGCGAGCTTGCCATAACCCGTGATCGTGACCGGGCCAGTGGCGCTGCCGCTCCCGGCGAGTGTCGGAGTCGTCGTGGCCTGGAAGGCATTGATGCCGACCGTTACGGGCCCCGTTCCCGTATTCCCCGCATTGTTCACCGACAACACGCCGCCGGCGATGAGAGTTCCACCCGTATAGGTGTTGGGATCGGTGTGAGCAAGGTCGAGCCGGCCCGTCCCGGTTTTGACCAGCTTCAACGAACCGGTTCCGCCGTCCTGGATCATCGAGTGGTAGAAACTGCCCGTGTCATTCGAACCGACCGTCAGAATGGCGGGTGTTGCGGCCCCATTCTCGATTGCCGTCTCGGGCGTTGGCGAACCGCGGTCTCGACCGGTGATTCCGGCCACGGTCACATCGCGACCGTTCAAGCGGAGCGTCGTTCCGGGAAGCATGTTGTAAGTCGAGCTCTGTGAGAATGCGCCATTCACTCCTGCTTCAAGTATTCCCTCGATCACCCAGGTGGCACCGCTGTAAGTGTTCAGCGTCGATGAGAGAATCACCTTTCCCGCACCAGCCTTGGTGAAAACGCCGGTTGTCAATGCCGAACCGATATTGAGCGGGGCAAGCGTGTTGTACTGAAAAACGACCAAATCCTGCGTCCCTGATCCCTTCAGGCTGCCGCCCGTGATGGTGCTTGTTTGAGCCCCTACTGCGGGCGTGACGAGGATGCCGCCGACTGTGAGCGTCTTGCCCGATGCCACTGTGATCGTGCGGCCCTCGGCGAGGTTGAAGCGCAGGCTTCCAACTGATGTGTCGGCCGCCAGGCTGGTGTCCAAGCCGGTCGCCACGTTCGCGTTCCCGCTCAGGCTTGTGGTCGTACTCGGCGTGTAGAACCCGCCCACGCTCGCCCCACCCACGACGCCGGTATTGGCCGCGTTCTTCGCCGCCCAATCCCCAGTACCCCATGTCATAAACGCGGCACCGGTGTCCGCAATCAAACTATTCGCCGAACCGTAAGCGCTGCTGACCAGTCCGCTCGAAGGTGGATCGAGCCGGATTACGCTGGAGAGGCTGCGGCCAATGTTCGATCCCAGATTCAGGTTGACTGTTCCGCCGGCCCCGGCATTCACCGAAATGATGTTGTTCCCGGTGGAGGTGTTTACCGAACTAAACCCTTGCGAGTTCGTAGTGCTGCTCTTACCGGTGATGGTGAGGCGGGAACTCTGACCGTCATTCGCACCCAGGATGAGAGCGGAGACCGGGTTGACAATATTTGAAACCGGTGCCGTTGAAGCGGTGAAGTCGAGATCGATGCTGCCGATACCGACTGCTGTGCTGCCGGTGTAGGCCTGAGCCGCGGCCAGCACCAGCGACCCGAGGCTCGATCGCACGTTACCGGTGAATGTATTGTTCCCGGTGAGGAACAGCGTGCCGTCACCCGACTTCGTCACGCCGCCCGTTCCTGCAGCATTATTGCCGATCACTCCTGCGATTGTCAGCGTGCCTGTGGAGGAAGTCACTTCAAAAGCATACGAGTTTGATCCCGTTCCCGTGCCCGGTCCGATGAGGATTCCACGTGTGGCCTCAAGAGTTGCTGATCCCGTGCCGGTGTAATTGAATCGGGTGCTGCCAGAAGGCTGAGGCATCACAATCGAAGCGGCGAATGTGCTCGCTGGAAGAGCACCGAGGTTGTTCGGGCTGCTGAAGGACAGCCAGTCGTTGGAGATGTTCAATCCACCCGTGAAGCTATTATTTCCCCCGAGCGTGACGTGATTGCTGAGCGTCATCAGGCTGCCGACACCAGCCCCATTGTTCGTGATATTGCCGTTGATAACGGCTTCGGTGCTGGTCGAGAGGAATGTCACAGACCCAGTCCCGGATGATGGGCCGATCGCAATGCCGCGTTTGGCGTTCAGGGTGGTGGTGCCACCGGTGAATACCACAGTCGTACTACTATCGAGCACGAGATAGCCAGCAGTCGGGGCAGCGGGCAATGTTCCGAGTTGGTTGTCATTTGTAATGTTGAGCGTGCTGCTGCCCTTGACGGTGACGCCGCCGGAAAAGGTGTTGCTCGCTCGAAACATCACGGTGCCGCCGCCGTCGATGGTCAGCCGCGACCCGCTGTTAGTCTGCGAAATGATGCTATTCACCGTGAGCGTTCGCCCGCTCACCACCTCGAACACGGCCATTCGTGATTCCCAACC
>Ga0105046_10014840_pt1 | contig 12000 bp, 11 predicted proteins | sample MAT03_FD_78385 | JGI IMG/M metagenome (GOLD analysis project Ga0105046, IMG submission 78385) | Freshwater microbial communities from Lake Fryxell liftoff mats and glacier meltwater in Antarctica - MAT-03 (megahit assembly) | ecosystem: Environmental > Aquatic > Freshwater > Ice > Liftoff...
ATGGCGGCGTGGTCTCCAAGCCTCCGCAAGGCCGCGGTGAACAGCCCTCCTCGACCAGCCTGCTGTTCGATCGCCTGGTCGATGACGAGCGCACGCTGACGCACGAGGAGCGCATCCAGCAGCTCATCGTCGCGGCGCTGCCGGACCCGGAGCAGCGCCTCAAGCTCGAGGGCGAACTGGCGCGCGGCGGCATGGGGGCGGTGCGTCTGGCCTTCGACAGCGCGCTGCAGCGGCGCATGGCCGCGAAGACCATGCACGCGAGCACCTACGAGCACGTGATGCTGGTCCACGGGTTCCTGCGCGAGGCGCAGGTGACCGGTCAGCTCGACCACCCCAACATCGTGCCGATCCACGAGCTCGGGCGCGACGCGAAGGGCGAGCTGTATTTCACGATGAAGCTGGTCGAGGGCCAGAGCCTCAAGGTGCTGATCGGCGGGGCCCCGATCGCGGACGTCGATCGGCTCTTCAATCTCCTCGAGATCTTCGTCAAGATCTGCGACGCCCTCGGCTTCGCGCACTCGCGCGGGGTCCTGCACTGCGACATCAAGTCGGCCAACGTGATGGTCGGCGAGTTCGGACAGGTCTACCTGATGGACTGGGGCGGCGCGCAACTGCTGCCGCGGCTGCCCGCGCGCGCCGGGGTCGACACGCGCAAGTGGGTCCACGACTCGTTGCCGCCGCTGCCGGAGGCGGACACCAAGGGCCTGGTGTTCGGGACGCCGTCGTACATGTCGCCGGAGCAGGCCAGCGCCGGCCGCGACCCGCTCGACGAGCGCAGCGACATCTTCTCGATGGGCGCGCTGCTCTACGAGATCATGACCGGGCGCCCGCCGTACCGCGGAAGCAGCGCGCTCGAGGGGATCATGATGGCGCAGATCTGCGACATCCGGGCGCCCGACGAGCTGCCCGAGATCGCGCCGAACACCTTTCCAACGGAGCTGGTGCGCATCGTCATGAAGGCGCTGGCCAAGCGCCCCGACGACCGCTTTCGCAGCGTCGCGGAGATGAAGCTGGCGATCTTGCGGCTGATGCGGGGCGGCGGCAACTTCGCGACGGTCCGCGTCGCCCGCGGAGCCCACGTGGTCCGCCAGGGCGAGGTCGGCGACGCCGCGTACATCGTGGTGTCGGGCAAGCTCGAGGTCTACAAGGTGATCGAGGGCGAGCGCGTGGTGCTGCGCCAGCTCGGCGCCGGTGACATGTTCGGTGAGACGGCGATCTTCGCCGCGTCGCCGCGGACCGCGAGCGTGGTCGTCACCGCGGACGCGTCGATGGTGGTGGTCACCAGCGAGGTCATCGAGCAGGAGCTCGACTCGATGAAGCCCTGGATGGGCGCGTTCATCCGCACGCTGGCGACCCGCTTCGGCGGCATCGATGAGGAGCGGCGCGCCCGCAGCCACTCGGGTCCGTCGGTGTCGGCGGTCGGACCGACGGGCCCGGACATGGATTCGCCGGCCGACACGTCGGCCCGCTTCTCTCCGCTCAACCAGCGCCCGCAACGGCCGGCGCCGGCGCCGCCGCTGGCGGCCACTCCGGCGCCGCCGCTGGCGGCCACTCCGGCGCCGCCGCTGGCGGCCACTCCGGCGCCGCCGCTGACGGCGGCTGTCTTTCAGGACAGATCCGACATCACCCGCGTCGCTGACCTCGGGAGCGTCGTCCTGCCGGAGGTCCGGCGCGAGGCCCCGCGCACGGCCGCCGGCACGATCGGCGAGCCGGTGCTCGGTGAGAGCGTCATGATCGATCTGTCGGACGACGACGAAACCGCGGCGGGCCCGACGTCCGACCCTTCGCAGGCGACGATCATCGAGGCCACAGGCGAGGCCGCCGACGACGACGCCGACACCCGCCTGATCGCCGAGAAGAAGAAGCCGCCAGCGCGCGGGTGAGCGCAGGAGAGCGCGCGTCTCAGTCGGACTGCCAGGGCAGGGCGGCCAGCGCGGCGGCCAGCCCTGGCGGGACGGCGGCGAGCCGCACGCGGAAGCTGCCGTGCTCCGGCGAGGCGTCGAGCACCTTGGCGTAGGCGTGCTCGCCGACTCCGCCAGCGCTGCTGATGACGTCGAGGCCGAACTTGATGTTGGCGAGCAGGGCCGGCACGGGGGTGCCGCGCAGCTCGGCCTCGCCGCGGTCATCGAGGCTGACCAGGGTGGCGGGGTGGGCCTCGCCGGAGGCGTCCTTGCCCTCGAGCACGGTGAAGCGCGCGGCGGCGCCGGTGGCGAGGGTGCGGCGCACGGCCTGGACCTCGGGGAGGGTGAGCTCGTGGGTGCCGGTGATGCCGATGACGTCGTAGATCGTCAGCGCCTGCCGGGCGCCCTTGGGCTGGACCTGGAAGCTCCGGCGCGTCCGCAGGCGATCGCCGAGCTCGGCGGCGGTCGTCTCGGAGATCAACACTTGCCCGCCGACGGTATAGGTCTCGATCCGGCTGGTGAGGTTGACGTGGCTGCCGACGACGCCGTACTTGGCCCGCTTCTGTGAGCCGATGTTGCCGACCACGACCTCACCGGTGTGCACGCCGATGCCCATCTCGAGCGCGGGCAGGTCCTGCGCGCGCAGGGTCCGGTTGACCTCGTCCATCGCCAACTGCATCCCGAGCGCGCAGGCGACCGCCCGCTCGGCGTTGTCCTCGGCCGCGATCGGGGCCCCGAACACGGCGAGGATCGCGTCGCCGATGAACTCGTTGATCGACCCGCGATAGCGCTCGATGACCTCCGCCATGCCGCCGAGGTAGATGTTGAGGATCTTGACGACCTGCTCCGGCGCCAGCCGCTCGCACAGCGACGAGAACCCGCGCACGTCGGAGATGAGGATCGTGATCTTGCGGTTCTCTCCGCCGAGCTGAAGCCCGGCTGGCGAGGCCAGCAGGGTGTTGACGACGTCATCGGTGATGTAGCGCCCGAACACCTCGCGGATGAAGCCGTTGCGCAGCTCGAGGTCGACCACCAGCGCCTCGATCTCGTCGATCTTGAGCGCCAGAAGCTCCTCGATCTCGTTGGCGTGCTCGAGCGTGGCGTCGTGCAGCATCCCGAGCTCCTCGTGTTCGCGGCGCAGCTCGGCGGCGTGGGTGACGAACTCGATCAGCGCCCGCGGGTCCGCGAGCAGCTCGGCGGCGGACGCGGGGGCGTCCCACAGACGTCGCCAGCGATCCTCTGGCTCGTCGTTCGAGTCTCCGGGCATATCGCGCGCCTCAGTGGAGGGTGATCGTGATGCCGGGCAAGAATTTGCGCAGATTCGGCAGAGACTTGCTCTGCCACGAGATCGTCGAGGAGGCGTCGACGTGGACCGCGATGTCGCCGAGCTTGCGGATCGCGATCGCAAATTTGTAGAGCGTGTTGATGCCCGAGCTGTTGAGGAATACCAGGTCCGTCATGCGCAGGCTGATCGCCGCGAGGCGGCGCTCGATCACCGAGTTGAGGAGGGCGGCGATCGGCTCGTACTCGGCGGTGCCGAGCCGCAGCGAGCCCTCGAGGTGCACGGTGGCGGCCTCCGCGTCGAACCACACCCGGTAGCCGGGGCCCTTGATCTCCGTATCACTCATGGCTTCCTCACCTCTAGCCGCGCCATCGTCGTGAGCAGCACGTTATGTGGGTTGTCGTGGACCGCGGCGAAGCGCCAGCCCAGGCGGGCGGCGTAGTCCGCCATCATCGTCAGAAAACCGAGGCCGGAGACGCCCGCCTCGGGGTCCTCCGCGTTCGCCTCGACGCGCGCGAACAACAGCTCCTGGGGGTCGCCCGCCAGCAGCTCGCGAAACTTCTCACCCAGCGGCGTCGCCGTGGTCGCGAGGATCTGGTTGGCGGCCATCACGATCAGCTCGCCGTCCTCGACGCCGACGGTGACCTCGACGGTCTCGCCGACGCTAAACTTGACCGCGTTCTCGACCAGCTCGTTGACGACGTAGCTGAGCGTGCCGATGAACTCGTCGCGGGCGGCGGGGTCGTCGCTGCGGCAGGCCTCGACGGCGGCGAAGTACTCGGCGAAGAAGTCGGCGGTGGCGCTGCACTGGCTCCACCGCACCGCGAAGTCGGCGGGGTAAAATACGACAGACACACACACGCCAGACACACACACGCCAGACACATGGACGCCAGCCACACGGACGCCGCCCGCGGTCGACGGCCAGTCGTCCTTGAAGTCCCCGATGCAATCAATGCACTCGTTCATGGCGGTCGTCTCGGATAGCTACCGCTCGCACGGTAACACAGGTCGGCGCGGCGGTTGCGGTTGGCGAGGCATGGGTCGAGGTCAGCGGGTGGGGCTCTCGCGGGTGGGGGCCGGCTTGCGGCCGGACGCGACGAAGATCGGCCAGATGGCGAAGCCACGGCGGCTGCGGATCGCGTAGACGTGGTCCTTGAAGCCGGCCTTGAGGCGGTCAACGATGGCTTGCGGCTGGCCGGTGGCGGTCGACAGCTCGCCGGTGATGTACTCCTCCCACGACTCGATGACGCGGGCGAAGTCCTCGACGACGGTGTTGGCGTTGGTGATGCCGATCTGCTCCATCGAGACGTCCTCGAAGCCGAGGTCGGTCAGCAGCGAGTACATCTTGGGGCCGATGCTGAGGTCCATGCCGAGGGTGGCGAACATCTTCATGGTCTGCGCGTAGGTCCAACTGACGGACTCGTGGCGCGGGTAGCCGTAGTTGTGGCTCATCATCTCGTTGGTCAGGTACACGCGGCCGCCGGGCTTACAGATCCGCAGCAGCTCGCGCATGATGAGCTCGGGCTGGTCGAAGACCTGGAGGGACAGGCGCGAGGTCACGAAGTCGAAGGTGTTGCTGGCGAGCAGCAGGTCGGCGGCGTCGCCGTACTGGTACTCGATGTCGTTGATGCCGAACTCCCTGGCGACCTGGATCGCGTATTGAAGGAACGGCCGCGAGTGGTCGACGGCGACGATGACCTCCGGCTTGAACTCCTTGTGCAGCAGCACGGCGAAGTCGCCGATCCCGCAGCAGATGTCGGCGACCCGCATGCCGGGCCGCAGGCCGTGCTTGCGCAGCAGCTCCCGCTCGTGGTCCCAGACGATGTTGGTCTGGGTGCGCAGCACGGGGATCAGTTGGTCGCTCTCGATCACGCCCTGACCGGGATAAAACGCCCGGTCGTACTGCTCGACGATCGCGTTGGGGAACAGCTCCGTCAGGTATCCGAAGCGGATCGGCGCCCACGGGATCACGCTCGAGATGACGAGCTTGAGCCGCAGCTCGGGGTGCTCGCGCCGGCAGTGCTCGAGGAAGCGGGCCAGCTCGACGAACGCGCGGTGGTTGCAGTAACGCAGCCGCTTGAGGTTGAGATAGAGGGTGCCCTTGATCGCCGCCGCCACGCGCACCAGGACCTCGCGTACGGGGGCGAAGTCGTCGGCGTCGCGCGGGCGCAGCGAGCCAGCGATCGCGACCTCCTGGTTATTCTCGTGGTAGTGGACCGTGTAAGGCTGCGCAGGATCCATGGGCGGCCTCATTCGTGGGGGACGGTCATGTGCAGGACCAGCGCGTCGCCGGCCTCGTGCAGCGCGAGCGTGATGCCGTGCAGCGCGACCAGCTCGAGCAGGCCGGCGTCGGCCTCCCATTCGCTCAGGTCCTCGCTTGCCGGCGGGGTGATGAGCAGGCCCGCGAAGCCTCGCCGGTAGGTCGCGACGGCGTCGGCCTCGGTCGCGCGGCGGACGCTGCGACGCATGCGGTCGTCGCCGGCGATCGGGCACGCGAGCGCGACGTCGAGGCGGTCGTGCTGGCGATGGATCGTGACGATGAGCTGGCCCGGTCCGGGCGCGCTGCGAAACACCAGCTCGAGCGCCTCGTTGAGGTAGGTCGAGAGCCGCGTCGTCAGTTGTTCAGGGTCGAAGCGGTCCGACGACGCGAAGCGAGCCAGGTAATTCGCGACGTGCTGGCAGTGCAGCCAGCCGTCCATGAAGCCCTGCATCGAGAAGCTCGCGCGGACCACCGGCGTCGACTCCGACTCGGCGGCGAGCCCCGAGGGCGCGGGCTGCTGCGAAGGCGGGTCGGACGAGGGCTGCGACATGGAGGGTGCCAGGTGTTAGAGTGCCGCCCGCGTGCGCACGGCAAGCGACGATCTCAGGCCGGAACGGTCAGGAAGTCAAATCACGGGGAGTCGTCCCATGGGGCCGGGGGGCTCTGTCGCGTCCGCGGAGGTGCGGGTTCGCGCGCGCTCGATTCCACGCGAACGGCGGGTTGTGCTGCGACCTTTGTATGTCCCTTGGGACAGGTTCATGCCGACCTTGCCAAGACTCGGCGCGGTGTGTGACCTTGAGCGGCACCGAGGCCGGGCGGTGGGTGGCGACAGCGACATGATTTTCGAGGATCGCTACAAGATCATCCTCTCGGCGTGCCAGGACCTGCGTCGCCACCGTGAACAGCTCGTGGGCCCCGTGATCGCCGGTCAACTGCTCGAGGAGGTCGACGAGGACGTCCCGAACGAGCAGTTGCTGTCGCACATCGTCGCGGAGGCGCTGCTGCACCGGCTCGACCGCCGCCTGCTCGACGGCAAGAACATCTACCTCCAGCGCTTCGAGGTCGCGCAGATCGACCTGTTCGACCTGCTGCGCAAGGCCATCCCGGTGCTGCCGCAGGCCTACGCGATCGCCAACCAGTACCTGGTCCACGCGCTGCGCGGGCTCGAGAGCGCGGCGTTGCTCGACATCGGGATCGGCAAGGGCGCGCAGGTCGTGACGATCATCAGGGAATTGGCGGTCGACCCCGGCGCGCTGCGGCGCCTGCGGGTGGTCGCGCTCGACCCGAGCGCGAGCAGCCTCGCGGAGGCGAAGGCGGCGATCGAGGCGGCCGTGTCGCTCCTGCCGGGTGTGCCCTTCACGGTCGAGGTCGCCCAGCTTCGCGGTCTGATCGAGCGCTGGGAGCCGGCCGCCTTGCAGCATAACGTCGGGCTCGTCGACGGCGTGGTGATCAACGCCGCGTACGCGCTGCACCACACGACCCACCCGCCCAACGACCAACAGGCGCGCACGGACCTGCTGCGCCGGCTGGCCGGGCTGCGTCCGCGGGTGTTCACGCTGGTCGAGCCCAACGCCAATCACGACACCGAGCTGCTGACCAAGCGGGTCCACAGTTGCTGGCAGCACTTCGGGGCGGTGTTCGACCTGGTCGACCGCAGCGACGCGACGCCGCTCGAGAAGCTGGCGATCAAGGACAAGTTCTTCGGTCGCGAGGTGCGCGACATCCTGGGCACCAGCGACACCTTCCGTTGTGAGCGCCACGAGCCCTACGAGTCGTGGCTGCTGCGGCTGACCAAGGCCGGCTTCAAGCCGACCCCGGCGATCGCCCTGGACATCGCGTTGCCCGACTACTGCTGGGCGATCGAACGCGAGGGGCTGGTCCGGCTCGGCTACCGCGACCAGGCGTTGATCGCCGTGTTCGCCTACCGCTGCCCGGAGGCCGCATGAGCGCCAGCGCCGACGCCGAGCCGATGGTGCACGGCACCCTGATGGCGGGCTACGCCCAGGCGTGCATCAACCTCAAGATCGTCGCGGGGCCGCAGGTCAATGAGCTGCTGCGTGACCTCGACGTCGGGCAGTGGTATCCGCTGCGCCGGTGGGTCCAGCTCGAGCAGATGATCGGCGCGACCTACCAGCACAATGACCCGATCCGGCTCAAGCTCGGCATCGAGATGATGAGCCTGTGGTATCACCACGGTCCGGGTCGGGACGTCGTGCGCCGCGGGGTCGACTTCCTGCACTTCCAGACCGGCAGCACCGGGATCGTCAGCGTCATGCGCGGGCCGCAGGCGGCGGTCGGGTCGTTCGTCCTGCGCGAGTTCGACGCGGCCGCCGGCCGTGCGGTCGTCCACTCGACCACGCCCTTTCACCGCAAGATCGAGTGCGGCGTGTTGATCGGCGGGCTGCTCGCCCCGGGCGACCTCGACTACGTCGATGTGCATAATGACGGCGACCCCGATATGCTGGTCGTCGAGTTTCATTGACCCCGAAGGCCGGGCAGCTCCCGCGAAGGACCGCACCTATGGCACGCCTGGAAGACATCCTCGAGCAGGGCGACGTGAGCGAGGTGCACGGCCTGTCCCGTGTCGAGCTCGAGCGTCTGTTCTGGAAGTACAGGGGGCTGCGCAAGCAGGTCGAGCGCGACACGGCCTTCTGGCAGGCGACCAACGAGACGCTCAAGACGGCGTACGAGAAGCTCGACGAGCAGGAGCGCGAGCTGGCCCGCGCGTATCAGACGATCCGCCAGGACCTTGAGATCGCGCAGCAAGTCCAGCACGCGCTGCTGCCGGAGCAGTTCCCGGACATGCTCGCGGAGCTCGAGCTGGCCGTGTATCACAAGCAGTTGACGGAGGTCGGCGGCGACTACTACGACTTCTTTCGCACGCGCGCGGGCGCCTACGCGATCGGCCTGTTCGACATCTCCGGTCACGGGGTCTCGGCGGCGCTGATCATGGCGTTCCTCAAGGCGCAGTTCATGCAGACGATGGAGCAGGTCGAGCGGCCCAAGGACATCGTCGAGCGCGTCAACGCGGCCTCGCTCGAGTTCCTCCGCGAGGTCCGGCGTTATGCCACGGTCAATTTTGTGGTTTTCGCCGAGTCGTCGATCCGCTACGTTTGCGGCGGAGGGTACGGCGTGCTCGTGCGCGGCGGCGAGATCCACAACCTCAGCAAGGGCGACCCGTACATTGGTCTGCGGCGGCGTCCGTACACCGAGTTCGAGCTGTCGTTCTTCGCCGGGGACCTGCTGGCGTTGTACACGGACGGCATGCTGGAGGGGCAGAACGCGGCGGGCGAGGACTACGGCGCGAAGCGCCTCAACGGCCTGCTGTGCGCCCACGCGGACGAACCGGTCGACGACCTCCTGCGCCGCTGCGTCGACGACTACCGCGAGTTTCGCCGCAGCGACAGCGACGACATCACGCTGATCTTGCTGCGAAGGCGGCCCCGGTGAACGCGTCCGGACCGAGCACGCGGGTCGGAGTCACGCTGCGGGTCGCGCCCCTGGGTGACATCCGCGGCAACCTGGCGACCGCGCTCGGCGAGTCGCTGCCGGCCTTGCTGGCGATGTTCTACCCGCCGCAGATCACCAAGAAGGCCAACGTCGCGGTGACCGAGCTGATCCAGAACGTGATCGAGAACATCGTCGACCCGGACAGCGAGCTGCTGCTGGAGCTGCGCGTCGATGGCGACGTGCTCGAGGTGCAGGTGCGCAACAAGGCGACGCCCGATCAGTACGAGGCGGTGCGCGGCCGTGTGGACGCGCTCACGCAGGCGGCCGACCCCAAGCGCCTGCTCGGCGAGACGCTGCGCGCTCGTCGGGCGGACCAGCTCAAAGGCGGACTCGGGTTGCTGCGCCTGGTCTCGGAGAGCCGCTTCCGGCTGGCAGTGCGCTACGAGCAGGAGCACCTGACGGTGCAGGCAGCCTTCGCGCTGCGAGGTAACATATGAACATCCTCACTTATGGCGAGATCATGGACGGCGGCGCGAGCGTGTTCCACTGCGTGGCGCGCGAGGACGCCAGCTCGCTGTTCGTGACCTTCACCGGGGTCGTACGCGTCGACAACCCGGCGCGCCACCTCGGCGACCTGCTCACCGACCTGCGCCACATGCTCCCGGCCCGCACGATCGAGAGCACCACCCTCGACTTTACGGAGCTCGAGTTCTGCAACTCGAACGGCTTTTACATCATCATGGACATCATCGAGATCGTGTACGCGGCGACGACCGGGCCGGTGCTGGTGCGCCGCCTCAAGGAGGACGACTGGCAGCAGGAGACGCTGCCGATCCTGCTCAACGTCGACGAGCCGGCGATCGCGGCGCGCACCGAATTCGCGGACGTGCTCGAGGTCTAGCGCCCCGCAGGACCTCCGGAGAAGACCTATGCCCAGCCTGCTCGATCTGCTGACTCCTGTGCTCCTGCATGTCGATGCCGAGGGTCGTGTCAGCGCGGCGGACGAGCCGTCGCGGATCTGGCTCGCGGGACAGGACCCTTCGGACAGGTCCCTGGCGACGCTGTGCGGCGCGAGTGACCCGCGTGAGCTGCTGGCGGCGACCGGTCCGTGGCGCGCGCTGGCGCTGCCGGATGGTGGGCAGTTGGTGAGCGGAACCGGATGGCAGAGCAGCGACGCGATCGCTGGACTGCTGGCCAAGACCAGCTTGCAGGACAAGCAGGCGCTGTTTAACGTGCTCCCGGCGGCGACCGTGGAGGAGCTCGCGGCGCGTATGTTGCAGCCCAAGGCGTACCGCGAGTCGACGATCCTGTTCATCGACGCGGTGCAGTTCTCGCGGCTGGCGGCGCGCGTCGACCCGGTGAGCTGCCTGAAGCAGCTCGACTTCTACTTCTCGCTGTTCGACCAGGTCACGGCCGCGTTCGCGGTCGAGAAGGTGAAGACCAACGGGGACGCGTACATGGCGGTCGCCGGGGTGCCGCATCGGCGGGCCGCGCACGCGGTCGACGCGACCCTCGCGGCGCTGAGGGTCGCGCGGGCGATCGCGGCGCGTCCGGGTCCGGTGGTCGACGAGTGGGAGTGGAGCTTTCGCATCGGGCTGCACTCGGGGCCGTGCATCTCCGGGGTGCTCGGGGCGCGGCGGCAGGTGTTCGACCTGTGGGGCGACACGGTCAGCGTCGCGGCGCAGGTGCAACGGATCGGTCGGCCCGACACGGTGGCGGTCTCGGGGGCCACGGTCGAGCTGATCGGCGGATTCTTCGACATCGGCTTCGACGGCACCACGGTGATCCATCATACCGGCGAGGTATCGGTGCACGTGGTCAAGGGGATCCGCCCCGAGCTGTTGGCGGACGCGGAGGAGGGGATCGTCAACACCGAGTTTTGTCGGCGTTACGAGGCGGTGTTCGGCGAGACCTGTCCAGAGGCCGCGTGGCGGCCACAGGCGGCCTCTGCGGCGCTGCTCGGCGCGCTGTGACAGAGGTCTGGGCGCAGTGATCGTCGCCCCGGGGGCGCGATCCAAAAGCCACATTGCATTCTCCCGTGGTTATTGCTTGAAACAGTTTTAGTAAGGAAGAACACGTTAATTTCACTCGTCGACGAAATTCTGGTACTTGTGTTATTCGGGGTTCCTTGACCCGGCGTCGTCTCGCGTGAGAGCGTCGGGCGATGGAGCCTGGTGCATTCGACGAGGCCTCGACGGCGCATCCGGTGGCGATCAGCCAGGACCTCCTGGCCAGCCCGCCCGCGGTTTTCCCGGGCCAGATGCTCGGAGAACGCTACCGCGTCGGCGAGTGGATCGGCGGGGGAGGGATGGGGGACGTGTTTCGCGGGCGCGACGCGTACCTGTACCGCGACGTGGCGATCAAGGTTGTCAAGCCCGGTATGGCGTCGGGCGAGATGTGCGGCCGTATGTTGCAGGAGGGTCGGGCGACCGCCGCGATCGACCACCCGCACCTGCTGCGCGTGCTGGACTTCGGGCGCGTGGGCGCGTCCGTATACCTCGTCACCGACCTGCTGCGCGGCTGCTCGCTCGCGGATCACCTGCGTTCGGGTGCGGACGCGCGGCTCGGCTGGCGCCACGCGGTCGAGCTGCTGTTGCCGGCGCTCGACGCCCTGGCCCAGATCCACGATCACGGCTTTATCCACCGCGACCTCAAGCCGGACAACTTGTTCGTACACCACCGCGAGGGTCGCGAGGCGCTCATTGTCCTGGACCTCGGGATCGCGAAGGTGTCGCCGGCCTTCAGAGGTGGCGGCGCCCTGCACACCACGGAATCCGGGCGAGTGTTGGGGACTCCGGCGTACATGTCGCCCGAGCAGGCGGGCGGCAAGCCGCTCGATCACCGCACCGACATCTACTCGATCGGCGTGACGCTCTATCGCATGCTCGCCGGTCGCCTGCCGTTCGAGGCGCGCGCGGGCGAGGGCCCGATCGTGCTGATGGCGCATCATATCTACGACCCGCCGCCGCGCCTCGACGAGGTCGTCTCGGGGCTGCCGGCGCCGCTCGTCGAGGTGGTGATGCAGTCGCTGGCCAAGGCCCCCGCCGAGCGCCCGCAGACGATGCGAGCGCTCGCCTTGGCCCTCCGCGAGGGCCTGCCGGCCG
>Ga0105046_10014842_pt1 | contig 11998 bp, 6 predicted proteins | sample MAT03_FD_78385 | JGI IMG/M metagenome (GOLD analysis project Ga0105046, IMG submission 78385) | Freshwater microbial communities from Lake Fryxell liftoff mats and glacier meltwater in Antarctica - MAT-03 (megahit assembly) | ecosystem: Environmental > Aquatic > Freshwater > Ice > Liftoff...
CTGGAACCATGCAAAGTTAAAACCCGACCGGTAGTACTGCGTGTCGGTTTGAACGCCTAATCCGTACTCGTCCGTAGCTCCCCACAGCGTGATGTTCTGCCGGGTTTGCGACCCCATCTGAATTCTCGTAGTTGGGGCAACGTTCAGCCCCCCTTGTGCCTTCACATTGAACGTGTAGTTGCCGTTGCTTCCATATGAACCAATCCCGTCAGCAAAGGTGAACGAGCCCAAGTGCGTGGCGCTTGCATTCCGGCCCATTGCCACCGTGCCATTGCTGGACGCGGTATTGTTGCTGCCACCCGGAACCGACGAATCGAGGCCGCTGGCGGTGTTGTTTCGCCCACCTCCGACGAACGAGTTGCTGCCCCCTGCGCGATTGCCCTGACCGCCAGCAATGGTGGAAAAATTGCCGCTGGCGATGTGGTCTTCCGTATTGGCCCCGGCTACGCCACTGCCAGTTTGCCGTCCACCCCCACCAATGAACGACCATTGCCCGCTGGCCAGGTTGTAGCCCCCCCCCACCACTACGGACCGCGCGCCGGTGGCGCGATGCCCGGCGCCCGCACCTACCAGAGAGTCGATGGCCGTGGCCTGGTTGTCGAAGCCGCCGATCACCAACGACGAGATGCCGCTCGCCACATTGCTCTGGCCCGCACCGACGAAAGCGCCTTGCGCCGTCGCTGCATTGAAGGTACCCGCAGCAACGGCACTGCCCGGACCCGAGGCCACGTTGTTGCCCGCGGTGTAGCCAATCCAGGAGTTGGCTCCGCTACCGGGGCCATCCTTGATCGTGAAGCCAGGCGCAGCGGCAGCGACCACGGTGCCGCCGCCGCTGACGAAGTACCCGACTAGCTGGGTATCGGCATTGAGCTGCAGCTGCGCGGCACTCACCACGCTCAGGCTCTCGCCATTGCGCACCAGGTATGCATCAGCTGCAGGAAGTGCGGCCAGCGTACTGGTCGGCGCTACCGCAACGTAGCGGGACAGCGCCCCGCCTTCAGCCGGAGGTGCCGCCACGATCGCGCTGACTTCCTGCAGGGACCCCACGAGTGCGGCCGCCAACAGCTGATCTGCACGCAGCGCCGCCAGCGCATTGCGGAAAGCGGCTTCATTGATCCCGTTGGCCGCCAATGCTGAACGATATGCTACCGCCAAACGCTCGATGATGGCGCTGCGGTTGCTCTCCACTGCCAGCATAGGATCGGCAGCCGTGCCTACACCTACCACTCCTGGAGCAGCGTTATGAATGGTAGCTCCCAAAGCTACAGGAACGACAAGTACGGACAACGCAGCAGTGACCGCAATCGCAATCAGCTTCTTCTGCAACATGGCGTGTTCTCCCGATAACGCGGACAGGGCCCGTCCGCTGGGTCGAAATAAGCAAGCCGGAATGCTAATCCCTTGGCGTTTCAATGTCTATCTCGCGTCGCAACATCTCGCGTCGCAAAAGGCGCAGATCGATGCTTTATATGGCTAAGGCACGGGTTACATCTCCGTATCGTCCTTCGTTACCATCGTCACATCGATGCTCACGCCACCGACGTAGTTGACAGTACCGATGCGTTACTGACGGCGGATTGCAACCACGGCCCTGGCACGCAATTGGCCAACCTGGGTTGCCATGTCACTTCTTCCAGCGATTGGTCGATCTGGGGAAGATCGTTTCCCAGGTGGACTCCGTGATGCGAGTGGGGTCCATCATCACGCATGGACATGCTTCAGTATTGGCAATACTCTTTGCTTTGCAACGTCTATAACCGTTGCAGATTTTTGGTCAAGGGGAATAATCACCATCGAACCATGGCATCAGGACGCTAGGATCATCTTCGTCTTGTTGCTTGGGCTTGGCCGCCGCTGCGGACGGGCATCCAGTCCGCTTGAACTGCCGGGTGGTGCATTCATTTGCAAGTTTCGGCCGGCATCGCAGGCAATCGCAGTCCACTGACCTACCTCGCTGAAAGTTGTGGTGTGGTCGGACACTATTCGTGTTCAAGCCGACGCGGACGGGCTTTCGGTCCGCAGGAACTGGGAGAAGGTCATGCAAAACATTCGTCTGATCGTCGCAGCCGTCGGCGGCGCATTGTCTTTAGTAGCAGCACCCATTGTTGGTGGGGTCACTATCGAGAACCGTGCCGTAGAAGTTGTTGGTGCCAGCGTCGGCTCTGATGCGCTACTGGCGGTTGAGAGCAATCGCAGCGGTATCATCGAACGTCTAGTCGCTGATCATCGCGCCGCGCTGGTTGCAAGCGGAATCGGCGAGAGCGCCTTTCGCAGCGCGCTGGCTGCGCTGCGCGCCGACCATCTGCTGGCCGCCTCGCTGGTCAATACCTTGCAAGAAGTCACCGCTGTCGTAGCGGCGTCGCCGGTCGAGGGTTCTGCCCTGACACGCTACGTCGCCGTCGCGCCCACCAGCACGCTCGCCGCGCTGCCTGTCGCCGACGCCTATCTCGTCCGCGACGGTGAGAGCTTGACCGTGGTCAAGGCTGCGCAACTGCAACTCACCGGGTCGACTCAGCTGGTTGGCTATTTTGTCGCCGGGCTAGGCAGTGGCGGCGAGTTCACCCGCAAAGATGGTCCCGGCAGCGGCGCCAACTCATGGATCGGCTTTACGGCAGGCAACAACGTGGCGTCTGGCCCAGGTAGTGCGGTTGCTGCAGGTACGTTTAACGCAGCGACCGCCCAGGGATCCTTTGTAGCCGCAGGACAGAGCAACGTTGCGAGCGGCATTTCTTCACTGGTCATCGGCGGCTTTGATAACCAGGCGACGGCTATCGATGCCCTTATAGGCGGAGGAGCGGGTCATCGCGCCACTGGCGCGCGGTCCGTTGTAGTCGGTGGCGGTTACAACCTCGCCAGTGGATCGTGGTCCTTTGTCGGTGGGGGTGGGAGGCAGACCGGTAGCGGTGTCGCCGGCACCAACCCCGAGGATAATGTCGCAGGAGGCAACTTCAGCGTGGTCACTGGGGGACAGGGCAACCGGGCCACCGGCAACTTTGCTGTCGTGCCAGGCGGCAACTCCAATCTCGCCAGTGGGGTCAGTAGCTTTGCGGCGGGCAACCGGGCCAAGACCCAGACCACCGGCGGCTCGCCCGTCATTCACAACGGCGTATTCGCTTTCGCCGATAACAGCGCGTTCGACTTCAACACTGCAAACGCCAATGAATTCGCCGTGCGGGCGACAGGGGGCGTACGTTTCATAACAGCCATCGACGGGACCGGCGTTGCTACCAGAACCACGTTCATCAACACCAACGGTACGCTCGTCGCAGGCGGAAATCTTGCACTGGGCACTACGACCGCAAATACGGGCGCCATCTATAAGAGCAGTTTGCCGTTCATTCACACGTTTGGCACGAACAACACATTCGTCGGGATTAACTCGGGGAACTTCACGCTAACCGGCGCCGACAACTCCGGGTTGGGGGCGTTCGCGCTTGCCAACAATACGACGGGATTTCGAAACACCGCCATAGGCTCTGGCGCTATGTCGGCCAACACCACTGGCAACAGCAACACGGCGACAGGAGGTGGCGCAATGCAGAGTAACACCACCGGTTTTGCAAACACTGCGACTGGTGGAGGTGCGCTATTCAACAATACCGTTGGTGAATACAACACTGGTGTCGGTGCGGGGTCGCTTGGTTCCAACACGACCGGCGATGGCAACACTGCATCTGGCGTCAATGCGCTCGCGCAAACCACGATCGGTGACAACAACACCGCGCATGGACGAGAGGCACTAGCCCTAAACACCATAGGTACCAACAACGTTGCCAGTGGATACAACACGCTTCGGGACAACATCTCTGGAAACGGCAACACTGCTTATGGAACTTTCGCGCTCGGTACCAACACGACCGGAAGTAACAATACTGGGTTAGGGTTTGGAGCAAACGTTGCCGCGAACGATCTTGTCAACGCCACCGCGATTGGTGCCGGCGCGTTGGTGGACGCATCCAATCACGTCCGGATCGGTGATGGCAGCGTAACTCAAATCGGTGGCCAGGTCGCATGGACCAACCTCTCCGATCGTCGCGAAAAGAAGGACATTCGCGAACTGTCCCTTGGTCTTGACTTCATCAAATCGCTGCGCCCAGTCGAGTACAAGATGCGCAATGGAAATGACCGCATCGATTTCGGCTTCATCGCGCAGGAAGTGGAAGCACTGGTTGGCACCAATTACAACGTACTCGGTATCGGCGGAACGGCGGAGCGCAAGCTTTCCCTTCGCTATACCGATCTCGTTGCACCCCTGGTCAAGGCCATCCAACAGCAGCAAATCTTGATTGAAGAGCAAAGATCAATGATTTCCCTCCAGCAAGCGCGGCTTGAGGAGCGCGAGTTCGAGTTTGCCGCATTGCGCCGCTCCGTTGAAGTGCTGCTGGCGCGCACAGGGCCGGTAGGGCATTTGGCAACAGCACCCTGAGGTTTCTGCGATTTCTCCGATTGCATTGAGCGTGATCGGCCACCCACACGAGGATTGAGCAGCATGCAACCGAACAAGCTCATTGCAATCGCAGCCGCTGTTGCGCAATTTGTACTCGCACCCGCAGGGGTGGCCGGTGCCACGGTCGACAACCGCGGAACCGAGATCACCGGGACAGAAGCCAGTACCGATTCCGCGATAGCGGCCGAGCGCACGTGTGGCGCCATTATTGAGAGGATGGTATTGGCGTATCGTACGCAACTCAGCGCCAGCAATATCGACGAAACCGCCTTCCGAGGCGCCCTCCTGTCGTTGCCGGCAGATCAACTTCTTGCAGCGTCGCTGTCAGATCACCCCCACGTGTCGCGGTTCTGCTGCGCCAAGCGCCTCAGCTGATCCTGGTCAACTGAACGGGCACTGCCGATGCAAGCGCGCAGGCACCAGTCGAATACACGCGAAACTCCACCCCGAATGCGGCGTCAGACAGTACAAAATCCAGCGCGAAGCTGCAATACCCATCCATACCCGGGGCCGCCAACTCGCGCGCCCCCACATCGCGGCCCGCGATCTCGTGATTGATGTGAAAGGACCCCACGTCAATTCGCGCAACCTGTGAGTCCGCCAGACTTGCGAAGAGACCAGTGCTTCCCTGCGCGCGCAACCTGAACACCGCGCGATACTTTCCTGGGAAAAGCGGCGTGTAGGGACCATAGGACAGATAGCCGACTGCCCCTTTCGGCGCGGCCGCCTCCGCCATCAATGGGCCGTATCGAATTGTTCCGATCTGCGAAAAGAACCGGGTGGCAAGCCGTGGAAACGCCTCCGCAGCTATTTTCTCCACGCGCGCATCGATGGAAGGTCGGTCGGAACTACGTGTGCCGTTGCGCGCCGTAAGCCACCAGACGAAAGCGTTCTCCGGATCGTTCCACCCGGCCTCGACGCGGCGCCGATTGATTGCATCATCGTCATTCGGATCAATCCCGAAAACGCGATGATCTACCGGGTCGTAACACTGCCACAATCCGCGGATGGAGTCGGTGTCGAACCCGGCCATCCGCACTACATCCAGGATCTCGTCGACGCGAAACTCAATGACGTGCTGCGGTTGAAACCAGCCAATGCGTTCAGCAATGTTCCGGTTTGGACTGTCCATCACCAACCACCCGCCCGCCCGAAGCACCCGTTTTGCTTCACACAGAAATCCACCGATGTCCGGAAGAGTCAGATGTTCGATGTTCTGTCCGGAAAACAGCAGGTCCACCGAACCGGATGCCACCTCGCGCATATCCGCGACCGAATTGGCGATCCATTGTGTTCCTTCCGGCAGATCATCCGGCTTGGGACTGTAGGCCTCGACCCCGATATGCCTTTCGATGCCCGGATAGTGCTCGGCAATCCAGCGAAAATACCAGCTGCCGGCGCAGCCAGCGCTCAGGAATGTGCGCGCTCCGGGCGGCAACCGCAGCAATTCCTGTCCCCGTAGCGCATGCAGAAAGTCGTTGAAGTTTGGCGCAGCCATCGCGAGTTCAGTTCTGGACTACCAGCATGACACTAGTCGAGACATAGCCGCAAAGTCTCAGCTTGAGGTGACGACGGGCGCTCTGGTAGAACGGCGGCACGTCGAACTTGAGGTCGTACTCGTGGGTTCCCGGGTCCAGGTCCAATCCCACGAGCGCCGCGCCCTCGTCACGCAGTCGGCAATCGAGCCGCTCGAGGTCCACCCGTCGGTACAGCACGGTGTCGCCCGTCTCCACCGTCTCATCCATGGACGAAAGATTGAACTCGGTGGTATGGACTCCGATCCCGCCGGGCTTCAGGAGGCGCGTCGATTCGGCAATGAAGTTCATCCCGGCGGACAGCGATCCAAGATGCTCGAGCGCGCACGCCGACCATACAAAATCATAGCTGGCTGACTCGAGCGACGCTAGGTCGCGCATGTCCACATGCCGGTAAGAAACACGTTGGTCGAAGTCCTGCCGCGGCAGGAAGTTCTCGAAGTACAAGCCGTCCAGCGCGCCAGCATACTCACCACTGCGTTTCCAGTTGTTCGCAATCTCCGGATCCCCGGTATCGGTGGCCACGATGCCCGCGCCCAGCGAGGCAAACAACGCCGGCAGCTTTTCGTTGCCCACCGCAAATCCAAGACCGGTGGCACCGTCGCGAAGCAGCCCTCTCTCATGCAGCACCTGAACAATACATACCCACTCCCATACCTTGCGGTGCATGTTCCGCTTCTCGAACGGCCGCGCCGGATCATCGATACCAAGCTTGAGCGCCCAATGGCCAAACCACGGTTCCTCGAAGGTCGCCGCTCGACAGACCATCGACCCGATCATTGGACACTCACATTGCGAATGTCCATAACCCACACGCCATTCAAACGCCTACCTGCGTACATGCCCCAGTCGTTCATACGATTTCGATCTCCGGAAACGGAAAGATGAACTTGCCGCCCGCTGCAAGATACTCCTTCTCGCGCCTCAGGATCCCATCCTTGAAATGCCATGGCAGCACAAGAAAATAATCGGGCTTCATGGCGCGCGCGTCTGCCTCCGATAAGATCGGTATGTGGGTACCGGGCGTGACGGAACCGAACTTGTCGGCATTGACCTCGGCAATAGCGGGAATGTCAGCGGCTGTAAGTCCGCAAAACTGGAGCACGACATTGCCTTTTGTCGATGCCCCGTATCCAAGAACTTTCTTGCCGTCTGCGACGAGCACCCGAATCAATCGGGTGAGGTCGTCGCGATGACGAAACACCCGCTCCTCGAAATCACGAAATGGCTTGGGCGTTCCCAGACCCATGCGCTCTTCCTGCTCCAGCAGCCATTCCGTCACCGCCGCGTTGACGCGAAGACTCCGGTTAACCCTCTTGGCCGCGGTGACTGCGAAACTGCCACCGTTGACGTTGTTCATCATCACGTCCACCACCTGCATGTCTGCTGCGTCCAGCATTTTTGCAATGACGCCAAGTGAGTAATACTCGAGGTGCTCATGGCAAATGGTGTCGTAGGAATTGAGCCGCGGCATGGACGGCATGTAGCTCTGCTCGAAATGCCATACTCCATCGTCTGCCAGGACGATCGCAACCTGCCGCGCAAAGCCGATGGGGTCATCAAGATCCTAGAGCATCGCGATCGAAGTGACCACCTAGGCCTTGGCCTTGGTCACGGACGAGTACGCAGCCGCACTGAAGAAATCTGGGACCAACCGAATGCCCGCAGGGTAGTGGCTTGCAAACTTCCATCCCGTTGGATCGATGCCTATTCTCGCCAACCCGCCTTCCGAATACGCTTTCAGGGTAGTGGCGTCATTGCTTCCGATGTCGAGAACGGTGTCGCCGGAAGCCAGCGGTACGAGGCGCTCGATCTGCCGTACCTTCTGGTTGAGGTGATCAACCATGGATTGGTTAAGTCCTGAACGATATCCATAGTTGTCGCCATACAGTTCGTCGGGATCGTAGGAATGTCGAAGTTGAAGCAAGCCGCTATCCGGACACCATACAAGTTCCAGGGGGCCCGCTGTAACAGGATCAGTCGCCGATTTCGGGAACACACCCGTCAGTGATTGACGACCGAGATCAAGCACCGAGACGAGATGGGTACTTCCACTGATCCGGCATTGCTCGATCTGCTTATATGCGCCGATGGCAACTCCCAACATTCATGGCTTCATTCAACTATAGGATCTCTTGGCGTGGCTGCTGATGTCCAGCCCATACCCAAGTATCGTCGACAATGATCTCGAGCAGTTTTTCCGTACTTTGCGCCCAGGTCAATCGCTGCATGGATCGTGTATCAGGCAGGCGCTTGCCTTCGAATCGCCGCAACCAAGAAGTAAGCTCTTCTGCAAGTACCGTTGCATCCTGCATTCTGACGTACGTTGCGACATCGCCCGCAATTTCTCTAAAGACCGGCAGATCGGAGCAGATGATCGGGACACCATGATTAGCGGCCTCCACCAGAGGCAGGCCGAATCCCTCTCCCTTGGAAATGAACAATAGGCCGGACGCGTGGCGGTACAAAGCTTCGATGTCGTGATCGGTTGGACTTTCCAGCAGGTGCAAACGTTTGCCCCTCTGTGGATGTGCACGCAACGTCTCCATCAACTGATCAACCAACCACCCCTTCTTGCCCGCGATGACAAGATGAAGATCGATATTGCGGTTCCACATTTCCTCGCACGCATTGAGTGCCAATGCGTGCGATTTTCTTGGTTCGATCGTACCGATCATCAAGAGATAACGATGGGATGCCAGGTCAGCCACTTCACTGGAGCACTCGCTCTCCTGTGAGACGGGAGCAAAGTCGGCACCTAAATGCCAGAATCCTACTTTCAAACCTGCGTGGCCAAGATCATTGCGTTCAATGTGTCCCGCAAGCTCGTCCGCGACGGCCCTTGAAATACAAACCAAACCATCGCTTGACTCAACGGCGCTCTTCAGCCAACGGCCGAACCATTCGGCACCGCCGTCTACGATGTTGCCCGGCGGAAGAGTTAGGGGCAGCAAGTCATAGATTGCCGTGATGATGGTGGCCCCTGCGGCCCGTGCACCTTCGAACGCGGGATAGAACTCGGTATACCGCGCCCAGGAAGAATCGAGCATCAACAGAACATCGCCGGCTTGAAACTCGACCGCTTGATCATCATCGCTGCTTTCCTGCGGAAGACGCAGCCCTTGGGTGGTGAGCCAACTATTCGCAACCTGCAACTTTCCATCGACCAGTTCGACTGCAATCGGCTCAAGCCCTCCCCGACTGGAACCGTAGAGGTTTCGCACCGTTTCCCTGACGACTCTTGGTACGCCGGTCTGGTGATCCGATTGTGCAATGTGGCTGACGTCGACAAAAATCCGGCGTCGTTCGAACCGGGGAACCGGCCGATTGTCCAGCCATTGCGCTCCACACGCGATGGCGGCTTCGACATCCGGACATGCCGCAAGCCGCGGGGCCATCGCGTCGATCCAGTACGAGGACGATGCCAACCGCTGTCGAGAAGTAAATTCTTCGATTGCCGCGGCGTACTCCGCGGCGCAGGCTGAGGGCGAGTGATGCGAGGACACGTACTGCAATCCCGCCTGTGCATATGAAGCAAGCCATGCCGAATCCCGATGCGCTCGCTGCAGGACGTCGGCAATCTCCTCTATCGTCGGCGACGCCGACAATTTGATGACCACGGAAGGCGGGTAGTCCACATAACTCGCGTCGTTGTTGACAATCACCGGCACACTGTGCGCGAGGCAATCAAGCACCCCCTTGGGCGTCCCTCCACGACTCTTGGTGCGAAGCTGAACGGCAAGATCCGCGATTTGCAGATATTCCTGGTAACCGTCATCCGTCAGGTAACCCGTCACTCGAATCCGCTTCTTGAGCCGCGCCGCGTCGACAGCCCTCTGCAACGATGCCCCGAACTCGTCCTTCGAAAGCTCCCCAGCGAACACCAGATGAACCGAGTCAACATCGCGAAGATCGGAGACAAGGAAAGCCTGAAGCATCCGATCACCCCACTTGGTCCAGGCAACGTGGCCAAACGAAACCACAACAAAGTCGCGTTCGTTGAAGCCTAGTTTCGCTCGCACCTTTGCCCGGTGGGTTGGTGACGTGGCCGGCGGGCACGCGACCACCTGTGGAATCGTGCGATACGGCGCACACCACCCCTGCGGAAAATTCTCTCGGGCAAGCGCCAAGTTAAAGGGTGAGTGCGATATGAGACCAGTCGCCATGTCGATGACCGCCTTCGTGCACGGCAGCTCAATCATTGCGGCCTCGTCCGGATCCGGATTGCCGAAGGCCGGTGCCAGAATCCGGCGTGCACGCGGTCCGTGCGCCGTCAACATCGCGGCATGATATTCACTTGGTTGATGGTGAATCATCGCGACATAACGATACAGCCCGCTAAGGTATCCATCGTGCAGCCCAACTACTCCCGGAAAGCGTTCAATCAGCCGAAGCATGTTGACATGGAACTCGGAGTTGCCAAATTCGTAGAGAATTGCGTCATACGAACTGGCGGCACGCTCGAAATCCGCCGTGTCGAAGATGCGAAAGGACGCATTCAACTCGTCACTCTCGACTACATAGCCATCGACATACAGATCAATGTCGAAGTGGCGCGCAAGGTGCGGCAGGAATCCGGCAGTGTAATCCGCGATTCCGGTACGTAAAGGTGGTAGCGGCGACAGCACCGCCAGTCGCTTCCTTGAGAGCCAGCCATGGACCGCAATCCGCGTTCCCTCAGTGCGCGCACGCAAAAGCGCCTCGTCGAACGCTGCAATCGCACGCGATCCAGTGCTGCTCCAGGTGAAGTCCCGAACACGACTCAACCCTTGACGCCGCAGATCTGTGGCATGGGCAGGATCGGCAAGGACCCGAGTAATGCATTCGGCGATGGACGTCGCTGATTTGGCGTCGAAGAGTGCGTCCTCACGTGAGATGATCTCGCGAATGCTGGAATTGTCACCACCGATTGCGGGGGCTCCACACGCCATCGCCTCGAGGATCGGGAGCCCCAAGCCTTCGTAGAGCGACGGAAACAGGAAAAGCTCACAAGCCCCGTAAAACGACACCAGATCACTTTCCGGCACGAATCCCGTGATCAGAATCTGGTCTTCTTTCAGGCCGTGCGACAGCGCTGCATTCAGAAAGTGGCGTTTGCGCTCATCGGGCATTGAGCAAACGATGACAAGCTGGCGGTTCGCTCGCAGTTTGGGGGCAACAGCGGCAAATCCTTCAATGGCGCCTTCCACATTCTTGCGAAAATCGTCCCCACCGGTATACAGGACGAATTGATCCCGGACTCCATACCTCGACTTCAGCTGCCGCAGCGAGGCTTTCGGGTCCACAGGCGGTTGGAACTGTTCGCCGACGCCGCCATGGATAGTGACGACACGCCAGGGTTCGAGCCCCAGAAGATTGATGGCATCCTGGCGCGTGGATTCTGATATGGCGAGGAGCAGGTCGGCCTGGCGAATCCACTTCATTCTGGCGTAGTACCACGCCTTGAGCCCCGGCAACTTGAAGTAGTGGTCCTGGAACACCAGCGGAATCAGGTCATACAGTGTCGCGGAGAACACCTGCCCAGGGGCCCGACTGTTGGGGTCCGGCAACGGGACACGATCGCCCAAGCCCTCAAATACATGAGAAACATGAACGACGTCAGGTTTCCAACGCTGTATTACCGAGGTATAGGCGATTGAATCAAGCGTATCGCGATCGCCTCCCGAGAAGTCGCGTTTGACCTGCCAATCCGGGAGCGACGGCAACGCAATGAAACGGTTCTTGGAAACATGGACGCCGACCGATTCGTGTGGCAGCAACTTAGACGTCAAGACTCGCAGGTCGCGCGGGGCACAAGCGGCCGCCACGGCATTGACTAACGCCGTTGAGTAGCGGCCTACTCCTCGATGCGCAGAACCCGAGGTCTGGCCTGCCTGTAGATCAATCAGCAGCCGCATCGAGTTTCGGTCAGAGTCACTCATCGATGCGCGCACCTGGCTTCCAACGGGACACGGCAGCGCGAAGGCTCTCCGTCGTCGCACTACCACGCGAAGCCGACGATACCGGTGCCACCGGA
>Ga0105046_10014845_pt1 | contig 11996 bp, 11 predicted proteins | sample MAT03_FD_78385 | JGI IMG/M metagenome (GOLD analysis project Ga0105046, IMG submission 78385) | Freshwater microbial communities from Lake Fryxell liftoff mats and glacier meltwater in Antarctica - MAT-03 (megahit assembly) | ecosystem: Environmental > Aquatic > Freshwater > Ice > Liftoff...
CCCTGCGCGGTAGCGAACGATCCGGAATTGCGACTGACATTCGGGCGCCTCCGGCGGGCCCCCTCAGTCAGGGTTGCCTAATTAGGCAGCCATTGCAAGATTTGCATCTGCAGTTAAGTTTTTTAGTCAGCTTTTAACGTGGCCAACTGACTAACCACGGCACGCCACCCTCACTTCTAGTCACCCGGTCGAATCCAATTCGCCCCCGGTTTTCTATCCGCTGATAGCTCTGCATATTGTGGACCCTGGCGGCCGCTAACGCAAGGCAAACTGAGCTTATTAGTAAAATGGACTTTTAATTGCGGTTTTTCATGGCAAACCTAGCAGTATACAGCAGCGTATGCGAGTCCTTTTGCCTCCGCACCAAGTGTCCGAGCTAGCAATTTTGGCAGTGATTTGGTTAAAATGGCATACGTAGGGAAGAAATCGCTGGCGAGCGGCCTTTGGGGCGAACAGCTGGGTTTACTGAATTCGTGTCAGGCGCTTTACTTAAATTCCCGCGATCGGATAGTATGAAGCGTTTTCTATACCTGCTTGGTCGTTGGTAGGCAAACTTGTTTGTTTTGTTGGAAGACTGCTATGAAACGCCAGCCCCCACGTGACTCTGTGAATCTAGAAAAAACATCCAAAGAATCACGTCGTCCCCTGCGCCTAGTGCTAGAGCCCCTGGAGGCTCGGCGTCTGCTGGCGGGATTGAATGTTTCGGTGTTCATCGACCAAGATGGCTCGCGCAGCGCTGGAGCCGCAGATACAGTTGCGGCTCGCCGAGTGGTGTTCGTCGACCTGAATGAAAATGGTCAGCAAGATTTGCGTGAGGCGGTGGCTTTTACCAACGAGCGCGGTGTCGCTTCGTTTGTCGACCTCGCTCCGGGCGAATACTCCGTTGGAATCATTTCTTCCAGTCGCACGCAAACGCAATCGTTTCCGGTTCGAGTCGACGAACTGGCGACAAACGTTGCTCCGAGCTCCAGCACTTTGGTCGCCTCGGCTGACCTGGCTCAAGTTTGGGCGATTGACGACGCAGGACGTGGTCAGGTTATCAGTTCCCTGCAAATGCCGGCTATCAGTACGATCGAATTGAAAGGCCCCGTCACCGCTTCGATCACTGTCGGAGGCGAAGCTTGGTTGATCTCCCGCGCCGCAACAGATTCGCCAACTGCCGCTCCGCAAACACTCACTCGATTAGAACTTGGCACGGGCCGACAGGTTGCTAGTGAGATTCGGGGGTTGGAAGGGCGATCGATTGAACAGTTAGTTTCCACTGGCAATCGAATTGTTGCGAAGCTGCAAGGGCCGCGCGGCGCTGAGCTGGCGACGTTAGCGCTGGTCGAAGGCGTGCCTACCCTGGGCCGGTCTGCTGCGTTCCCTTCGATGGTTGCAGTGGCCGGAACACCAAGCGGAGCGCTGGCGATTATTCAAAGTCAAGCTGCAGTGGTTGACCGACCTCAGGTTGGTGTGTCACCGACCCTTTCGATTCTTAACGGCGACAATTTCTCGGTACGCTTATCAACTGTGTTGCCGCAAGCAGCGAATGACCTGGCGTTCAGCTTCGATGGCAAACTTGTAATCGCTGCTTTGACGTCCGGCGGTGTGCTGGTAATGAAGAACGAGGCAGGAATGCCGCCCGTGGCTCGACTGGCCGAAGCGTCTTCGCCACTGCTTACCCAGTCCCGCGATGGCCGGATCGTGACAGGCAATGCCGGAAACAGCCGTCAATTTATTGTGTGGGATACAGCGCTTTGGCAACCCATTGGCCGAACGAATATTTCATCGGGTGAACAGCGAGTTGCAGCCGTGGCTGCGGTTTGGGACGCCGTCATCGCAGCCTCCGGTGACCGGATGATTGCCACCAGTGCTGCGGGCACGTTCGCTTCACAGTTATCTCGCGCTACTACGGCGCGTGCTCAAGTTCCGAGCGAAGGCGTTGGTTCGGTTCAGTTGGGTGTCCGCGTCGAAAGTGCGAATCGGGCTCCAAGCGCCGACCCAGTTGCGGTTGCTTTGATGGAAGACACAGTCGTAGGTGGTCAGTTGCGATCGCAAGTGATCGACGCAAACAACGACATGCTATGGTTCAGTCTCCTTTCCGCACCTTCGCACGGTCGGCTTGAATTGACGCCAACCGGACAGTGGACGTTTTCGCCAGCAAGCAATTTCAATGGCATTGATCACGCGGTGGTTCGCGTCTTCGATGGTCAGAGCAGCAGTGATGTTGCCATGGTGCTCGACGTCACACCGGTGAACGATGCTCCTGAAGAAATGCGAGTCGAGCTGCATTCCGTGTCAGAGAACGTCGATGGTTCGCAGCTTGGCGAATTGGGTTACGTGACGGTCTTCGATGCCGATCGAGGTGCCCGCTACAAATTCGAGACTTCTGATTCTCGCTTTGAAGTGCGCCATGGCCGAATTTACTTGGCATCGGGCACAAAGCTTGATTTCGAAAGTGAACCACAAGTCAACTTCGAGATTATCGCTACCGAAGATGCAATTAGCGGATACCAGATTTCCACCACCGCAACATTGACGGTCGCTGACGTGAACGAGCCGCCGACCGCAGTACGGATTATCAACGGCTCAGTTGCCGAGAATTTAGCGGGCGCGGTGATTGGCAAGGTTCAAGTTGATGATCCGGAAGGTTCGGAGGACTTCGAATTTCTCGTTTCCGATTCGCGATTCATCGTGGTGGGTGGCTATTTGATGCTGAGGCCTGGTGTCGAATTGGATTACGAAGGGGCGAGCTCGATTAGTCTTTCGCTGACGATTGCTGGCATCCAAGATGAACCGTCCAACGATTACTCGCTGAGCATTGCAGTTCTCGATGTGAACGACCCGCCTTCCGAAATCCAGGTTAAAACCAGAACCGTGGAAGAGAACTCGGCCGGCGCGATCTTTGGCGAAGTTATGGTCAATGACCAAGACGGCGATCTGTATCAATACACCGTTTCGGATTCGCGGTTCGAGGTTGTCGACGGCCAATTGAAGTTAAAAGATGACGCGTGGCTCGATAAGCAAAAAGATAATTCGCTGCTGGTCACGGTGACGGCTACGAGTTTGACGAGCGGCGACACGATCAATAGCGACTTCACGGTCACAGTGGGTGCCAAAAAATCTCCTTTTCAGAATCCTGTCGAACCGCGCGACGTTAACGGCGATGGTCAGATCACTCCCATTGATGCTTTAATCTTGATCAACCGGCTGAATAGTTCTGGGCCTGGACGTTTGGGTGGCAGTGGAGCACGGGGCGGAAGCGGTGAAGGCCCGGTCTGGGTCGATGTGAATGGGGACGGAATCTTTTCGCCGCTGGATGTTTTGATCATTATCAATTGGCTGAATCGTCGCCGACTGATCGCGGTGTCAGAAACCACTGCCGAAGGTGAAGCGGCTCCGCCGTTGGTGAGCTCCCTGGTGGCTGGACATGAGCCAGTCGTGCGAATTTCCGAGCCGGAACTGGACGTGAAGGTCGCTTTGATGGTGAGCTTGGCTGCGGACAGTGCGACGCCGACCGGGGGCGGTCACTTAAGCTATGCAGCGTGTTCAGCGGTGGAATTTTCTGACTTGAAAAAATCGAACCAGCTCGACCAAGAACTCGAGCTGCTGCTCGATCAGTTATCCCGCGCGCGACTCGCGACGAGTTAGTGCTTGTGTCGGAACCTCAAGGTCGCGTATTTTGTAGCTAAACGGCGCGAGCCGCACGGTGTCAAATAACCGGAGGGCTCGCGCCCTATCGCTACAATTGAAATGCGGAACTTAATTCGGGACTGCTCCTAACGAGGGAAGACGGAGTTTGGTTGCGAGCGGCTGTTTGGCCGATTTTTGCAGTCAGTAGTTAGTAAATACATTGACTTATTTCTTTTGGACACGAAGATTAAGGGCGAGTGGAATTTCTCTAGCGCTTTTGGTTGGTCATGATGAATCTTCTCCGGCAAATATTAGCTGTACTTGCACTGGCGGTTGCCGGCAGTGGGTCATTGCCGCTAGTTGTCCATCATTTCCACTGCCACCACTCAGATGCTCTTCAAGGTATCGGGCATTTTGCTGATGCGCATGCTTCGGAGAGCGGCAGTTCGGATGAACATGACGAAGCGGCTGCTCAGTCGGTTTCGCAACTCGCCTCCTGTTCGTGTGCACATGTTTATGTCCCCGAAGCGAAACCTTTAGTAGGCAGTGAAACCGCGAGTCAAGCGACAGCTTCCGCTGCTCGTGAAGACTGCTCGGTTTGTTTTCAGCTTTCTCAAGTTACGTCGGTCGCCGAGCATGTAGCGACGGTAACCAGCATGCAGCTTGCGGAAGTCGTTGTTCTGCATGAGCTCAACTTTGATCTCGCACCGGTGGACTGCAACAACCCACCGCGCGGACCGCCTGCTGTTTAGCAGAGTGTGTCTTTCTTTCTGTCACGTGGGCTGTGCACGAATTAGTCATAGGTTCGTCCGATTTAGCCCATTCAGCCTAGCGACGTTCTTAGATCGAGTTGATTTTGAGTGAGTTATTCAATGAGCAAATTTCGTAATCGTCGCGCTTTCACGTTGGTAGAGTTGTTGGTCGTTATCGCCATCATCGGTATTTTAGTTGGTTTATTACTACCGGCCGTGCAAGCAGCTCGAGAGGCTGCGCGGCGGATGCAGTGCAGTAATAATTTGCGCCAGCTCGGCTTGGCCACACATAACTACGAGTCGGCCTATGGTCGCTTGCCGTCCGGTTGGGTATCAAACGGTGTGAGTGGTGAACCAGGCTGGGGCTGGTCCGCTGCGTTGCTTTCGTTCATGGAAGGGAGCACGATCACGAGCCGCATCGATTGGCGGATTGCGATTGAAGAATCGATCCATGATCAGGTTCGTGTTGCCGTGGTTCCATCCTTTATCTGCCCCTCAGATCCGCTTGCGAATGTGTTTGAGATTGCAGAAGACGATGGAGGTCACACCCATCGCACGCTCACCTACGGTACCGAATCAATCGACGAAGGGGATAAGTTATTTCAGATATCAAAAAGCAATTACATTGCCATGTTTGGTACGTTTGAACTGGAAGACGCACCTTATCGAGGTGACGGCATGTACTTCGGGAATAGCAAAATCAAATTTCGCGACGTGACGGATGGGCTAAGCAACACGATCATGGTTGGAGAACGCAGCGGCCAACTCGGCGGCAGCATTTGGCACGGTAATATTCCTGAAGCGGCTGAGTCGCAAGCTCGAATTGTTGGTGTTGCGGATCACGCGCCGAACAGTCCATCCGGACACTTCGAAGACTTCCGCAGCTACCATACGGGTGGCGCGAACTTTATGCGAGCCGATGGTTCGGTGCAATGGTTGCCGGATACTATTGAGGAAAATGTTTACCGAGCGATGGCGACGCGCAGTGGAGGCGAAGCCCTCTCTTATGTTGATTGATCAATCGCGCTGCAATCGCGCTGCAATCGCGCTGCAATCACTTGCGTAACATCTCGTGGCATTGAACGCAGCGGATAGTCATTTGTACGTAAGCCAGAGTGGCGCGATCGACATTTTTGTCCTTCGCAGCTTGCTGAAGTTGTTCGACGATCGATCGGAATTCAGTGCTCTGACGACGATACTCGTCAGACTGAACAACCATCCAACTTTCATCAAGCATTAAATTGCGGATCGCACCAGCGTGTTTACTGATCATTTCAAAGTCAGCGAGCGCTATTCCTTCCAGCGCGCCTTTAACTGGTTCGAGTTTAAGGCGCATGAAGGTGGAGACTTTGGCTACACCCGGTTGCTGGGCGCGCGTTAGCTGACTGCGAAGCGCAAAGCTGGCGGAGGTGACGATCAAGATGGCTACTAAAATTCTCGCGAAGCGCATCGGAGCTGGTCCTTGTGTTGTAGGGTCTCGGCGAACAGGTGTTATTGAGTCATTGCTGAGGCATTCAAGTGACGTCAAGGTTTTTCAGAAGCGGGCGCGAGCTTCGTTTGCTCCGGTTGCTGGCGCAGTCGCTTGTGACATACCACGCAACTGGTTGTTAATTGATTGAAAGCTAGCGCCGCACCTTCGACATTGCGCGCGCGAGCCTGGTTGGCGACATCTAACAGCGCCGAATCAAATTGCTGCTGATAGCGTCGATACGCTTCGTCTTGGCGGCGCACAAAGCCTTCGATTTTGCCAAGCGTTCGCAACTGGTTCGCGTCGGTCTCGAGCGCCGCGAAATCCTGTTTGGTGAGCGACTCGAGAATTTTCTTTGAGAGATCGATCTTTTGCGCCATCCAAAAGCTCATCGGTTTCTCGATGGTGACTTCGGGAATTCGCTCTTGGGACTGGGGTTCAGCCGCACCGGTCACTGATGACACGCTGAGAATCAACATCGCGAAGATCCGTTTCATCGATCTGCCTTTCACTGAACAAGCAAGCTGGAATTTCAAACATTCGACCAAAACAAGTTGTAATGCGGATGTTACTTCGGGACTGGGCCTAAGTGTTGTAAAGTGCAATCGTTGTGCCAGGTGCGCTCTAGGAGCTCAGCGGTAATGCGAACCGTATTGGCGTTGCAGGTTTTCTTGTTCAGTGACTGGAATGGGAGCAACTTGCGATTGAGGGAGCACTGAGGCGACGCGGAGGACGTTGCGGCAGTATTCATGGCAACTGATGCAAGTGGTCATTGAATGCATATAAGTATAGGCTGCACCGTCGAGACTTTTTTCATTGGCTTGCTTTATTAACTTGATCGCGCCGCGACGCAGTTCACCGCGATAATGCGCGTAAACCTGATCCTCGCGAGTTCTCCATTCGGTGGCGTCGCAGATTTTCATCATGTCTTCGCCGCCTTTACGAATCAGTGAACAATCGCCAGCCATAAGCCCTTCAATGACGCGCTGCGAACTCGACAGCTTGGCTCGCATCAAGCCGCTCAATTGATCGCGTCCGGGCTCGGGGATTTGGACCGGTTGCTGGCCCCAAGCGATAACAGTCAAGCCTAAAGAGAGTGCGAAGAAAGGCGAGCGGCAGATTGAAAACTACCAGTGTGACGCAAACCCTCTCCGGCCTTTCAGGCCGACTCTCCCAGCGGGAGAGTGACTTCACCCTCCCTACGGGAGGGTCGAGCGAAGCGTGGGGCGGGTAGGACTCATTCTGCCGCTCGCCAAAGCACTCAACGATTTCCAATAACGCATAGTCGTAGCGTTCCTAAGCAAAGGGAAAGGATGTGTCTATCACGTGCTTTCGGTCGCTTGGTGAGAGCCGTTTAATGCAATTTTCTTAAAAAATCGCAGATGGCACAAATTATCTTGAAGGCCAATCGAAAAGTGTGCTCCAGCGACACACTGCTCACTTGATCGTGCGATCGAGCGCACTGCTAATCCCACAGATATGGGGCGTTACGACTTGCCGGGTACTTTAAGTCCCAGTTCTTGCATGAGCATTTGCATGTCTTGCCAAACTAGTTTCTTGGCGGTCTCGTTCCGTAGCAAGTAGGAGGGATGGTAAGTGACCACTACTCGAGCTTGACGGTACTGGTGAAAGCGACCTCGCAAGCTGCCGACGGATAGAGTCAGACCGAGCAACGAGCGGACGGCGACAGAGCCGAGGCACACGATGTATTTGGGTTGAAGAATTTCAAGCTGCGCTTCCATAAAAGGATGGCAGTTCTCGATCTCCTCGGGGACGGGCGTACGGTTCTGAGGCGGGCGACATTTGAGAGCGTTGAGAATAAAAACTTCTTCTCGTTTTAACTGCATTGCTTCGATAATTTTCGTGAGCAGTTGTCCGGCGCGGCCCACAAATGGAACTCCGCTTTTGTCCTCGTCTGCGCCTGGCGCTTCGCCTATAAAGCACACGGTCGGCTGCAAAGGTCCTTCGCCAAACACCGTTTGCTGGCGAAAGCACACGATGTCCGAGCACTTGCGGCAGGCTCTCACTTCGTTGTTTAGAACTTCGAAGTGGGCGGCTCGATCCGGAATGCTGAGCGAGGGAATGCTCCACGGGCGCTCGGCAACCATTTCGCTTTCTGCGGGCTGCGTGGCGGTCGACAAAACTGAAGGTGTCACGAGTTGCTCGACGCGCGCAGGAACTGCTGGCGCGGGACCGGCAGCAGCAGAAGGGTTAGCCGAGGCAAGCGAACTGGAGGGTGACGCAGTAGTCGCGAGCGTGGAGCCAGGAGAACGCAATTCGGCAATTGTCGCCAGCATCTCAGCAGGCAGCGATTCAGCCAAGACTCGTGGGATGCGAGTCACACCACAACGCTGATAATTCTCCAGCGTTTGCAGCAGGCTTTGGCGGAGCTGAGCGAGTTCGAGCATTGGGTTTGTGGTGGCTAGAGGAAGAACGAATTGCATTCTTCTAATCTAACGCAAACTGCTTCAGCGAACAGCGCCTCAAGCCTTCGGTTGCTCGCCGATCACCAATTTATCGCCCACTTTAAGTTCGCCACTTTTCAGCTCGGTGTAGCGACTGTCAGAGATGCCGATCACGATCGCTCGAGCCCGCAGGAAATCGCCTTCCTGAACCCAGACGTGACGACGCATGCGATTGCGATTCAAATCAGCACGCTCACTCGCCGATTGATTGACTTGCGTCTGCTGCGACAGTTGGGTCGTCTCTTGTTCAACGCCGTCGAGTACGGAGCGATCGTCGGGGTGAACACGCTTGCGGTCAGGCGGATAGAAGCGAAGCGCGGCGTTGGGAACTTTCGAGATTCCCGATCGATGTTCGATTTGAAACGAAAGATTGGCGGTCATACCGGGGAGCAGTTTGACGTCTTTGTTGGGAGTGCTAACGATCACTGGGTAGGTCACAACGTTTTGCTCTTCAGTGCTACTCAATCGCACTTCGTGAATCACACCGCTACTGAAGACTTCATCGGGATAAGCATCGACGGTGAAGCGGACGGGATTTTTTGATTTCTGAGATTCGCGAATCAGCCCGATATCGGCTTCGTCGACGGAAGCGTAAATGTGCATTTCGACTTCCATGTTCGGCGCGACGACAAACACTTCGGGAGTTTGAAATTGCGCGGCAAGTGTTTGACCCACGTCGACTTTGCGATCGATCACGGTCCCGTCAACTGGGGAGCGAATCTCGGTGAAGTCCAAGTTACCCTTCGAGTTATCGAGGTTGGCTTTGGCCTGCTCGACTGAAGTTTCAGCAACTCGCAGGTCGGCGACCGCTGCCAGTCTCGCAAACTTTAGTTGATCGACTTCGGTTTCGGAAATGAAGTTCTGATTAACCTTGAGCAGTTTGAAAGCTCGCTTCTCTTCGTTCTCGGCTTGCTGCAAGCGAGCTTGTGCACGAGCCACTTCAGCGATTCGCGAGTCCAGGAGGGCTTGGTCGCGCAGTACGAATGAGTCATAAATTCGCGGATCGATGCGGGCGAGCAACTGGCCTTTTGAGATTCTGTCGTTGAAGTCGACGAACAGCTCCGCCACTGGACCACTTGCGAACGAGCCTATACGAACTCGCTGCGTCGGCTCGAGCGTGCCGGTTGCATTGACATTCAAAGTCAGATCGCCGCTGACCACTTCTTCGAAACGGTACTTCGGGCTGTTGCGCTCTTTGAGGTATGCCGCGGCGGGGAAGTAAACAGCCGTACCAAGACCACCTACGACAAGTAAGACGATGAACGTTCGTAACAGCAATCGCATGAGTTTCCGTGAGATTCTTACACAGTAAAAGTTCGACCCGGCGGCATGCGAGTGGGATTTCCATTCGCGGGGGAATTCGTCCAGCATAATTCAGCGGGCCGCAAGACCGGACCCTGTAGAGTCCGATCGACGCTGAATTGTTCAATTACCGTGTTATTTCACAAAATTAATGACCAACGGATACTGCCAAAGCTCCCCAGCGTTGGCTTTGATCCCGCCGATGATTGGGAAAACAACGCAGGCGATGGACAGGGCAATCAATAAAGGAATTCCGATCAGTACAAACGTGAGTACGAAGCCGATTACGCCATACAGAATGACGGAAAGAATGAAGTTGAGCACCATTTTGCCGTGAGCGTCGACGCTCGGCAGTTCGTCCTTTTTAATTTGCCACAAAACGATGGGAACGATCAAGCCAGCCAGCGGTGCGATGTAGCCGGCGAAAACGGAAAAGTGGATCAACATGCACCAAGTTCGTTCGTTCATCTCGGGCGTCTCGCTTTAGGTTCGTCAGCTAACTGCGGGGATAATTTGCCGCTTATTCGGCTACTTATTCGTCCAAATGTAAGCGATCTTGGCGATTGCCGCTGAGGTGATTTGCGGGGCTGGACCAAGATTTTTTTGAAAGTGAGTAAGCGTGACCAAACGTGTCACGGGCTCTGCGATGATTAGACCTAGAGCAGCAGATGGGGCTGCCAAAGTTCCAGTCGTTCAGTAACTAGCGAGCAAAAACATGTACCAACAACTTCTCACTCGAGCGATGCAGTGTCCCGATGATTTGGTGCTGAGCATGGAATATGTCGACGCGAAAGGTGTTAGGACTCGACGGGTGGTGAGCCCCATTCGCTTTCTGCCGAGCGGCCGGTTTCTCGGATTGTGCTTGTGCCGTTGCGAGCCGCGGCAGTTCAATCTGGATCGTTGTTCGAACTTGAAATTGTGCTTGGCTGCCGACTTTGTGATGCCAGTTCCTATGGCCGTTGCTAGTTAAGGCGAGTTTGCCGGGGGGCTGAGTGGCAGGGGGGCGAGGAGAAGAGAGGGCGTAGCCCTGAAGACAGTGCGTTCCACGGCAGAGCCATGGAACGAGGGTGCGGGAAACAAAGTTGGGCGTGGCAAAATCCTGGTGCTACAATTGATGGTTCATGGAACCAATTTGGCGGATAGCTGTCAAACGTGCAGCGATCCATCATTTAGCGTCACGCCTATCGAAGCGAACCGATCATGCTCAGCAAGTTCAGCTTATTTTCATTCTCTCTGACTTTGATGTTGACGTCGCTATTGACCTCGACGGCTGAATCCCAAGTCGTGCAGTTGCCGAGCGTGCGGAATTTCAGTTACAGCGGCGGGGCTTCGGTACCGGACCAGGGAAGTGCGGTGATGGCGGGCAATTCGTACGCGAGCTCGGGAAGCGTCTCATCGGGCTGGGGACCTTACGGCACTCGCGCTAGTGGCCACACCTTTGGCACGTCGGTCTCCAGTGCTTCGGTTCAGGTCATCGATCTGCGCGCGCTCGATGATGCGATTCTCGGATTTAATGTTGCGAACTCACGCAATGCTGGAACTGCTCCGCAGGCCATCGTTAACGCTGCTTCACCGACTCGACGCAGTTTGGTGGGTGGAGGAGTTAATGCGGCTCCGATCACTCCGATGACGGATCCAGGTAAGTGGCAACGCGTTTTGGCTGGCGGACAACCTACCGTGCCAGTGCACACTTCGTTGGCTGAAGCCGATATCCGTTTTTATCTGCAAATGGGTCAGGACGCTGAAGCCGCAAACCGCCTAATGTCCGCGCGGGTTTATTATCGCATGGCTGTCGAAGCGATGACTCCTGAAATGCAGATGCGTTATGCAAAGATCATCAGCGATCGTAAGGAAGCGGCCGCTGCCGAGGCTGCCGCTGCGAAGGCAAACGGTCGGCAGCGGTTCTAGCCGAGATGTTTAGTCCTACCTTACCTCTCTTTATTCCGAGCAATTTGATGAATCGATCCATAGGGGCGCTGGCCAGCGTCGTCTTGTTGTTATCAACGCCATGTGTCACCACGGCTCAGGAACCCAAGCACCGTTTTCTCACGGCGGATTCGTCGAAGGGACGAGCGATTATTGTTGACGAAAAAGGGCAGACCGAGTGGGAGATGAAAATCGGTCCGCTGCATGATCTGCACTACCTGAGCAACGGCAACGTACTGTTGCAGACGAACTGGACCCGAATCGTCGAAGTCGAACCTAAATCGGGTAAGGTGGTTTGGGAATATGATTCTGCGACTGCGAACGGCAACGCTGGTAAGAAGATTGAAGTGCATGCGTTTCAGCGACTCGCAAACGGTTCCACGCTGATCGCTGAAAGTGGTGTGAGTCGCCTTATCGAAGTGGGTGCAAGCGGCAAGATTGTTCACGAAGTCCAGTTAAAGGTTTCTA
>Ga0105046_10014846_pt1 | contig 11995 bp, 7 predicted proteins | sample MAT03_FD_78385 | JGI IMG/M metagenome (GOLD analysis project Ga0105046, IMG submission 78385) | Freshwater microbial communities from Lake Fryxell liftoff mats and glacier meltwater in Antarctica - MAT-03 (megahit assembly) | ecosystem: Environmental > Aquatic > Freshwater > Ice > Liftoff...
AGGTCGATGGTGGGCGCGCGGCCGGAGGCGAGGTAGCAGTCGTCGATGACGCGGGCGCACCCCTTCTTGCCCAGGGCGCAGTTGTAGAAGGGCATTCCTGGGGTGAGCACGTCGGCGAAGAGGGCGCGGCCGGCGGTGGTGATGATGCGGCCGTTGGCGGGGAGCTTCTCGACGGGGCCGGTCTGGCTCTTGACGACGCGGTCGAAGCCGTCGAGGCGGAGGACGATGCGGTCGTGGGGGCCGATGAAGCGGCGGTCGAGGGCGAGGATGGCTTCCTTGCGGTCCTTGAAGATGGGGAGGGCGGCCTCGGGCTTCTCCTCGGGGGTCATGAAGGTGATGAAGTAGACGCCCATGACGATGTCCTGGGACGCCGAGATGATGGGCCGGCCGTTGGCGGGGGAGAAGATGTTGTGGGTGCTGAGCATCAGCACGTGGGCCTCGGCCTGGGCCTCGACGGAGAGGGGGAGGTGGACGGCCATCTGGTCGCCGTCGAAGTCGGCGTTGAACCCGCCGCAGACGAGCGGGTGGATGCGGATGGCGTTGCCCTCGACCAGGACGGGCTCGAAGGCCTGGATGCCCATTCGGTGGAGGGTGGGGGCGCGGTTGAGCAGGACGGGGTGCTGGTAGATGACTTCCTCGAGGATGTCCCAGACGGCCGCGTCGCGGCGCTCGAGCATGCGCTTGGCGGACTTGATGGTGTCGGCGAGGCCGTGCTCCTTGAGCTTGCGGATGATGAAGGGCTGGTAGAGCTCGAGGGCGATCTTCTTGGGGAGGCCGCACTGGTTGAGCTTGAGTTCGGGGCCGACGACGATGACCGAGCGGGCGGAGTAGTCGACGCGCTTGCCCAGGAGGTTCTCGCGGAAGCGGCCCTGCTTGCCCTTGATCATGTCGGTGAGGGACTTGAGGGGGCGGTTGGAAGAGCCCAGGACGGGACGGCGGCAGCGATTGTTGTCGAAGAGGGCGTCGACGGCCTGCTGGAGCATCCGCTTCTCGTTGCGGATGATGACCTCGGGGGCGTTGAGGTCCATGAGCTTCTTGAGGCGGTTGTTGCGGTTGATGATGCGGCGGTAGAGGTCGTTGAGGTCGCTGGTGGCGAAGTTGCCGCTCTCGAGGAGGACGAGTGGGCGGAGGTCGGGGGGGATGACGGGGATGACGTCCATGACGAGCCAGGCGGGGTCGTTCTCGGAGCCGCGGATCTGCTCGACGAGCTTGAGGCGCTTGGCCAGGTCCTTGATCTTCTGCTTGGACTTGGTCTCGCGGAGGTCGTCGCGGATGGTGCGCTGGATCTCGTCGAGGTCGAGGCGGTCGATGAGCTCGCGGATGGCGTCGGCGCCCATGAAGGCCTTGAAGGCGTTGCCGAACTTGTCGACGGCGGCGCGGTAGTCGTCCTCGGTGAGCATCTGCTTGAACTTGAGCTCGGTGTCGCCGGCGTCGGTGACGACGTAGTCCTGGTAGTAGATGACCTTCTCGAGGTCGGAGGTCTTCATGCCCAGCAGGGTGCCGAGGCGGCTGGGCATGGACTTGAAGAACCAGATGTGGACGGTGGGGCTGGCGAGGTTGATGTGGCCCATGCGCTTGCGGCGGACGCGGGAGCGGGTGACCTTGACCCCGCAGCGGTCGCAGATGATGCCCTTGTACTTGGTGCCGCGGTACTTGCCGCAGGCGCACTCGTAGTCGCGCTCGGGGCCGAAGATGCGCTCGCAGAAGAGGCCGTCCTTCTCGGGGCGGTAGGTGCGGTAGTTGATGGTCTCGGGCTTCTTGACCTCGCCGTAGGACCAGGCCCGGATGTCGTTGGGCGAGGCGAGGGTGACCTTGACGGCGGAGAAGTCATTGACGCGGTCGTACACGGATTCGGCCATGGTCGTCTGCGCTCCCGCGGCGTGTCGCCGCAAAGCCAGTGAGAGGATCGGGGAAGGGCCCGGGGGCCGGAGTGGACGGGGATCGGATCAGAGGAGGCTGCCGCCCTCGAGCTTCTTCTTCTCGAGGGTGATGTTGAGGCCAAGGCCCTTGAGCTCGTTGCAGAGCACGTCGAAGGCGACGGGCATGCCGGCCTCGAGCTTGTTGGTGCCCTTGACCATGGACTCGTAGATCTTGGTGCGGCCCTCGACGTCGTCGGACTTGACGGTGAGGAGTTCCTGGAGGATGTACGCCGCGCCGTAGGCCTCGAGGGCCCAGACCTCCATCTCGCCGAAGCGCTGGCCGCCGGTGCGGGCCTTGCCGCCCAGGGGCTGCTGGGTGATGAGGGAGTAGGGGCCGGTGGCGCGGGCGTGGATCTTGTCGTCGACGAGGTGGTGGAGCTTGAGGAGGTACATGTAGCCGACGGTGGTGCGCTGGTTGAACGCCTCGCCGGTGCGGCCGTCGAAGAGCTGGATCTTGCCGCCCCTGGGCATCTTGGCGAGCAGTTCGCGGGGGTGGGGGTGCTGGCCGGACTTCTCGAAGGCGGCGAGCTTGGCGTCGACGTGGTCGTTGGCCTCGCGGACGGCGGCGTGGACCTGGTCCTCGGTGGCGCCGTCGAAGACGGGGGTGACGGCCTGGAAGCCCAGGACACGGGCGGCCCAGCCCAGGTGGGTCTCGAGGATCTGGCCGACGTTCATGCGGCTGGGGACGCCCAGGGGGTTGAGGAGGACGTCGACGGGGGTGCCGTCCTCCATGAACGGCATCTCCTCCTCGGGGACGATGCGGGCGATGACGCCCTTGTTGCCGTGGCGGCCGGCCATCTTGTCGCCCACGGAGAGGGCGCGCTTGGTGGCGAGGTAGACCTTGACCATCTCGAGGACGCCGGTGGGGAGCTCGTCGCCCCTCTTCATGTGGGCGACCTTGCGGGCCTTCTCGGCGCCGATGGCGGAGATGCGGGGCCAGAACTGGCGGTAGAGGGTGTCGGCCTGGTTGCGGGTGTCCTTGCCGCCCTTGGCCCACTTGACGTCGAAGGTGCGGACCTGCTCGAGGATGACCTCGGGGATGTCGGAGGCGCCGACCTTCTGGCGGGTGTTGGGGTCGATCATCGCCGTGCCGATGGCGTCGTTGATCGAGTTGGTCATCTGCTTGAAGAGGCCGATGGCCTTGGCGTCCATCTCGGCCTCGTAGACCGCGATGTCCTTCTTGAGCTGCTTCTTCTGCTCCTCGTTCATGTGGAGGCGGCGGGAGAACTTGCGGGCCCCGATCACGATGCCCTCGACGCCCGCGGGGACCTCGAGGGAGTCGTTCTTGACGTCCTCGCCGGCGCGGCCGAAGATGGCGTGGAGGAGCTTCTCCTCGGGGGTGAGCTCGGTCTTGCTCTTGGGGCTGACCTTGCCCACGAGGATGTCGCCGGGGCCGACGCGGGCGCCCAGGCGGATGATGCCCGTCTCGTCGAGGTTCCTGAGCATCTTCTCCGAGACGTTGGGGATGTCGCGGGTGAACTCTTCGCGCCCCAGCTTGGTCTCGCGGATCTCGACGTCGAAGGCGTCGATGTGGATCGACGTGAAGACGTCGTCCTTGACCATGCGCTCGTTGATGACGATCGCGTCCTCGAAGTTGTACCCGTCGAAGGTGTTGAAGGCGACCAGGACGTTCTTGCCGATGGCGAGCTCGCCCTGCTTGGTGCTGGCCCCGTCGGCCAGGACGGCGCCGCGCTCGATTGCCTGGCCCGCGCGAACGATGGGGCGCTGGTTGAGGCAGGTCCGCTCGTTGAGGCCCACGAACTTCCGCAGGACGTACTCATCGGCGTTGTCGATGATGATCCGCTCGGAGTCGACGAAGGTGACGGTGCCGGGGTTGCGGGCCCGCACCACCATGCCCGAGTTGTGGCCCACGGGCTTCTCGATGCCCGTGGCGACGCAGGGGGGGTCGATCTTGATCAGCGGCACGGCCTGGCGCTGCATGTTGCTGCCCATCAGGGCGCGGTTGGCGTCGTCGTGCTCGAGGAAGGGGATGAGCGCGGCGGAGATGCCCACGATCTGCTTGGGGCTGATGTCGAGGTAGTCGATCTGGCCCGAGTCGACCTCGGCCAGCTCGCCGTTGACGCGGGCGAGGATCGCGCCCTTCTTGAGCTTGCCACCCTGCTCGAGGGAGTCGCTGGGGGCGAGGATCGCCCGCATCTCCTCGTCGGCGCGGAGCTGGACGACCTTGCCGGTCGCCTTGCCGTCCTTGACCTCGCGGTAGGGGGTCCGGAGGAAGCCGTACTCGTCGATCGAGGAGTAGAGCCCGAGGCTCGCGATCAGGCCGATGTTGGTGCCCTCGGGGGTCTCGATCGGGCAGATGCGGCCGTAGTGCGAGATGTGGACGTCACGCACCTCGAAGCCGGCGCGCTTGCGGTTGAGCCCGCCCGGCCCGAGCGCCGAGAGACGCCGCTCGTGCACCAGCGAGCTGAGGGGGTTGGTCTGGTCGACCACCTGCGAGAGCTCGGAGCGGCCGAAGAAGAAGTCGATGGCCGAGCTGATCGACTTGGTGTTGACCAGGTCGGCGATCTTGACCAGTTCCTCGGGGTCCTTGACGCTCATGCGCTCCTGGACGGTGCGGCGGAGCTTGAGGAAGCCCTTGCGGAGCTCCTCGACCGCCAGCTCGTCGAGCGTGCGGAGGCGGCGGTTGCCCAGGTGGTCGATGTCGTCGACCTGGGCGACGGGGCGGCCGGTCTTGGGGTCGGGGCGGTTGGAGCGGAGGTCGAGCAGGTACTGGATGACCCGCAGGAAGTCCTCGCCCCGGAGGAACATGAGATCCTCGGGGACGTCGAGGTCGAACTTGCGGTTGATCCGGAAGCGGCCCACGCGCCCGAGCCGGTAGCGGTTCTCGTCGAAGAACTTCTCGAAGAAGAGCTGCTTGGCCTTCTCGACCTGCGGGGGGTTGCCGGGGCGGAGCTTGCCGTAGACCTTCAGCAGGGCCTTCTCGTAGGTGGTGCCGGCCTCGAACTGCTCGAGCTTCTCCTCGGCGATGGTGTTCAGGATGAGCACGTCGCTGGGGTTCTCGATGACGCGGACCTTCTTGAGGCTGCTGGCGGCGATGGCCGCGGCGTTCTCGCCGATCTGGCGGCCGACGTGCACCATCTCCTCGCCGGTCTCGGTGTCGATGATGCTCTCGGCGGCCCAGTGCTCGGGCTTGACGTTCTCGGCCTTGATCTCGCTCACCTCGTAGAAGAGGGAGAGGATCGCGTCGGTCTCGGCGACCGACTCGTCGAGGCATCGCAGGAAGGTGGTCGCGGCGAGCTTGGTCGACTGGTCGATCCGCATCGCCAGCACGTCCTTCTTGGTCACCTCGAGCTCGATCCACGAGCCCCGCTCGGGGATGATGCGGGCCGAGTGCAGGGGGCGGTCGGCCTCGGCCGAGACGATCGAGAAGTCGACGCCGGGAGAGCGGTGGAGCTGGGAGACGATCACCCGCTCGGCGCCGTTCACGATGAACTCGCCGCCGCCCATCATGATGGGGAACTCGCCCAGGTAGATCTGCTCCTCGGGGAGCTCGGGCTTGCCCTCGCGCTTCAGCCGGACGCCCACGCGGAAGGGCCGGCCGTAGGTCAGGCGGAGCTCGCGGCACTCGTCGGAGGTGTAGCGGGGCTCCTCGAGCGTGTAGTTGATGTACTCGAGCTTCATCGTCGCGTCGTACGACTCGATGGGGTAGACCTCGCGCAGCAGGGCCTCGAGGCCCATGGCGGGGTTGCGGTCGTCGGGACCCTTGGCGATCTGCAGGAAGCGCTCGTACGCGTCGGTCTGGACCTGCGTCAGGTCCGGGACCGGGATCGCGTCGCCGCGCTTCGAGAAGTCGCGGACCACGATGGGGCCCGGGACCATGTCAACCGCCGAGCCCACCACGGATCCGTTCACGGACCCGACCACGGACGTAGACATCGCTGCCATCGGTACCTCACGATGGAGACAAGGAACCCACGCTTGAACTCACAGGCCGGCGCTCAAACGGGGTCGTCTCAACTCTGAAAATGTGTGTCGTTCAACGGCTGTCCCAACCGCCATTTCCGCCCTTGGCGTCACCGAACCGCGACGAACCTTTCAGTCTAGGCACGCCGCGGGCGTCTAGCAAACCAGACGCCGATCTCCAACCTTTTTCCGAGAAATAATCTCATCCAATCCAAACCCTCACCAAATCTCGCTAGTTTCGTACGCCCCAACCCCGCCCCTGGTTCGCCTTTGGTGCGGGCGGATGGAGAGGCCAGTCACGTTTGGGAGATGAAAGGGGTCCGCCGCGACCGGCGGACCCCTCGGGGTTCGGTGGACGTTGGGTCGACGGGGCGGGGTGTCGGGCTCAGGCGAGCTCGACGGTCGCGCCGTTCTCCTGGAGCGTCTTGGCGAGCTTGTCCGCGTCCTCCTTGGAGAGGCCGGTCTTGATCGCCTTGCCGGGGACGTCGACCAGGGCCTTCGCCTCGGCGAGGCCGAGGCCGGTCGCCTCGCGGACGACCTTGATGACCTGGATCTTCTTGTCGCCCGCGGCCTTGAGGATCACATCGAAGGCGGTCTTCTCTTCCTTGACGGGAGCGGCGGCCGCGCCGCCGGCGGCCATCATCACCCCGCCGCCCGCAGCGGCCTCGATGCCGTACTGCTCCTTCATGTACTTGCCGAGGTCGACGGCCTCCTTGAGGGTGAGGCCCGCCAAGGAGTCGCCGAGCTGCGTGATCTTGCTGTCGAAGGTGGTGTCAGCCATGGGATGCTTCTTTCTGTTCTCGAACCGCGGCCCCGGGTTGAGGGAGGCCGCCGACATTTCCCCGAGAGGGCCTGAACCGTTCAGGCTTTAACCCCGCGAAGCGGAGCCAGTCGGGGACGGATGTGTCTCGTGTGGAACGGATGCTGCCTGCGGATCAGCCGGCCTTGGCGATCGTCTCGCCCTTCTCCAACTTCTCCTCGATCGACTTGACGATGCCGGCCAGCGCGCTGCCGGGGCCCTGGACCTGGGCCACCAGCTTGCGGGCGGGGCTGACGATGAGCGTGACGATGCGGCCGATGGCCTCCTCGCGGGTCGGGAACTTCGACAGTTCTTCGACGCCGGCCTTGCCCTTGAAGAGGGTGCCGTCGAGCACCGCCCCCTTGAGCTCGACCGAGGGCATCTTGGCGATCAGGGCGATCACCTCGCGGGCCACCTCGACGACCGAGTTGCCACCGTAAGCCAGGGCGTTGGCCCCGGTCATCAGCTCGCCGAGGGGCTCAAGGCCGCTCCCCTCGAAGGTCTTGCGGGCCAGCGAGTTGCGGATCACCGTGATCTTGATGTTCTTCTTGGCCAGGCCGACGCGGAGCTTGGTCGTGTCGATGGCCTTGACGCCGCGGATGCTGATCAGCATCGCGTCGGGGTACTGCTCGGAGCCGCCGGTGATGCGGGCCTTGTAGTCCCGCATGATGATGGACTTGACGGTCTTGGACATCTGGAATCCCCGGAGGAGGCACTAGGCACTGGGCATCAGTCACTAGGGGAAGGCAAAGACGGCGAGAACGGAACGGGACGCGAAACCCGAACTCACTCGGGGGCTTCGACCTCGGCGGCGAAGTGCTTGACCTGGACGCCGGGGGTCATGGCCCCGCTGATGGTGATCTTCTTGATGTACTGGCCCTTGACCGTCGCGGGGCGGGCCTTCTCGATGGCCAAGATGAAGAACTCGAGGTTGGAGACCAGGCTCTCCTCGGGGAAGGACATCTTGCCGATCACGGCGTGGATGTTGCCGCCCTTGTCGGAGCGATACTCGACCTTGCCGGCGGAGTACTCCTTGACCGCGTCTGCAATGTTCGGCGTCACGGTGCCGGCCTTGGGGGAGGGCATCAGGCCCTTGGGGCCCAGGACCTTGCCCAGCTTCGACACCACCCGCATCATGTCGGGAGACGCGACGGCCACGTCGAAATCCATGAAACCCTTCTCGATCTCGGCGACCAGGTCCTCGCCGCCGGCCTTGACGGCGCCCGCGGCCATGGCGCTCGCCGCGACGTCGGACTGGCAGAACGCGATCACGCGCTTGGACTTGCCGATCCCCTTGGGGAGGCTGATGGCCCCGCGCAGGTTCTGCTCGGCCTGAGCCGGGTCGAGGTTGAGGTGCATCACCACGTTGACCGTCTGGTCGAACTTGGGTGCCTTGAACTTCTTGAGCGTGGCCACGGCCTCCGGGGGGAGGACGGCGTCGAGACGCTTGAGCTCGGCGTTGGCCTTCGCGCGCTTGGTGATCCGCACGGACATTCGTCAGTCTCCTGTCGTCGCGATCGGCGGTCCCGCCAGAGGCGGCCGCCGAGGGATGTTCAACCGATTCAGCGCTCGACCGTCACGCCCATCGACCGGGCCGTCCCCTCGATGATCCGCATGGCCGCCTCGATGCTCCCCGCGTTCAGGTCGGCCATCTTCTCCTGGGCGATCTTGCGGACCTGACCCTGGTTGATGGTGCCGACCTTCGTCTTGTTGGGGACGCCCGAGCCCTTCTCGGCGCCCGCGGCCTCCTTGATCAGGGCCGACGCGGGCGAGCTCTTGACCTCGAACTCGAAGGAGCGGTCGCTGTACACCGTGACGATGCAGCCGACGACCTTGCCCTTGATGTTCTGGGTGGCGGCGTTGAACTTCTGGATGAACTGGCCGGGGTTCACACCCTTGGAGCCCAGCACGGGGCCCAAGGGAGGAGCCGGAGTGGCAGCGCCACCCGTGGCCATGATCTTGAAGACGTTGGTGATCTCTTTCTTGGCCATCGATCTCAACCTCCCACCGGCCCCCAGCGGTAGCGAGGGTCCCCGAAGGGCCTCGCGCGCCGGACGGTCCGTCCCGGCGAGGGAACGGACAGAGCAGGTAGTTCGCACGGTCTTGGATATCGCCCGGACCCGTCGGGGCCCGGAGCGGAGTGGGCGGGATGGTAGGCCCCTCACGGGCGGAGGCAAGGGCGGCGACGCGCAAGCCCCGAGCGTGTGCGAGCGGGACGAGCGGTTCCCCGGAAGTCCGACCGCTCACCCCGGGGGATCGTTCACGAGGAACGCCCCGCCTCCTTACTGCTTCAACCCCAGCCGCAGGCTGTCCGCGATCTCAGCCTCCAGGCCCGAGGCCATCGCCCGCTCCAGCATCGCCTTGGCCAGTTCGTCACGTCCCTCGGTCTGCATCAGGGCGGCGACGGTCATCCAGGCCGAGGCGCTTTCGGTGCGGTGGGCGTGCTCGACCATCTGGGTCACCAACTCGCGGAACTCGCGGGCCGTGTACCCCAGGTTGCGGGCGCTCATCGGGTCTTGGCCCAGTTTCGGATCGGTGCGATACGCCAGCCGCATCACGCCCGCGGCATCGTCCAGCTGGCGGTCCTCCATGAGCGCGATCGCCAGCGTCCGCATCGCCTCGGTGTCACCGGGCTGGTCCTTGAGGTGCTTCCGCAACTCCACCGCCGCCTCGTCGGGCCGCTCGGCCCGCAGCAGCAGCGTGCCCAGCTCGAGCGACGTGGGCGGTTCGGGGACGCGATCGTCCGCCGCGTCCCTTCCCATCCCGCCCATCGCCCCGTCGGGTTGCGTCGCACGGGCATCGTTCACGCCGGTGCGCGGGGCCTGCCGGTACGGCCGCGCATCGATCGCGTTGTTCCCCAGCCCGCCGCCATCGCGGATCACCACGATCGAGTCGTCACCGGCGTAGGACCGATTGTCGAAGGAGCGACGGGAGGTCGTGCTTCCGGAGTTCAGGCCCACGCCGACCTTAAGCCGGTCGTCGGCGTACCGCCCGTTCACGATCAGGCTCGCCCCCTGGTTCACGATGTACGTCGTCTGCCGCGGCGAGCCGTAGCCGTAACCGCCATAGCCGTACCCGTACCCATACCGCGGATAGGGCTGGATGATCACCGGAGGGTCGCACTGCTGCGGATAGGAATAGACCGGCGGGCAGTACCGGGAGGGCACGACCACCGGGATCGGATAGACGACCGACGAATACCGCGGCGTCCCCGAGAACCGGGGGGCCTTGGACCGGATCTGCCCGATCCCGGCGAAGCCCGACCCGTTCTGCGTGAACGGATGGCGCGAGAACGTCGGGACTTGCGGCTGGATCGGCGGGGTCACGCATCCGCCGGGAAGGATCTGCTGCTGGCCGAGGGCGGTCCCAGCGAGGGCGAGGCAGGTGAGAATCGTCAAAAGTCTGGGGGCGGTGACCATGAGGGTCCTTTCGGGCGCTTCCAGCGGCCATCTATCTATACGGCGTCGAGCGGCCAAAGGTGCAGGGGTGGATCGGTTCCCGAATCCGGAGGGGGCAGCGAGGCCTTACGGCCCGTGCACTTGGACGCGGCGGCGGGATCGGTGGCTCCCCGGGTCGTGCCGCATCCTCGGCACGCCGCGGGTGACCGGAGTATCTTCCGCCCATGAGTCAGCTTGGTTGCAGGAAGGGTTTGGGTGGGGCGTGCCGGGGGCTGGTCTGGATCGGTCTCGCGGCGATCCTCGTCGCGGCGGGATGCGGTCCGGGGCGACGGGGAGGATCGGCATCGCTCCGATCCACCCAAACGGGTGATGAACTCTCGGCCAGCCTGCCGACCCGGGTCTACACCCCGGGCGATTCAAATACCGCCGATCTGTACCTGACCGACCTGCCCCCCGAGGTGTGGACCTCGGGGGCGGACGTCTCGGACATGGCCGGGATGATCGTCCATGTTCACATGTTCATCCGGCCGCGGGCGGGGAGGACGCCCATCGAGTCCACGGCGTCGACGGCCTCGGTGCGTGTGCTGGTGCTGGCACGAGGCGAAATCGGGGTGTACGGGGGGGGCGGGTTCTTCCTGCACTCGGGGGATGTGGGCGACGCGACCTTCGGGGGCAGCCTGAGCGGCGGGACGCTGCGGCTCGTCCACGCGACGCCGGGGTTCGATGACCGCCTCGGGCCGAGCAAGCTGACCGGGGCGTTCTCGGGGAGACGGGATGCGGAGACGTCGCGGGCCTTGGCGCGGGCGCTGCGGACGCTGATCGCCGAGAGCGAGCCGGTGGGGGTGGAGGCGGCGGCTACGCCTGCGTCCCCACCGTCGCCATGAGCGCGACGGCGGCGTCTCGATAGAATTTTCGGAGAAGATCGGGCGCGAGACGCAGACCCCGCAGCCGCGGCCCGTCGAGGTCGCCGTGCTTCACCGGATCCACCATCTTGAGGTCCGGGTCCGCGATGGGGCTCTCGCCGTCGTAGTCCGTCTCCCACATCGTCCTGAGCGCGTAGTAGCGGCTCGCGTAGAGCTCGAACGCGCTTTCGGGGCTGTTCGCGAGGTCGGCCATCGGGAGCGCCGGCGTGCCCTCCTTCGGGGCCAGGTGCTCGTCGGTCGTGACGATGTCGGAACCGAAGATGACGCGGCCGCGCCAGCGGGTCATGAACTCGACGACCCGCTCGGGCGGGTGCTTCGAGAGTTCGCGAACGATCCACTTCGTCGCGCTGGTGTCGAGGTAGAGGTTCGGGTGCCGCTCCAGCAGCCCGTCGAGGAAACCCAGGTCCTCCGGCGATCCGCCCATGTGCGCGGCGATCCACGGCATCGGGAAGCGGTCGAGCATTGCCTCCAGCGGCCGGTAGTGGTCCGCCTTCTTCTGGTACTTCCGCCAATCGGCGTAGCGCGTGGCGAACCAGGTGTCGGGATCGGCGACGTGGACCATCATCATCATGCCCAGGCTCTGCGCGAGCTGGGTCTGGCGGACGCGCCACTCGCCGTCTAGTGGAACGAGGTCGGCCCCCGCCGCGTCGGGGAACATCTCCCACATCCGAGGGGCATTCCAAAGCTTGACGATCCGGGCCCCGAAGCGCTCGTGGAACACGGGGATATCGTCGAGAAATCCCTGGCGGAACGCGAAGCCCTTGTCGGCGTGCCGGAAGTTCTGGAAGGCGATGAAGCGGACCGTGTCGCCCAGCACTTCGAGGACCGTCGCGGCCTCTTCGAGGCGGACCATGGTGTAGACGCGGTCGATCCCGAAGAGGCGAGCAACGTCCCTGTAGATCGCCGCGGCGGCCCGCCCGTTGATGTGGGCATGGAAGTCGATGATGGGGTACGGCAGCGCCGGCAGGAGGGCGGCTTCGCGCCGATAATCGAGGCCCAGCCGGTTCGCAGCGACGCGGGCGGCCTGGGCGG
>Ga0105046_10014847_pt1 | contig 11995 bp, 8 predicted proteins | sample MAT03_FD_78385 | JGI IMG/M metagenome (GOLD analysis project Ga0105046, IMG submission 78385) | Freshwater microbial communities from Lake Fryxell liftoff mats and glacier meltwater in Antarctica - MAT-03 (megahit assembly) | ecosystem: Environmental > Aquatic > Freshwater > Ice > Liftoff...
GGAGCGAAGGCACATTGAACATCACCAAGCTAACTGCCACTGAAATCGAAGGCACGTTCGCATTTGTCGGAAAACAAGTTGGAAGTTGCGCCACCGCCGGTAAGAATTTTACCAATGGTTCCTTTAAATCTGGAATCATTCAGTAATGTAAATTCAGATCGAGGCTAACGAGAATCGACGAGGCCGTCGCAGCGATCGGCTGGCGCCTTAGCGGTCGTGTGTGATCGGGTGGCCACGGAAGGTTGCCCTCCCGGAGCTCCCACAGAGCCGAGCGTGCAGAAATCAGTGTTCAAGGCAATGGATAGCGCGCCATGAGATGGTGCTGTTCCACAGCTCCCTAAGTGCACAATGGGCGCTTCGAGCACCATGGCCACCGCCCCCGTCTTTGCGCACCCGTTGCGAGGCTTCCTGCAGCCGTCAGGTCATTGCGACGGCGCCAATGTTGCATTGCGGTGGTTCGGCCGCCGGGGAAACTTGCGAACACTGTACATTTGATTAGTATAGGCAAGTGCCCTTGCCTGCCCCTGTACCGACGCTTGAACACAGCGCTTTGAACCAAGCGCAGCGTGCGGCGGCGTGCCACGGAAACGAGCCGCTACTGATTATCGCGGGTGCCGGCTCCGGTAAAACCCAAACATTGGCCCACCGGGTGGCCGAATTGTTGGCCCGTGGATGCGATCCGCAGCGGATCTTGTTGCTTACTTTCACGCGCCGCGCGGCCGTGGAAATGTCGCGGCGGGCGTTGCGCATTGTGGGTCAGCTTTCGCAGGCGAAAAAGGGGGCACCTCCCCCACCCAAGAATCTTGTTTGGGCGGGAACCTTTCACGCAGTTGCCAACAAGTTGCTGAGGCTGCATGCCGGTGCGCTTGGATTGGATCCCTCGTTTTCAATCTTGGATCGCGAAGATTCTGCAGGGCAATTGGATCTACTGCGCACAGAATTGGGGCTAAGCCGCGTTGATCGCCGGTTTCCTCGCAAGGGCACTTGCTTGGCTATCTACTCGCGCACCGTAAACACCCAAGCTTCGCTCAAGCAGAACCTTGAACTGGCGTTTCCTTGGTGTTCGGAATGGGAACAACCGTTGCGCCAATTGTTTGCAAGTTACGTGCGAACGAAGTTTGAACGCCGCTTGTTGGACTATGACGATCTGCTGCTTTACTGGTTTCACTTAATGAACCACGGGCCCTCCGGCCAAAAAGTCGCTGCAATGTTTGATCACGTCTTGGTGGATGAATACCAAGACACGAACAACTTGCAGGCCGCCGTGTTGCAAAAGCTTAGTCCCAGTGGCCAAGGCATCACCGTGGTGGGCGACGATGCCCAATCCATTTATTCCTTTCGTGCGGCTTGCGTGCGCAACATTTTGGATTTTCCAAAGCAGTACGATCCGCCGGCAACCGTGTTAACGCTTGAACAAAATTACCGTTCAACGCAGCCTATCCTCGACGCCACCAACGCTGTTATTGCTCTTTCGCCCGAACGCTTTAGCAAACAACTTTTCTCGAACCGACGTTCAACGGACAAACCACACATGGTTACGGTGGGCGACGAAATGGAGCAGGTTCATTACGTTGTTACGCAGATCTTGGCGCAGAGAGAAGCGGGCGTTCCTCTGAAACAGCAAGCTGTGTTGTTTCGCGCGTCTCATCACAGTGATGCATTGGAAGTTGAACTTGGCCGTCGCAACATTCCCTACGTAAAATACGGTGGCTTGCGATTCTTGGAAGCGGCCCACGTCAAAGACGCAGTTTGCTGTTTGCGTTGGGCAGAAAACGCGCGCGATGCTATCGCCGCCACGCGGGTGTTGCAGCTTCTGCCAGGCATCGGGCCGCACATTGCTATGCGCGTGTGGAAACATGTTGCCGAAAGCGGCTTTGCAGTCGCAAAGGCCTTGGCATCGCACGATCCCCCGGCTGGGGCCCAAGATGAATGGGCAGATCTCGTGAAGTTGATGACCTGCCTTTCAGATCACGAAACACCGTGGGTGGGGCAAATGGGCCTCGTTCGGAAGTGGTACGAGCCGCATCTTGAACGTCTTTACGATAACGCACGCACCAGGCTTGGCGATCTGGAACAACTTGAACAAATCGCTTCGGCCACAGCTTCGCGTGAACGATTTTTATCGGATCTTGTGCTCGATCCTCCAGAAGCCTCGGGCAACGAAGCGGGCCCCCCTCATCTGGACGAAGACTTTCTGATCCTCTCAACCATTCATTCTGCCAAGGGCCAAGAATGGGACAGCGTTTATGTTTTGAACGCGGCCGATGGGTGCATCCCTTCTGATATGGCCACGGGCGACGCCACACAGATTGAAGAAGAACGCAGGTTGCTTTATGTGGGCATGACGCGTGCGAAAAATCGCTTGGATCTAATACACCCGCTGCGCTTCTTTATTCGCCAACAGAGCCGCTACGGCGACAAGCACGTTTACACACCGCGAACACGCTTTATACCAAGCGAATTGCTACGTTTTTTCGCCTGCGAAAGCCCACCTCCCCCCTTCGCCATGGCAAATGCCGCAAACACACAGACTTCGCCACCAGCGGTAGATATGGTGGCGGCGCTGTCCTCAATGTGGCAATGATGCAGGCATTGTGGCGGCGTTGTTCATCACCCCATCCCTTAGCATCCCTGACGACGAAATTCAGGTATCGTTCTGCCGTTCGTCGGGTCCCGGGGGCCAGAACGTCAATAAGGTTGAAACCCAAGTCGAACTTCGATGGCCGCTTGCACGTTCACACGCCTTGAATGAAGACGATCGCGCGTGGCTGATGCAAAGGTTGGCCACCAAGCTTACAAGTTCAGGCGAACTGCTGGTGACCTCAAGCCTCACGCGCAGCCAATTGCAGAACCGTTTGGACGCTGCGGAGAAACTCGCCAACATTATTCGCGTGGCGTTGGTCAGGCCCAAGCGTCGTAGAAAAACGCGCCCTAGCCGAGGCTCTGTTGAACGCAGGTTAAGCGCGAAGAAGCGCAACTCGGATACAAAGCGCTCGCGTAGCGGCAGCGTTGAGTGACGCCGCCCCAACAACTACTTTGAAGAAGTCAAAACGAGGGTTGGTCCCGTTGCGCCCGCTTCTCGCGAATCGATCTCGAACCGCTCTTGTGCGTCGCCGGCTCCTGCCATCTGTTGCGTCAAGGCAAAGGAAATGCTTGAAGCATTAGCGAGCTTCCCTTTTTTTACATAGGCCGTCACATCGAACGTAATCGTAGCTGGCTGCGCCGAAGGAATCGGAAGAACTCCAATGACGTTGCCAGTCATTGGCTTATTGGCCCACTTCGCCGTCAATTCGCCCCAGTTGGAGGTGAATTCACGGGCTTCCAAGGTCAAAACGGGGCCAACACCATTGACGACAGTGGAGGTCTTCACTGTGAGAACCAACAACGCCTTGTCGATGGTCTTCGCATTTTCGATGTTGAACTTCAAATACGACTCTCGCCAAAAAAATTGCTCACTTGGCAACGGGCGATACTTTACGTAGAGCAACGACTCAGCACCAAAGTTCTTGTTGTTGTTGTCCACCATCACGTAGTTGGTGTCGGCGCCGCTTCCCTGAACATACGTGTCTTCCGTCGCGGCAAGCTTTAGCTCAACGGGAACAGCTGGAGGCGCATCTAACTTCGGTGCTGCATCTCGCTTCGGCGCTGCATCCAACTTTGGCGCCGCGTCCAACTTCGGCGCTGCGTCCAACTTCGCCGTGACCGGAGGCCCGTCCATGGGAACGGCTCCATCAAAAGCAACCGAGGCATCCGGGCCACCTATGCCTGAATCGAGTTTTGTGCCGGCTCCGCCCATACCCGCACCCCCGCCAGCGCCACCGCGCGGGGCGCCGCCAGCGCCTGCAGCGGATCCTGGTTCGCCACCGGCGCCAGGAATCACTTCAACATTGCTTTCGACCGGTCCGCCGCAAGCAACCATCAACGTAAGCAAAGGTATAATTTTAAGGAGACGAAACGACATGACCCTTCAAAGGTATACAAGAATACCTACGTGGCCAGTTCAATCGCACCCCATTCCGGAAATTTAACTATTCGATAGAACAGAGTCAGAAAGATCTAGCTCTTAACTAGGTCTAATTAGGAACTTAGCCAGGCAAGACCGGCAACCCCGAACGCGCATAGACCATTTCTGCCACGCCGTTAACCCACGTCGGATGGTCGTTCAACGATGGAATCAGCAATAACTCTTCGCCGCCCAAACTCTTCCACTGTTCTTTGGCGCGAATACCGATTTCCTCAACCGTTTCCAAACAATCGGCGACGAAGGCCGGCGAGAAAACCGCCAAGCGCTTGATGCCCTTCGCGGCAAGTTCCGGCAACACAAAATCGGTATAGGGTTTGATCCACGGGGTGCGCCCCAAACGAGATTGAAAACAATAGCTATACGTGCCGGGCTTTAGAGACAAAGCTTTTACCAGAGCGTTGGTGGTGGCCACACAATGTGCACGGTAACAGAATCGGTTTTCAGGGCAGATCTTGTCGCAACAATCGGGAGTTGCCAAACAGTGTTTGCCCCCGGTTGTGTCGCTCTTCTTCACGTGGCGCTCTGGCAAGCCATGGTAACTAAACAACACATGATCCGCTTTGAACTCATCTAGGAACGGGCGTGCGACGTCGCGAAAACCATTGATGAACGCAGGCGCATCGTAGAACGAATCAAAGGTTTCAAGCGAAGGAACATTCCAAGCTTCAGAGATGATATCCAACACACGTTCAAGGGCTGAACCTGAAGCCGCGCTTGAATACTGCGGAAACAAAGGCAGAACGATCAAGCGTTCAAGATCTTCCTTCATCATCTGCCCAAGCACACTTGGAATAGAAGGTTGCCCATACCGCATCGCCAACCGAACAACGAAGCGCCCTGGCGCCTTGGCCTGCAATGCCGCTTCTACGCCTTTTTGTAATGCCTTGCCGTAAACCAAAAGAGGAGAGCCTTCTTTCGTCCACACGGCTTTGTACGCAGCCGCAGATTTCGCGGGGCGAAACGGCAAAATGAACAGATTCAGCAACAACCAACGCCCCAAGGGGTTGATGTCAATCACACGTGGATCGCTCAGAAATTCGCGCAGGTATTCCCGAACTTCTGCGGTTTCGGGGGCGTCGGGCGTGCCTAGGTTCACCAACAACACCCCAATGGGTCGAGCAGCCGGAGTGTTGGGCGTGGCGGAAGTTCCGTGGTTCATCACGGGGGGATCTTGCAGGAAGTCAAGCGCATGTCGAGTGGATCTCGCGCTACATTGGTGCCATGCAAAAAAAGCAAGCCATTGTTACCGGCGCCAGCGAAGGAATTGGGAGAGCCTTTGCCATCGCGTTGGGCAAACTCGGATGGGCAGTGCTGGCGGTCGCCCGACGGCAAGAAGCGCTCGCGCAACTGCTGCTTGACTTACCCGGGGATGGGCACGGTTTCATCGTGGCTGACCTAGGCACCTTTGAAGGAGTGGCTGCGGTTGAGCGACGCATGCAGGATCTGCATGTGCACCTGCTGGTTAACAACGCTGGCGTCGGTGCCGTCGGGGGCTTCACTTCAGTGAAACGAACGACACATCGCCACCTAATCGAACTGAACATTACGGCGCTCACACACTTGCGCCACGCGTTCATGAATCAAGCACAGGCCGGTGACACTTTGATAAACGTGTCGTCAATCTTGGCGTTCGCCCCGCAGCCGGTGCAACCAGTCTATTCCGCGACCAAAGCCTACGTTACGTCTTTGTCTGAATCGCTGTGGATCGAGGGCAAAAGCCGCGGCGTGCATGTATTCGGCCTTCACCCCGGCGCGACGGACACACGGTTTGGATTCAACGCGGGGCGCCCTGCCGAGCTGAAACGGCCTTTCTGGATGCTGAGCTCGCCAGAGGCTGTGGTGGCAGTCGCGCTGCGTGCCATGGAACGAAAAAGCGGTCCAAACATCGTTCCCGGTCTCTTCAACAGGCTTTTCCTATTGGCAGCGGGCTGGCTGCCAAGGGGCTGGTTGTTGAGTGTCATGGGACGAGCCAACTAAGCGCTCCCATCGAAAAGATATTTGGCTCTTCCAGAACCCCATGGCAAACAGGCCCGCTTAAAGGCTTGTAGTCCCCACCCCTGTTCCGGGTAAGATGGCAGGCGCTCCATGTCCAAAGCCCTCGCCACCGCCGCGGTGCGCCCAGGTCCCAGCCGTTTCGAACGCCTGACCCGGGTGTACCAAAGTGAGATCTACCCTCTGTTTGACCATTGGTTCACGGATCCTCTGATTGAGGGGCTGCAAGCCATTCCAGTAACGGGCAAACGCGTTTTGGATGCGGCTGTAGGGGCCGGTGATCTATCGGCCGCCTTGCGGAAACAGGCACCCGGGTTACTGGTGGCAATGGATCCTGGTGGGGCGATGTTGAGTCTCGCGATGGAACACGAAGCCCTTCAGGATGGGGTTTCCTTTAACCGCGCAGGTTCACCGGGGTTGGGACTTCCCTTTGCGGAGGGAGTCTTTGATCATGTGTTTTGTCGAGCCAGGGCCGACGGCGCTGTCGATCCCTGGGCAAGCCTGGTAGAGCTGGTACGCGTATGCAAGGCCGGGGGCCGCGTCGCTTTTTCAGCGGCTCTGCGTGGGACGTGGGCCGAACCTTTGGATCTCCTAAAGGAAGCGCTTGAACGCCGAGGCGAAAAGGCTGCATGCTCCTCGCTTGTTGACTATCAATTGAGGTTCCCAACGGCCGAAGACATACCAGCGCAACTGGAATCAGCCGGACTTGTCGATGTTAAGGTGAGGATCGAAAGCAAACAGATCCTGTTTCGCAGTGGTCGCGAGTTCTTCTTTTCATCGTTAATTGAACTTGGCCCTCTGCGCCTTTGGAAGAGTCTTGTAGGCAAAGGCGAACCCTTGCAAGCTGCGTTCGCATCCGTCAAAGACGCCATCGACACGTATTACTCTGGCCGCTCGTTCACCGTGACTGCCAACGTGGCCACCGTGACAAGTCTTCGCAAATCATGACCCAGGCAGCTTCGATGCACGAGTATCTGAATCTGGTTGCAGATCTGAGCCAACATGATCGCAACTACTACGTTGATATGGTCCCCACAATTTCGGACCAAGAATACGACAAACGTTACCAGCAGCTAAAGACCTGGGAAGCCGAACATCCTGAATGGATCGTGGCTGATTCTCCCACGCAACGAGTGGCTCCTGCGCCACTATCTGAATTCGCTAAGATTGTACGGCAAGTGCCAATGTTGTCGTTGGACAACACTTACAGCACAGACGATCTGCGTGCCTTTTGTGATCGCGCCGAAAAGGGCCTACCTGGCGAAACGCCAACCTATGTGGTTGAACCCAAGATCGATGGCATCGGCATTGAATTAACCTACGAAAATGGGCTTTTCGTACTTGGCGCCACGCGCGGCGATGGGCGCATCGGCGAAGACATCACCGCAAATTGCAGAACGATTCGTTCGTTGCCTCAGAAACTTTCCTCGCCCGTTTCGCTAACAGTACGGGGCGAGGTTTACATTTCCAAAGCCGATTTTGCCGCTGTAAATGCAGAACGCGAATTAAGTGGCGAAGAGCTCTGGAAGAACGCGCGAAACGCAGCAGGCGGTTCGCTGAAGTTACTCGACCCAAGGCAGGCGGCCCGCAGGCCGTTGCGCGTTTTTCTTTACGAAGTGCTGCAAGGAGAACGCTTCTGCAAACACCACTGGGAAGGATTGGCCTTCATCAAGAACCTCGGACTTCCCACTTCAGTTGATAGTGCGCTGGCGGCAGGATGGGACGAACTGGCAGTCAGTGTGGCCGGTTGGGCGACCCGCCGTCCGAAGCTTCCTTATGAAGCGGACGGACTTGTCATCAAGATAGATTCTTTCGCGCAACGAAGGTTGCTTGGCACCACCGCAAAGTTTCCCCGTTGGGCGGTTGCGTACAAATTCGCTGCCGAGCAAGCGCGTTCAAAGTTGCTGGGCATTCAAGTGAACGTCGGTCGCACGGGCGCCGTAACGCCGGTGGCGATGCTTGAACCCGTTGAATTGTCGGGAACAACAGTTCAACGGGCGTCACTTTTTAATTGGGACGAAGTGGCCCGACTCGACATTCGCGTTGGCGATACTGTTGTGGTGCAAAAAGCGGGCGAGATCATCCCGCAGGTCATGGAAGTTGTTACCAGTGAACGCACCGGCACCGAGCAGCCATTGGTCGTTCCCACCCATTGCCCAACTTGTGCATCCATATTGGTTCGCCGCGAAGGCGAAGTGGTGTTGCGCTGTGAGAACCGACAGTGTTCTGATCAACGTTGGAAGTCGATCCAATTTTTCGCTCATCGAGGCGCGCTGAACATCGATGGCTTAGGTGAATCATTGGCAGAAGAGCTGGTTAAAAAGGGAATCATTTCCGACGCTGCCGATTTGTTCAGCCTAACTATTGAAACCCTTGTGCCGCCCAAAGACTGGGACGGCCCACGCGTATTGCGGTTGGCGAAAAAGTCTGCCGAGAACTTGGTTGCAGCGATCGAAAAAGCCAAAACAACAGCCACGCTGTCTCGGCTGATTGCAGGGCTCGGCATCCCCCATGTGGGCACTGTGGCGGCGCGTTCCATCGCCAAACGAATGCGCAGCTTTGACGAGCTTGTGGCGGGGCCAAGTAATAGCCGTCGCGCTGTGATTGCTGGTATTGACGGTTTGGGCGAAGTCATAGCTGATGCCGTTGAAAGCTGGTGGGCCGAGCCTGACAACGCGCGGCTGATCGAAAAGCTTAGGGCTCATGGCGTTGCGCCCATTGAACCGGAAGAAAAGCGGATGGAAGGCCCGCTTTCGGGAAAACGAGTGTGCGTTACAGGGACGCTCGCGAGGCCTCGCGCTGAAATTCAACAGACGATCGAAACGGCTGGTGGAACTTTTGCAACTTCGGTCGGCAAAGCCACAGACATTCTGGTGATCGGCGCAGACGTTGGGAAAACCAAGCTGGACGCAGCGAAAAAATTCGGCACGCTGGTTGTCGACGAGGCGGGGTTGCAAGAGCTGATCTTAAGAGCCGCGGCGCCTACGCAATAACACCCGAATGCAGGAGCAGCCCCAGCCCCAGCCGACAATCGGTAAGCTTGAGCGGATACAAGCGTATCTTGCTCACGCGACCGTGCTTGATGTGCGGGCGCTCGCGCTGGGACGCGTGGGACTGGCGCTGTTGATTCTTTACGACTTGATTGTTCGCTACGGCGACATCGCCGTCTTCTATAGCGACGAGGGAATCGAACCGCGAAACGAGGTCAAGCCTCCTGTCTTCCCGCTGTTTCGGCTGTATTTTCTTTGGGGCACGGCACAGTGGACAACACTGCTGTTTTCGTTCGCAGCGCTGGCTGCCTTTTGCTTGCTTGTTGGCTACAGAACAAGACTTGCGAGTGGCATATCATGGGTGATGCTGGCCGCCCTGCACGCCCGCAACAGCACTGTGCTGCAAGGTGGTGACGACCTGTTGTTGATGTTCCTGCTTTGGGGTTCATGGCTGCCCTTAGGACAACACTGGAAAAGCTTGCGTGTGAACGGCGCCGCGCCCTTTGCGTTCTATGGGCAGCTCTTTATGCTGTACTTCATCACAGGCACCTTGAAGCTAAGCTCCCCGCATTGGCGGTGGGGCGATGGCATCTACGACGCTTTGAGTGCTGACTACTTCGTCACAGCGTTTGGCCAGTGGCTTTACCCTCACTACTACGTATTGAAAGTGTTGTCGTGGGCGTCGTTGGCGTTGGAAGTGGGCGGTCCGTTGCTGTTCTTCATACCTCCAAAGCGATGGAAAATTCGGCTAAGCTTGGTGGCATCGTTCGTCGTTTTTCACCTAGGCATTGCGGTCTGCATGCGGCTTGGAATGTTTTCCTTTGTCTGTGTGGTGGGTTGGTTGTTTCTTATTCCCGGCGAAGCGTTCGAATGGTGTCGTCGCAACGGCCGCGCCGCAGCAGAACCCCAAGCTATCCCCTGCCCTCGCAGACCTTGGGAACGCAATCTTGTGGCTCTACTCTTCGCATATTTGGTGGTGGCCGCCATGGTCGAGGATCGATGGCCTGAGGGCCGCGTCCGCGACGCCTTGCTGAAACCTGCACACGTCCTTTCATTGCAGGCTCACTGGGGCATGTTTGTGAAGCCTCGTGACGACTCAGGCTTTCTTGTGGTGGGTGCCATGTTGAACCGCGGCACGCAGATTGATCTCATGCGAAACGGTGAGCCCCTTTCCTGGGAACAACCAAAGCTGGTGATCGATCTGTTCGCGAACCAACGGTGGCGCAAGATGCTTACAGGTCTTACAAATGGCAAGAACCAAAAACGCGCCGAGCGCTATCTATCCTGGCTGTGTCGTCATGAAAACAGCAAACGAGAACCTCCCGACAAAATCGCACAACTGAAGCTGACGTACGTGAAGCACAAAGTGGGATCACGATACCAGCACGGGTCGGATGAACAGAAAGTGTTGGCGGAACACCGCTGCGAGAACAACTAGCGGCGCATCAGAAGTCGGATGATGATAAATTCACGGTCATGCCCGCAAAAGCGAAGAAGGCTCTGAAACGCAAAGCCAAAGTTAGCTCGAAGAAGCTAGCCAAAGGCAAAAGCGTCGCCGCACGCTTGTCAAAGACTTATGGGGTGGAACTTCCACCCCGCCTTGTTCGCTTCTTTGATGAAGAACGAACAACCCTTGAGGGTCGGTTGATCTTCGGCATGAACGGCTTCGGTGGCGCCGTGAAAATGCCGTTGCGAATCGCCGCTGCCGAATTGGAAGGCCATGCGGACTACGCCAAGCGAGTCACAGGGATCGAGGTTTCCCAATACTTCCCACTTGCGGCGGCGGGCAAGCACGAAGGAACCTACTACGTAGCCGTCGATCTTACGAAACCGCAGTTGCCGGTTTTGTTTTATGACTATGAATCAGGCTTCGCTTCCTATGCACCCGATCTTGAGACCTTCATAACAAAAGGTCTCCTCGGCAAGGGGCAGCCTGCGCCTATCGAAGGTCTATCCGCCCTTTACGACAAAGCCAACAAGCTTCACAAAAAGAAGAAATACGCCCAAGCAGAGGCGCTGTTGCTTTCTGGCATTTCAGCAATACCCGAACACGCGCCAAAAACCTTCGATGAATTCATGGATGTGCCTGGCGCCTTTATGAATCTGTTGGGCTTGTGCCACGAAGATCTTAAGAAGCCCGCGGAAGCCATGAAAGCGTATGAACACGCAACACGGCTGGGCTCAGACGTGGCAGGGCTTAACGTTTGCCGCTTCTTCAAAGATCGCAAGGAATACAAAAAACTAATCCCTTACGCCGAAACCATGCGTGAACGGATCCCCTTGGGCGTTTCGGGATACTCTTGGTTCTGGGTGCGCAACTATCTTGGCCAGGCGTATCTGGCCACCGGCGATGTACCAAAGGCGGTGGTGGCGTATCACGAACTGAAGAAGCACCTCGCCACCAGCGATGCAGATAAGCTCAAGACTGCGGTCGAAGGGCTGCGTGAGCTGGCAAAGAAGAAGACCCGTGGCGCGTTTGAGATCCTGCAATGGTTTGATCCGCCAGCCGCAAAGTTGAGCGAAGCCGAGAAGAAACGCTTGAAGGCGTTTTGGGACAAAGTTCCGAAGGATGCAAGGGGAGCGCTTCTTCGCGCTGTGAACGCCGAAAAAGACTCAAAATCAAAGCCATCTGATGACGTTCTTTCCCGAATCGCAAACCTCACACGGCTCAAGCTCGGACATATAAGCCTTGGCGATGCGGAGTTCCTGCGGGACTTGCCAAAGCTGCAGTATCTGGATCTAGACAATAGTCAGCTGACGCGTCTCGCTTCGGTAGGCGCGCTCACAAATTTGGAATCCCTTTCGATTGATAAGACGGGCATCACAAGCCTCGCACCGTTGGCTGGGTTAACTAGGTTGCAATCGTTGGGGTGTTCCGAAAACGCCATACCGACTTTGGAAGGATTGTCTTCCATGCACCGGCTAATACGTTTGCACGCGCCGGACAATGGCATCACAGACCTAAAGCCGCTGGCGGGTTTGCCCGAAC
>Ga0105046_10014850_pt1 | contig 11994 bp, 15 predicted proteins | sample MAT03_FD_78385 | JGI IMG/M metagenome (GOLD analysis project Ga0105046, IMG submission 78385) | Freshwater microbial communities from Lake Fryxell liftoff mats and glacier meltwater in Antarctica - MAT-03 (megahit assembly) | ecosystem: Environmental > Aquatic > Freshwater > Ice > Liftoff...
AGGCGCCCGATCTAGGCGCAAAGCGCAGCCATAGCGGGCTATGGCGAGCATTTGCAACGACGAGCGGGGGTCTTTTGGCGTGATGAGCGGGCATGAACGAAAGACTCTCAGTCTCTCAGTGCGCAAGGGCTGGCCGGCAGCATTGCGCAGGCCCTGTGCGCTGAAGTGGAAGACGCGGCCGCTGTCGATCACCGCGACCGCCATGCCCTTGGCGCCTGTCGCCCTCATGGCCGCGGCGATCTGCGCGTCCAGCGCGGCAGCGCTCGGCGTGCCGGGATCGGAGGCGCAGGCAATTGGGGTTCCAAACAGCACTGCAATCAACCAGCTTCGCATCACCGTGCTCCTTGCATGCGTGCCGTGCCGGCGTCTAAAACCTGCCTCCGGTCAGTTCCAGCACCCGGCCTGCAACCCTGGCAAGTGCTGGCCGAAGCCGTCAACCAGCTTCTCACGGATCATCACCAAGCTGCACCAGGCCGGGGCCGCTGTCCGAGACGCTGGGGTCGACACAGCATACCGGCAGATCCAGCGCGAACTTTGCGTGCGGCCCTGAAACGACCACCAAAGGCGACTACGGCTGGAACGTCAGGTAGTGCGCCAGCCGCGTCAAATCGGCGCGGACAAATCGCGCACCCGGGCTGCCCATGCCCGTGTCGCAGCCCGGACCCGGGTTGTCGCGAAACTGCCCAAGCTCCGGATCGGTTGTCTGTCTTCACAAGCTTCGCTCAAGTCATGGGGCCCGACGCCGAAAACCATATAACTTTCATCCCTGCCAATTTCTTGGCCAAGGAGTTCCCTTCATGATCACGACACGACGCCACGCCGCAGCCCTGTTTGGCTGCCTGTCTGTTGCCATGGCCAGCGCTTGGGCCACACCCCTTGAGATCGCCGGTTCGACCACGGTGCAAAAGAGCATTGTCGAACCGGTTTCGGCCAAGGCGCGCGACGCCGGCTTGGAACTGAAGATGTTGCCCGTGGGCACGGGCAAGGGCCTCGCCATGTTGTTCGACGGCAAGGTGACCGTGGCGGCCATTTCCGACGAACTGCCGGAAGCGCTGAAAGCCGCAGTCAAGTCTGGCGCAGCCAATGCACCAGCCAACCTCAAGGTCTTCGTGGCGTCCACTGACAAGGTTACGACCATTGTTCACCCTGACAACAAGGTGCCAAGCCTGAGCCGCGAGCAGCTCAAGGCCATCTTCAGTGGCAAGGTGGGCAACTGGAAGGAAGTGGGCGGCGCTGACCTGCCGATCACATTGGTAGTCCCTGCCACAGGCTCCGGAACCCGCGGGCTGATTGAAAACAAGATCCTCGCCGGCACCGCCTTCGCAACAGCGGCCAAGGAACTGCGCACGTCTTCAGCCGAGTTGGCCGAGGTGGCGCGCGACAAGGGCGCCATCGGCTACGTAGGTGGCGGCGTGGCGGAATCGGCCAAGGGCAAGGTGCGTGAAGTGTCCGGTGGCGAGTTGACCCGCCCTTTGGCCTTCGTCACCGTGGGTGAGCCGGGCGCAGAAGTCAAGAAGTTGTATGACTTCCTGAAGTCGGTCGATGCCAAGAAGCTCTTCCTTGAGTGACTGTCAGCACACGGTGGCTGGTTGATACGAACAGGAGTTGCAAATGGCATTCATCAAGACCGTGCGCGGGAAGCTGCTGGGGACCTTCGGTATGGTCATCGCTTGCATGCTCGTTCTGCTGGGGGTGGCGCTGTTTGCCTTGAACTCTGCTGGGCTCCAGGCTCAGAAGTTGGCCGATGTCGGCGTCTCTGGCCTGGCAAAGCTCGGCAGTCTGGAGTCGACAACGCTTCAGCGAGCCCTGGATGTCAGGGACCTTGCTATCAATGAAGACGTGAAGGTGCAAACCGAGCTGTTGGCACGCCTGAAGCAGGCCCAAGCAGAGATTGCTGCGCTGCTCAGCGTACTGCGCTCGACCAGCACCACATCAGAGACGACGGCGACCGTCGACTCGCTGGCCTCCCTGTTCACCAAGGACGAGCAAGCCATCGTCGCTGTATTGAAAGCGATCGACGAAGCCCGATTCGATGATGTAAAGCCGCTGGTGCTTGAGAAGATCCGCCCCCAGCAGCTGGCCATCTCTGCACAACTGAAGGCATTGGTGGAGTCCAAGGCCGCCGAAGCCGCATCGTTGGCCGCCGAGAACAGCGGTTCAATCGGGCGCGCCGTCAAGGCGCTGCTGGGCTTGGCCCTGGTTGTCGCTGGATTGGCCATCGCCGTCGCGCTGTGGGTCAGCCGCTCCATCGCGAGTACGTTGGGCGGCGAGCCTGCTGACGCCATTGCCAGCGCCCGCGCAATTTCGTCCGGTGACCTTTCGAGGCGATTCACGGTCAAGAACGGGCACGGCAACAGCCTCATGACCGTGCTCAACGAGATGCAGGACAGTCTGGCTGCTGTGGTGCAGAGCGTTCGTTCAGCGTCGAACTGCGTGGCAGAGGCCAGTTCGGAGATTGCCCAAGGCAACAGTGATCTGAGCGCGCGCACGGAAGGCCAGGCCGGCGCTTTGCAACAGGCAGCAGCAGCAATGGAGCAGCTGGGAACCACCGTACGGCAAACAGCGGAGCACGCCAATGCCTGCGACAAGTTGGCAGCGCGTGCCAGTCAGGTGGCAGAACAGAGTGGTGAAGCGGTGTCTGGCGTCGTTCAAACAATGAAACAAATCCAGGACAGTTCGCGCAAGATTGCCGATATCGTTGGCGTTATTGACGGCATCGCCTTTCAGACCAACATCTTGGCTCTTAATGCGGCGGTTGAGGCGGCAAGAGCCGGAGAACAAGGGCGAGGATTCGCAGTCGTGGCCGGTGAAGTGCGCGCGCTGGCCCGTCGCTCGGCCGAATCGGCACGCGAAATCAAGGCACTGATTGCCGCCAGCGTTGACCGCGTGGATCAGGGGGCTGTCCTGGTCGACCGTGCAGGCGCCACGATGAGTGAAGTGGTGCAATCCGTCCGGCAGGTTGCCACCATCATGGCCGAGATCAGGTCTGCAGCCCAAGAGCAGAACCAGGGCGTGGCTCAGGTTGCGCAGGCCGTGACGCAAATGGACCAGTCCACCCAACAGAATGCAGCCATGGTAGAACAAAGCGCAGCGGCGGCCGCCAGCCTAAGGACCCAGGCTCAGCAGTTGGTTCAGGCCGTTTCCGTGTTCACCTTGCAAAGGGCTGCCTGACGGCAGTCGAAGCCATGAAACGCAAAACGCTGAGCGCGTTGTCTGTCAGATCGAACGCTGGTTGACTCGCTTGGAGCGGCCAGCAGCGCTTTCCCGGCGTTCGCTGTCGCGATCAGCCAGGTAAGGCGTCACGTCACGCGTGAGCAGCTTGAACTTCATCAACTCTTCCGTCACGTCGACGACAGGCCCGTAGAACGCGTACGGTTTCATCCGGCCTCGTCGAGTTCAAGGAAAGCCTTCGCCGAGGATGCGCATCTGGTTGACGGTGTTGAGCGACTGCGAGCCGGCGGACACTTCCATCACGGCCAGCGTCTTGCCCTGGGTCGGCCTCACGGCGCCGATGCGCAGTGGAATCCAGGCGATCTACGCCTTCATGATGCCGGTCTTCGCGCCGTGGCCTTCGGCCGAGGTCCAAACCATGCCGCCGGCCCACGCCGCGGTTTCGCGCAACTCCTGCACTTTAGTGTGGTCGAACACTCGGCGCTGCATCTCGGCGCGCACGTCCAGCCCGAGCCCTCGTTCCAGCACGAACTGCAACAGGATGATGCCGTCGCCCGAATACGCATAGCGCGTGCCGGGATCGAAGCTATCAAGTGCTGGGAAGTCGTCAACCAGCTTCTCGCGGGTCATCATCAAAATGCCGCCCACGCGTTCAGCCGCGTGAGCACATCCGGCCACAGCACGGGCGCATTCAAGACGGCAAGCCGATGGCCTTCAGTAACTCGGCGCGGATCTCCTTCTTCAGCACCTTGCCCACCTTGGAGCGCGGCAGGTCGGCCCAGACCTCCACCTGCTTTGGCGTCTTTACACTGCCGATGCGCGCCTTGACGAAGGCCTGGATGTCTACCGGGTTCAGGCTGCGCCCGGCGTGCAGTTGCAACACGGCGACAACGCGCTCGCCCCACTTGTCGTCGGGCAGGCCGACCACCGCGCTGTCCTGAACATCCGGATGCTGCATCAACGCCTGCTCGACCTCGACCGAGTAGACGTTGAAGCCGCCGGTGATGATCATGTCTTTTGCGCGGTCAACGATGTAGAGGTAACCGTCGACGTCGAGAAAACCGATGTCGCCGGTGTGGTGCCAGCCGAAGCGCGACGCCTCTGCAGTCGCCGTCGCGTCCTTGTAGTAGCCCGCCATCACCAGCGAGCCACGCACCACGATCTCGCCGGTTTCGCCGCTGGGCAGCAGCGCGCCGTCGGGCGACATCGTCGCCACCTGCACCAGCGGCCCGGGCCGGCCGGCCGATGAAAGCCGCTGGCGCGCGATCGAACCGTCGGCATTGAAATGCTCCCGCGGCGCCATCATCGATATCATCATTGGTGCCTCGGTCTGACCAAACAATTGCGCCATCACCGGGCCTATCGTTTGCAGCGCTTGCTCAAGCCGGGCAGCCGCAATGGGCGCGGCACCGTACCAGAAGCATTGCAGCGAATCCCGCTGCGTCGAGGCGAGTTTTTCGTGCTGCAACAGCATGTAGATCAGGGTGGGCGGCAAAAAGGTGTGGGTGACGCGGTGGCGCTCGATCAAGCACAGGAAATCACCGAGTTCGGGCTTGGGCATGATGACGACGCGACCGCCGAGCGCCATCACGGGCAGGCACAGCACGCCGGCCGCATGTGTCAAAGGCGCCAGCGCCAGGTAGGTGGGCCGGCCGTCGAACGGGTAGCCCATCAACGTCAACGCCGACATCGTCTCCAGGTTGCGGCCGGTCAGCATCACGCCTTTGGGCTGGCCGGTCGTGCCGCCGGTGCCGGCGATCATCGTGATGTCGTCGATCGACTCGATCAGTACGGGTTCGTCACCCGCGCCTTCCAGCCATTGATCCAGCGAGGGCGCAAACGGCGTCGCCGCATCGATGCAGACCCAGGCCCGAACTTTGGGCAGCCCAGCACGCATCTGCTCGACCATGGCAGCATAGGCGCTGTGGAAGAGCACGCAGGCACAGTCGAACGCGTCGAGCACAAAGCCGTTCTCCGATGCTTCGTTGCGCGGGTTCACCGGGCACCACACGCCGCCGGCCCGCGAGATGCCGAACACGCAGGCGAAGGCCACCGCATGGTTGCTGGAGAGCACGGCCACCTTGTCGCCGGCCCCAATGCCCGCGCGCTGCAGGCCGCGCGCCAGCCGGTGGCTGATGCGCTGCACGTCGGCGTACGACAGGTCCGTATCGCCCATCATCAGGCACGGCCGCTGCGGGCCCAACTGAGCGCCTTTGTCGAGGTAGTCGATCAGGCGCATGGCTTGCGTCCTCAGCGGTGGACGGTGAGCACCGGGTCTTGCACCAGGCCGAAGCTGCGCAGGGCACCGAGCAACTCGTGGTGGCCGAAGGCTTGGCAAGCCGAGGCAAAGCCGACCCGTTTTGGCGCAGTTTGCAACAGCGACGCGGCAGCGAAGGCCTGCAGCAGGCCGGTCTGCTTGTAGTTGCAATTGCCGTAGATGACACAGTGCACACGCGCCAGCGGGCCCTGCGCATGCACCGAATCGACCGATTTGTTGATCCTCGGGTTTTCGCGCGGCGGCATGCTGTTCATCACACCGGCAGCTGTCTTGGCCAGGGCTGCGTAGCGGTCGTCGTCGTTCATGCCTTCGGTGGCTTTCAGTGCAGCAGCGACGATGTGGGGCACCGCCAGCATCAGCGGCTTGTTGAACACACCACCCAGTACCTTGACGTTGGCCACCCGCGGGTCCTTCTTGAACCACACCGGGTGCGAGGTGCCACCCCAGGGCAGGGCCAGCGCCGCCTCATGCTGGCCCGGAATCGTCAGGCTGTAGAGCCCTGCGTCGGCCGGGTGCTCGACATACTGGTTTTGCTCCAGGTAGTAGGCCTTGGCCATCGCTGCATTGACAAGAATCGTCAAGGTCGAGGCGATCGTCGGGCTGCCGCCCCAGAACACGGCAATGTCCAGCGTGTCGATGCCCGGCGTCTCCAGGCACAGCTGGGCGGCGATCTCGCCGGTGGTGTACATCTGCGCGATGCCGGGTGACAGCAGCAGGCCTGCGGCAGCAAACTTGGCGCCGTACTGCTCTTCGAGCGTGATCAGCCAGTCCTGTTCGCCGGTCGTGTCGGTGTAGTGGCACTTGGCGGCCAGGCAGGCCTGGACAACTTCGGGACCGAACCTGGTAAACGGACCGACGGTGTTCAAGACCACCGAGGCGCCCTTGAAGAGTTCGGTCAGCGCCTCGACGCTGTGCAGCACTTCGACCACTTCGTAACTCGCCGTCTCGATGCCGGCGACGTTGGACTTCATCGCGGCGTGAATCTTGTCGGCGCTGCGGCCGGCGGCGATGAAGGGGATGTTGTACTCGCGCAGGTACTCGCACACCAGGCGGCCGGTGTAGCCGGAGGCGCCATAGACGACAACAGGTTTTTTGCTCATGGGGGTCTCGCTCATGGGGTTTCGCTGATGGGGGTCCAGGTGATGGGGGTTTGGCAGAGAGGGGTTGCTGGGAAAGGCGCAGCGTGGCTCACATGCCCATGCCGCCGTCGATCGGCAGGCCGGCGCCGGTGACAAATCGCGCAGCGTCGGAGCAGAGGAAGACCACGGCATCGGCCATCTCGTCGGCCGTGCCCAAGCGGCCCAGCGGCGTTTGCCCGATCACATCGCCGACCGCCGCTTCGACGCTGGCCGCCAGGCCCGCGTTGACGATGTCGTTGGCCAGCTTCATGCCCATGTCGGTCGGGACCAAACCGGGGTAGACACAATTGACGCGCACGCCATAGCCGAGCTTGCCGGCCTCCATCGCGCCGACCCGCGTCAGGCGATCAACCGCCGACTTGCTGGCCGAGTAGCCGGCAATCGCCGGGAAGGCAATCGTCGCTGCGACCGATGAAATATTGACCACCGCACCGCCCTTGCCAGCGTCACCACCGGGGCGCATGGCGCGAAACGCGTGCTTCATGCCGAGCGCGGTGCCGACGATGTTGACATCGAGCATGCGTTTCAGGTCAGCCGCGTCGATGTCTGCGACTAGCGCCGTGACCTCGATGCCGGCGTTGTTAACCAGGATATCGAAACCACCCAGTTCGGTGATCGTCGCCGAAACGGCGGCCACCCAGTCGTCTTCCTTCGTCACGTCGAGCGGCGTGAAGCCGACCTTGGCACCGCCGGTCGAAAGCTTTTGCGCCGTCTCGCGCCCCAGCTCGGCGAGCACATCGCCAATCATCACCGCCGCGCCGGCCTGCGCCAGCGCCTGGGCCATCGCCGCGCCCAGACCGCGTGCGCCGCCGGTCACCAGGGCCTTGCGGCCCGTCAAGTCGAAATTCGTCATGGTTGTCTCCTCAGGGGGTTTTTCGCAGGGCCAGCAGCCATGCTATGAAGAGACTATACAACTGTCAAACGTTTTCTTGACAGTTGTCCAACTCGCGCCGACCGCCCGCCGCTGGCGCGGTGTTGCGGGAAAGTGCTGTGCTATCTTTGGCCAGATCCTGAAATCCTGTGCGCCGCACCCGACGGCGCGAACCCGCCTGCAACACTGCCATGGACCGCATTCCCCGCATCCGGGTCGACAAGTTCGCCGAGCGCCGCGCCGAACTGGGCGAGGCCGCCCTTCAAACACTGTCGGAACTCGGCTACGCGCGCACCAGCTTGCGTGAGATTGCGCAGAACTCGGCGTTCTCGCATGGGGTGTTGCACTACTACTTCAGCGGCAAGGTCGACCTGATCCTGTGCAGCGTGCGCCAGTACAAGGCACGCTGCGTCACGCGCTACGACGCCGTGACTGCTGCCGCGACGAGCGTCGACGAACTGCTCGACGGCTTTTGCGCCGCCTTGGCTGACACGGTGCGCTCCGAAGCACCGCTGCACCGGCTGTGGTACGACCTGCGCTCGCAAGCACTGTTTGAAGAAGCATTTCGCGCCGATGTGGCCGAGCTCGACAAGAGCCTGGAAAAAATGATCTCTCGCATCATGGCCCGCTTTGCCGAGCTGGCCGGCGCGCCGCTGACTCTGCCATCGTCGGTGCTCTACGCCACCTTCGACGGCCTGTTCCAGCAATGCCTGCTGAAACACCTGTCAGGTGACGCCAAGGCCATCGCTGCAATGCAGAAGAACGTGCGTCTTGTTGTCGGGCAATGGATTGCCGTGCCGCTGCCTGTCAAGTAAGGCCCGGCCAGGCGCTGGATCGCCGACGCCACCGGTCTGAAACCGGCTGGCATGTTTCACTTGAAGTCGGTTCAGGCTGCTTTGCGCCGAGGCAAAACCCAGTTTGGTCGCGCAAAGTGGCAGGTGTAGCCGTCGGGGTGCCGTTCCAGATAGTCCTGGTGTTCCGGCTCGGCCTGCCAGAAGTCACCCGCGGGCGCCACCTGCGTGACCACCTTGCCCGGCCACAGACCCGAGGCTTCGACGTCCTTGATCACGTCGATAGCTTCGCGCCGCTGGGCTTCGGAGACGAAGTAGATGGCCGAGCGGTAAGACAAGCCGCGGTCGTTGCCCTGACGGTTGGGCGTGGTCGGGTCGTGGATCTGGAAGAAGAACACGAGCAGGCTTCTGTAGGTCCTCACGGCCGGGTCGAAAATGATCTCTATTGCCTCGGCATGGGCGCCGTGATTTCGGTAGGTGGCATTCGGCACATCGCCACCGGAGTAGCCCACTCGGGTCGATGCCACACCGGGCATCTTGCGTATCAGGTCTTGCATGCCCCAGAAGCAGCCACCCGCCAAAACCGCACGTTCTGTTGTCATCTCAGATCTCCTTGACCTGGTTCAGGTACTCGCCATAACCCTCGGCTTGCATGTCGTCGCGGCGCACAAAACGCAGTGAGGCTGAATTGATGCAATAGCGCAGCCCGCCCCGGTCGCGCGGTCCGTCTGGGAAAACATGCCCAAGGTGGCTGTCGCCATGGAATGAGCGAACCTCCGTACGCAGCATGCCGTGGCTCGCATCACGCACTCGTTCACAAACGCAGGCACGATCGGCCTGGTGAAGCTGGGCCAGCCGCAGCCCGACTCGAACTTGTCCGACGACGCGAACAGCGGCTCACCCGAAACGATGTCGACGTAGAGGCCGGGCGCATGGTTGTCCAGGTATTCGCCGGTACCGGCATGTTCGGTTCCGCTGTGTTGTGTGACGCGGAATTGCTCTGGGCTGAGCTTGGCGATCGACTCTGGGGATTTGGCGTAGGGGTTCATGGATCCCCGTTCTTTGGCTGCGACGTCGCGCAAGTGGGGCGGTAGTGGGCGCACATCTGTCTGAAGTCGTTGGTCGCCCGGCACGGTCAAATTTTACGGCACCGGGTCAGATGAGCGTTTGAACCCTCTGGCGCACCCAACGCCCCGTCTCGTCGTTTTCGAGGTGGTAATTCTGGACATCGAGCACCTCGGCCCGCCGTGCAAGCTGGATGCGCGTATCGAGCGAGAAATTGCCCAGTGGCATGAGCTGGAAACCCGACTTGTTGTCGCCAGCATCGCCAGTGCTGGCGATGCGGCCTAGCGTGGTGTCCGTGGACAAACCGATCACCTCGCTGGCGCTTGAACCGCTCCGGGTTTTGAGGAGGCTCCAACTCTTGAGAAGATGGAGCTATGAACAAGTCAAACAAGTTCTCACCTGAGGTCCGTGAGCGGGCCGTTCGCATGGTGCAAGAGCACCGAGGGCAATACCCATCGTTGTGGGCCGCGGTGGAGTCCATCGCGCCGAAGATCGGCTGCGTGCCGCAGACGCTGCTGGGCTGGGTCCAGCGCCAGGAAGTCGACACCGGCGTGCGTGGTGGCGTGACCACGGCCGAGGCCCAGCGCGTCAAGGAGCTCGCGCGCGAGAACAAGGAGCTTCGCCGTGCCAACGAGAGCCTGAAGCTGGCCAGCGGGTTTTTCGCCCAGGCAGAGCTCGACCGCCGACTCAAGAGCTGAGGGATTTCGTCGATGAGCACCGACAGGTCTACGGGGTCGAGCCGATCTGCAAAGCGCTGCAGATTGCCCCGTCAGGCTACAGGTGCCATGCGGCCAGGCAGCGCAACCCCGCGTTGCTGCCGGCCCGAGTTCAGCGCGATCAGATGTTTGATCCCCACTGTCGAGCGGGTCTGGCAGTCCAGCTTGCAGGTCTACGGCGCAGGCAAGGTTTGGAAGCAACTGGAGCGCGAAGGCGTTGCGGTGGCGCGCTGCAGCGACGAGCGCCTGATGCGGCGCCAGGGCTTGCGCGGCGTGATGCGTGGCAAGGTGGTGCGTACCACGATCAGTGACGCAACGGCGCCTTGCCCGCTGGACCGCGTCCACTGGGTGTTCAAGGCCGAGCGGCCCGACCAGCTCTGGGTGTCGGACTTCACCTATGTCTCGACCCGGCAGGGCTGGTTGTACGTCGCCTTCGTCATCGACGTTTTCGCCCGGCGCATTGTGGGCTGGCGAGTCAGCAGTTCCATGCGCACGGACTTCGTGCCGGGTGCGCTGGAGCAGGCGGTATACGCCCGGCAACCCGAACGCGAAGATGCCTTGATCCATCACAGCGACCGAGGTTCGCGGTACGTCTCGATCCGCTACAGCGAATGCCTGGCCGAGGCCGGCATTGAGCCCTCTGTGGGCAGCAAAGGAGACAGCTATGACAACGCCCTGGCCGAGACGATCTATCGCCTGTACAAGGCCGAGCTGATCCACCGGCGAGCTCCCTGGAAAACCAAGGAGGCGGTCGAGCTGGCGACCCTTGAGTGGGTATCCTGGTTCAACCACCACAGACTGATGGAGCCCTTGGGCTACATCCCGCCCGCAGAAGCTGAGGCAAACTATTACCGGCAACTCGCCGGTCGATCCACCACGGTGGTGGCCTGACTCAAACCAATCAGCCTCCACGCAACCCGGGGCGGTTCAGCGACGACATAACCCGCCTGGGCAAAAGCGACCGCCGTGTCGTGGTGCGAGAGAGAAGCGCCCCCATTGCCATGCGATATGACGATCAGCGGCAAGCTCTGGCCTGCGACTGCGCCGCCGCGAGCGATGTTGAGCGTGAATGGCCCGATATCGACCACTTGGGCCATCGCCTCGGTGGGATACCAGACCGCCACCTCCAGCGGTTTGTCTGCGCCGTCAGCGGCCTGCAGGGTCTCGAAGCCAGCGGCAAGGGGCGCTGCCGCCAGCACCGGCGACAGCAGAACGGTTGAAATGAAGAGAATAGCCGAACAGGCCAGGCGAGAAATGAAGCTGGAGGTCGTGAAGCGTGGCTTCAGACCCGACCGGGTGATCTGCTGTTCAAGGCGGGTCATGGCCTTCATGGGTTCAAGGCCTGATGGATAGAAGTTGAGTCGGGTTTGCATGATGTGATCCGGGTAATGTCAAAGCGAGAGTGGCTTGCCGCGACCAGCAGGCCACCGCGACGGCGAACGCGGGAGGGCCGCAGCAGGGGCACGCGTCAACTTCAGCAGCGCCAGCGCGCGGCCCAGAAACAGCCCGCTAAAGGCCCCGTAGAGCAGCGCCAGCGGCAGCAGCACCTCGGGTGCACTGCGCCAGCCGGGGTTCATCGCCATGCCCACGTTGGCGGCGTAGCGCAGCGAGAAGATGACCAGGATAAGCACCATGGGCATCCAGCTGCCGGGCCATTGAAGGCGTTGCTGGGCGGGCAGCCACTGTGCGCCGGCCTGCGCCGGGCGGCCGGCCAGCAGCGCAACGCCCGCGCCCAGCGCCGCCAGCCAGACCAGCGCGGCCAGCGGCGGTGCCATGAAGCCAGGCGCCATCGACCACAGGCCCAGTCCGAACGGCACCAGCGGCAGCATCAGCAGGCGCGAGGCTGCCACATGCCGCTGGCGGGTTTGAGAAAAGCCCAGCGCCGTCAAGGCGGCCAGCAGGCCCCATACCCAGACGGGGGTGTGCGAGAGGATGTTGACGATCATGGGGTGCTCCGGCGTCG
>Ga0105046_10014852_pt1 | contig 11993 bp, 10 predicted proteins | sample MAT03_FD_78385 | JGI IMG/M metagenome (GOLD analysis project Ga0105046, IMG submission 78385) | Freshwater microbial communities from Lake Fryxell liftoff mats and glacier meltwater in Antarctica - MAT-03 (megahit assembly) | ecosystem: Environmental > Aquatic > Freshwater > Ice > Liftoff...
CGCTGTCTTCGATGTTGAGTCCAACGGCGCCGGTGGAAATGAGTGCTTCGACGTTGCGCTGCACGCCCGCGGCATCCCGCGCGTAGCCCTTCTCAAAGTCGACAGAGACCGGGATGTCGACCGAGGAGACGATCAGCTCCGCCGTGGCGAGCGCTTGCTCGACGGTCAGTCCCTCACCGTCGTCGACGCCGTGGGCGAAGCTCACGGAGTGACTGGCGGTGGCGAGGGCTTTGACTCCGGGTGCCGCCGCCACCGTCTTGGCGGTAATCGCGTCCCACACGTTGGTAAGGATCAATGGGGTGCCAGGAATGTGGAGTGAGCGCAGCAGTTCGGCCTTCTGGAGTTGAGTCATAACTCAATCCTGACCGAACCGTTCCGCCCACGCCAGCGAAAAACGAACCACTACAGCGCGCGCACGTACTTCGGCAGCCTGACGAAGAGCAACAGGATCGCCCCAACGAGAAGCACGAGCGCGATGCCCAGAACGCCATAGATCGTCGAGCCGAACAGCACGATGAAGCCCGTCCACAGCGCGGGGGAGATGAAACTCGCCACGCGCCCGGTGGTCGCGTAGAGGCCGAATACCTCCCCCTGTCGACCGTCTGGCGTCACGCGAGCCAGCAGTGACCGGCTCGCGGCCTGAGCCGGCCCCACAAACGCGGAGAGAACCAGGCCGCCGATCCAGAACACGATGGTACCGAGGCCGGCGAAAATGAAGACGAACAACGCCATCGCCACGAGCCCGAAGAGGGTGAACAGGATGACCGCCTTGGGTCCAACGAAGTCGTCAATGCGACCGGCAACGATCGTGGAGATTCCGGCAACGACGTTCGCCGCGATTCCGAAGATCAGCACCTCGTTGGCACTGAAGCGGAACGCGACGGCGGCGAGCACCCCACCGAAGGCGAAGACGCCGGCGAGCCCATCGCGGTACACGGCGCTGGAAACCAGGAACCAGAACGTGTGGCGCGACTCGCGGAAGAGTCTCGCGATGTCTCTCGCCAGAACGGCGTAGCTGCGAAAGAACCCGACCTTCGGCCCGCGGCCCGCGGCGGGTGGGGCCTCCGGCACGTTCAGGAAGAGGGGAATGGAGAAGATGATCGTCCAGACGCCCGCGCCGACAGCGATGAGTCGGTAGGCGAGACCGTTCGAGGTGTCGAGTCCAAACCAGTCGAGCGTGGTGAGCACGACAACGATGACGAGCGCGACGATTCCACCGATGTAGCCCAGACCCCAGCCCAGGCCGCTGACCTTTCCTATGGTCGACCGGTTCGAGACCTGCACGAGCATCGCGTTGTAGTTCACGCCCGCTATCTCAGAGACGACAGCTCCGAGCGCAAGAATCGCCGCGCCGATCCAGAAATACGAGGGGCTCGCGTAGACGAAGAACAGTGAGAACTGAACAATCGCGAGCAGGGCCGTAAACAGCATCAGCACGCGCTTTTTGTTTCCGCTGACGTCGGCCCGCTGGCCGAGCACCGGTGCGAGCGCGAAGATCAGGATGCCCGCGAAGACTGTCGCGAGACCGTAACCCGCGGAGAGGTCGGCGAGCGCTCTCTCTTTCAGTGGGTCCGTGTTGGGCAGAGCCGCGACATCCGCCGGCAGGAAGTTGTCAGAGATCAGGTAAAGCGACGCAAATACGAAGGTCAGGATGACCGAGTTGAAGGGTTGCGTTGCCCAGTCCCAAAATGCCCACGACACCACCTGCTTGCGAGGCACGACCTTGTCGTCGGGCAGATCCTGACCCATTACCCCGATGGCGAGGGTATTCGCGGCAGCCGGCAACGAGACCGGGGGTTCGACATCGTTGTCGGGTGTTTGATCCGTCATGCTCACACGCTAGCGCCTGGCGGTAAACAACGGGCTAACCAATCTGCCGTACCGATCCGGTGTCTGTCGTATGCACCTTGCGCACCCACGCCTGCGCGGTGGTGTGGATGAGCACGAGGGTCACCGAGGCGAGCATCGCGTTGCGGAACGCCGTTTCTTCGCCGTTCCAGGCAATCGATCGCCACATGCTGAACCATTCGCCACCGATGGCGATGAAGCCGGCAAAGAAGAGCAGCACGATCATGAGCAGTCCGATGCTCGACAGTGCCTTGGGCGTTTCATAACTGCCCCTCGCGGCAAAAGCTCGCAGCCACAGAACGGATGCCACGATCAGCACGATTCCCGCGACGCTCTCCCACACAATGATGCCGATGTAGCCGATGTTCCAGACCAGGGGATCGCTGATCGCCCGCCACATCACATCCGGGTCGAGCCCCGTGCCGGCCTCGCCGCCGAAGTTGGTCGTGTCCATCGAGAGCACATGCTGCACGAACGCGAGGTTGGTGTCGTAATCGGTGATGTTTCCGAAGGCGACGAGCGAGATGTAGAGCGCGTTACAGGCGACAAAGACGAAAACCACAAAGGGAAGGCTGCCCAGCGCTTGCCACCAGGTCTTCTTGTCGGATGGTGTGGGCATCGTATTCCTTCCCGTGCGGCGGCAATCCGGGTCGGCTCAGACCCACTCCGCACCTTACTCCGAGGTGCCCCCAGTGGGCAGCTTGAGTCGCATCGGCTCAAGTTTTTCGGATTGGACTTGACACGAGTTATACACAGGACCAAACTTGATACTGCGCGACTCAGGTTTCTCGGATGTTCTTCTCAGGGCTGGGCCGCTATTCATAGACACAAGGAGTAAGAGCACATGGCTCGAGCAGTAGGTATTGACCTGGGAACCACCAATTCTGTGGTTGCAGTTCTTGAGGGTGGAGAACCCACCGTCATCGCAAACGCCGAGGGCTTTCGTACGACCCCCTCGGTTGTCGCTTTCACCAAAGACGGCGAGGTGCTCGTAGGCGAGACCGCCAAGCGCCAGGCCGTCACCAACGTCGATCGCACGATCGCCTCCGTCAAGCGCCACATGGGCACCGACTGGAAAGTCGACGTCGACAACAAGAAATACACCGCGCAAGAGATCTCTGCGCGAATTCTCGCGAAGCTCAAGCGCGACGCCGAGCAGTACCTCGGCGAGCCCGTTACCGATGCTGTCGTCACCGTTCCCGCGTACTTCAACGACGCAGAGCGCCAGGCCACCAAGGAGGCCGGTGAGATCGCCGGTCTCAACGTGCTGCGCATCATCAACGAGCCGACCGCCGCCGCACTGGCCTACGGTCTCGACAAGGGCAAGGAAGACGAGCTCATTCTGGTCTTCGACCTTGGTGGTGGCACGTTCGACGTGAGCTTGCTCGAAGTGGGCAAAGACGACGACTTCTCGACCATTCAGGTCAAGTCGACCGCCGGTGACAACCGTCTCGGTGGCGACGACTGGGACCAGCGTGTTGTCGACTACCTGATCAAGCGCTTCAAGGAGACCACGGGCGTCGACGTGTCGACCGACAAGATCGCCAAACAGCGCCTCAAGGAGGCTGCGGAGCAGGCGAAGAAGGAACTGTCGAGCCAGACCTCCACGACGATCCAGTTGCCCTACCTCTCCCTCACGGAGAACGGCCCGGCCAACCTCGACGAGACGCTGACCCGCGCCAAGTTCGAAGAGCTGACCGCAGACCTGCTCGAGCGCACTAAGAAGCCGTTCCAGGATGTGATCAAGGAGGCCGGCGTGAAGCTGGCCGATGTCGCGCACGTCGTGCTCGTGGGTGGTTCCACCCGTATGCCCGCCGTCGTCGAGCTCGTGAAGAAGCTCACCGGGGGCAAGGAGCCCAACAAGGGCGTCAACCCCGACGAGGTCGTGGCCGTGGGCGCTGCTCTGCAGGCTGGCGTGCTGAAGGGCGAGCGTAAAGACGTTCTGCTCATCGACGTCACTCCCCTGAGCCTCGGTATCGAGACCAAAGGCGGCATCATGACCAAGCTCATCGAGCGCAACACCGCAATCCCGACCAAACGTAGTGAGACCTTCACTACAGCGGATGACAACCAGCCGTCGGTCGCTATCCAGGTGTTCCAGGGTGAGCGCGAATTCACTCGCGACAACAAGAACCTCGGAACGTTCGAGCTCACCGGCATCGCGCCGGCTCCGCGCGGTGTTCCGCAGGTTGAGGTCACCTTCGACATCGACGCCAACGGCATCGTGCACGTGTCTGCCAAAGACAAGGGCACAGGCAAAGAGCAGTCGATGACCATCACCGGTGGTTCGTCCCTCTCGAAGGACGACATCGACCGCATGGTTCGCGAGGGTGAAGAGCACGCCGCAGAAGACAAGGCTCGCCGCGAGGCCGCCGAGATCCGCAACACTGCCGAGCAGCTCGCCTACTCCACCGACAAGCTCATCAAGGATAACGACGACAAGCTCCCCGCTGACGTGAAGAGCGAAGTGCAGGCAGACGTTGACGCACTCAAGACCGCTCTCGCCGGAGACGACGAGTCCGCCGTTAAGACCGCGTTCGACACCCTTACGGAAAGCCAGCAAAAACTCGGCCAGGCGATCTACAGTTCCTCGCAGGAGCAGCCGGCCGAGGGCGAGGCTGCAGGTGAGCCCGCAGCCGAGGAGAACGACGAAGACATCGTCGACGCCGAGGTTGTTGACGACGAGGAAGAGCCCAAAAAGTAACTATGGCTGACGATAAGAACAACGACGAGACGCAGGACGATTTCGAACCTGGCACCGACGATGTTCGCGAGCCGAACACCGAGGGGGCGGCGGATGACGCCACCCCCTCGGCAGACTCCGCCGAGGGTGCGGACGCGGACGACGAGCTCTCCCCGGAAGACCTGGAGCTACTTGACCAGGCCAGCATCGACCTCGTAGCCGAGATGCGCAGCGACATGCTGCGCGCGCAGGCCGAGCTCGTAAACTTCCGCACCCGCGTCGAACGCGACCGCGCGGCGAATCGCGAGGCCGTGATCGCAGAAGTCATCCGCTCCGTACTGCCAGCCCTGGATGACCTCGCCCGCGCAGAGGCGCACGGCGACCTCGTCGAGGGTGCCCCACTCACGATCGTTGCGCAGAAGCTGCGCGGCTCATTCGAGAAGTACGGGCTCAAGCAGATCGGCGAAAAAGGTGAGCCATTCGACCCCGCCTTCCACGCGGCGGTTGTGCAGCTGCCGACCCCCGGTGCCACGCACAACACGATCGCTGACGTGATCGAACCCGGCTATGTTCTCGGTGACCGCCTGGTGCGGGCGGCGAAAGTAGCCGTATCCGTTCCGGCCGAGTAATCGTCTCCCCGATCATTCACGAAGGAGGCGCCTGTGGCTAGCCAGGATTGGTTCGATAAGGATTTCTACGCCGTGCTCGGTGTCTCGAAAGGCATCTCCGCAGCGGACTTGAAAAAGACCTACCGCAAGCTTGCGCGTCAGTTTCACCCGGACTCGAATCCGGGTGACCCCACAGCGGAAGCGAAGTTCAAGGAGATCAGCGAGGCGCACTCCGTGCTGTCGGATCCCGAGATGCGTCGCGAGTACGACCAGATCAGGGCGATGGGCTCCGGCGCGCGCTTCAGTGCGCCCGGGGGCCGTCCCGGCCAGAACGCGGGCTTCGAGGATGTTTTCGGCGGACTGTTCAACAACGGTCCGCAGCCGCGCTACCCCGGCGCCGGTGGCAGCGCGGGTAGCTTCGAAGATCTGCTCGGCGGCATGTTCGGTGGGGGCGGCTTCGGTAGCTCGACCGGCGGATTCCGCGGTGCGGGCGGGCCGGTGAAGGGGCGCGACCTGTCGGCATCCACGACTCTCGATTTCGTGACGGCGATCAACGGCGAAACGATCAAGTTGCAGCCCGCCGATGGCAAACCCATCAACGTGAAGATTCCGGCCGGGGTGAGCGACGGCCAGAAGATCAAACTCAAGGGCAAGGGTGAACCGAGTCCGGATGGCGGTGCCGCCGGTGACCTGGTGCTCACGGTCAGTGTGCGCAAGCACCCCGTGTTCGAGCGCGACGGTCTCAATCTGCGCATCGACGTTCCCGTGACGTTCGCCGAGGCCGCGCTGGGGGCAACGATCGAGGTTCCGACGCTCGGTGGCGATCCCGTGAAACTGCGGGTGGCTGCGGGAACCCCGAGCGGACGTATTCTGCGCGTCAAGGGTCGCGGTGTGACATCCACCAAGGGAACTGGCGATTTGCTCGCCGAGGTGCAGGTGGCGATTCCGAGTCACATGCCGGATGCCGCGCTTGCGGCGCTGAAGGAGTTCGAGAAGGCGATGCCCGACGAGAACCCCCGCGCAGACCTGATCGAGCGGGCCCGAGCGAGCCACTGATGGACGCCGAAACCCCCGTGTTCGCGATCGCCATCGCGGCCGAACTCGCGGGAATGCATCCGCAGACGCTGAGACAGTACGACCGGCTCGGCTTGGTTAGTCCCACTCGCACCGCCGGGCAGTCGCGCCGATACTCGATGCGGGATGTCGTTCAACTACGGGAGATTGCCGCGCTGATCGCCGAGGGACTCAACCTCGAGGGCATCCGCCGTATCCTCGAGCTCGAAAACCAGGTGACAGAACTCAGCGGTCGCGTGCAAGAACTTGAGCACGCACTGGCCGACGAGCTGCTGGCCCGGCCCGGTCGGCGGGTGTTCGCCGCGGGAACAGCGGGCGAGGTCGTGTCGCTTCGCGCAGGCGCGCGAGCGGAGCGCTCGAACCAGATCGTCGTGTGGCGGCCTCTTCGCCGAGGCTAGCGCGATGGTGGCAGCAGTAACTGAACCGCGCGCCGCTGAATCGCCACAGCGCGGGCGAATCGTCGGCGTCGATGCGGCGCGGGGTCTCGCGGTGGTGGGGATGATCGGCGCTCACCTCGTGCTTGTCGACGCGTTCGACTGGGGTCGTCCGGAGACCTGGTTCGATCTCGTCAATGGACGCTCCGCGATACTGTTCGGACTGATGGCGGGCATCTCGCTAAGCCTGGTGGGCGATCGTGCCAGACTGGCGGGCGGCGTGGAGCTATTGCGCGTTCGCATCTCCATCCTCGTGCGCGCACTTGCGATCCTCGTCATTGGCACGCTCCTTGAGGCTATGAACACTGGCTTTCCCATCATCCTCGGAACGTACGCGGTCGTGTTCGTGGCCGGCGCCTGGCTGATCAGCGTGCGGTCACGCACACTACTCATTGCGGCGGGCGTCGCGGCGCTGGTCGCCCCACCGCTGGTGCTGCTTGCGCGCAACTTCTTCTACTTTTCCGGTTCCGACATGGTGTTCGTGGAGACCGATCTCATCTACGTCGTACTGCTCAGCGAGTTCGCAGCCGTTCTGTGGGTTGCGTTCCTCATGGTGGGGATGGTCGTCGGGCGGCTTGATCTCGGCAGCATCCGCGTGCAGGTTCGCCTTGGCCTCGTCGGCGCGGGTCTCATGCTTGTCGGCTATGGGTTCGGGGAGGTGGGTAATGCGTTGGTGCCGCAGGATCTGGCGAGCGACTCGGGGGAGCAGCGCCTGTGGTCGTTGTTGCTGCAGTACCCGCACAGCGCGACCACGAGCGAGGCTGTTGGTTCTGGGGGATTCGCCCTCGTCGTGCTGGCGGTGTGCCTCGCAGTGGGCTCGACACGTGTCGGACGGGTGCTTCTCTTCCCCGCCGCGGCAGTCGGGGCGATGGCACTAACGGCCTACGCAGCACACTTTGTAGCGATAAATCTGTTGGGCTCTTACGCGGAGTACTCAACCGACTACACAGTCTTTCTGCAGTTTCTTCTCGGCACCATCATCGTGTGCGTTGCGTGGCGGGCCATCGCGGGCACGGGGCCTCTCGAGCGGATCGTCTCGGGCCTGGCGAGACGTGGCTCTCGAATCCCTTTGTAATGTGCAGAGTTGGGCGCCCATCTCTGTGGCCATAGGGTGGGGAAATGTGACCACTACTCCGGCGAGGCACGACGTGAGCTTCGTCTTCGATGCGCTGCGACGCTGGCCAGATTTCGAGTCGGCAGAACTTCGGGCCTGGGATGCCGCCGACACGCTCATTGTCGATGCAGCCGCACCACTGCTCGCCGCAGCCGACCTCGCCGTCATCGGTGATGACTATGGAGCGCTCACCCTCGGAGCCCTGGCCGCCGGAGCATCCCGCGTGCGCGTGCACCAGGACTCTCTCGCGGGTGAACGCGCGTTGCGGGCGAACGGGGAGGGCGCCTACGAGTCACTGCCGCTTGCACCGGAGCTGGTTGCCGGGGCCACCCTCGTGTTGCTCAAATTGCCGCGCTCGCTCGACGCTCTCAACGAGATTGCCGCTCTTATCGCAGCCCACGCGGCGCCCACCGCTGTGGTGATCGCGGGCGGTCGTATCAAGCACATGTCGCTCGGGATGAACGAGGTGCTTCAGCGCCACTTCGGCACCCTCGACGTCTCGCTGGCGCGCCAGAAGTCCCGCTTGCTGATCGCGCGCGGCCCCATCGCGGGCCCACCGGTCGAGCCGCGCAGCCAGTTGCACGACGATGTCGGCCTCACGGTCGTTGCCACGGGCGGTGTCTTCGCCGGCACGGGCATCGACATCGGCACGCGCGCCCTCATCGGCGAGCTGGGGCGGGTCAAGCCGTTCGACTCCGCAATCGATTTGGGGTGCGGAACGGGAATCCTGGCCGCGCTGCTTAAGCGGGCACGGCCCGAGGCGCACGTGCTCGCCACCGATCAGTCGGCTTCGGCCGTGGCATCCGCGATTCTGACCATGGCAGCCAACGACCTCGATGTTGCGGTGACCCAGGATGACGCGCTGTCGCTGCAGCCGAGCGCGAGCGTCGACCTGATCGTGCTCAACCCACCCTTCCACACCGGTGCCGCTGTCGACTCGCGCATTGCGCTGAAGCTCTTTGAGGCCGCGTTTCACGTGTTGCGGCCCGGTGGCGAACTGTGGACAGTGTGGAACTCGCACCTCTCATACCGCCCCGCCCTCGATCGCATTGTCGGTTCGACGGCCGAAATCTCACGCAATTCCAAATTCACTGTGACGAAGTCGGTCGCACGAGCAAACTAGGTACAAATGGCCAACATGCAGGGTGCCCCGGGCACCGATGAAGAACAGCAGACCGCGCTCGAAAAATACGGCGTCAACCTGACCGACATTGCACGCAGCGGCAAACTCGATCCGGTGATCGGCCGTGACGCCGAGATTCGCCGAGTGAGCCAGGTGTTGACCCGGCGCACGAAGAATAACCCTGTGCTCATCGGCGAGCCCGGTGTTGGTAAGACCGCCGTGGTCGAGGGCCTCGCCCAGCGCATCGTCGCGGGAGATGTGGCCGACTCACTCAAAGGCAAGCAGTTGGTGTCGCTCGATCTTGCCGCCCTGGTGGCTGGCGCGAAGTACCGTGGCGAATTCGAGGAGCGGCTGAAGGCCGTGCTGAAAGAAATCAACGACTCCGACGGCCAGATCATCACATTCATCGATGAACTGCACACGCTAATGGGTGCCGGTGGCGGCGAGGGTTCCGTGGCCGCAGCCAACATGCTCAAGCCCATGCTTGCTCGCGGGGAGCTGCGTCTGATCGGGGCGACAACCCTCGACGAGTACCGTCAATACATCGAGAAGGATGCCGCGCTCGAGCGCCGCTTCCAGCAGGTGTTCGTCGGCGAACCGAACGTCGAAGACACCGTCGCGATCTTGCGTGGACTCAAAGAGCGGTACGAGGCGCACCACAAGGTCGCGATCGCGGACTCGGCCCTGGTGGCCGCGGCCACGCTGAGCAACCGCTACATCACGGGACGCAAGCTTCCCGACAAAGCGATCGACCTGATCGACGAGGCCGCCTCGCGGCTGAAGATGGAGATCGATTCGTCGCCCGTCGAGATTGACCAGCTCAAGCGCGCCGTTGACCGGCTGCGCATCGAGGAGTTGGCGCTCAAGAAAGAGAAAGACGACGCCTCCAAGGCCCGGCTCGAGAAGCTTCGCGAAGACCTGGCCGTGCGCCAGAAGGAGCTCGGCGAACTCGAAGCCCGCTGGAAGACCGAGAAGGCGTCGCTCACCGGCGTCGGCGAGCTCAAGACGCGGCTGAATGACGCGCGTATCCAGCTCGATCGCGCCATGCGTGAGGGCGACTACCAAGCCGCGTCGAAGCTCAACTACGAGACCATTCCGAAGATCGAGCAGGCGCTCGTGGCCGCGGAATCCAACGAACCCACCGGTCCTCGCATGGTCAACGACCAGGTCACCGAAGAAGACATCGCTTCCGTTGTTGCCGCCTGGACGGGCATCCCGGTCGACAAGCTCACGCAGGGTGAAACCGAGAAGCTGCTGCACCTGGAGGCCGATCTCGGTCGGCGCCTGATCGGTCAGAAGGATGCCGTGCAGGCCGTCAGCGAAGCGGTGCGTCGCACCCGCGCCGGCATTTCTGACCCCGACCGCCCGACCGGGTCGTTTCTGTTTCTCGGCCCCACCGGCGTCGGCAAGACGGAGCTCGCCAAGGCGCTCGCAGAGTACCTGTTCGACGACGAGAAGGCGCTCGTGCGCATCGACATGAGCGAGTACGGCGAGAAGTTTTCCGTGTCGCGGCTGGTTGGTGCCCCTCCGGGATACGTCGGGTACGAGCAGGGCGGACAGTTGACGGAGGCAGTACGGCGACGGCCGTACTCGGTGATTCTGCTCGACGAGGTTGAGAAGGCGCATCCGGAAGTCTTCGATGTGCTGCTGCAGGTGCTCGACGACGGCAGGCTCACCGATGGGCAGGGCCGCACGGTCGACTTCCGTAACGTCATCTTGATTCTGACCTCCAATCTGGGAAGCCAGTACCTCACCGATACCGAGCTGCCGTGGCCCGAGCGTAAGGCCGCGGTGGGCGAACTGGTGCGGCAGGCGTTCAAGCCCGAGTTCATCAACCGCCTCGACGACATCGTGGTGTTCGCGCCGCTGACTACCGACGACCTCAGCCAGATCGTTGAGCTGTACATCGACCGCCTCGCACGTCGCCTGGCCGACCGCCGGTTGCAGCTCGCGGTGACTCCGGATGCCCGGGGCTGGCTCGCTGAGCGTGGGTATGACCCGATTTACGGGGCCCGGCCGCTGCGCCGGCTGATGCAGCGCGAGATCGACGACAAGCTTGCGCGTGCCCTTCTTGGAGGCGAGATCCGCGACGGCGACACCGTTCTCGTGGGCGTGGCCGAGTCGGGCGAGGGCCTCACGGTGGCGCGGCTCGAGTCGTAGCGGGGCGCCAGCCGCGAAGTGGGGGTAATTTCTGCTACCCCGGCGCTCTCCCGCAGCCCTAGTCTGGGCGGATGGAACCGACCAATGTCAGCCGTTCGACTCTGATAATCGCCTCGATCTTGACGATCGTGCTCGCCTTCGGCGCGGGCCTTCTGGGCAGCCTTATCATTCCCAACTCGTCGCAGGGACCGGCGGGCGACCGTGGTCCGGCCGGAGTCGCGGGACCCGCGGGGCCTAAGGGGTCAAACGGTGCTTCGGGCGCGATTCGTGCAGGGGTGGGCGCGCCTGCCACCGACAGCGGCGCGGACGGCGACCTCTTCATCGACTCGAGCTCGGGCACCTTTTATGTGAAGGTCGCCGGCGCCTGGTCAGCGCAGGGCAGCTTTAAGGGGCCTGCGGGAGCCCCGGGCGCGACCGGACCAGCTGGGGCCGCGGGCCCCGCGGGGGTTGCCGGGGCGACCGGCGCGCAGGGCATTCAGGGGCCCGCCGGCCCAGCAGGTCCCACCGGTCCCGCGGGTCCGCCCGGACCACAGGGCCCTCCCGGTCAGGATGCCTGCAACCCGAATACCCAGATTTGCCCGCTGTAGACGACTTACGCGCCGGGTACTGCCAGGTCGACGATCCAGTTGCCGGCGGCGAACACCGCGACGCTGAGCAGGCACGCGATGAGTGCTATCGGGAATGAGAGCTTGCGGCGCGCGATCCACACCACAGAAACTATGATGCCGGCGAGAGCGACGAGCGGAACACCGATCAGCACGAGTAGCGCACCGACGCTGATGAAGTCGTAATTGCACGACAGGTTTGAGTCGGCACAGGTGATCGTTGAGACGCCGAGTCCGAAGCCCAGCACGACGAAGATCGCCGTGAGCACAAGCAGCAGAAACAGCAGAAAGATCGTCAGGAAGAAGTCCCACGTGCGCGGCGGACGGCCTTCGGGAGTGTTCTC
>Ga0105046_10014853_pt1 | contig 11993 bp, 9 predicted proteins | sample MAT03_FD_78385 | JGI IMG/M metagenome (GOLD analysis project Ga0105046, IMG submission 78385) | Freshwater microbial communities from Lake Fryxell liftoff mats and glacier meltwater in Antarctica - MAT-03 (megahit assembly) | ecosystem: Environmental > Aquatic > Freshwater > Ice > Liftoff...
ATGACGTTCTCGGTGGTGAAGTTTAACGAGAAGATACCGGCAGCTTTGTTTACGCTACCGCCCGAGATACAGGCGCTGGTGGACGCCGAGAAGAAGTAGATTCACTAGTGTCCGGTTACAGGTCGAATAGAATCCATTGATCAGGATCATCCAGTAAATCAGCTTGAAAGCCGATGTCGTCAAAGACTTCAGCGGCTTGTCAGTCTCGGTGTCCTGAAAGTGGACGGGGGAAGATCTGCCAGACGCCCGAAGGCCCATACGTCAGGGCATAGCTGGCGACAGACTTCTGAGACTGCGTGTCCGGTGGGTGAGCCATCCACTGCGCAAAGACCATTCGTCCGCTGTTCAGGTGCCGTTGTTCTACTTTGAGGGGCTGATTCGCTCCAGGGCTGACTTTGCCGAACTTTGAAGTCGTTCGCACGACTGACAGCGTTAAAACTTCTGTCAACAGAAGGCTTAAGCCGGGTTTCTGGAATCTTACCCGGACACTGGTGATTCGGATTCATCCGAAGTTTGGCTTGCATCGCCGGCAGCAGTCGCTACTTTTGGATCGCAATGAATCGGCCCATGCTGGTGCGCACTCCGTCGAGTTCACCGACTAACTCGTATTCTCCGTCCGGCAAATCAGGGATTCGAATATTGAATTGATAAACACCCACAAAGCCGCTGCGGCCGGCGTAGTCTACCGTTAGTGTGGCGGTACCGATGCGGATGGCGAAGGGCTTGGATAGAGTTGCCGCGCTGGTGGGGATGCGGCCGATCACGCTTTCCGGCGCTGTCTGGCCGAAGCCGGATCCGTAGAGGATTACGGATTCGCCGGGTTTGGCGGGGCGGACGCTGCGGCCACTTACCGGTCCTCCGAATAAGTCTGAGGGAGCAATTAGCGATGCGCCGTCCGCACTTATGGCGACGGCATAACGGTTGTTACGGGGACTGAATAAGAAGAAAGCCGGAGAGGTGGCTGCGGCAGTTGCCGTTACTAACTCGCTGGGCTGGCCATTCAGTTCCACTACTACCTTGCTTGATCCCGCTATCGTGCCTGCGGGAGCAATTGCATTGATTTGACCCGGCGTAACGAGTGACAGGAAGGCGGGCTTGTTGTCTACCAGCACACGCACTCCGCCGAGCGTCGTCGGTGCGCGGCCTTGCTGGAATTCGTTGTCCCAAACTTCGATCTTCGCTGCGAGGTTGGCGCCAAAGATAGAGAAGAAACTACCTTCGCTGAAGGCGGGCGTGGACAGGTAGGAGGCGGCGTTGACGACACCTCCGCCGGCGATGGAGGGCGCGGGAGCGCGCGTGCCGCCCAGTTCTTGTTGCAGTGCGTAGTATGCAGGCTTATTCCACCCATTGTTATCAAGGAGCAGGCCGCCGAAGTTACCGGGACGAAATGTCAGAATCCAACTGTCAGAATCTGCCACGCCCCAGATGATGAAGGCCGTACATTGCGGGACCGCGCGGCAGGCGCGATAGAAACTTCGATAAAGGGTGGCTTGCTCGGCTTGCCTGGCAGGACTATCGGGCAGCGGCGCGGTGATGTCGAATTCAGTGATTTGCACTTCAAAGCCTGCTTGGGCAAGGCGCCGGATATTCTGTTCGACCTCTCCTGCGCTGGGCGAACCGGCAAGACCGTAATGCAATTGGAGGCCAACTCCGTCAATGGGCACGCCACGGGCTTTCATCGCGGTGACGAGGTTGAAAACGCCTTGCGATTTAGGACCCATTCCCTCGCCGCCGTAATCGTTGTAAAAGAGCTTCGCCGCCGGGTCAGCTTCTTTGGCGTAGCGAAAGGCGAAATCGAGATAGTCAGGCCCGATTACGCGGCTAAAGATGGTGGAACGAAGGCCGTGGGGGGCGGCGTCATCGATGGCTTCGTTGACAACATCCCACGCGTAGAGGCGGCCTTTATAACGGCCGGCAACGGCTAGAATGTGCGATCGCATGGCGGCGAGCAGAGTCTCGCGAGTCCAAGTGCCGTTGTTTACGTAGCCGGGCAACTGCTCATGCCAGACCAGAACGTGCCCGCGCATCTTTTGTCCTGCGGCGTCTGCGTATTCCAATAAACGGTCGGCGGCGCAAAAAGTGAAGCGGCCCAGTTCTGGCTCGGTGGATTCCCATTTCAAATCATTGCCAGGAGTTGCGGCGTTAAATTCGCGCCCAATGGCATTGTAGGAGCTTTCATTGTTCAAGGCAGATCCGCTGAAGATGTTGCCCACCAGGAAATTTCGTGAAGCGGCTAAGTCCCGCAAGCCGTTGCCGCTGCGCGGCACCTTGTGAGTGGGCCTCGAAGCGAAAACAGCATTGCCGTCCACGCCAGCAGGCTGCGAGACTGCAAGTTGGCTCAACGAGATTTCGTTGCCACCAGCGGTCAAAAGACCAAAGTTAAGGCTTCCGGAGGAGAAGACGCCGGGGTCTGCGACGCGGCCAAGCTCGCGCGAGCCACTAAACAATACGAGTTGATTGCCCACGCGGGCCAGTTCGAGATCGACATTTGTATTCGGGGTTGCGGCCAGGTTGAAGTTCTGGTTGATGCTGGGGCTATCCTTCTCGCCCGTCCAGACGATGAGGCTGGCTCTGCCGCCAGTGACGCCGAAATCGACTTTCTTGAGTCCGCGCCAAAAGACGCTGGGGCTGGTTGCGGGTTGCGATTCCAGTTCTACCCATCCGCCTAACTGCGTGGAGTTGGAGAATCTGGCGATGATGCTGAAGTCGCCAGACACAAGCAGACGGGGCCCGCTCGAGTTGACCTGACCGATAAAGCCCGTTGTGGACCCCAGTTTGATCGCGCCCTCGCTTGCGCGGATTCCTGGAACGCAAGCCCAGCTAGGGGAAGCAGTAAGGCTGGGGTTGGACGGAAGGATTGCCCAGCCTTCGCGGGGGCCTAGCGAAGATTGCGCGAGCGCAGGGAGGAAGAGGATTGCAGAAAGAAAAAGGCATCGGAACATAGACATCTCTATATTAGGTAGCGCAGTGTGCGAGAAAAATGCCTCATGATTGATCGCATTACTTTACGGGCAGTTCGGAATTGGCGCTGCATTTGCACTGCGTCGAGAATTGAGAGACGACAATTAGGGCCACTCCTTAGTCAGCTTAGGAGCACTGAAATAGATCAGTCTTTACGCCATGCGTCTTCGAAGGCGCGCCAGAAGTCGGTATCGTTCTTTTGCCAGTGGTCGTACTCGGTGCCGGAGAGTTTGGCTTCGACTTCGCTCATGGTGCCGTGGCCGAAGGGGCAGATCCATTCGAGGCGTGGGGCGGGGCCAAAGAGGGTGACGTGAGACCAGTTGCCTATGGCCAAGGGCATACGAAGGCGGGTGAGGCAACTGCGACAACGGTACTTTTGATCGGCCCAGAGGGCGTAGCCGATTACGAAGACCAGCATGTCGGCACCAAATAGTGCGAAGGTGTAGGCGAGATCTCTGCCCATGCGCTCTTTGGGGAAGAAACCGTTAATCCAAAAAACCAGCAAGATATGCAGGGCGATTAAGGCAATCACTTTTGCGGCGAGGAGGGCCCACCACTTCTTCATGCCGAATTGGACGCTTTAATTCTTGAAGAAGTTCCGTATTAGAAATAAAACGTTAGCAGGGCGTTCTGCGAGGCGACGCATGAAATAGGGATACCAAGCTTCGCCGTATGGGACATAGACACGGACGCGATAGCCCTGAGCCAGGAGTTTGCGTTGGAGATCACGGCGGACGCCGTAGAGCATCTGGAATTCGAATTTGTCTTTGGGGAAGGGGGTAGAACCCTCAACCATGTTCTCGTCATGAGTTGCGATTGCGGGATAGGAACCATGCTCGTGGAGTAGAAGTGAAAGCTTGAGGTAATTTTGGTCGACCTGCGGCTTTTCAGGGAAAGCTAGCGTTTCGGGTTCGGCGTAGGCACCTTTGCAGAGACGAACAGGAAGGGCGAGTTGATTGAGCTTATTGATATCGCCTTCTGTGCGGTGAAGATAGGCCTGGAGAACAGCACGGACGCAACCGAATTCAGTGTGGAGACGCTGAACGATATTGAGAGTGCGGTCAACGTAGGCGCTGGATTCCATGTCGAACTCTACTTTTGAGCCTGTTTTGCTGGCCAGGGCGACCAGTTGGCGGGCGTTTTCAAAGCAAAGTGATTCATCGATATCGAGACCTATCTGGGTGAGCTTAATCGAGATGGTGGAGTCGATTTTCCTCTGATGAATAAGCTCAAGGGCGCGGAGACAATGATCGCGGCTTTTATTGGCTTCTTCGATGACTGAGACACTTTCGCCGAGATAGTCGAGAGTGGTGAGGATACCCTCGCGGTTTAACTTTTGGCAGGCGGCAAGGGCTTCATCAAGGGTATTGCCGGCAACGAAACGACTCGTGAGGAGTTTGGCGGCACTGGAGTTTTCCATCCAGAGGCGGAGAGTCTTTTGTTGACTGAGGAAGATGAATAAAGAGCGGAGCATGAGCGCGGTGACCCGAACACTATTATCTCAGGTGGTTAGCTGAGCAGGGCGAGGGCCAGGTAACCAAAGATGGTTCCGGCAGCAGCTCCAGCGAGAACATCGCTGAAGAAGTGCATGCCGAGAACGATGCGGCTGGCGGCTATGGAGAGGGCGATGAAAGTAAACTCGAGGGTAAATTCAGGGTAGAAAACCATGAGCGGCGTGATGATTGCGAAGGCCGTAATGGTGTGGCCAGAGGGGAAACTAAAGCGGTCTGGCGGCAAGAGCGTAGACCAGCAGTGGGGTTGGATGTGGCAGGGACGGCGGCGGCCTGTGACGCGCTTAGCCCAGATGAAGAAGGCGATGCCGATGCCAGCGGCGAGGAATGAAGAACTGACGGCGAGGTAACGCTCTGGACCGCCGAAGGCAAGGAATAAAATTGCCATGGCGTACCAAAGCCAACCGTCACCGCTACGGGTGGCGCAGATCATCCAGAGACGGACCCATTGGGGGGCGCTCCACTGATGAACGCGGTTCATGAGACGATGATCGCCTTCTTCAATAAAGTCGCGGACGAGCGGGAAGACACTCATGCGGCCATCTCCGTCTGCTGGACCGCAGGAGTGTGGACGGGCTTGAGTGAGTTTAGCCAGCGGTTGCGCCAGTAGGCTTCATAGGAGATCTCGCAGCCGTAGTGGATCAAGCTGGCCAGAGGAATCAAGGCTACCAGCGGCGCGAGGCCGATTGTCCAGGGCTTATCGCGGAAGAGGTGACCGGCGATGGTGAGGAGTTCTGCACTGAGGCGGAAGTAGCTGCCGCTTGGCCCCATCACTTTGGCTCGGTGGGCGCCTAGGCCACTGAAGAATTCATGTTTGTTGCGGGCACCGGGCACATCAGTCCAGACGCGGCCAAGGCTGAGAATTCCGTGGGAGTCGCTGCCGCCGATGCCAATACGCTCCGGTGAATCGCAGGCTTGGAATGAAGCACGGTTCGAACGAGCGGGCATAGCCCCGTTAAGGATCTCCATTGCAGGAAAACGTTCTGCAAACAACTGGAAATCTTCGTCCACTCGTCGCCCGGTGAGGCCTGAAAACATGTGGTTCATTGAGTATAGCAAGCGCTCTTGTTCGAGGAAAGCCAGAAGGCGGGGCATGTCGTCGCGCCGTTGCTGGAGTGCGTAGTGGTGATGTTCAGTAATGTCGTAGACGCCGACGTGCGCTTCGCAACCACTGGGGAGGTGAACGGTGATTTCTTCGCTGAGAAAAAAATCATGGTGGCGGCGGAGAGATTCGGCGTCGTCGATGGAATCGTGGTTGGTGACGGTAACGAGGGTCATGCCACGGCGCTTCAAGCGGTCGTACATTTCATCGGCCGGGGTATAGCACTCCCGGCAAATGCGCTTAAGCACTGGAATGGTACACATTCCAGAGTGCCAAGAATGGACGTGCATGTCGCATTTCATGCCTTAGTTATTGCGTGTCGAGATTACAACGCCGTGACGATCGCAAAAAACATTTGTGAAAGTTTTTGTTTTTGAGAAAGATAGTTGTGATTTTGCCTGTTTGACGCGTACGATGAGGGTTCTAGATGCCGAAATTGGATTTGATCTACTTCGACGCTGGGGGCGGACACCGTGCAGCCGCAACCGCACTGAAACAATCTTGCGCTGAGCGTTTTCCGGAATGGGAGGTGAGGCTGATGCACCTTCAGGAAGAACTGAATTCGCTGGACATCTTCCGGCAATTGACCGGAATCAAGATGGAGGATGTCTACAACCTGGTGTTGCGCAAAGGGTGGACCCTGGGTTCGCCGCAATTGCTGGTGGCGATGCACGCGCTGATTCGGTTGTATCACCCGCTGCAGGTCAAGAAGTTGAAAGAATTCTGGAGCACCGGAGCGCCGGATCTGGCGGTTTCGCTGGTGCCGAATTTTAATCGCGCGATTTACCAGGCGCTACAGCAGGTAAGCCCGAAGACGAAGCTGGTGTCTGTGTTGACAGACCTGGCAGACTATCCCCCAAATTTCTGGATCGAAAAGGGGCAGATCCAGCACTTCATTTGTGGAACGGCTAAGGCCGAGCAGCAGGCGCTTGATCTGGGACATGCGCGGGATCGTGTAAAGCGGGTGAGCGGCATGGTGCTGAACCCACGCTTCTATGAGCCTGTGAATGTGGATGTTGCACTGGAAAGGAAGAAGCTGGGGCTAGACCCGACACTACCGACAGCGATGGTTTTGTTTGGAGGGTATGGGTCTGCGGTGATGACTCGTATCGCCAAGCAACTGGACGAGAGTGGGTTGAAGATGCAGCTGATCTTTGTCTGCGGCAAGAGCGTGAAGCTGAAGCAACAACTGGCGGAGATGAAGTTGAAAATGCCGCACTTTATCGAAGGCTTTACGACGCAGGTGCCTTATTACATGAAGCTGTCGGACTTCTTTATCGGCAAGCCCGGGCCTGGATCGATTTCAGAGGCGATTCATCTTGGCCTGCCTGTGATTGTGACGCGGAATGCGCTGACTCTGCCGCAGGAACGCTATAACGCGGATTGGGTGACCGAGAATGAATTGGGATTGGTGTTGAAGCATTTTGGAAAGATTGTGGATGGGGTGCAGCAAATGCTTTCTGAGGGGACGCTGAGCCGTTATCAGGCCAATACGCAAAAGTTGAAAAACCGCGCGGTGTTTGAGATTCCAGAGATCCTTGATACGCTGCTGCCATGAGGCTTTGCTTTGGCATTTTGGCGATGGCTGGTTTAGGATTGGCCCAGGATCGTTACACGGACTTTATCAATCAGATTGCGCAGCGGCATTTGGCGGCGCGCAAGACACTAGTAGGCGGGATTCGTACCGAGGCCGAGGCACGGTTGCGGATGGCGGAATCGAAGGCGAAGATTTTGCGGCAGATTGGGGGATTGCCGACTTATCGCGGAGCGCTGAAGGCGGTGACGACAAAGACCATTGATCGTGGGTCTTACACTATCGAAAATCTGCATTTTGAGTCTTTGCCCAACTACATTGTGACTGCGAATCTCTACCTGCCGAAGACGGCGGGTAAGCACCCGGCGGTGCTGTATTCCATTGGGCATTGGGACGAAGGCAAGATTGCGGGGCAAAGGATTGGGGCGAATCTGGCAGCCAAGGGGATTGCCGTTTTGGCGTATGATCCGGTGGGGCAAGGAGAGCGGACGCAGGCCTATGACGCGAGGTTTGGGCGGAGCCTGATTGGCGGGTCGACGGAGCAGCACTTTATGGTTGGGGCGCAGGCCTTGCTTGCCGGAGAAAGCGTTGCGAAGTACTTTGTACACGACGGGATGCGGGGGATCGATTATCTACAGAGCCGGCCCGAAATCGACGGTTCGCGGATTGGGGCAGCGGGATGCTCTGGCGGCGGGACACAGACGATGTACATTGCAGCGCTTGATGAACGGGTGAAGGTAGCGGCGCCGTTGTGTGTGATGAATTCGATGGAGATGGTGGTGTCGGGGCCGACGGGCGATAGCGAGCAGAGCTTTCCGGGTTTTGTATCGGAGGGACTCGATCAGTCGGATTGGGTGTATCAGTTTGCGCCCAAACCCTGGTTGATTTCTTCGACGGAAGAGGACTTCTTTACACCGGCAGCGGCGAAGATTGTGTTTGAGCAGGCGCAGGCTTTTTATCGGGTTTTTGATAAGGAAGCGCTTGTGCGGTGGGTGATCGGGCCGGGCGGACATGGGACGCCGTTGAAGGTAAGAGAGGCGGTTTATGAATTTATGATCCGTTGGTTGCTGGACGGCAGAGGAGAGGCTAACGAGCTTGAATTGCCGATGCTTGGCGTATCGGCGCTCTGTACTTATCCGGAGTGCCGTGCGCCAGGGCGCGGCTTAAGCGAGGTAATTGCCGAGAGTTGGAAGGTACGCGCAGTAAAGGGTGACCCGAAGAAACTGTTGCAGCTTGGTGGGGAGGCGACAGGGCTGACTGAGGTGAAGTGGTTAGGGCCCGAGAAGAGCGATGAGCTTATCGTGGTGGTGAATGATGGAATTGCGGCGGAGCGACGGGCAGAGAGTTTAGCGAAGCTGGGATGCCGGATCAAGCTGGTGAAATTGCCTGGGGCATCGCCCTCTGGCGGCAGATACAGCGGCGGGTGGATTGATCATACCCGGGCCTGGCTGGTAGGAAAGAATTTGCCGAGTATGCGGGCGAACGATCTATTGATTGAGGTGAGGAAAGAATTGGACAAGTACAGCAAGGTACATGTGCATGCCTGGGCCTGGGGTGGAATTACGGCTTTGTATGCGGCTCATATGGAGCCGCGCATTGCAAAGGTGTGGATCGAGAGAACCCCCCACTCTTTGGCGATGGCGATGGAAAGCCCGCTGCACCGAAACCTGCATGAAGCGATCGTACCAGGCATCGCGCTTGCCGGTGATTTTTCTAATTTCATCGACAAGCGCTTCTTTGTAGTGGATGCCCACGACTGGAACGACAACCGCATCGAGAAGGATCTGCCTGGAGTTTACAAGCGGCCCTTCGATGAGACAGACAGCGAGTTGTTAGCTGCCTTTCGTAAATACTGACTTGGTGGTGAAGTCGCCTTGTGGGGTAGAGATCGCATTTTCAATGGTGAGGGTCTTGCCGTCTTCAGAGAGGATCCAGATTTCTTTCTGGCCGACTTCCATGCCCTGGAATTCGCTCTTGGTGTTGACGGTTAGCTTGTTGCCGTCCCACTTGGCTTTCACTTTGGCTTCACGGCCACGCACCTGGATGGTGGCTTCTTTACCGTCGGTGGTGTATTTGCTATCGGTCTTCATTTCGCCGCGGGCACCGACCTGGAGGGTCTGGATGCTGATCTCGGGGTCTTTGTGATCGATCGTACGTTCCAGTTTTTCAGGGGGAGGCATCATACCGAAATCGCTCTTGGCGAGATCGACGGTCCATTGGCCGGAGTAGTTAGGCTTGTCTGCGGCAAACAGAAGCGCTACCGGGACGGAAAGTAATAGTAATCTTCTAAGCATTTTCCCAATGTAAAGCATTTCGTAAGATTGAGGTTGTGAGAACGATTCTGATTTTGTTGGGATGGCTTGGTTGCGCATGCGCCGAGGACTGGCAAAAGATCAATTCGGGGTCTTTTGAAATTTATAGTTCAGCAGACATCAAGGCTGCCAAAGTGTTGCTGGGAACTCTCGAGCAGATGCGTGGGCAATTGGGGGATCTGACCGGGATTGCCGACATGAAGTTGGCTTGGCCGTTGCGGATTGTAATCTCGAAGGGGCAGAGGCCGGGCAAGATTGTGCTCACCTCGAATGTGTACAGCTTGCTTCTGGGCGAGGCGGCGATGACTAAAGCGCACAAGCGGGAGTTGTTGCTTTTGTTTTTAAATCAGAATGCAGGGCCTTTGGAGCCAGCCCTTGAGGATGGTTTATTGACGGTGTTGAGCAGCGTTGAGGCGGAGCGGGTTCGGGTGACGCTGGGCGCGTTGCCGGTGACGGAAAAGCAGACTGCGGAATGGGTATTGCTGGAATACCTGATTACCAACGATGTTTACCGGGGAAGGGTGCGGGTGTTCTTGTCGAATGTGATGAAAGGGACGGACCGGGCCACGGCGCTTCGCAATGGATTTGAGAAAGAAGAGGCGGAACTGCGCAAGGAGGCTGAAGAAGCCCGCTCCAGTTTCGTGCCCGTGACGTTTAGCGCGCGGCCGATTTTGCCGGAGCGGGATTACCGGGCTCGCGATATTGAAGTAGAGGTGGGGCGGGTGCAGCTTGCGCTGGCGCAATTGACGGATGAGAATCTGCGGGACGGAGCGCGCCGCGTGTGCTCGGCCAAGGCCGTGGATATTGAGGCGCAGGCTTGTGTGGCGGCGGCTTATGCGCTGGACGGAAAGGCGGATCTGGCAGCGATTGAGGCAGAAAAGGCACTGAGTCTGCCAAGGATGTTGTACCTGGCGGCAGTGGGGCAGCCGGAGCGATTAAAGCATCAACAACATTTGTTTATGGCACTGCAATTGAAGGCGCAATATCCGGAAGCCGCGCTCGCGTTTGCGTCCAAAGAAAATGATCCGGCAAAGGCTTATAAGGCTTTGAAGGAAGCTTCAGGCGTGGCGCTGCGAGATCCCGTGTATCAGGGGGCACTGGCGAAGTGGGCGCAGGCAGCAGGGCTGTATGCGGAGGAATCGAAGGCTTGGGCGGCAGCGGAGCGGGCAGCGTTTGACCCGGTGCAAAGGGAGAAATTGCGGGAGTTGCGATTGGGAGCCCAGGACCGTCGTTATGAGGCTGAGGCGCAGGCTCGGCGGGAGGCCGAAGAAGCCCGGGTTAAAGATATCGAGCGCGTAAGACAGGAGAGCTTGCGTCGAGTACGTGAGGCCGAGGCTGTCGCGCGCGGGCAGATGAAACCGTTGCCAGAGGGCACAAAGATCGAGACGTGGTGGGAGGGTGAGCAACCGACGGGGAATCTGGTGGGAGCTCTGATTCGGGTGGATTGTATGGGTGGGGGGAAAGCGCGTTTTGCTGTCAGAGATGGGGGCGGTAAGATTGTGCTTTACGATGTCGATAACCCGTCAAAGCTGGTGTTGAGCGGGGCTGGTGCGGAAACATTTAGCTTTGCCTGCGGGGTGCAGAAACCGCTACGTCGGGTGAAGGCGGGATATAAGGATAAGAGACTTTTGACCATGGAATTATTGCCTTAAGATGAACGAACGCAATCGCTGGTGGGTAGCGGCCGTCTTCTATCTTTCATCGAGTATCAACTATCTGGATCGCTCTATCCTGACCGCTGTTTCGCCGGCGTTTATGGCTGAATTTCAGTTGAACTATGAACAGTATGGATGGATCTTGACGGGATTTGGACTTTTGTATCTGTTGAGTTCTCCGCTGATGGGCTGGTTTCTCGACAGGGTGGGCTTAAACCTTGGTACGTCGCTAGCTCTTGCCTGGTGGAGCATTGCGGGGATGGCGCGTGGACTGACGCAGGGCTTGACGGGATTGATTGCGATGCATGGGTTGGTGGCGGTGGGGGAGGCTGCTGGAATCCCTTCAACGGCTAAGGCGGCGCAGACCTATCTAAAGCAGGAAGAGAGAGCGATAGGCAGCTCGATGTCGCAGATTGGGCTAGTGATCGGGATGACACTGGCAGCTTGGATTGCTAACTTTTGTATCAGCCATTGGGGGTGGCGGAGCGCATTTTTTGTAGCGGGGTGGCTTGGCTTTTTGTGGATTCCACTTTGGTATTGGGTATCGAAGAAGGCACCGGTGCAGGCGGCGAATCCGGCGTCGAGCGGGTATAGTATCCGCGCCATTTTGAGCATGAGGCAGACGTGGGGATTTATTGTTGCCAATGTGCTTTCGTTGGGGATTTTTATGTTTTGGACGAGTTGGACGAATCACTATTTTGTGAGGACGTTTGAGATGACGACGCAGGGGGCAAACCGGTTGGCACCAGTGTTACAGGCGATTTCGCTGGTGGGATCGTTTTTGGGTGGATGGGCGTCCATGCGGTTGATTAAAAAGGGGTGGGAGCCGATGGCAGCGCGACGGCGAGTGTATTTGTTTGGGGCGATCGGGATGATGCTATCGGCCGTAGTTCCACTGGCACCGAATGCCGGGTGGGC
>Ga0105046_10014854_pt1 | contig 11993 bp, 10 predicted proteins | sample MAT03_FD_78385 | JGI IMG/M metagenome (GOLD analysis project Ga0105046, IMG submission 78385) | Freshwater microbial communities from Lake Fryxell liftoff mats and glacier meltwater in Antarctica - MAT-03 (megahit assembly) | ecosystem: Environmental > Aquatic > Freshwater > Ice > Liftoff...
CGGCGGAGGAGTGCGGAACATAGCGTCCGTTCACATAGGCAATGCGCGGCATGGACCCCCTCGAATGGCGAGTTGTGACTGGTGAATGGTCAGCATGGAGTAGGGAGTGGGTAGAAATCCGTCTACTCACTACTCCCTCCTTATACCCCTAGCGACTTGAGCTTCCGGTGGAGCGCCGACCGCTCCATACCGATAAATTCGGCGGTGCGGGAGATGTTGCCCCCGAAGCGGTTGATCTGCGCGATCAGATATTCCTTCTCGAACATCTCGCGCGCCTCGCGCAACGGCAGCGCCATGATGTGCTGATCCGACTGGCTGGGCGCCCTCGGCATGACGTCGCCGATCTCCGCTGGCAGCAGGTCGGCCGTGATCGGCGCCTCGACGTCGTCGCCCCGTACCAGGATCATCAGGCGCTCGATGTTGTTGCGCAGTTGGCGCACATTGCCCGGCCAGTTGTGTGCCTGCAGGACAGCGAGCGCGTCGTCGCCGATGCGCCTTGGCCTGATGCCGGCCTGCCTAGCGACCTGCTTCATGAAGTGATCGACAAGATAGGGAATGTCCTCGCGGCGCTCGGCAAGGCCCGGAACCATGACCGGAACCACGGCAAGCCGGTGGAACAGGTCTTCCCGGAAGCGACCCTCGGCGATCATGCCTTCGAGGTTCTGGGCGGTCGACGAAATGATGCGAACATCGACCTTGACGCGCTTCGTACCCCCTACCCGCTCGAACTGCTGGTCGACCAGCACGCGCAGGATCTTGCTCTGGGTCTCGCGCGGCATATCGGCCACTTCGTCAAGGTAGAGAATGCCGCGATGCGCCTCCTCAAGCGCACCGACCTTGCGCTCGCCACCGTTCGATTCCGTGCCGAAAAGCTCAATTTCCATGCGTTCTGGCGTAATGTTCGCCGAATTCACGCTGACGAATGGCCCGCTCTTGCGCGACGACATCGCGTGAATGGCGCGCGCCACCAGTTCCTTGCCTGATCCCGACGGCCCGACGATCATGATGCGGCTGTTGGTGGGCGCCACGCGCTCGATTGTCTGGCGCAAATGGCTCATCGCCGACGACATGCCGATCAGGTCGAAGGTCTCGCCGCTGCGCAGCTTGAGGTCGGAGACCTCGCGCTTCAGTTTCGAGGTTTCCAGCGCACGTTCGGCAATCAGGATCAACCGGTCGGCCTTGAACGGCTTTTCGATGAAATCGTAGGCGCCGCGGCGAATTGCAGAGACGGCGGTTTCGACATTGCCATGGCCGGAGATCATCACGACCGGCAGGCTCGGATGCATCGTCTTTATCTGGTCAAGCAGCGCCAGCCCATCGAGACGCGATCCCTGGAGCCAGATGTCGAGGAATACAAGTCGCGGCACGCGATCCGCGATCGAGGCGAGTGCGCTGTCCGCGTCATGCGCCGTGCGGGTTTCGTGTCCTTCGTCACTAAGGATGCCTGCGACCAATTCGCGGATATCCTGTTCGTCGTCGACTATGAGAATGTCAGACGCCATCACTTACCTTCTCGATTGCTCTTGCAGTTCCGTCCGCACCGTCGTCCCGAGGCACGGCACTGGCGGCGACGGGCAGGATCATCGTGATCATCGCGCCCCGACCGCCATGGAAATCCCGAGGTGCGTCATGAAGTTCCAGCCGACCGCCATGGTCCTCGACGATTTTTTTGACGATGGCGAGGCCAAGGCCGGTGCCCTTCTCGCGCGTCGTCATGTATGGCTCGAGCAGACGCTGGCGGTTTTCGCGCGGCAGACCCTTGCCATTGTCCATGACATCGACGCGGATCATTCCGTCCACGAGCGCCGCCTTGACGCGGATCGCGCCGGCGCCATCAAGCTCCCGATCAACCGCCTCGATTGCCTCGGCTGCATTCTTGATGACGTTGCCGAACGCCTGCGCCATCAGGCGGCTGTCGAACGTACCCTTCAGCGGGACACTGCCGAAATCGCGCTCGAACTTGATGTCGGCCCTGCTCACCTCGACGAGAAAGGATGCTTCCCGCAGTGCATCGCGGATATCGATGATTTTCATCTCCGGCTTCGGCATGCGGGCAAAGGCCGAGAACTCGTCGACCATGCGGCCGATGTCCTCGACCTGGCGGATGATCGTGTCGGTGCACTGGTCGAAAACCTCGCGATCCTCGGTGATGACCTTGCCGTAGCGCCGCCGGATGCGTTCCGCCGAAAGCTGGATCGGCGTCAGCGGGTTCTTGATTTCGTGCGCGATGCGCCGCGCGACGTCCGCCCAGGCCGACGAGCGTTGCGCCTGCACAAGGTCGGTGATGTCGTCGATCGTCACGACATAAGATTTGTCGTCCAGAGCATTGTCGCCACCTTCTATCGTGACCTGCACGTTGAAGGTGCGCTCAGCGCCGGACCGGTAGAATGTCACCTGCTCACGATAGACCGGGCGGCCGGACTTGCGGCCGATTTCAAAGACGCGGCCCACATGCGGCAACAGCGTCGACAGATTCTGGCCAAGCGACTGCTCGGTCGGAAGCGCGAGCATGCTTTCGGCTGAACGGTTGACGATCATGATGGTGCCGTCGGGATCGACGCCGATGACGCCGGCGGTGACGCCCTCAAGCACAGCCTCCGAAAAGCGGCGGCGTTCGTCGATCACGTCCTTGGCGGAGAGGATCTCGTCACGCTGGGATTTGAGCTGCTGCAACATCTTGTTGAACGTGTCGCCCAGCGAGGCAACGTCGCCGTCTGTCAGGCGCACCGGAACGGAGACGTCGAGGTTGCCGGTCGCAACCTCGTCGGCCGCGCCGATCAACTGGCGAATGGGACGCACGAGCCGATCCGCAACCGCGATGCCCGTCCAGATCGCCGACAGCACAATGATCAGCGTCAATCCTAGATAGAGCAGGGCGAAGGCAATCTGCGTGGTGCGACGGTTGGCTTCCAGGCCTCGATATTCGTTGCTGTTGGCGGTAACGGTCTGGCGTGCCTTGATCACCTCGGGATCGACGAGGCGGATCGTGTAGAGATAGGCGTCCTCGATCTGCCGCAGCTTAAGGATGGCGCCAACGACATTGCTCGTGCGCGGTTCGATCAGCACCGGCTGGCCACCGGCCACGGCCCTCTGGAGAACATCGGCCGGCGGCGGCGGCATCTCGAAATCCGAACGCGTCTGCGCGTTCATGATGAACGAGCCATCCGCGCGTATCAGCGCCGCGTGTGCAAGTGCCCGCCCCACCGCCTGCCGGCTGAGAAACTCCTGGAAACCGGTGCGGTCGAGGCCGTAGAGCGACCGCGCATTGTCCACGTCGTTGGCCATCGACAGCGTGGTGCCCTGCAGGTTGCGCGCGTTCTCGCGCACATAGGCCTCGGCGATCGAAAGGGACGAGTTGATGATCGTCTTTGTACGAAGCTCGAACCAGCGGTCGAGGCCGATGTCGAGGGTGATCGATGCGATGATTGCGACAAGCAGTGCCGGCAGCACGGCGATCAGTGAGAACATCGCGACGATGCGCACATGCAGGCGCGATGCGGCCTTGCCGCGCCGCCTGGCCGCCGCGATCCGGTGAACCTCGCGGCCGATCAGGGCGATCAGGACCACGACAAACAGTGCGTTGATCACGATCAGCGCGATCGTCGTCGTTTCGTCGGGCGCGATGGGCGTGACGCCGACAAGGATGGCGAACGAAATGGCCGCGGTGACCAGCGCCCCCACGACCGCGACAACACCGGGAAGCGCCAACAGGCGGCGCCCGTCGGACACGACTACCGGCTCGAAAGGCACTTCTGGAATCGCCGCTGCGTGTGATGCCATCTTGCGTTTCGGATGCCCGCGAATTGTGGCAATTATGCAACGAGGCGTGTCATTTCTGACACGTTTCGTCAATCGGACCAAAGCTGTGATGCGGTTCGGGTTAGCTCGGTTTTGATGCGCGATAAACGTTCACGCCGAGTTCCCTGATCTTCTTGCGCAGCGTGTTGCGGTTCAGCCCGAGCAGTTCGGCCGCCTTGATCTGGTTGCCGCGCGTGGCAGTCATGGATGCCAGGACAAGCGGATATTCCACCTCGGTCAGGATCCGCTGGTAGAGGCCCGGCGGCGGCAGTTCGCCGGCAAAGCTCGCGAAGTAGCGCTGCAGGTATTGTTCCGCCGCCTGACCGATGGTCAGGTTCTCGGGCACCATCGTGCCGCCGGGAGCCGCCGGCTGCTCGCCCGTCTTCAATTCCGCCTCGATGATCTCGGCGGAAATCTCGTCCTGAGGATAGAGCGCGGCGAGACGCCGGATCAGGTTCTCCAGTTCGCGGACGTTGCCCGGCCACGGGTAGCGCTTCATCAGTTCGATGCCGCCGCTTGAAATACGTTTGGTGCGCAGACCCTCGGCCTCGCCAGCCTTAAAGAAGTGGCGAACGAGATCGGGCACGTCCTCGGCGCGCTCGCGAAGTGGCGGCAACCTCAAGGGCACGACGTTCAGGCGGTAGAACAGATCCTCGCGGAATAGCCCCTGACCGATCAGCGTGCGTAGATCCTTGTTGGTGGCGGCGACGATGCGTACATCGGTCTTGATCGGCGTGCGGCCGCCGACTGTCGTGTATTCGCCCTGCTGGAGGACGCGAAGCAGGCGCGTCTGCGCTTCCATCGGCATGTCGCCGATCTCGTCGAGGAAAAGAGTGCCGCCCTCGGCCTGTTCGAAACGGCCCGTGGAGCGGTTCTGCGCGCCGGTGAACGCACCCTTCTCGTGGCCGAAGAGTTCCGACTCAATCAGGTCGCGCGGGATCGCCGCCATGTTGATGGCGACAAATGGTCCGGTGCGCCGACGGCCATATTCATGCAGCGCGCGCGCAACCAATTCCTTGCCGGTTCCCGACTCGCCCGAGATCATGACGGTCAGGTCCGTCTGCATCATGCGCGCAAGCATGCGGTAGATGTCCTGCATCGCGGCGGAGCGGCCCACCAGCGGCATCGCCTCGGCCTGCTCCTCCGTGCGGCTGTCGATTTTCGGACGGCGCGGTTCGGAGAGGGCACGGTTGACGATGTTCAGCAGTTCGTTGAGGTCGAACGGCTTCGGCAGATATTCGTAGGCACCGGTCTCCGATGCGCGGATCGCGGTCATGAAAGTGTTTTGCGCACTCATGACGACGACGGGGAGTTCGGGCCTTGCCTTCTTGATGCGCGGCAGCATGTCGAAGGCGTTCTCGTCGGGCATCACGACATCGGTGATGACGAGATCGCCCTCGCCCGCCGCCACCCAGCGCCACAGCGTGGCCGCGTTCGACGTAACCCGCACATTGTGGCCTACCCGCGACAGGGCCTGGTTCAGGACGGTGCGGATCGCGGCGTCGTCGTCTGCGACAAGAATATTGCCCTGCACTGTCACTCGTGGCCTCCTTCGGCCTCGCCGTCGCGGACGGCGGAATTGTCTTTCCAGGCCGGCATCAACACGCGGAATGTCGTGCCGCGCGGCGTGGAATCGCATTCGATGATGCCGCCATGGTCGCCGACGATCTTGGCGACAAGGGCAAGCCCCAGGCCCGAGCCATTCGGCTTGGTGGTGATGAAAGGGTCGAAAAGGATCGGGAGAATGTCATCCGAGACGCCGGGTCCATTATCCTTGACGCAGAATTCCAGCGGCAGCGACACGCGATCCTGCGTGCCGGGAAAGGAGACGCGGATGCCCGGCCGGAACGCGGTGGACAAGGTGATTTCTCCACCGGGATGGTTGCCCACTGCCTCCGCGGCGTTCTTCACGAGGTTGAGAAACACCTGGATCAGCTGGTCGCGGTTTGCATAGACCGATGGAAGCGAGGGATCGTAGTCTTCCAAGATCTTGATCTGGCTGGCGAAGCCGTTCCTTGCGATCGCCTTCACATGATCAAGCACGACATGGATGTTGACCGGGTAGCGGTCGATCGGCCGTTCGTCGGAGAATATCTCCATACGATCGACGAGCGAGACGATGCGATCGGTCTCGTCGGTGATGAGCCGCGTGAGCGCGCGGTCCTCGTCGGACACCGCGGTCTCAAGCAACTGAGCCGCACCTCGAATGCCCGACAGCGGGTTCTTGATTTCATGCGCGAGCATGGCGGCAAGCCCGGTCACGGAACGGGCAGCACTGCGATGCGTCATCTGGCGGTCGATCTTGTCGGCCATCGAGCGTTCCTGGAACATGACGACGACCGAGCCGGGAAACTCGGGGACCGGAGCGACATAGATGTCGACAATCTTTTCGATGCCGATGCGCGGCGAAGAAACATCGACGCGGTACTCGTTGACGGGCGCGCGCCTGGCGCGGACCTGGTCGACCAAGGAGAGGATCGGGCTGCCAAACGGCATGAAATGCGCAAGCGTACGGCGCGACAACACGGCAGCGCTCGACCGGAAAAAATCTTCCGCATCGGCGTTGGCGTAGGAGATGTTGCCTTCTGGACCGACCATGATGACGGGCCGGCGGATCGTGTTGAGCACGATCTGGGCGGCATCGGCTTCCGTAGCCGTGACGGTCATCTTCATGCCGCCACCTTGTCCAAAGTCGCATCATGCTCGCGGGCGAAGGCAGCGCGGAGGCTGGCGATGACCTGACCGGGGTCGAGGGATGTCATGATTGCGACACGCATGGCGCCTGGCAGCGAAGGCGCGTGACGGTCGAGATACCAGCCGAGATGCTTGCGCGCCTGTCTCAGGCCGCTTTCGATACCGTAGAGCGAAAGCATTTCTTCGTAGTGGGACACGACATAGTCGGCCATCGCATGCCCGGAGGCAGGCGCACGGCTGGCATGGGCATCACCATTCGCTGCCGATACGATATCTCCCGGTGTCCAGGGTGCACCGTAGCTTGCGCGGCCAATCATGACTGCGTCGGCACCCGAAAACTCAAGCGCGCTGGCTGCTTCGTCAACCGATCCGACATCACCGTTGACGACGACCGGGATCGAAACCGCTGCCTTGACGCGGGCGACCGCGTGCCAGTCGGCCTTGCCCTGATAGAACTGGCAGCGCGTCCGTCCATGGATCGTGACCATCTTCACGCCGGCCTCTTCGGCCCGCCTGGCCAAGATCGGCGCATTGAGAGCAGCATCGTCCCAGCCGAGGCGCATCTTGACGGTCACGGGCACGCGGACGGCCGCGACAACGGCGTTGATGAGTGTCAATGCGTGGTCGAGATCGCGCATCAGAGCCGAGCCGGAATAGCCCCCGGTCACCTTCTTGGCCGGGCAACCCATGTTGATGTCGATGATGTCGGCACCCTCGACTTCGGCGATCCGCGCTCCTTCGGCCATGTGGCTCGCTTCGCGCCCGGCGAGTTGCACCATATGGACCGGAAGCCCCGAATGTCGTACACGGCGTTCCGTCTCCAAGCGTCCCTTGGCAAGTTCGCCGCTGGCGATCATCTCGGAGACGACGAGCCCGGCGCCGTGCTCGAACGCACGGCGGCGAAATGCTTCGTCGGTGACGCCGGACATGGGCGCCAGAAACACGCGGTTGCGTATTTCGACGCCGCCTATCGCCAGAGGCTCTGCGAGCCTGCCGATTTTAATCATGCATAAAAACCAAGCATCTTGACATTCTGCCTAACGAGTAGACAGTTTCGCTTTTGCGCGCAACCTTTCCTTGCGCGAAATTATGTTGCTTTTGCAAAGCCTCTGGCCTTCCCGCAGCAGCCCGATTATGCGTGATCCGATGCAAATCGGTTCGATGGTAGAACAGGCCAAGGCAGCCGTCGTGATCGTGGCCGCCGGCCGAGGCGAACGCGCCGGCAAGGCCGATGGACCGAAACAGTATCGCTCCATAGGCGGACGCCCTGTCGTGGCGCGGACGCTCGAGGCTTTCCTCAGGCACCCTCGCATCGGCAGGATTGTCGTCGCCATCCACCCCGACGACAACGAGCTCTTCATTGCTGCGGCCGACGGTCTGGAGACAGACAGGATCGTTACCATCCACGGCGGAGCCACAAGGCAGGAATCGACGCGGCTTGCGCTGCAGGCGCTGCGCGAGGATGCGCCGACCATGGTGCTCATCCACGACGGCGTGCGCCCCTTCGTCGATCCCGAACTGATCGACCGCACCATCGATGCGATCGAGGAGCGCCAGGGCGCACTTCCCTCGATGCAGGTGGCAGAGACGCTTAAGCGCATCGATCGCGAGGGAAATGTCGGCGAGACGGTGCCGCGCGCCGGGTTGTTCGCCGCGCAGACGCCGCAAGGCTTTCCTTTCTGGCCTATCCTTGCTGCCCATGAAAAGGCGGTTCAACTCGGCAGGCACGACTTCACCGACGATTCCGCTGTCGCCGAATGGGCGCAGATACCCGTACGCATCGTGACCGGTTCGCCGGACAACGTGAAACTGACCTGGGCGCGCGACATGGTGCTGGCAGACCAGCGATACACAAATGCCAGACCGGCTTTCCCTGATGTGCGCACCGGCAACGGCTATGACGTGCATGCGTTCGAGCTGGGCGATCACGTGACGCTTTGCGGCATCACGATTCCGCACGGCAAGAAGCTGTCGGGTCATTCCGACGCCGACGTGGCGCTGCACGCGCTGACTGACGCATTGCTCGCGACTTGCGGCGCGGGCGACATCGGCACGCACTTTCCGCCTTCCGACCCGAAATGGAAAGGCGCTTCGTCGCGCATCTTCGTCGAGCATGCGGCAGCGATCGTGCGGTCCGCCGGCGGGCGGATCGCCAACGCCGACATCACGCTGATCTGCGAAGCGCCGCGCGTCGGGCCGCATCGCGAGCAGATGGTCGCCGCGCTCGCCGACATGCTCGCCATCCAGCCGTCGCGCATCTCGGTGAAGGCGACGACCAACGAAAAGCTGGGCTTCATCGGCCGCGAGGAAGGCATCGCGGCGATCGCCACCGCGAGCGTCGTGTTTCCCGGAGAAGTCCCGGAATGAGCTCATGAACGATCGGGACGACCTGGCGGACAGGTTTCTGAAAGCCTGCGCGCGCCACAACATCATGGCGGCGACGGCGGAGTCCTGCACCGGCGGCATGATCATCTCCGCGCTCACCGACATACCGGGGTCGTCGTCAGTGGTCGATCGCGGCTTTGTCACCTATTCCAACGAGGCGAAGATCGAGATGCTCGGCGTCGCTCCTGCCACGCTGGACAAACATGGCGCCGTTTCGTCCGAGACGGCATGCGAAATGGCTGCCGGCGCCCTCAAACACTCGCGTGCAGGCATCGCCCTCGCCGTCACTGGCATTGCCGGCCCCGACGGAGGCTCGCCTGAAAAACCCGTCGGGCTTGTCTGGTTCGGCTTGGCGCTGGCTGGGAAGCCGGTCGTTGCCGAGAAGGTGATCTTCGAGACTCTGGGCCGCGATTTCATCCGCCGCGAAACGGTGAAGCACGCCTTGAACATGGGGCTGAAGGCGTTGGCCGGAGAGCCGCGCCCGAAAGACTACGCGACGGGCCCGTAGACAACGTCTGCCCGTTTCTCGAAGGCATCGGCGAACATCCGGAATGCGCGGTCGAACATCGCGCCCATCAGCGCGCCGAGCACCCGGCTCTTGAACTCGTAGTCGATGTAGAAATGCACCACCGAGCCGCCTGCCTGGTCCGGTTCGAAACGCCATTCGTTGGTCAGATAGCGGAACGGGCCGTCGAGATATTTGACGTCGATGGTCAGTTCGTCGGGCTTGAGGTGCACCTGGCTGGTGAACGTCTCGCGGATGGCCTTGTAGCCCACCGTCATGTCCGCCACGAGTATCGTGCGGCCATCGCGCTCGCGCCGGGACCGGACTGAAAGCGCCTCGCAAAGCGGCAGGAATTCGGGATATTTTTCCACGTCCGAAACAAGCGCGAACATTTGCCCCGGCGTATGCCCGACGCTTCGTTTCGTCTCGTATTTGGGCATCGACGGCCGGTCACGCCGATTTTGCGAGCTGCGCCTCGCGCGCCGCGCGCAACCTTGCGAAATCCTCTCCGGCGTGGTGCGAGGAACGCGTCAGGGGGCTCGACGCGACGAGCAGGAAACCCTTGGTCCTGCCGACCGTCTCGAATGACTTGAATTCCTCGGGCGTCACGAACCGCTTCACCGGATGATGCTTCTTCGTTGGCTGCAGGTACTGCCCGATCGTCATGAAATCGACATTGGCCGAGCGAAGGTCGTCCATGAGCTGCAATATCTCGTTCCGCTCCTCGCCAAGGCCGACCATGATGCCCGACTTGGTGAAGATCGACGGATCGAGTTCCTTGACCCGCTGCAGCAGCCGGATGGAGTGGAAATAGCGCGCGCCCGGCCGCACCGTCAGATAGTTCGACGGCACCGTTTCGAGATTGTGGTTGAACACGTCGGGCCGCGCCGCGACCACGATTTCGAGCGCGCCGTCCTTGCGCAGGAAATCCGGCGTCAGGATTTCGATCGTGGTTGCAGGCGTCGCCGCGCGGATCGCCCTGATGACCTCCGCGAAATGTTCGGCTCCTCCGTCGGAGAGATCGTCGCGGTCGACCGAGGTGATGACGACGTGGCTGAGGCCCATCTGCTTCACCGCATGGCCGACCCGGGCTGGCTCGTCATGGTCGAGCGCGGTGGGTATACCGGTCGCGACATTGCAGAACGCGCAGGCGCGCGTGCAGATCTCGCCCATGATCATGAAGGTGGCGTGCTTCTTGTCCCAGCACTCGCCGATATTCGGGCAGCCGGCTTCCTCGCACACCGTGACCAGCTTGTGCGTCTTCACGATCTCGCGCGTGTCGGCATAACCTTTCGAGGTCGGCGCCTTGACGCGAATCCAGTCGGGCTTGCGCAGCACCTCCTGGTCGGGCCGGTGGGCCTTTTCGGGATGCCTGACGCGCGGCGCGTTGGCGATACGGTCGATTACGGTGACCATGGTGCCTCAGTTCACTCCGCTCTGCTTGGCGCGACCGAATATCCACAGCAGGATCAAGGCGCCGGCCACCGCGACGATCAGGTTGCCCAGAAAACCGTGGTAGTGAATGTCGAGTACGCCGGCCAGTGTACCGCCGATGAACGATCCGGCGATGCCGACGAGGATGTTGGTCAAAAGCCCGTGGTTGCGCTTCATCGCCTTCTCGGCGACGTAGCCGGCGATGAAGCCAACGGCGAGCATGCCGAAGAAGCCGACGCCCGGCATTCCCATAATTCCGACGCTCTGGTCCATCGCAAGTCTCCGGACATCATCCAAGTGCCTTGATATAGGCTGCAAGGCGTTGTGGGAACAGGTGCCGCAAAGCAGGCGCGCTCATGCGTTCAGCGCGCGCCCATAGGCGTCGAGCACGCTCTCCTTCATCGTCTCCGACAGCGTCGGGTGCGGGAAGATGGTGTGCATCAGTTCTTCTTCGGTCGTCTCGAGGTTCATCGCGACGACGAAACCCTGGATAAGCTCGGTCACCTCGGCGCCGACCATGTGTGCGCCGAGCAACTGTCCGGTCTTCTTGTCGAAGATCGTCTTGACCATGCCCTGGTCCTCGCCGAGCGCGATCGCCTTGCCGTTGGCGACGAAGGGGAAGTGGCCGACGCGGATATCGCGTCCTTCCGCCTTGGCCTTGGCTTCCGTCAGCCCGACCGAGGCGACCTGCGGGCTGCAATAGGTGCAGCCCGGTATCTTGAGCTTGTCCATCGGATGCACATTAGGCAGGCCGGCGAGCTTCTCGACGCAGATGACCGCTTCGTGCTCGGCCTTGTGCGCCAGCATTGGCGGGCCGGCGACGTCGCCGATGGCGTAGATGCCCGGCACGTTGGTCTTGCCGTAGCCGTCGATCACAATGGTGCCGCGATCGGTCTTCACGCCAAGCGCCTCCAGCCCGAGGTTTTCGACATTGCCCTGCACGCCGACGGCCGAGATCATCCGGTCGGCGGTGATCTTCTCGACCTTGCCGTCCTTCAACTCGACATGCGCGGTGATCGAGTTGGCCGATTTCTCGACCTTGGCGACCTTGGCTTCGAGCAGGATCTTCATGCCCTGCTTGTCGAACTGCTTCTTGGCGAAGGCCGCGATCTCGGCGTCCTCGACCGGCATGACTTGGCTCATGATCTCGACCACCGTCACGTCGACGCCCATCGTC
>Ga0105046_10014855_pt1 | contig 11992 bp, 10 predicted proteins | sample MAT03_FD_78385 | JGI IMG/M metagenome (GOLD analysis project Ga0105046, IMG submission 78385) | Freshwater microbial communities from Lake Fryxell liftoff mats and glacier meltwater in Antarctica - MAT-03 (megahit assembly) | ecosystem: Environmental > Aquatic > Freshwater > Ice > Liftoff...
GCCGGCCGTTGGGTCGACGGTGCCACCGAGGCCATGGTCGGTGCCAGGTTCGAGGGTGACAACGTGGCGATGGTGGCCGGCCGAACGGTGAAGAAGTGGACGACGACCTCAGTGGTCTCGGCATGCGAGCCCGGTCGGTTGTTCGAGTTCATCGCCGAGGACTACACGACGTGGCGCTACGAGTTGCGGCCGGAAGGCGACCACACCCGGGTGACGGAATCGTTCAGCTACGAACCGAAAGGCTTGCAGGGCTTCTACTACAACGCGTTGCTCAATCGGCCGCGTTCGATGACGAAAGGGATGAACCGAACGCTGGCGACGGTGAAGGCCAAGCTCGAAGCGACGTGAAGGTGCGTTCTTCGGTGCTGATGGAGAGCGTCTGACCAGCCCGGAGTTCGCGATAGGTGGCACCGTCGGTCGTGGGATGGGCGACGCGCTTCGTCCAGATCAGTACTCCCGGCCGGTGAACCATCGTCAGGCGATCCGTTCGACGCATCGAGGCGTTGCCGACGAATCAGCCGAAGCGCGGTGCGAGCATGTTCTGTTCGCTCTCGATCTTGTGGAGGCGTTCGTCGTAACCGATCTGGCGGATCAGGTCGGCCAGGCTGTCGTAGGCGCCGAAGTCTTCGGTGAACTCGCCCTCGTAGCGCATCGACTCCCATTCGGGATGCTCGAGCACGAGCAATGCGTACTCGTGCTCGGCGTGATCCTCGAAGTCGGCGTTCAGCCGGTAACTCCACGTGGGCCGAACGACATAGAGGATCCACGACAGCTGGTAGTAGCCGAAGGCGAGTATCTGCGGGATCACCCGGCTGCGCAGCAGCCCGCGCCGTTGGCCCGCTGTCAGCTCTTCCATGATCAGCAGGTGCCACTGCTCGTTGTCCTGTTCCCATCGCGCGGTGCGCACCCTGTCGAACACCTGGCGGGCGAAACCCGGTTTGCTGGCCGTATGCGTCACGGCCACATACGCCACGTTCTCCCAGGCCTGATACGGCACGCGTGCAACGAGCTCGAGGACTCTGAATTTCTCGAGCGAGCGATCACGCCCATAGAGCGCGTCCATGATGCGGAACAGGATCTTCGCTGCGAACGAGTGGCGCCGGTTCGCACTGGCGAGGGTGACCGACTGCGCGGCGACGAGGTCGTCGTGTCGGAGATGTTCGATCGGTCCGAACGGGGCGCGCGATCCGATTGCTTCGGTGACGGGCCCCGGCCACACCTCCTGGCTCGTGGTCTCACGCTCACGCTTCATGCTCACGGTGACGGCACCTTCCGCTGGACGGGCCGGGTCAACGGTAGCGAGCCGGCAGAGAGGTCCGCTGTGGCCTACGTCATCACTTCGCTGGGTCCGCCGCCAGGGCTGGGGTGTACCTGGGGAAGCACGCAGCGGCGCCTCCGGATCGCGCCTGACGGCCTCGATGGGACCTCAGAGTTCCGTGGACGCCGGTGGAGTGCCGACGGTCGGAGTCTCGCCGGTCTCGACGAGGGTGCGGGCGACCTCGCGAACCTTGATGTTGAGGTGCTGGGAGGCGCGGCGGAGCACGTCGAATGCTTGCTCGCCGGTGATCCGTTCGCGCTCGATGAGGATGCCTTGGGCTTGACCGATGAGCTCGCGAGTGCGGAGCGCTTCGTGAAGGTTGGCAACGCGCAACAGATCGTCGGCCCGCTCGCCGGCGAGGTCGAGTGCGAGACCCGCCAACGTCGCGAAGATCAGACCCTTGGCGCGGTCGGTCGCTCCGAACGCGGCTGGCAACCGGGCATACAGGTTGAGTGCACTGACCGGTTGATCCGACAGTCGGAACGCCAGGGCGCTCCGTATCCCTGCTCGGGCGGCAGCCGGACCGAAGGCGGGCCAACGCGGCTCATGAGCGAGGTCCGAGGCGAACGGGTGTGGTCCGCCGGTGAGGGCCTCCATGCAGGGTCCCTGGTTGGTCGCGATCTGCAGGTCGTCGAGTTCGATGACGATCGGATCGGTGAACGCCACCGTTGTGATTCGATCGTTTCGGGAAACGAAGATCCCTGCCGCGTCACAACCGTCGACGGTGGCGACAGCCAAGTCGACGGTCAGCTGCAACGAACGCTCCACCGACCCTGTGGCGAACAGCGCCCTCGCAACCTCGGACAGGTTCTGTTCGAGATCGTCTGACGGCATCGTTGTCACGAACGCATCGTAGATCCGCATTCAGCCGCTGGCCATGTACCGGGGGTGTAACGGTGGTAGTTTCAACGTTGCCTTCGACAGCGAGGGTCCGCGAGCGGTGACGTTCGATCCCGAGGGAAGGGCCCACTTTGGCCGACTACCCAGCTGTTGACACGACGCGAGTTGTCCCCGATGTTTCTTTCGGAACGACGGCGGCGTCTTTCGGAATGACGACGGTGTATTCGGGTCGACAGGTCGTCGTGGCCTTGCACGGTGAGGTCGACATCCTCACGGCTCCCACGTTTGCATGCGTGCTCGATGTGCTGTTCGATGCCGGCCGACGAGACGTCGTCGTCGATCTGGCGGAACTCGATTTCGTGGACGCCTCGGGGCTGGGTGTGCTCGGGCCGATGTCGTGTCGTCTCGCCGACGGCGGCGGGATCCTCACGATTCGTTCGCCGTCACCGATGGTGCGCCGAATCTTGGACATCGCCGGCATGGGTGATCTCATCGAACGTGGCCGCCCGGACCCGAATTCCGCGACGCTCGGACCCGAGCAGCACTCCGGCGACGACTCGAAACCAGTCACCGGCGCGACCAAGAGCACGGACGGTGCGGTGCGGTTGCCGGCGTTCCCGGCCAGCAACGAGGTGATCGACGCTGCGTTGCGTCTCGTGACTGCGCTCGCTCGGGCCACCATCGGTGGTGCCGACGGTGTCAGCGTGTCGCTCAGCCGTCACGGGCAGTTCATCACGGTCGCCGCCAGCGACGAGACGATCGCCCAGATGGACCGAGATCAGTACGCCACCGGTCAGGGCCCGTGCCTGTCTGCCGCGGCCGAGGGCCACTGGTTCCACGTCGAATCTCTCGCCGACGAGTCTCGCTGGCCACAGTTCGTGCCGCGAGCACTCGAGGAAGGAATCGCCAGCATCCTGTCGACCCCGCTCATCGTCTCGGCCCGACCCGTCGGTGCGCTCAACATCTACTCCAACACCGACCACGCGTTCGGGCCACTCGACCAAGAACTCGCCGCCTTGTTCGCCAGCCAAGCATCGAGCATCCTCGCCGAAGCACGCACCGACATGACCACCGACGAAGTCGCCCAGCGGCTTCGGCAAGCACTCACGACACGCCAGGTCATCGCCAACGCCCAAGGCGTGATCATGGGCCAACAGGGCATCTCGGCAGACGCCGCGTACGCCAACCTCCGCCAATCCGCCAAACGCACCGGAATGAACGTCCATGAAGCCGCCAAGGCGGTGCTCGCTTCTGCGTTCCACGACGACTTGATCGGCCAGGTGCGAAGGTGACCGAACCACGCAACACACTCGAGCGTGCCCGCGTCGAAGTCGGCCTGACCCACAGCGAGCTCTGGTTCCGATACTTCGAACTCGGCGGCATGAGCACCGCGCTCGAAGTCGAGGCCTACCTCTACGACGCCCTCGCACCCACGAACCACGATCGAGACCTCGTCGCGACCGCCCTCAACGAACGCTTCGCCGAACTCGGCGGTGATCACCCGGTCGCCTACACCGACGACGTCCTTGACGACACCGACCGATAGCAGAACAGGTCGACGGCCCTGATGCGGCACTCGCGACTGAACACCGCCGCTCAGGGAGCCGGGCATCGTCGGTCGGGGCACGGTGCGCGGGGGATACGGTGCGCCATGAGCGACAACCCGCAGGCACGGATCTGGAACGAGACGGTCGGCGTTGCGTGGGCCACCAACGCCCAGCACTACGACGCGATGCTCGAACCCTTCGGCGCCGCCGTCATCTCCCTCCTCGACGTCCAACCCGACGAACGGGTCGTCGATGTCGGCTGCGGCACGGGCGCCACGACGGTCGAGCTCGCACGCCGGGCGGCGATGGTGCTCGGCGTCGATCTGTCGTGGCCGATGTTGGCGACAGCTCGTGACCGTGCCGCTGCGGCGGGGGCCGACAATGTGGTCTTCTCGGCGGTGGACGTCCAGGCCGAACCGTTCGCCACGGGTGAGTACGACGTCGCCTTCTCGCGTTTCGGTGTGATGTTCTTCGCCGATCCGATCCGGGCGTTCACCCACGTGCGGCTGTCGTTGATCGACGGTGGGCGCCTCGGTTTCGTGTGCTTCCAGAGGCCGCTCGACAACCCGTTCATCCTCGTGCCGGTGATGGCAGCGGCGCCGCATCTCTCGATGCCTCCGCCCCCGCCCCCGACCGATCCTGGTCCGTTCTCCTTGGCCGATGTCGACCGCACGAGGTCGATCCTGATCGCTGCAGGGTTCGTCGATGTGACGATCGAGGCTGGACCCACGTCGGTCGAGCTTGGTGCGGCGGATGACCTTCCGGCCGTCGCCCGACGCGTGCTCGAGCAGAACCCGGGGACCGCGCCGGCACTGCTCGCGGCCTCGGCTGCCGATCGGCGGGCCGCCATCGACGCGACGATCGCCGCGTTGGCCGACCATGTGGCCGAGGGTTCGATCGCCCTCGCAGCAGCCAGTTGGATCGTCTCCGCGCGAGCAGGATGACCGTCCGACTCGACGGTCGTCGGCCGGACGTTCAGCTCGCCACGAACACGTCGTTCGTCCTGGCGTTGGTTAGGTGACGGGATGTTTCGGGTAGTGACCGGTATGGACGCCATCACCCTTCTCCGCACCGACCATCAGGCTGTCGAGCGGTTGTTCGAACAGTTCGAGAAGGCGGGAGACCGCGCCTTCGTCGAGAAGCGTCGCATCGTCGACCGGATCGTCGAAGAGCTCTCGATTCACGCAGTGATCGAAGAGCAGATCTTCTATCCCGCAGCACGAGCGAACGTTCCCGACACCGAGGACATCGCGCTGGAGAGTCTCGAAGAACACCACATCGTGAAATGGCTGCTTTCAGAGCTGGATGGCCTCGACCCGGAGCACGAGCGCTTCCAAGCGAAGGTCACCGTGTTGATCGAGAACGTTCGTCACCATGTCGAAGAGGAGCAATCCGACTTCTTCCCGAAGGTGCGCGCTGCGATGAGTCGCACGGCCCTCGCTGACCTCGGTGACGCACTGGCGACCGCCAAGAAGACGGCGCCGACCCACCCTCACCCTCGCTCAGCCGACACACCCCCGGGCAACTCGGTGGCGGCCACGATCGCAGGCATCGTCGATCGCGTCGGTGACAACGTCAGCGGCATTGCGCAAGGCAGCGTCACTGCCGTTCAGGAGTTGGTCGGACGCGTGACCGGCACCACCAAGCCGATGCCATCGCCGACGGGTTCGAACCGAACCCGTGGACTCGCTGCGTCAGTTCGCCGCACCTCGTCCGCGACGATCGACGCTGCGGACCAGGCCGGCCGCGCTGCCGCGTCGGGCACGATCGCGACTGCCAAAGCGGCGAAGGCGGGTGGCAAGGGGACGCTGACATCAGCAAAGAAATCTGTCGCCGATGTCGGTGTCACCGCCAAGCGTGCGCGCACGACGACAGCCAACACAGCACGCCAAGCTGTTCGATCTACCAAGACCGCCGCCACGAAATCGACGCCGCCGGCGCGCAAAGTCGCCAGCCGGAGTTGACGGGCAGGCGGAAGTCCGTCGGTCCGAACGAGGCCAGGGCTTCGAGGCGTGCCTTGTCGTCGGCGTACTCACACAGAATGAGCGGTCCATCACGACCTGATCGGCCAGCGTCCGACGATCACCGGGCACCCGTCGGGCTGAGGGTGGTCGACGCTGATCATCCACGAGGTGCCGAAGCGATCGACGCACGAACCGAAGCGCTGCGCCCAGAGGGCCGAGGTGACGGATCAGGACCCGATCATCGCGCGACGGCGAATCGGACTCATCGGCGAGCGCTGCTCGATGCTGTCGGGCGATCCCGGCAAGGATTCGAACGGTGATCGCAACGTGGGCCGGCACGCCATGTCCGGTTGTACGTCACATGGCGACTGTTGGCGACAACGATCCGACGGCGGGTTCGGCGCCGGAGACTGTTCCATGAAGCCGGACCGCGAACCGTCCCGTTCCATCACGCACGATCATCTGGGGCTGGATCATCTGGGCCGGGCGCTCGTGCAACTGGCCGCGCAACCTCGGCTCACCGTGGCGCTGCGGTTCGCCGAGTCCCTACGGATTGCTGCGGCGGTTGCACCCGATCCGAGCGTCGCCGCGGCGCAGCTGGTGCGCACCGTCCGCGACGGCGATGACGTCTCGGCGATCGCCGCCATCCACGCGCTCGGCTCGGTCGCACATCCTTCGGTCGACGAGGCACTGCTGGCCATCGTGCTCGACAGTGACGAGCCGTTCGCTGGGCACGCGGCGTGGACGCTCGCCGCCCGTCGCTCGTCACCGGCGGCGATCCAAGCGCTGAGTCGCCTCGCTGCCACCGGCGGCTTCAGTGCGATGCTGGCCGAGCGCACGCTCGCCGAGTGGCAACGTTCCGGTGGTATCTCCGAGCCCGAGCCTCCGCCGCCCGTCGACGACGAGTTCGTCGACCGGTTCGGCCCGCTCGGCGGTGACGGTGACGGTGACGGCGGTGACGGTGACCCATCGGGGATCGTGGTGGTGCAACCGTTCCTGCATGCACGGATCGATCGCGATGGCTCCTCGCTCGGCGCCGGTGACGCCGGCGGCATCGCTTCGCTGCTGCGATCGTTGGGGACATCGCTCGGCCGCATCGACGGCATTTCCGAGGTCGTCACCGTCACCCGTCGACACGATCACGAGGCCCCGTGGGAGCAGCTCGCTCCCGGTCATCGTGTGGTTCGCGTGCCGGTGGGCGAGCCCGGTCCGCTGCCGTGGCGTCAGGCATGGGCGCATCGACTCGAGATCGAACGCCAGTTCATCGATCTGGGCCGGGCCTTGGCGGGCCGCCGAGTGATCTGGCACCTGCGGATGGCCGACGTCGGCACGCTCGCCGCGGCGGCTGCCGCCCGTCGTCTCGGTCACCCTGTCGTGTTCACTGCTGCCCCCGATCCGCACATCGTGATCGATGCCCTGCAGGACGACGGCCGACTCGACCGGCTGCGGTTCGCGATCGACGATGCCGCTGCCCAGTACTGGTTCCGCGCCCGCATGGTGGAACGCCTCACCGCCCAGGCCGACCATCTGGTGGTGCTGCCCCGACCCACCATCCGTCAGGAGCTCGTCGAACTGCTCGGGCTCGATCCTGCCGATCTCGGTCGCCGGGTCACCGTGGTGCCCGAGGGTGTCGACGTGGGCGAGATCGACCGGGCTCGCGCCCGCCGCTGGCTGCACGGTCCGTCGCCGATGGTGCAGCGCGTGCTCGCGGCCATGCCGGCGTGGCGGCGGTCGTTGCCGTGGGTGCTCACCGTCGGGCGGCTCCATCCCTCCAAGGGCCCGCAACGCATCGTCGATGCCGTCGTCGCCGAACCGGGTCTGTCCGATCGCGTCAACGTCATCATCGTCGGCGGCGATCTGACGCATCCCTCGGCCGATGAGCAGTCGACGATCGAGCTCGTCCGTGGTGCTGCTGCCGGCCGCGACCCGTCGCTGGTGACGCTGACGGGCAACCTCGCTCCCTCGGCGGTCGCTGATCTGATGGTGGAGGTCGCCGAGCACGGCGGCGTGTACGTGTGCGCGAGCGACAAGGAGGAGTTCGGACTCGCCATCGTCGAGGCACTGGCCGCTGGGGCAGTGGTGGTGGCGCCGGCGCGCGGCGGTCCGCGGAGCTATGTCGACGACGGTGACACCGGCGTGCTGTGCGACACCCTGTCGGCCGTCGCCGTGCGCGCGGCCGTGGTGCAGGCGTTGTCGATGGCTCGTGACGGAGATCTCGAGCTGCGAGCCGAGCGTGCGATGCGGGCCCGTCGCATGGTTCGCGACGAGCTGAGCATCGACACGATGGCCGAGGCGTTGGGCAGCGTCTACCGGGGCCTCGTACCGGTGCCGGTGGCGTCGCGACGTGCAGCGCTATGAACCCCACAGGGTCGACGCGATGAATCTGCTCGTCGTCAGTCCCGACTACGTCTCGCACCTGGTGCCGCTCTTGCAGATCGCAACGAGGTGGCAGGAACGGCACGGCCGAGCCGTCGTGGCGACCGGGCCGGCCACACGCCCGCTCGTGCAAGCGGCCGGGATCGAGTGGATCGACCTGCGTCTCGGCCGAGGCAGCAACGCAGGCGTGATCGAGGTGACCGAGCAGCCGGTGGGAGAAGACGAGCACCTCCGTGCGTTCTTCGATGCCACGCGCGACGGTCCGCTGGCGACATTGCGCTACCAGGCCGATGCTCGTCGTCACGACCTCCTGTACGACCCCGACGGCGTGCTCGACCGGCTGAGTGAGATCGTTGCTCTCGTCCGCCCCGATCGGGTCGCCGTCGACCATGTCGCCTTCGGAGCTCGGCTCGCACTGCACGCGCTCGGGATCGCCGCCGCGTCGGTGGTGCTCGGGCATCCGAGTGCGTTGTCGGCGCCGGGTGAGGTGTACGGCCTGCCACCCGCATGGCCTGCATCGATGGTGCCCGATGCCGCCGACCTCGATGCATTGCGCGCCAGGTGCCGTGCATCGGTGGACGACCTCGCGGCGGCCGCGGCCGACGTGCTCGCCCGTCGGGCCCCGCACCGCCCGCCGGCTGGAGATCTCACCTCCGCACCCGGATCGCCCACCGTGTACGTCTATCCCGAGGCCCTCCACGACCCGGCTCGTCCGCTGCCGGACCGGCACGTGTTCGTCGGGGCGCTCGCACGAACCGAACAGCTCGGCGAGGTGCGACTCCCGGTCGGTGACGGCCCGAGGGTCACCGTCGCGCTCGGCTCGTTCCTGAGCGCCCGCCACGACGTGCTGGCGACTGCCGTACGCGCGGCTCGTCGCGCCGGATGGCGACTGGCGCTTGCCTCGGGCAGCTCACCGGTCGAGCTGCTCGGGCCGTTCCCCGATGGAGCGCTCGTCGCCCGCCATCTGCCGCAGGTCGCCCTGCTGGCGCACTCCGACGTGCTCGTGAACCACGGCGGCAACGGCAGCGTCACCGAAGCAGCCGCAGCAGGCGTTCCCCAGGTGGTGGTCCCGTTCTCCACCGATCAGTTCGCCGGCGCCGAGGCTGTGGAGCGCACCGGGGTCGGGCGATCGCTCGCCCCCAACACCCTGACGGAGGACCAGTTGATCGAGGCCGTCGACGCTGCGTGCACGTCACCGGTGCGGGCCCGAGCCCGTGCGGTGGCCGACTCCATCGCCGCGTCGGGCGGCGCGACTGCCGCCGTCGATGCCATCGCCGGATCCGGTTCGGCCGCAACACCCCGGCAGGGATGACCCGCAGCGGGTCGCGGATGGCCGATCCAACGACACCGAAGGCGTCGGCGATAACTTACCGACGGTAGATTCCCGGTCCCGGATGGGGTACGGTGACCGCGTCGAACACGACGAGGATGGGGGTCCCGAAGATGACGACGATCGACGACAGCACACCGCTGCACCTGCGTGGCAACGGACGGCCGACCGACCATGAGCTCACGATCACCGACCTGGTGGTCTCCGGCACGCTGCCGGCCGAGCTCGACGGCCGGTATCTCCGCAACGGCGCCAATCCCTTCACCGGCACGAGCGTGCACCCGTTCTTCGGTGACGGCATGGTGCACGGGGTGCGCCTCCGCGACGGACGGGCCGAGTGGTACCGGAACCGGTACGTGCAGACCCCGTTCATCGCCGATCCATCGGTCGACGTGCTCGACCCGGCAGTGGCGATCGACGTGAGGGCATCCAAGGCGAACACCCACGTGGTCGGCCATGCCGGCCGGATCATGGCGCTCGAAGAGGGTCACGTTCCCTACGTGCTCGACGGCGACCTGTCGACCGTCGGCGCACATGACTTCGATGGTGCTCTCGCCGGGTCGTTCACCGCACACCCGAAGATCTGCCCGGTCACCGGGGAGTTGCTCGCGTTCGGATACTCGGCGTTCGAGCCGTACCTGCGGTACCTGCGGGTGTCGGCCGACGGCCGACTCGTCCAGACCGAGAACATCACCGTCGGCGGGCCGACGATGATGCACGACTTCAATGTCACCCGCAACCACGTCGTGTTCATGGACCTGCCGGCGGTGGTCGACATCGAGATGGCGATGCGCGGCGAGATGCCGATCCACTGGGACGACGACTACCCGTCACGTCTGGGTGTGATGCCGCGCAACGGCACCGACGCCGACGTGCGGTGGTTCGACATCGACCCGTGCTACGTCTTCCACCCGATGAACTCCTACGAGTCCGGCGACACGATCGTCCTCGATGTCGCCCGGATGAGCCATGTGTGGCGCGAGTCGATGATGGACTTCCCGTCGCCGGCGCTGTGGCGGTGGACGATCGACATGACGACCGGGCAGGTGCGCGAGGAGCAGATCGACGACCGGCCCGGTGAGTTCCCGCGGGTGGCCGACCACGTGGTCGGCCTGCAGCACCGGTACGGCTACATGATGGCCATCCCCGAGAACGCGTCGTACGACGATCCGATGGATCAGTCCGGTGCTCTCCTCAAGTACGACCGCACCACGGGCGAGCGCTCCGAGATCGACCTGGGCCGCGGATGCATCCCGGGCGAGCCGGTGTTCGTCGCCGCTGCAGGCGCGACCGCTGAGGATGACGGCTACCTCATGACCTTCGTGTACGACGCCGGCACCGACTCGAGCCGCTTCGTCGTGCTGGACGCGTCGACGATGGACGACACGCCCGTTGCCTCGATCGAGCTGCCACGTATCCCGTTCGGGTTCCACGGGAGTTGGGTGCCGTCGGCGGTGGCAGGGTGAAGTTCGGGCTCGCGTTCGCCAGCAGCATTGCGGTCGACGGGGCCGCCGCGCTCGAGGTGTGCCGGCACGCCGAATCGGCGGGCTTCGAGTCGCTGTGGGGCGGCGAGCACGTCATCATGCCGACCACGATCGAATCCGCGTACCCGTACACGGCCGACGGCAAGATCCCCGCCGTGCCGGACACGCCGATCCCGGATCCGTTGATCTGGCTCGCGTTCGCCGCGGCTGCCGCGCCCACGATGCGGCTCGGCACGTGCATCCTCATCGTGCCCCAGCGGAACCCGCTGGTGCTCGCGAAGGAGTTGGCGACGCTCGATCAGTTGTGCGGCGGGCGCTTCGAGCTGGGTCTCGGCGTGGGTTGGATGAAGGAGGAGTTCGATGCGCTCGGCGTGCCGTGGGAACGGCGAGGTGCGCGCAACGACGAGTACGTCGCAGCGATGCGCGCACTGTGGGCGGCTCCGCACGCCGAGTTCCACGGTGAGTTCGTCGACTTCGCGCCTGTCACCTGCAGCCCACGGCCGGTGCACGGGACGATCCCGATCCTCGTGGGTGGCGATACCGACGTGGCGATCCGTCGCGCCGCCCGTCTCGCAGACGGATACTTCCCCGGTGAAGGCGACCCGCAGCGGTTGGGGGAGTTGATCGCTCGCGTACGACAGGCCGCTGAGCGAGAGCGACGAGATCCGGCGAGCATCGAGATCAACGCGATGTTCGGTCAGCACATGGCAGATCCGGTGGCGGGAGTCGCGCAGCTGGATGCGCTCGGCGTCGGCCGGGTGATGGTGCCGGCGTTCTTCTTCGCCGGCCCGGGCGGCCTCGATCGACTCGACGAGTTCGGCGAACGGGTCGTCCTGCCCACCGTCGGCTGACGCAGCATCGGCAGGTGCCGGTCGGCAGGTCGACCGTACGACCGTTGCGGAACTGGCGTCGCCAGCCGCCAGACTCGACGGCCGTGAGCAGCATCGTCGTGTCCGAACTCGCCTACGCCCCGCCGGGGGCCGATCAGCTGTTCTTCGATGTCAGCTTCGGGGTCGCGCCCGGTGAGCACGCGGCGATCGTGGGTGCCAACGGCGTGGGCAAGAGCACGATCCTGCGCATTCTCGGCGGGATCATCGATGCTGACGAGGGGGAGTTCGCCGTCGGCGGATCGA
>Ga0105046_10014857_pt1 | contig 11991 bp, 10 predicted proteins | sample MAT03_FD_78385 | JGI IMG/M metagenome (GOLD analysis project Ga0105046, IMG submission 78385) | Freshwater microbial communities from Lake Fryxell liftoff mats and glacier meltwater in Antarctica - MAT-03 (megahit assembly) | ecosystem: Environmental > Aquatic > Freshwater > Ice > Liftoff...
CGAGCTGTGGCACCAGGCGAAACGCGTCCACGGCGGCGGGGAAGGGGAGATCATCGGCTACCACAAGTACCCGCTTCCGCTCGTCGGGACGACCGCTGTGGGCCTTTCCCTCCGGCTGGGCCGGTCCGGCGGGTTCTGCCGTTACGCCTCCCTCGTACTGCTACGACAGGAGTTGCGAGTAGAACTGGCGGCGTTCTTTCCGGGGAGTCTCCAGCGGTTCCAGACTCTTGTACCGGATGTCGATGCGATCCTGTTATCCCTGTCACTCGCGCGGCAGCAGTTCGACCGGATGCGCTCGCCGGAGTTCACCTCGTGGGAGAACCCCGTCCCAACCATCGACGTGCCCGAGGATGTTGTCACCGCCCGCTGCGCCGGATGCGGGGGCGGGGTCGGACCCACCGACCTAGTCGCCGGGAGTTGTTGTCGGAACTGCGGGGCCGGCGAGGCCATTTGCGGGAGCGTACACTGTCGTGACCGGGCACGGCGGACGTTCACCGAACTGGCCGAGGCCGCCAATCGACTCCGCCCGAGTTCCCACCGCGTGCCCCCTGCTCAGATCGGGGACGAGCCGGGAGTCATTTGCGACGGCTGCCTTGGCAGTTTCTACCTCCCTGGTTCAACGGTCCTCCAACTCTCCGGCCGGCCGGAATGGGGGCTGCCGACGACTTTCTCGTCAACTTACCTGTTGCTCATGATTTGGCTGGTGGCGTGCTTATGCGGGGTGGCCTTCGGGGGCGGGGCTCTGCTTGGCTGGTTGCTCGCTGTGATCGCCATCTTGGCGGTCATCGAGCCCTGGCGGGTTGGTATTGCGGGAGAAGGGCTGCCGGTGTGGCTCAGTTTGGGCCTGAAGCCGGCCGTGTTGTTGCCCCTGGTGCCCTGCATGGCTTGGTGGTTCGGCAACAGCGAGAGCATCGGCCGCGCCGGTCTTGCCATTGCCTCCGTTCTGCTGCTGTTTCTCTCGCTCGGCCTCGGCTGTGGCGTGGCCCCACGGGATCGACGCTCGCACATTGGCGGGACGACAGCATGGGCGGCCGTCTCCGCAGTCCTTTACGCTTGGCGGTTCGAGTCCCTTTCTGTGCCACTGGGGCGTCCGGCGGCAATCGTCCTCACCGTTCTGGTGATCGGGGCGGCGGTCTGCGGTCTGACTTTGATGGGCGGCAATGGCCCCCTAGCGCGATTCCGCGCGTACCCGCTCTGGAATCTTCCCCGGAGCACAACTTAAAGGAGACCTTGCGATGTTGGAAGCGATCCAGGGGTGGAGCCAGTGGCGATGGCTGGCAGTCTACATGGGTTTTTGGACGTGCCTGATGGTCATGATAGCGGGGGCTCAGTTGATGAGCCAGAGAGCGCTACTGCGCGGCCAGTTGAATAGGGCCGGTGTTCCCACTACCGAACTGCTTGTCAACTGGTCAAGAGTTCTCGGCAGGCTGTGGTCGCTCCTGTTTTTTGAGTTTGTCGTGTTTCTGGCCTTTCGCACAGCGGTATTCGTGATGGATCACGTGATGTCCGGCGGATGCTTCTACTGGGGAGGGGTGTGCATCCTGGGCTTCCTTCTCGGCGGATTGGCTTACAAGGTACTTGATCCGCCCATGGCCCGAGCCTACCCCCAAGATCGGGTTGTCAAGGAGATTACCTCTGTTCTTCTTGGCATCGCGCTAATGTTCTTATTCGACCAGGTCAGATCGGCACCTCTTACCTCACCGTAGCGGGTTATGAGCCGCGGCCACCGTCATTCGAACGCATGCGTGTCGTGTTGCCGCCTCCCCGTCCGCCACCTCGAACAGATTCTGCTGGCCCTTGCACGGCTTCGGGTTCGCGAACGCCTTCGGTTCCGCCAGCACCCAGCACCACGGGCCCTCGGCCCACGGCGACGTCATCGCCTCGACGTGCGTGGCTCGCGGATCCCCGGCCGCGTGCCACTCCCGCCACTCGGCGAGCGGCAGGCAGGCCACCAGCTCGACCACGCCGACGAGCACCCCCGTGGGCAACTCCTCCCACGGCGGGCGGTCGAGGCCGAACCGCTCCCGCCACTCGTCCGCCGGCCAGGCGTCCGAACTGCGGCGGGACTTGCTGGCGTGGATCAGCAGCGGCCCGCGGTGGTGCGTTTGCCAGGTGCGGTTCTCGACGCACTTGCCGGCGTGCAGGATGGCCCACGCCCACGGCTGGTGAATCGATAGCGCCTTCATCGGGGTTCCTCCGGGAACGGGGACGCCCCGGCACCGGGCCGGGGCGCGGAATGGTACGCGGTTCGTCACGCCGGCAGGTAGAGCCGCTCGCGGCGGGTCAGCTTGCGTTCCGGGGCCGGGGGTGCCGACGTTCGCACCGCAGGCGTCGGGCCGTCGGCCGGGCAACTCCCGCCCAACGCCTCCCGCAGGTTGCGGGCGTGGGCGGACTGCGCGGCCCGCAGGGCGTCGGCGGCGCGGAGGGCGTCGTCCCGCTCGGCGGTCAGTTCCCGCACGTCCTGGGCGTAGGCGGCTTGCGAGGAGCGGAGGGAGTCGGCGGCCCGGTTCGCCTCGGCCAGGTCGCGGAGCAGCGCGTCCCGCTCGGTCGTGACGCGCGCCAACTCCGCCGCCAGCCGGTCCACGGTCGCCACCGCCTCGGCGTCGTCTCGCTCCGCCCCGCCCTCCGCCGTCGGCGTGTCGTCGCCCTTCGTGCCCAGCGGCATGACGAGGCCCTTCAACTCCATCTCCGGGGTGCCGGCCCGCAGGATGACCGTACCCGTCCGGCGATTTGACGCCTGGCGGGGTCTGGTAGTCTGTAAGTTCTCCCTAAGCGTTCGGTGACGGGTGGGCATTTTCGCTTCCGCGTTTTCAGTTTGCGTGGCTATCGCTACCTGTTACACTCGTCCGTCATGACTGACACGACCCGCCTGTTTGACGATGCCGGCGACCGCCGAACGGCCGCCGCCCTGCTCCCGCTCGTGTACGCCGAGCTCCGTCGGTTGGCCGCGGCACGAATGGCCGGTCAGGCCGCCGGCCACACGATTGACGCGACGGCGCTGGTCCACGAGGCGTACGTGAAGCTGGTCGGACCGTCGGACGGCCCCCGCTGGGCGGACCGCAGCCACTTCTTCGCCGCCGCCGCCGAGGCTATGCGGCACATCCTGGTTGATCGGGCGCGACGCCGGAACGCTCTCAAGCGGGGCGGAACCGCCGCCCGTATCGAACTGCCCGAAGACTCTCTCGTGGCTCCTGACAACCGCGGCGACGGCGAACTGCTCGCGGTCGACGCCGCGGTCGATCTGCTGGCCGCCGCCGACCCCCAAGCGGCCCAACTTGTGAAACTCCGCTACTACGCCGGGCTTAGCATCCCGGACGCCGCCGCGGCGCTCGGCATCGCCCCGCGGTCGGCCGACCGGGTGTGGGCGTATGCTCGGGCCTGGCTACGGACGGCCATCGCTGAGGCGGAGTAAAAATTGGGAAAAGCGTGGCGTGGTTTCCGCCGGATTGCGTGGGTGGGGTTAGCGGGTCGAAGACCGACTCGCACCACACCGGAGTCCGAGCCATGCTCGCCACCCGCACGTCGGTGTTCGCCAAACTGTTCCGCCGGGCCCCGAAGACGATTCGGCGTCCGATGCCGGCTGCCCGCACCCAACTCGGGCTGACCGCCCTGGAGGCCCGGGACTGCCCGGCCACCCTGCTGAACGGCACGATCTACATCTACGGCACGCCCGCGGCGGACACCGTGTACGTGTCCGAGACCGTGCCCGCGAGCTGGTACGAGGCGCCGAAGATTCAGGTCGTCGAGAACGGCCGCACCCAGCTCTTCTCGAAGAACGTCTCCACCACCACGGTGTTCTTCTCGGGGGGCACCGGGAACGACCTCTTCCAGAACTCTGCCTACCTCAAGGTCTTCGCCAACGGCGGCGGCGGCGCGGACGTCCTCAGCGGCGGCCCGCTGGACGACGTGATGTACGGCGACGGCCAGAACGACGCCATCTACGGCAACGATGGGAACGACACCCTGTACGGCGGGCAGGGGGCCGACGAGATGCGCGGGGGTACCGGCACCGACACCCTGTACGGGGGGGTGGACAACGACACGATGCGGGGTGGCCCCGGGAACGACACCCTGTACGGGCAGGAGGGCAACGACACCGTGTACGGCGACAACAATGCCGGCACCGCGGGCGGCGTGGGGAACGACAAGCTGTACGGCGGGCCGGGGATCGACACGATGGCCGGCGAGGGCGGGAACGACTTCATCCAGGGCGACGCCGACACAGACTACCTCTACGGCAACGACGGCCACGACACCCTGCGTGGCGACGGCGGGGCTGACTACCTCTACGGCGGGGCCGGAGACGACGCGCTCACCGGCGGGGAGGGGGTCGATTACCTGAACGGGCAGGCGGGGCACGACTCACTGATCGCGATCGACGGCGGGCTGGGCGACACCGTCGTCGCGGGGAACGCGTGGTACGACCCGACCGGGTGGGACACGGTCTGGGTGGACGAGGTGTACGGCCTCGGCGGCTTGGGCACCGATAACGTCCAGGGTGCGGACGCCGTGCAGGACGAAGTCCACCGCGTCCGCGTGTTCCAGAACGGGGCCGACCGGACCCTCGACGGAGATAACATTGCCGACCCGAACGCAACCCTCGACCCGTTCGGAAACGTCATCGCCGCGAACTACCAGCGCTTCGCCGGCCGCCCCCTGTTCGCCAACGCCGGGCCGAGCAACCTGGACGTGACCCAACAAGACCGCGGCGATTGTTGGATCATGGCGACCGCGGCGACAGTCGCCAACGACAGCCCCCAGAAGGTCCGGCGCATGGTCGCGGACGCGGGGGACGGGACGTACCTGGTGAAGCTCGGGGCGAACTACTACCGGGTGGACGCCGACCTTCCCACCTCAGGGGCCGGCACTGGCCCGCGGAACGCCGGCCTCGGCGTGCAGGACAGCATGTGGGTGGCGGTCGTCGAGAAGGCCTACGCCCACTTCCGCACGGGCGGGGCGAACCACGCTTACTCGTCGCTCGACAACGGCGACCCGGCGGACGCCGCACGGGCGTTCAACCTGGCGGGTGTCGGCCAGCGGACGTACGGTGTGATCGACACCACGGACGCAATGGGCCGGGTCACCTCGACAACCACGGTCGGCTCGTCGGCCGAACTCGGCGACGAGATCCGGACCCGGTTCAACCTCGTCCGAAACGTGACGATCTGCACCGACGGCTTCCTGCCGGGCGGCAACCCGCTGAGCCGGAGCCACTGCTGGGCGGTGACCGGGTTCGATACCGATGTCGAAGGCAACGTCACGTCGGTCCGACTCCGGAACCCGTGGGGGAGCAACCTGACCGTGTCCGTGGCGGACATGTACGCCGCCGGGGTGTGGGTCACCTGGGGCAACGCCTGACCCCGAGTGAACGTCGGCTGCGACTACCGACCCGGCGAGAGAGGAACCTCCCGCCGGGTCCGCCCTGCCGACCGGGCGGGTGTGCCATCGCGACGGCGGCTCCAGCGTCGAATTCGGCGTCGGTCGGACCTGATACGCGTTGACGACCGGGCCGTCCGGCCGACCCGGACCCGGTTTCACGCGAACCATCGGTGTTCGTAGCCCGTACGTGTGAGCAATTCGCGAATCCGGCCCGACGGTCTCATCGACGGGTTCATCACGCTTGATCGGGACGGGTTCGGGGACTTCTCGGACACCGGTTGGTACACCTGAGCCGTGCCACCGACGTCAAACCAGCCGGCCCGCGGGATCCTGCACTCGACCCGGCCGGCCCCCACCACACGCGAGAGCCGCCGTGAACGAACGCTCCATCTTCCTGGCCGCCCTCGATTTGGCCGACGCGGCCGACCGAGCGACCTACCTCGACGAGGCGTGTTCGGCCGACGCGGAACTTCGCCGGCGGGTCGAGGAGCTGCTCGCCGCGCACGCGGACTCGGGCACCTTCATGGCGCGGCCGGCGGCCGAGAACGCCCCGCGGGACACGACCGGTGACTTCCCCCAAACCGAGCCGGTCCCGTTCGACCCCGGCCTCCTGCTCGCCGGGCGGTACCGCCTGCTCGGGCCGGTCGGCGAGGGCGGCATGGGCACGGTCTACCGGGCCGAGCAGGTGCAGCCGGTGCGGCGGGCGGTGGCGGTCAAGCTGATCAAACCGGGGATGGATTCGAAAGTCGTGCTGGCCCGGTTCGAGGCGGAACGCCAGGCCCTCGCCCTGATGGACCACCCGCACATCGCCAAAGTGTTCGACGCCGGGGCGACGCCCGACGGCCGACCGTTCTTCGTCATGGAACTGGTCGAGGGGGTCCCGCTGACCGAGTACTGCGACGCCCGCCGGCTGACCGTCGCCGACCGCCTCGCCCTGTTCCGACAGGTCTGCGGCGCGGTCCAGCACGCGCACCAGAAAGGGGTCATCCACCGCGACCTCAAGCCGTCCAACGTTCTGGTGGCGGAGCAGGACGGCAAAGCGGTGCCCAAGGTGATCGATTTCGGACTCGCCAAAGCTGTCGGCGGCACCGCCCTGACCGAGCACACCCTCCTCACCGGGTTCGGAGCGATCCTCGGCACCCCGCTGTACATGGCCCCGGAACAGGCCACGTTCCAAGCGGCGGACGTGGACACGCGGGCGGACGTGTACGCCCTCGGGGTGATCTTGTACGAGTTGCTCACCGGCACCACCCCCATCACCCGTATGACCCTGCGGTCGGCAGCGATGGAAGAAATGCTGAAGCTCATCCGCGAGCAGGACCCGCCCACTCCGTCCAGCCGCCTGAGTACGGCGGACGGTACCCCGAGCGTGGCCGCCAACCGGCAGACGGAGCCGGCCCAGTTGGGGCGGCTCGTGCGGGGTGAACTGGACTGGATCGTGATGAAGGCCCTGAGCAAGGAGCGGGACCGCCGCTACGACTCGGCCGGCGGGTTCGCCACCGACGTCGAACACTTCCTGAACCACGAGCCGGTGCAAGCCGGGCCGACGAGTGCAGCCTACCGGACGCGGAAGTTCATCCGCCGCAACCGGGCCGTCGTGACCGCTGCCGGGCTGGTCGTGACCGCCCTCGTCGTTGGAGTGGTCGGGACGACCTGGGGGCTAGTTCGTGAGGCGACTCAACGGGCGCGGGCGGAGGAGGCGACGGTGCGGGCGGAACGCTCGGCCGACCAGGCATTCCGGGCGCTGGACACGCTCACCGGAGACGCTCTCGAAGGGCTGCTCGGCCGCCAGACCGCATGGGGGGATCGGGAGCGGCTGTTCCTCGGCAAGGTCCGAGAACAGCTCGCGCAGTTGGCTGAGACCGAAGGGGAAACGCTAGCGGTTCGCCGGCTACGAGCGTCGGTGCGGCTCCGCCTCGCCTCGGTTCAGGCGTTGCTCGGCGACGCGGCGGCCGCCGAGGCCGACTTCCGGACCGCCGCCGCCGAGTTCGACCGGCTCGCCGACCCGCCCGCCCGGGCGAACGCGGCCACGGCCCGCCGCCGATTCGCGGGGTTGTTGGCGGATCGAGGCCGGCCGGTCGAGTCGGAGGCCGTCATGCGCGAAGCCGGGGAGGCGTATGACCGGCTGGCAGCCGAGTTCCCGACGAACGCGGACTACCGGTTCGAAAGTGCCCTCATCCAGAACAACATCGGATTTGTCCGCTATAAGGCCGGCGACTTCACGGCCTCCGAAACGAACTGCCGGTCCGCCGCGAACCTCCAGCGCGAGTTGGCGGCGGCGGACGCCTCGGACCCGCGGTATCTGGCCGAGCAGGCCCGGGCCTTGCACAACGTCTTCAGCGTCCTCCGGCGGACAAACCGGGTGGCCGAGGCGCAACGGGCGATCGACGAGAGCGTCACCCTGCTCCGGACGGCGGTCGCGGCCCGCCGCGATCCGGAGTTCACTCTGTCTCTGGGCAAATCGCTCATGAGCCAGGCCGCGATCCTGGCAGACCGTGGGGACTTGGCTCTGGCCAGCTCGGTCCTCCGCGAAGCCGTGTCCCTCCACGCCTCGCTCGCGGCCGACTACCCGGTGGTCCCCGACTACCGCCACGAGTTCGCCAAGGCTCAGTTCAACTTGGGCGTGCTCTTCATGCAGACGGACCGGCTCGATGAGGCGATCGCGGCGTATCGGGATGCACTCGTCACGAATCAGCGCCTGGCCGAAGATTTCCCCAAGGTGACCGACTACCGGCAATACCTCGCCCTGAACCGGCAATACCTCGGGGGCCTTTTGATCGACCCCAGTCGCGGGTTGAAGGGGAATGCCGCACTGGTCGATGCGGCCCTTCTCGCCCACACGGTACTGACCGACGCGGTGCCGGTGTGGGAGAAGTTGCACGCCGACGCGCCCGCGTCACCGGCCAACCTGGTGGGCCTGGTGTGGACCCTTGTCAACCTGGGCCGGGTCGCCGACATTCGGAAGGACTACGAACACGCGCGGGCGTACCTGGAGCAAGCCGAACGGTACCGGACCGCCGCCCCCGGAATGATGGCCAAAGATCCCAACGGCCCCGGTGCCGTCAAGTTCCTCGCGCGGTTCCTGGCGAAAACCCTCGTGAACCTCGGGGATCACGCGGCCGGGGCCGTCCGTGCCGACGAACTCGCCCGCGTCGAGAAACCCGACGGGGCGGACAACGCCTTCAACGCCGGCTGCTACCTGGCCCGCTGCGTGGGACTGGCAGTCAAAGACGCAACCCTGCCAGAGGACCGGCGAATCGCACGAGCCGACGAGTACGCGGCGCGGGCGGTCGCCCACCTGAAGACGGCCGCCACTCGGGGTTTTGCAAACAGGAAAGCGTTCCGCGAGGATGCCGATCTGACCCCGCTCCACGGCCGCGACGACTACAAGCAACTGCTCCGTGACCTGGAGGCGAAAGTCCCATCCAAGTGATGGCCCCTTCCCCCGCCGCGGGAGAAGAAGTGACCGACGTCGCGGACAACCTGTCCGTTATCCCCTCTCGCCGTGAGGCTTCGCCCAGGCGACGGGCAGCAGATCACTCACATCCGCCCCCGCTGGACGGCCGGCGAGCCGGTCGAGCACGTCGCGGAGGTACGACCACGGGTTGAGTCGATGCCGCGTCGCACTGGCACAGATGCTCAGCAGCACGGAGGCCGTCTTCAGCCCGCCGTCACCGCCGACATGCAGCCAGTTGCCGCGGCCGATGGCCAGCGGACGGATGGCCTGCTCGGCGGCCCCGTTGTCGAGGGCGAACCGCGCGTCACCGAGGTATCGAACCAACGACGCCCACGGATTCCGGGCATACCCGACGGCCTGTCCGAACAGGCTCTTCGGCGTCGCCGAGCGGTGCACCTGTTCGAGCCAGTCGGCGAACGCGGCCAGGATCGGCCCGGCCCGCGTCCGCCGCACCCGCACCACGTCGGCGTCGGTGAACGTGCCGCCGGGCTTGTCCCGTTCGTCCTGGATCTCTCGTTCGACGGCGTACAGGGTGCGGACGAAGGCCAGGCCTTCGACCGCCCGCGGGTCGCTCGGCGCGGCGTCCACGAAGTACCGCCGGGCGTGCATCCAGCACCCGAGGTGGCGAACGTTACCGTGGACGGCGTTGTACCCGTCGTAGGCGTCGGCGTGGACGAAGCCCGTGTACCCGGCGAGGAACGCCTGCGGGAACGTTTGACTCCGGCCGGCGGTCCGGCCGAACAGGGAGTACGGGTTGGCGGCGTCGCCCAGGTACACCCAGGCGTAGGCGGTCCGCAGCGGCCGCAGGAGCACCATCGGGGTGTCGTCGGCGTGGATCGCGAACGATCGGAGCAGGCGGCAGTGCATCAAGTCGTACAGCGGCGTCAGCATCTCGCCGCACTTCCGCAGGTGATCGCACAGGGAGGACCGCCGCACTTGCCACCCGTACCGGGCGAGAATCGCCTCCTGGCGGTGCAGCGGCAGGTGATCGACCATCTTCGACACGATGACGTGGGCCAGCAATCCGCTGCCGCTGCCGCTCTTCGGGATCGGCTCGGGAGGCAACGCGGCCCGGATGATCTGCGGGTCGTGGCCCTGCGATTCACAAGTTCTGCAAGCATAAGTCGGGCGGATCAACTCGCGGACGAAGAGAGCCATCGGCTGGTAGTCGAGCCGCTCGCTGACCACCTGCCCGATGCGGATCTTGGCCGTCCCGCAGCACCCGCACACCTTCTCGGCGTCGCTCAGGTCGATCACCTCCGGGCGGCGGGGCAGGTCCGCTGGCTTGCGGCGTCGGCCGTGCCCTTTCCGCTTCTTCGCGGCAGAGGCTTCGATGGATGGTGGCTCGACCGGCGGTGGCGACTCCGCTTCCGGCGGGTCGATCCTGTCGAACAGGGTCGGCCCTTCGACCCGCTCGCCGCCCCGGCCGAACGTCATTTTCACGAGGCGGTGGATGTGGGCCTGCTGTGCCTCGACCTGTTTGCGGAGGTCGGCCACCACGCCGCGGAGTTCGGCGATGACGGCGTCGGCGTGGGCCAACTTCCGGCGGAGGTCTTCGATGTCGTCGGCGGGCGGCATGACGGATTGAACACCGCTCAACCGCCTCGGTAGCGCGGATCAGGACGGCGTTTTGTACCGGCGGCGTTCTCGGGCCTTGGCCGAGTCGAGTCCGCCGAGGATCATGGCCAATTGCGTCGGCGTGACGGCCACGCTGGCGTCCGTGGCGGCGGGGAAGGCGAACGTCCCCTTCTCCAACCGCCGGAGGTACAGGGCGAACCCGTCGCCCATCCAGGCCAGGATCTTCAACTTGTCGGCGCGTCGAGTTTTGAAAACGAACAGGTCGCCCGAGAGTGGGTCGCCCTTGAGGACCGAACGGACGACGCCGGCGAGGGAATCGATCCCCTTGCGGCCGTCCACCGGTTCGACGGCGACCAGGATGCGGCCGCCGGGCAGCAGGGTCAGCATGACGCCGCCCCCACCGCGTTCACCAACCGGATGACGGCGTCTGCCGCGGCCCCCAGCGGCACCCGCACCACGACGCCCGATTGGAGTACGACTTCGGCCATCGACTCGGCGACGACGCGGACGGGCACGAGCGCCGGCGACGGGGTCGGGGGCGAGAGAACTGGATTGGCGGCCAGGATTCGTCGCCAGCGGTCGAAGTTCGACCGTGTAATCTGCCGGGTACGGCAGAAGGCGTTGACCGTCTGCCCCGACCGCTTCCAGGCCTCGACCACGGCTCGCCACGCGCGGACCTTCTCAGGGCGGTGGGTTGACATGCCGGAGTTCTCCTTGGGGAAAACTCACAGACTACCCGACTCCGCAAGGCGTCAATTCGCCGGACGCATACGGTGCATCGGCGGTTCGATCCGGAGCAGAGTCCGCATCAGGCGGCGTGCCGGCGAGCGGCGTTGGTCCGCGACGCACGGTCTCGGGCCGACCCGGACCTGGCCAAGGCTCTGGCCATGCGGACGGCCGAGACGTTCGCCAAGATGGCGGCGTACCTGTGTCGTCCAGCGGCCGAGCGGGTGCGGACGAACAACCACGTGGTGCGAACCAACCGCCGGCTCCGGCACTGCGAGAAGGTGCGGTACAAGTGGCGTCGGCGGCGGACCATCGTGCGGTTCGCGATCCTGGCCGTGCAACGCGGGCACCAACGCCGGATCGCCGAGGAATCACAGGACGAAGGCCGAGATCGCAGACCCACCGTACCGGATGCCAGGAAACAGGCGGCTTGACGCTGTCGCGTCCAGCGAGAAGTCTCTACACTTTCCTCCCACCCAACCGCCGACGACGTTTGCCGTCCGCGTCAAGGTCCAAACCGCCCTTCCGCCTGTCGCCCCACGCCCTCGAAGGATGCCGCCATGCTGTCCGTCTTCGGAAACGCGAACTCGACCTCCCGCCGGGAACTTCTCCAGATCGGCGCGTTGGGGCTGGGCGGTCTCTCATTGCCGGGGCTGCTGCGGGCGGAGCAGGCGTCTGGAGTGAAACAGTCGCACAAGGCCGTCATCATGATCTACATGGTCGGCGCGCCGCCGCACCAAGACATGTACGACCTGAAGATGGATGCCCCCGCCGAGATCCGCGGCGAGTTCAAGCCGATCAACACGAGCGTGCCCGGCATCCAGATCTGCGAGCACCTGCCAAAACTCGCC
>Ga0105046_10014858_pt1 | contig 11991 bp, 5 predicted proteins | sample MAT03_FD_78385 | JGI IMG/M metagenome (GOLD analysis project Ga0105046, IMG submission 78385) | Freshwater microbial communities from Lake Fryxell liftoff mats and glacier meltwater in Antarctica - MAT-03 (megahit assembly) | ecosystem: Environmental > Aquatic > Freshwater > Ice > Liftoff...
CAGCAGACCCATGGCCTCCAGCGTGTAGAACAGCCGGGTATGCGGAATCCAGCTCTCGCGGAACACCGCCGGGACGCTGCGGAACTCGATGTCGGGCGCTTTCTTCTTCAGCCAGGTCTTCAATGCGGGCTGCAGATCGGCGCAGTGTGGGCAGCCGTACCAGAAGAATTCGATCACTTCGATCCGCTTGGGGTTATCGACCGGCTGCGCCGGATCAAGCACGCGGTAGTCCTTGCCAGGCGTGAGTTGCGCCAGCGCCGGGGCAGTCAGGGCGACCAGGCCGGCGATCGCGACCGCTTTCAGGAATCTGCTCAGCATCGGTGTATCTCCGTCGGGGTTGTCTTTACTGCGGCGATTTGTCGCGAACCTTGATCGGCGCGGCTTCGATGCCGCTGCCGGCCAGCTGGGCGCGTACCCGGGTCAGTGTATCGGCATCGTCGAACGGACCCAGGCGAACCCGGTGCCAGGTCCCCTTGTCGCCGAGATTGGCGGTCTGGATGACGGCTTCCAGTCCGAGCAACGCAAGTCGTGCCTTCAGGTTGTCTGCATCCTGCGCATTCTGGAATGCGCCTGCCTGCAGGAAGAACCGCTCCCGCACAGGCGACTTCGCATCGGCCTTGCGGTTGCGCAAGTCGTGCTCGGTCGCGGTCTGCTCCACGCCCGGGAGTATCGTGTAGAAATCGAAGCGAGGCTTGCCCTCGGTACCTGTCTTGCCCGGGTCGGCCGCTGAGCCGGTACCCGACGTACTCGTTCCAGACGTACTCGTTCCAGACGTACTGGTACCAGACGTACTCGTGCCGCCCGTCGTCGTGCCAATCGTGCCGGGCGGGGTCACTGCAGTGCCGGGCGCGCCCTTGGCCGGGGCGGTCGTGGCGGCTGGCTTGTCGCGCGCCGCGAAAGGATTGGCTGCGCGATTGAGGTAGAACGCGATTGCAAGCGCGGCGATCAGGCCGAGCACCAGACCGACGAAGATGCCAAGCATCATCGCACCTGTGCGTCCTTTCGGTTCTGGCTTCTTGTAGTCGCGGCTCATCCAGGTCTACATCCGGACCGGTGCACTGACGCCGAGCAGGCGCAAGGCATTGGCGAGCACCGTGCGTACCGCGTCCAGCAGGGCAAGCCGCGCGAGGCGTATGGGCTGCGCTTCGACCAGCACTTTCTCCGCGTTGTAGAAACTGTGGAAGTCGCCGGCGAGATCTTTCAGGTAGAAGGCGATGCCATGCACCGAGAGCTCGGAGGCGGCGAGTTCAAGCGTCTCCGGCCATGCGGCCAGCCGGTCGATCAGCGCCAGCTCATGCGTCCCGTCCAGCGGCGACAGGTCGACGCCGTCCAGCGCCGCGAGGCCGCCCTCGGACGTCCATTGTTCGAACACGCTGCAGATGCGCGCATGGGCGTACTGGATGTAGTAGACCGGGTTCTCGTTGGAACGCGATTTGGCGAGATCGAGGTCGAAATCGAGGTGCTGGTCGCTTTTGCGCAGGACATAGAAGAAGCGCGCCGCATCGTTGCCGACCTCGGCGCGCAGTTCGCGCAGGGTGACGAACTGGCCCGAGCGGGTGGACATCGACACCTTCTCGCCGTTGCGATACAGCACGGCAAACTGCACCAGCGCCACGGTCAACCGCTGGGCGTCTGCCCCGCTCGCGCGCAGCGCGCCGGTCACCCGCGCAATATAACCATGATGGTCGGCGCCCCAGACATCGATCGCGCGGTCGAAGCCGCGTTCGAACTTGTCCAGGTGATAGGCGATATCCGATGCGAAGTAGGTAAACGCACCGTTCTCGCGCTGTACGACCCGGTCTTTCTCGTCGCCGAAGGCGGTGGAACGGAACCATAGCGCCCCGTTGTCGCGGTAGAGGTGACCCGCCGCCTGTAGCCCCTCGACTGCGCGCGCGACCGCGCCACTGTCGAACAGCGATTTTTCCGAGAACCAGCGATCGAAGGTGACGCCGAAGCCGTCCAGGTCGTCTCGGCCGTCGGCGAGCTGGGTGTCCAGCGCATACTGATGCACGATCCGGTAGTCGTCGCAGAGCAGCCGCTTCGCGGACTCGATCAGGGCATCCAGGTGGGTCTCGCGTTGCGCCTTCGCTTCGGCATCGTCGCGCCCGGCATCCGGCAGGCCGGGTGTACCGGCCAGCACCTCGGACGCCAATCGAGTGAAGCGCGGCCCATGGCCGGCGGTTAGCGCCATCGCCATGTCGCGCACATAGTTGCCCCGATAAGCGTTCGGCGGGAACTCGACGGTCTGTCCAGCCTGATCGAGATAGCGCAGCCAGGTGGACAGGGCCAGAATGTCCATCTGCCGGCCGGCATCGTTGACGTAGTACTCGCGGCTGACCTCGTAACCGACCGCGGTCAGCACGTTGGCGAGACTCGCGCCATACGCGGCCCCGCGCCCATGACCGACATGCAGCGGGCCGGTCGGGTTGGCCGAGACGAACTCGACCTGCACCTGCTGCGGAACGTCGAGGGTACTGTTGCCGTAGCGATCACCCTGGGCGCGCACCAGCGCGACCACAGCGCGTCTGGCCGCGCGCGACACGGTAAGGTTGATGAATCCCGGGCCGGCGATCTCTGCGCGCTCGATGGCGCCAGATTGCGGCAGTGCGGCGATCAGCCTCGCCGCAACCTCGCGCGGCGGTTGCCGCAAGGGCTTGGCCAGCTGCAAGGCGAGGTTGCAGGCGAAATCGCCGTGACTGCGCTGTTTCGGCCGCTCCAGCTGCACCGACAGACCGCTGTCCGGGGCGACCACGGCCAGCGCCTGCTCGAGCAGAGCGGTGCAGATTGATTTCAGATCGGTGGCGGCCATCGGTTCCGGGTTGTGAGGCAGGCGAGGCTGCGGCCCATTGGGGTGCTGCATTGCGCGAGGGTGGCTAGCTGAGGTGGCTGGGTCGGTGGCTGGTTCAGGTCTCTAGTTTACTTGGCCCGGGCGAGGCTGCGGGCCGTCGCCGCCGCTGGCGGCCGCTATCGATCGGGCACCGGTCCATCAATGCTGCCCGGCTCAGAGTTCGAGCGGATCGACGTCCAGTATCCAGTGCACCCGCGGCGCCCGCTGTGCAGCGATCCGCGCCCGCCAGATCGACAGGAAACGCTGGAAGCGACCCCGGCTTCTGGACTGCACCAGCAACTGGGCCCGCTCGCGTCCGGCGCGCCGGACCAGCAGCGCCGGCACCGGATCGTAGAGCGTGATCGAGGCATCGATCGCAGTGGCCTGGCGCGCCGCCTCGGCCAGGAAGGCGAGCGCGTCGGCCAGCGCGAGCGCGTCGGCGCGCAGGATCGCTTGGTGCGAGAACGGGGGCAGTCCAAGTCTGCGGCGCTCGTCCAGCAGTTGGCTGGCGAATGCAGTGTAGTCGTGCCTGGTCAGCGCCGAGAACAGCGGATGCTGAGGCACCGCGGTCTCGATGAGTACCCGACCGGCCAGATCGGCGCGGCCGGCACGGCCGGCAACCTGGGTCAGAAGAGCGAACAAACGTTCTGGCGCGCGAAAGTCGCTGCTGTACAGAGTCTGGTCGGTATCGACCACGCCGACCAACGTCAACCGGGGGAAATCATGGCCCTTGGCCAGCATCTGGGTGCCGACCAGGAGATCGACTTCCCCCCGCTGGATCTGCTCGCGGGCATGCGCCCAGGCCGCCGGGGTGCGCATGGAATCGCGGTCGATGCGCAGCATGCGCGCGCCAGGCAGCAGCCGGGCCAGGGTTTCCTCCAGGCGCTCGGTACCCAGCCCGAGCGGCGTCAGGTCCGGGTTGCCGCAGGTGGGACAATGCTGCGGTGGACGTTCGAACAGCCCGCAGTGGTGACAGCGCAAGCCGCGCTGCCGTTGGTGGAGCACCAGGCGGGCGCTGCAGCGCGGGCAGCCAGCGACCCAGGCGCAGCTGTTGCAGCGCACTACCGGGGCATAACCCCGGCGGTTGACCAGGACCAGGCTCTGCTCCCCGCGCTCGAGCTGGGCGCAAAGCGCGTTAAGCAGCGGCTCGGACATCCCGGGATTGTGCGCAGCATTTTTCGGGTAGCGGCGCAGATCGATCAGTTCGATCGAGGGCATCGGACCGGTCGGTCTGGCCGCCAACTGCAGCAATCGATAGCGTCCGGACTGCGCGTTGTGCAGCGTCTCCAGCACCGGCGTGGCGCTGCCCAGCACCACCGGCACCTGCCTGGCACGGGCGCGCCAGACCGATATGTCGCGGGCATGGTAGCGCAACCCTTCCTCCTGCTTGAACGAACCGTCGTGCTCCTCGTCGACTACGATCAGCCCGAGTCGCGGCATCGAGGTGAACACCGCAAGGCGGGTGCCGACGACCACGTCCGCCTGACCGGTGGCGGCAGCCTGCCAGCGCCGCCGGCGCTCGGCCACCGGCAGCCCGCTGTGCAGCACGACGATCCGCGCGCCCGGCAGTTCTGCGCTCAGGGCAGACTCCAGTTGCGGGGTGAGATTGATCTCCGGCACCAGCATCAGCGCCTGGCCGCCACCGGCGAGGCACTGGCGCATGCACCGGGCGTAGACGGTGGTCTTGCCGCTGCCGGTCACGCCGAACAACAGATGTACCCCGAATTGGTCGAGTGCGCCCTCGAGCGTTGCGATGGCTGCGGCCTGGGCTTCGGTCAGCGCGAACCGGGATGAAGGTGATGGCCGCCGCGACTGCCCGGGAGGCGGCGCCCTGACGGAGGCCTCGACCAGCACACCCTCGGCCAGCATACCCTCGACCGGCACACCCTCGGCCAGCATACTCTCGGCCGGTACACCGCCGGCCGGTGCACCCCCAGCCGGCACACCCTCGACCCAGCCATGCTGCAACAATTGCCGCAGCATGGCGCGCGTGGACGTCTCGCGCGGCCCGCAGGTTGCCAGTTGCGTGTCCGGCAGCACCGCTTGGGTGGCCAGAAGATCGAGCAGGCGCTGCTGGGCTGGTGCCGGTCGCGTACCCGGCGCGTGCTGACGCAAGCGTCCTGCGTCCGTGAGGCGCCAGCCCTCCGGCCGCGCAGGCCGGGCGGAACCCGCCGCTGATGCTGCCGGAGGGAGTGCAGCAAAAAGCGCTGCGCCGAACGGATGCTGGTAATAGCTGCTGGCGAAGCGCAGGGTCGCGATCACGTCCGGGGCGATCGGTTCGATCGAACGATCGACCATGCCGATCGGCTTGAGTTGCGCGTCGGCCACCTCGCTTGCCCCGACCAGTCCGACAATGATGCCGGTCGCCGAACTCCGCCCGAACGGTACCGCGACCCGCCTGCCGATGTCAGCCCTGCCCGCGCCCCGGTTCCAGTAGTCGAACAGTCGGTCCAGGGGAAGGTCAAGTGCCACCTGGACTACAGCCTGCAGCGCTTCGTCCACCCCGGTCACAGGTGGGTCAAACTTGTGGATAACTTTGTCGATAGTTTTCGTCAAGGTGCCCCGGGCAGCCGCCTGGACACTGGCCGACCCTCAAGCTGTCGATCACCCAGTACTAAACGCCATTGTAAACAAGGACTTGCAAACGGATCGACAGTTTCGGTAAAGAACTGGCAGAAATCCCTATGAATCAGCAAGTTGTGAATAAGCGCGTCCTGCCAATGCCGCAATGCGGGCCGTCCTGGAGCAAACCCGGCCGCCGGCTTCGCTCAGCGGTCGCTCAGTGGTCCAGGTGGAACCGCTGACTTCGCCGATGGACGGCATCGACCAGGACCCCGACATGTTCCGGCGGCGTGAACCGGGTGATGCCATGACCGAGGTTGAATACATGTCCGCTTCCGTGCCCGTAGCTGGTCAGGATACGCTCCACTTCGCTTTCGATCGTAGCCGGATTGGTCAGCATGACCATCGGGTCCAGATTACCTTGCAGCGCCACTCGGTCACCCACCCGGCGCCGCGCTTCGCCGATATCCAGGGTCCAATCCAGGCCGATCGCATCGGCGCCGATCGCAGCAATCGACTCCAGCCAGACGGCACCACCCTTGGTAAACACGATCACTGGTACCCGTCGGCCGTCAGCCTCGCGCCGAACCGAGCTGACGATCTGCTGCAGGTAGCGCAGCGAGAAGTCGCGATAGCGATCGGCAGCCAGCATGCCACCCCAGGTATCGAACAGCATCACCGCCTGGGCGCCCGCTTCGATCTGCGCGTCAAGGTAAATGCTGATCGCGCGCGCGTTGATCTCGAGCAGCTTGTGCATCGTTGCCGGGTCGCTGTACATCAGCTGCTTCACCCGGGCAAAATCGTCGCTGCCGCCACCTTCGATCATGTAGCAGGCCAGGGTGAACGGGCTGCCGGAAAAGCCGATCAGCGGCACCTTGCCGGCCAGGCTGCGGCGGCACTCGGAGACTGCATCCATCACGTAGCGCAAGTCGGTTGCCGGGTCGGGCAACCGTAGCGCCGCGATCGCCTGGGGATCGCGCAGCGGCCGCTCGAAGCGCGGGCCTTCTCCCTCGGCGAAATACAGGCCCAGCCCCATCGCATCCGGGACGGTCAGGATGTCCGAAAACACGATCGCCGCGTCCAGATCGAACCGCTCGATCGGTTGCATGGTGACTTCCGCCGCCATCACCGGTGACTTCATCAGCTTGACGAAGCTGCCGGCACGCGCGCGTGTCTGGTTGTATTCGGGCAGGTAGCGTCCGGCCTGGCGCATGACCCAGACTGGGGTCCGATCGACCGGCTGGCGCAGCGCGGCGCGCAGAAAACGGTCATTGAGAAGCGTCGATGGAGACATGGGACGTTGGGACCTCGGTGTTTCAAGTGATTTACCGGCCGGGAGTGGCCTGCCAGTGCGGTCACGACATGTAGCGCACGACCGCTCCGGCACAGCCGAGTATAGGAGAGTTCACTGCGCGCCTGACGCAGCAGACATCTACCGCGCCTGCGTCCGCCCCGGCTCGAGCGAGGCGCGTCCCGGGCACGGAACGTCTCTGACACGTTACGTCAGCGCGGCAGGTTGGAGCAGCCCATGAGGAACTCGTCGACCGCGCGGGCGCACTGCCGTCCTTCGCGTATCGCCCAGACCACCAGCGATTGTCCACGCCGCATGTCGCCTGCCGCGAACACCTTCGGCGCGCTGGTGGTGTAGCAGCCGGGGCCGTCGGTGGTTGCCTTCGCGTTGCCGCGCGCATCCCTGGACACAGCAAACGCGTCCAGAACCGTGCGCACCGGGCCGACGAAGCCCATCGCAAACAGCACCAGGTCGGCCTTGATTTCGAATTCCGACCCCGGAATCTCGATCATCTTCATCTGACCACTCGCCGCATCCTTTGCCCACTCGACCCTGGCCCCGACCAGCGCAGACACATTGCCCTGACCGTCGTCCTTGAACGACTTGGTGGCGACTGCCCAGTCGCGCTCGCAGCCCTCCTCGTGCGAGGACGAGGTGCGCAGCCGGATCGGCCAGTACGGCCAGACGAGTGGCTTGTTCTCCTCCTCGGGCGGCTGCGGCAGCAACTCGAACTGGGTAACCGAGACCGCGCCATGGCGGTTGGAAGTACCCACGCAATCCGACCCGGTGTCACCGCCCCCGATCACCACCACATGCTTGCCGGTGGCCATCAGTTGTCCGGAGACGCTGTCGCCGGCGACCACCCTGTTCTGCTGCGGCAGGAAGTCCATCGCATAGTGGATGCCCCGCAGATCGCGCCCGGGGACCGACAGGTCGCGCGGCGTCTCGGCCCCGCCAGCGAGCACGACGGCGTCATACTCGCGGGTCAACTGCTCGGGCTCGACGGTCTTGCCAGCCAGGTCGCTTTCGCCCGGTACCTGAACGCTACCGACACGCATGCCTGGACTGAAGACCACACCTTCGGCCTGCATCTGATCGATGCGCCGGTCGATGTGCGATTTCTCCATCTTGAAGTCGGGAATGCCGTAGCGAAGCAGGCCACCGATGCGATCGCTCTTCTCGAACACGGTCACCGCATGGCCGGCGCGCGCGAGTTGCTGGGCACAGGCAAGCCCGGCAGGGCCGGACCCGACCACCGCGACCTTCTTGCCGGTGCGCACGGATGGGGGCTGCGGCAACACCCAGCCGTTCTCCCAGCCCTTGTCGATGATCGCGTGCTCTATCGACTTGATGCCGACGGGCGCGGCGTTGATGTTCAGCGTGCAGGCCGCTTCGCACGGCGCTGGACAGATGCGACCGGTGAACTCGGGGAAGTTGTTGGTCGAGTGCAGCGTCTCGAGCGCCTCTTTCCAGTTCTGCCGGAACACCAGATCGTTCCAGTCCGGGATGATGTTGTTCACCGGGCAGCCGCTCATGCAGAACGGCGTGCCGCAATCCATGCAGCGCGCGCCCTGGGTCTTCGCCGCGTCATCGGTCAGGCGAAGCACGAATTCGCGATAGTGCTTGACCCGCGACTGCGGGGGTTCATAGGTCTCTTCGACCCGTTGAAACTCCATGAATCCGGTGATCTTGCCCATCGTTGTCCTGCTTCCGAGAAAGGTTGAAAAGCTTGCGGTGGCGCTCAGGTTTGCCTCAGGCGCCGCGACAATCTCACTCAGGCGGCCAGCTTGCGACTGCTCGCGGCCAGTTCGCCCAGCGCTCGCCGGTACTCGGTCGGGAACACCTTGACGAAGCGTCCGCGCCAGGCCGACCAGTCGGCAAGCATCAACTTCGCACGCGCGCTGCCAGAGTACAGCGCGTGGTTCTCCAGCATGCGCAATACGATCGCTTCGTCCGTCTCGCCACGATGCCAGAACTCGCGGGACAGCCGTCCTTCCTGTTCGCTCGCTGCGAGCAGCGGCTCGATAGCGACCATCGACAGGTTGCAGCGTTCACTGAACTGGCTGTCCTCGTCGAGCACGTAGGCGATGCCGCCACTCATGCCGGCGCCGAAGTTGCGCCCGGTGCTGCCCAGCACCAACACGGTGCCACCGGTCATGTACTCGCAGCCGTGATCGCCGACGCCTTCGACGACTGCATCTGCGCCCGAGTTTCGCACCGCGAACCGCTCACCGGCGACACCGCGGAAGTAGGCTTCCCCGGCGATCGCACCATAAAGCACGGTGTTGCCGACGATGATGTTCTCGTGCGCCACGCCCTTGAACTTCGACGAGGGCTGCACGACGATCCGGCCTCCGGACAGGCCCTTGCCCACATAGTCGTTGGCTTCGCCGATCAGATCGAGCGTCACGCCGCGCGCAAGGAAGGCGCCCAGACTCTGGCCGGCAGAGCCGGCGAAGCGGATATGAATCGTGTCCTCCGGCAACCCGTCATGACCGTAGCGGCGCGCGACCTCTCCGGACAGCATGGTGCCGGCAGTGCGGTTGCCGTTGCGGATCGGCATGTCGATGCTGACCTTCTCGCCGCGCTCGAGTGCTGGCATCGCCAGTTCGATCAGCCGGTGATCCAGTGCGCCGGTCAGGCCATGATCCTGGGTCTCGCACTGATGGCGCGCGACCGACTCGGGCATCGCCGGCTGATGAAATACGCGCGAGAAGTCGAGTCCTTTCGCCTTCCAGTGCTCGATGCCTTGCTTCATGTCGAGCAGGTCGGCACGGCCGATCAGCTCGTCGAACTGGCGCAGACCCAGCCTGGCCATCAGCTCGCGGATCTCTTCGGCGATGTAGAAGAAGAAGTTGATCACATGCTCAGGCCTGCCCTGAAACTTCCTGCGCAGCTCCGGATCCTGAGTGGCGACGCCCACCGGGCAGGTGTTGAGGTGGCACTTGCGCATCATGATGCAGCCCTCGGCCACCAGCGGCGCGGTGGCGAAGCCGAACTCGTCGGCGCCGAGCATGGCACCTATCACCACATCGCGACCGGTCTTCATCTGGCCGTCGACCTGCACTGCGATCCGTCCACGCAGATCGTTCAGCACCAGCGTCTGCTGGGTCTCGGCCAGGCCCAATTCCCAGGGCGTGCCGGCATGCTTGATCGAAGACCAGGGCGACGCACCGGTGCCGCCATCATGACCGGCGATCGTCACATGGTCTGCCTTGGCCTTGGTGACGCCGGCCGCGACCGTGCCGACCCCGAGTTCGGACACCAGCTTGACGCTGATCGAGGCGCGCGGATTCGAGTTCTTCAGATCGTGGATCAATTGCGCGAGATCCTCGATCGAATAGATGTCATGGTGCGGCGGCGGCGAGATCAGGCCGACACCCGGGACCGAGAAGCGAATCTCGGCGATGTACTCCGACACCTTGTGTCCGGGCAGCTGACCGCCTTCGCCGGGCTTGGCGCCCTGCGCCATCTTGATCTGGATCTGATCGGCCGAGGCGAGGTACTCGGCGGTGACACCGAACCGGCCCGAGGCGACCTGCTTGATCCTGGAACGCAGGCTGTCGCCCGCCTTGAGCGGCAGATCGATCGCGACCCGGTCGGCGCCCAGCACGCTTGCCAGCGTGTCACCCTCGTTGACCGGCACATAGCGTCGGCGATCCTCGCCGCCTTCGCCAGTGTTGGATTTGCCGCCGATGCGATTCATCGCGATCGCCAGCGTGGTGTGGGCCTCGGTGGAGATGGAACCGAGCGACATGGCGCCAGTGGAAAAGCGCTTGACGATCTCTTTTGCAGGCTCGACCTCCTCGATCGGCACCGGCTGGCGGCGGTCGAAGCGGAAATCGAACAGCCCGCGCAGGGTCATCAGGCGCTTGCTCTGGTCGTTGATGAGCTGCGAGTACTCCTTGAAGGTCGAGTAGCTCGATGCGCGCGCCGCGTGCTGCAGCTTGGCGATGGCATCAGGCGTCCACATGTGCTCCTCGCCGCGCACGCGAAACGCGTACTCCCCGCCGGCGTCGAGCGCACCGGCGAGCACCGGGTCGTCGCCGAAGGCCGCCTGGTGCATCCGGATCGCCTCTTCGGCGACATCGAACAGGCCAATTCCCGAGACGTTGCTCGCGGTACCGCGGAAGTACTTCTCGACCAGCGGACGAGCGAGACCAACCGCTTCGAAGATCTGCGCGCCGGTGTAGGACATGTAGGTCGAGATGCCCATCTTCGACATCACCTTCATCAGGCCTTTGCCGATCGCCTTGATGTAGTTCTTCACCGCTTTGCCGCCGGCCACATCCGCTGGCATCGAGGCGCTTATTTCGAGCACGGTCTCCAGCGCAAGATAGGGATGCACCGCCTCGGCGCCGTACCCCGCGAGCAGCGCGAAGTGATGGGTCTCGCGGGCAGAACCGGTCTCGACCACCAGGCCGGCGCTGGTACGCAATCCGTTGCCGACCAGATGCTGGTGGATCGCCGAGGTGGCGAGCAACGCCGGGATGGCGAGCTGCTCGCGGCTCATCTTGCGATCCGAGACGATCAGGATGTTGTAGCCGGACACCACTGCGTCCTGCGCTTCGGCGGCGAGGCTCGCCAGGCGTGCTTCGATCGCCTCCTTGCCCCAGCTCACCGGGTAGCAGATGTCCAGTTCATAGGACCGGAACTTGTTCTCGGTGGCCTGGGCGATGTTGCGCACCAGCGCCATCTCGTCGAAGTCGAGCACCGGCTGACTCACCTCGAGCCGTATCGGCGGGTTGATCTCGTCGATACCGAGCAGGTTCGGCTTGGGGCCGATGAACGACACCAGACTCATCACCAGCTGTTCGCGGATCGGGTCGATCGGCGGGTTCGTCACCTGTGCGAACAGCTGCTTGAAGTAGTGATAGAGCGGCTTCGGACGGTTCGACAGCACCGACAGCGGCGAGTCGTTGCCCATCGAGCCGACCGCCTCCTCGCCCACCACCGCCATGGGCTGCATCAGGAACTTCAGGTCTTCCTGGGTGTAGCCGAACGCCTGCTGCCGGTCGAGCAGCGTTTCCGCATTGGCTTCGCGCGATTCGATCACGGACGAGCGCTCCGGTTCGAGATCATCGAGCTTGATCCGGATGCGGTCGATCCACTCGCGATACGGCTTGGCCGAGGACAGGGTGTACTTCAGCTCGGTGTCATCGATGATCCGGCCGGCCTCGGTGTCGATCAGGAACATCTTGCCCGGCTGCAGGCGCCACTTCTTGACGATCTTCTCTTCCGGGATCGGCAGCACGCCCGACTCGGACGCCATCACCACCAGATCGTCGCTGGTCACGATGTAGCGCGCCGG
>Ga0105046_10014859_pt1 | contig 11990 bp, 8 predicted proteins | sample MAT03_FD_78385 | JGI IMG/M metagenome (GOLD analysis project Ga0105046, IMG submission 78385) | Freshwater microbial communities from Lake Fryxell liftoff mats and glacier meltwater in Antarctica - MAT-03 (megahit assembly) | ecosystem: Environmental > Aquatic > Freshwater > Ice > Liftoff...
AGGTTGTTGATCGGCGCGTCCCAGACGCCGTCGACGGACCACCGCCCATCAGGGATGAAGGTGCCGTCGGGCAACAGTCGGGTGAACACGACTTCTGGGGTGGACGTGGGCTGGACGAAACGATGACGCAACTCCCAGCGCGCCGCCACGATGTTTCCGGAACTCGACACTGACAGACGCGGACCGTTGGTACTGAAGGGCACGCGCACGTTGTAGAAGCGGCAGCAGCTATCTGGCGTGATGGTCAGGTTCTCCACCGCCTGCGGCGCGCCCAACATCAGCCGCGCCCGCGCCGCCGAAGTCAGGATCAACGGCGAGGCGATCGCGAAGTTGGCCGTGCGAGGGCCGACGGTCTGCGCCGTCGACTCGACGTCGTTCAGGAACGCGAGTACGCGCGCCGTGGCACCCGCTTTCATGGAGACCGAAAAGTTGCCGCTGGTGTCGGTGACAGTGCTGGCGATACCCGCATAGTCCACGCCCAGAGTGACAACGGTCACGCCCGAAAGACCGGTGTTCAACTCATTGGTGAGCCGGCCACTGACCAACACGCTGTTGATCACGTCGTCGGCGTTCCAGGTAGTGAAGTGACTGACAGTACCCTCGAAGTACGCGCCAGCCCCGCTGCCCACCAGGGTGGCCTGGCCCTCACGCACCCATAAGCCCGTCGAGGTGTTGAACCAGTACAGCGGCGAGGTGGCCGGAAGCGTCGCCTGGCCGCTGGCCACGGGGATGCGGATGGTGGCGGTGCGGCCCACGGCCAGATTCAGCGCTTGGCCTAACGCATCGCGGAAGGTTACGTCGAGTGCGCCGAAGGACTGCAGCGTGCCGCCCGTGGTGCGGTAGTCGCCAGGCATCGCGCCTGGATTGGCGCCCGGGTCGATACGTGTCAGCGAGGCCGTCACCGTGCCCACGGGAGGCTGGCCGTTGGCACGCACCAGCGCGTTGGCCGGCAGTGTGACGCGCGCCGATGAAGCCGGGTCGGCTAGGGTCTGCGGCCGCGTGGCGTCGAAGGGCAAGGTTGCGTCGACCGGCAGCGGACGCACGATCACCCACTGCCTGCCATTGGTGCTGTTGAGTTCGGCCACGGCCGTCTGCTCGGCGTGGCCGGCGGCCGTGGCTACCACTACTACGCGGCTCAGCGGGAGGTTCTCAAGCAGGTAGCTGCCGTCGCGTTCTGTGGTGGTGGTGCGGCCTGCGGCAGTAACGACCGCGCCGGCCAGCGGGGCGTCGGTGCGGCTGTTGAGAACGCGACCGATAAGCGTGCCCGCGGTGTCGGGCGGCGAAGTCGGGATGGATGATGTAGCGGCGCCAACACCGCTGCCCCCCTCGACCCCGGCCCCACCGCCCCCACCACCACAGGCTGACAGTATGGTCAGCAAAAAAAGCGGGAGACACTTACGGTACTTTAGGCTGGGCATGATGAGCGCTGCTTTTTTGACTTAATGAACGACAACCAACTTTACCCGACGGTCGATTTGACGCTTCAATCTGTTTGTGTACGGGCGTTGGGGTCGACAACCAGCCTCAATGGACAGGTCGTTCAAACGCACTTTTCGGGGCGCCGAGAAGACGATGGGGTCGCCGGGATAGTCAAGTCGCTTGCAGATGCGGCCTGCGTCCTGGCTCCCTTTGCATCGCCCTTGTCTGCAGACCCAGGTGTCTGTGGGTAACTTCCCACCCACCGGCTGCTCCAAGATCGGCGCGATGATCGTTATCTGGCCACCGCAGTTCGGAGAGTGCTCCAGGTCGAGACCAAACGCCCGGTTGGGCAATCAGGATCCGTCGAGGCACCGTAGAACGGCCAGTCACCAGCACCCGCTTCTGGCCGATTGCTGAAATCCACTGGCTGTCAGGTTTGTGGCTCCCAGCAGCCCTTCGCTGGCCGGGAACCGCACACCAGTCTGTGGTGACGGCAGCCAGCGTCTCAGAGCCATGCGGGCTACGCCGGACAGGCTGGCCGAATTGAACCGGAACTGCCTGGTGGGTAGGTCGGAAAACGCATCTTGCGCCGGGCTTCGCCAAACTTGCGCGTCTCCGACCTGTACAGTGGTTAAGCCGCGTTTGCGCATCGCCGATCATCCCGCGCGCCTGGTTGTTCTGCCCCACGCATTTACTTACGGCCCGCGCTGGCATCGGCATCGTTTGGCTACGAGGCGTCCGCGTCGTCTGCCTTCGGCTCATCGAATACGAGCCGCAGCGCATACGGGACGGACCGGGGCCGAGTCGCTCCGGCGAACATCACAAGCAGCCGCTGCACCTCGTGGCGGAAGAAACCCGCCGGCGGCACATGCAACTCTAAGCGCGCTTTGAGCACATTGTTCTCGTCTGCGGATGTCGCCTTGTGCTCGACTTTGCCGCGCGCTTGCCGCACCTTCTTGGCCAACTCATGGGGAGTTGAGCCAGTGCCCGACAAAGAGACCGAATGAGCCAAGCGTCGCAGCAGCGCGCGGATGGGCGGACGCTCGCCGATGGACAGCCGTTCGGCTACCCGGCGCGGATCGATGTCCACCGGGAACGTGATTTCAGCCAGGGCTTGTCGCACGGGTGCCCAGGCCTGCTGCGACGGCGCGCCCGAAGGTTGCGCGTCCATCACGAGTTGTTCCCAGTGCGCGTCGGTGTCGACGTGGATGACCGAGCCGGTCAGCGTTGCCAGGTACATTGCCGACTCCAGGTTCAGGCCCTTATAGATCTGGAACTGCGCGCCAGCGTCCCCCACGGGGAGCGCCTGCAGCAACGCGTACGGGTCAGCCTCGGCCTGGCGTTTGGAGTAGGCGATGATGCGGTCGATCATCGCGGCGTCGGCCTCTGGCATGTGCTTGGCGATGTAGTGCCGCTGTGAGGCCTCCGGCAGCATCCAGATTAACCGGCGGTGTTCCTCTTCCCCGAGCTTCAACAGGCGGTGAAGCCCACCCTTGGGCGGCTTCCAGCCCGCCGTGCGATGGGTCAGCACCTCGCGGACATGCTGGCCGAGCGCGGCGCTTATCTCGCCGGGGTCGGGCACGAGATGAACGAGGCCGGCGCGCATGAACGGTTCCAGCTTGAACAGCAGCAGGACGTTCTTGAGCGTCTGCATCTTGTGGCCGGCCGGCGAGTCGATGGGGCTGAATTCGGGCTTCATGCGCGTGCCCAGGATGAACGGGTTCACGAGCACGATCTCGTCGACATAGGGAAGCCAGCCCAGCACTGTCGCCTCGATCGTTCTCGGATCGGCGATGCCGTTGTAGACCGAGCGCAGCCTCTTGGGATTGGGTCGCGGCAAAAGTGTGGCCAAGTCCGTGTCCTCGGGCCACAGGCCGGCGAAGGCTTCGTGGATGCGCCGGACCTGATCGTCGCTCAGGGTGCGGCGCACGTCCTCCCAGGACGCCCCGTCATGCAGGCCCAGGATGCCCTGAATGGCATGGCAGAACATCAGGTTGCGCTCGCGCAGGCCGTAGACCTCCCAAGGCGGTCTCTCGACGGCTGGCACCTGCTGACAACAGTCCTTGTAGGCGTAGGCGCTGCCGCAGCCACAGAAGTCTTTGGCCGCGATGTTCTTGCGCGGCGACTTGCGAGTCAGGAACTCGTGGGCCTTGGACCTGCGACCATGCTCGTCCCAGTACCCGGAGCTGCCGTCCTTGTAGCCGACATAGATCTCCCCGCCGAAGCGCCAGAGGTCGGCCTTGGGCAGCAGCACCTTGGCAATCTGCGACCACGAGCCGCTGAAGTGACGCTCTGGGTAGAGCCAGTCCTTGTTAGCGGCTGCGATGCAGCGCTTCGCGCGCGACTTGAGCAGGTGGTTGATGGCGATCACCTCGTCGCGGCTGAGGCGACGGTCGCGGATGAACGCGTCGGTGCGCGCCATGCTCATGTCGTGGTGCCTGGCGTTCGTGCGCAGCCGCGTCAGGTCTTGCCGGTCTGGCTCCTTGGCGTATTCGAGGTGGGTGAAGATAAGGCAGGTGTCGGCGTCCAGCGCGAACACGGTCTGCGTGCCCAGCGATGCCACCATCGGGTCCAGCGGATAGACGCAGTCCGGGGAGGTTGGATTGATCTGCGCGTTGTAGGCCGTCACCGGGTGGTCGGTCACGATGAACTTCACGTCCGAGTCTGCCGCCGAGACGACTTCCCGGACGCCCTCGGCCCACATCGTGCAGTGCATCAGGCGCAGAGCCTGCATCTCCTCCATCAGGTCAATCTGGTCCAGCGGCCCGTAGCACGAGCGGATCCAGTCCAGCCCTTTGGGCGTGCGCAGCTTCTGCGCCGCCATGTGCTCGAAGAAGTCCTGGAACGACTCGTGCACCTCGGAGAAATCACCGAGCGCGAAAGCGCGCACGGCCTTGGATCCCTGGTCGTCGAGGATGCCGAACAGGTGCTTCTCAATGTCGTCGTTGACGATCGAGCCGAATTGCGTGGTGTACAGGTCGTACTCCATGAAGCACTTCTTGGTGCCCCATTCGTGCAGCGCCGTGCGCGGCACCTGCCGGCCATCGGGAAGCGTCTTGCGATCCGGGTCGAGGTTGAGATGGAAGAAACGAGACTGGCCCGGAGCGAAGAAGCCTCGCTGGTACCACTGCGGGACGTAGTGGTTGTTCCGGGTCTGTTGGTCGGTCATCCGCTCACGTGGTCGTTTCCTGCGCCAGTTGTCCATCGGCTACAGAGGGCTAGATGCCTGCCTACGTCAAATGGTCGCGCCCAGTCTGCCTAGTCACTCGATGGATGTTTCGGGCAGCCAAGACGGCGAGCAAGGTCGTCGACTTCCAGCGCTGAGCTAGTGGCCTGAAAAGCAGAGGCAGGGTCTGACCTTCTCAGGAACGCCGCGAAATCGGAGAAGTCGAAACCTTTCGGGCTGAATGGCAATCGCGCCGACGAGGTGTCGGGTGGACGATCGCTGTTTTGCTGCTTGAACACGGGCATCAAAAGTAGGGGTGAACTGTATTCTCAATTTGTCTGAACAGAGTTTTGTCCAGTTGCTGATAGTTCTCCGTCAGCGATTTTGTCGAAGACGTTAGCCGAAGCGAGGAAAGAGGTCGTTGGATCGGCGATGGAAGCTTGGCCTTCACACCATCCACCACAACAGCATTGATAGCGGTGACTCCCATTGCGACGCAGTGGAATAAACGCGCGCTTCCCTCTATTACAACGTACTTGCCGCCCAACTTCTCCAGAACCGGAGGTGTCACGATCGAAGTATGGCCACTAGGAAATTTGACTTTTCGCAGATCGAATAGTCCACACCCAGCATTTTGAAGATTCTCGATGTGGTGTCTGATTAGACGAAACTTGTACTCCTTTACGGCGTCTTGAAGTACGACGATGTCATCAGACAACTGGAGCAGTCTTTGCTCAAGGCGGGCTCCTGCGTACTGTGGCACAGCAGAAAGCCTTTCGAAAAGCTCCGATTCATCGCACACCACGTACGGCAGGTCCTTCGGACTTCGGGGTGCTGGTGTCCACAGGGCTGCAACTCGTTCGGAAAGCATCTGTAGGATGGCTTGATCGGACGAGCGCGCGTAGGTCCTGATGGATTCTCGCGTGTACCAATCGCCTTTCCCTGCGTGGTCATAAGTGCTTAAGATCGCGCTGGCCGAATCCTCCTGACCATCGAACAGGAACCCATCGAACGGCAGAGCGTTCGCGCCACCTCGCTGGAGCGTCTCGGCACCCAGGTTCCGTAAAACCCAAAGACGGCGTTCCTCTTCCAGGCCCTTTGTCTTTGGTGTTATGCAAACGATCTGTACTCCGCGGCGCGCTGCCGCGAGCAACGTTGGGAAAACAAAATCGACCCAATGCGTGGATTCGGTGACAGCGATGAATACTGATTGGCATGACTGAAGAGCCTGTACCAACAGAAGCATTTTTTCGTCAAACCCACGGTAGACAGGCAAGGAGTTGCTGTCACGCACTATTCCTCGTTCATGGGCGATGAATGTTTGAACGGCGCTCCGACCGGAGCGATAGAGCATGACCTTTTGCCTCTTGCCGACACTCTGAAAGTCAGTTGAGTGGACGGTGCCAGTTCTTATTGCGATGTCATAGACCTGCGGTTGCAGGGTTGCTTGAATGTGGGTCCCCGCGTCAATGACTGCGCCGGAAAGCCGCAGCGCGAAGTCTTCAAGATTTCTGACTTTGCGAAGCTGGGATGGCTCCGAGACGAGGCGAAATGAAAGCACCCGGGACAAAACGCTGCACCTTCGGTCGATCCAAGCATCTTCGCAAATACGAACGATGGCAGGTTGCTGACCGCACCGCCGTCTACCAAGACTGACTGAGGGCTCCCAATCGCTTGGTAGAAGAAGGGGATCGTGCAGGAACATCGCACGGCGTGTGCGACGCTGTCCTCGGGAGTCGTTTCGCGCGACCATACCTTTGGCCGCCCTGTCGCAAGATCGGTTGCAACGACATGAAGCGGCAGGCGCAACTCTTGAAACTGAATTGGCCCGGTGACCCCTGGCGCGCGCTGTTGGCCCACGAGAGCCTGCAGTTGTTCTTCGATCCAAGTCTCTATCGGCTCCGAGCTGTGTAGTCCGGAATCAATGGAGACATCGATGAACTTCCGCACATTGCCCCATGTGAAATGGCGGATCAACCGCTTCATCCACTGCCGCTCTTCGAAGATAGTCGCTTGGTCATCGGCCTGCGCAAGAAAGGCCGACATGGGGGTGTCGAGCAGCGCTCGAAAGAGCTCACTCGGCTTCGCGCCCGCCGCGATCAGGGCGGCAACGATCGAGCCTCCTGAAGTTCCGGCCACGCGACCGAAGGTGACCCCAGCCGCTCGTGCCGCGTGGTACGCCCCGGCATGCGCGGCTGCTCGGACGCCACCCCCCTCAAATACGCCCCAGCAGTGCGAGAAGTAGGCTGTTGACATGGCGTCTCTTGATCTCCTGGCCTTGTTGTTGTTCAGTTGCGATCGAGCGTGTCCGCGAGCAGTGTCTTCGCGGTATTCCTCAGGTGTGCAGGGCAGTATTGATCAATGCCTTTGGACACGATTGACCTGGAACCACGAGCTATGCAGACATCCCTTAGGAACTCTTGAACCGTAGCTGAGAGGCGAAAACGCATCCGAACTGCCAGGATCACAGCTCTGGCGGCCTGCACGTCCGGCATTGCGATTTCTTGGGCTGCGAATTCAACAAGCCCAGCCTGAATTGCACCTACCGCCCCGCTCTCGACGACGGCGGGTTGTCCAAAGAATTCTGCTGGCATGAACAGCACGCCGTTGAATGTGTAGTCGACGGTCGCAGGAAGAGTCGCGAAATCAACGGGCATTCGGTGGCGTCGAATCAGGAACGTCTCCCGCAGATTCCACGCATCCAAATTGATGGTGTCTGCCTTGATCCCTACGCCGCCGAAGGCATTGCGGACGGCTTCGGGCCCGAGGACTTCCGCGATCGGAGCGGTGCCGTCGACCACAAGATCAATGTCTCTGGATTCGGCGGACGCGCCGTGTAGCAGTTCTAAGAGCCCGTCGCGTGCCCACCCCCCGAAGACTACAGCTTGAAGGCCTGCATCTCGAATTCGGTTGAGATGCTTCCTCAGCGCCGGATCGCGGGCCGCGACGGAGTCATAGCGTTGCTGCAGGAACCGGGCGGCGTTAGCCAGTAGTGACGGATCAGCCGGTGGAAACACTTCCTGCTGTCGGTTCGCAGGCAAGCTGTAGACAGGCAGTGGCGGGGGCTGGTCAGCGTTCATTCAAACTCATTGTCAAGTCAGCTCAGTGCGCTGTTCTTCATGTCAGCACTCCCGGGGGCGTGGTGCAAGCGGCCCTCGCCTCTTCGCTGCCCAGTATGCATCATTTTGCGACGCACCATGGATCATGAAGGTGGTAGAGTCGTATCTTGGTACGACTAAGATAAGATGCGCTGATGTCGACCGCAATTTCGCCGATGCCTCAAGACCCTCGCCCATGTCAGACGAAGACCTTGCAGACCTGACTCAACCGCAGCGCGATCGGCTCGCGTTCATCGAACTGCGCGTGCGCTTCATCGGCGAGATTCGGCGGCAGGACCTCGTCTCTCGTTTCGGCGTCCAGTCAGCGGCGGCTTCGCGCGATCTGGCTTTGTACAAGGACCTGGCGCCGAACAACATCGACTATGACCCGAAGGGCAAGTCGTACGTTATCGGAAGCGACTTCCGGCCGACCTTCGACTTCCCCGCCGAACGGGTGCTGGCTTGGCTTTCACAGGCCTTCGGAGACGGTGAGCCCACGAAGATTAAGCCCTGGATCGTCTGCGACATTCCGGCTAGGCTGAGCCAGCCTGATTTGACGACGCTGGCCGCCGTCACGCGCGCCATCCATCAAGAGCGGTCGCTCAAGATCGTCTACCACTCGCTGACCAGCGGGGAGACCAAGCGCGAGATCGTTCCGTTTGCGCTCATCGACAACGGGCTGCGGTGGCACGCCCGAGCCTTTGACCGTCGCACCAGTGAGTTTCGCGACTTCGTGCTCACCCGGATACAGCGGCCCCAAGTGCTCGCAAACAGCGAGGTCCTCGGCAACGAGCGCAGCGACCAGGACATCCAGTGGACGCGAATCGTCGAGCTTGAACTGGTTCCACATCCAGACCAGCCCAGACCGGAGATCACCGCGATGGACTACCGCATGGACGGTGGTGCTCTGCGCTTGAACCTGCGCGCTGCCACGGCCGGCTACATCCTTCGGCAGTGGAGCGTCGACTGCTCGGCCGATCACCGTCTTCGCGGCCCTGAGTTCCGTCTCTGGCTGAAAGATCACTTGGCACTCTATGGCGTCAAGAACGCCGTGCTTGCACCCGGGTACAGCAGCGAGCATGTCGCTGACACCACGGACTGACTCGAATTGAACGCGTAGTGCCCAACGAGACCAAGCTCAACAACCAGCTGGAACGCTTCGGCTTCAGCTTTGAACGTGGCGGCGTCCATACGTCCCGCACGATCATGCTGGGTGAGTTGAAGTCGTTGCTGTCGTTCGTCGACAAGGCCGATGCGCCGAAGACCGAATACCGTGAAGCCATCCTGACCGCAAACTGCTTGGGCAAACGGTCGGGCATGACACGTTCACTGACCAACCGGCATCTTGTCGATATCTATTCGCTCGATCCCACGGTAGCGCTTTTCCGAGCACTCCGGTTCTTCTGGCAACGCGACATCGATGGCCAGCCGTTGATTGCTGGCCTGTGCGCGTACTCGCGAGACCCCATCCTTCGCGGTAGCGCCCCTTTTATCTTCGGCTTCGATGAGGGCGCGACCGTGCTGCGCGAAGCGATGATTGAATTCGTCGACAGCCTGGAGCCGGGACGGTTCAGCAAAGCGACGCTGAAGTCCACGGCCCAGAACATCAGCTCGTCGTGGACGCAGACCGGGCACCTTTCGGGCCGCGTGCGAAAGCTGAGGGCTCGCGCCGTCTCGACACCAAGCTCGGCGTCTTTCGCACTGCTGATGGGCTACATCGCAGGGCTTCGCGGCGAGTCGCTTTTCAAAAGCGAATACACGCGGCTGCTCGATTGCAGTTTCGATCGAACCATTGAGCTGGCCGAAGACGCCTCCCGCCGTGGCTGGATAACGTTGAAGCGTGTCGGCCAAGTGGTCGAGGTTCTCTTCCCGAACCTGATCACAGCGCAGGAAATGGAGATGCTCCGTGAGCAGAATTAAGCGCCTCACCCAGTCCTACAGCAAGTACGTCGCCGTGCCATGGCGCAGCGACGCTGCGGCTGCGCAGCGTGTCATCTTCTGCGTCTACAACGAGACCGAGGAACTGCGGCTTCGGGCCAAGGTTGACGAATTCGAGATAGCCACCCGTGCGGCTGGCCATGAGTGGGCGCTGTTCGACCTGACCGACTCGTTCCCTACTTGGCTTGCCTCGCAGCGATACGCCAAAAGCTACTTTCAGAAGCCGAACCTGCTGTCGCCACTGCTGCCGAAGTACCTGACCTACATCCAAGCGGAATTCGCTGCTTTCCTCGAAGCGAAGGGCGTCGACGACAGCTTTGTCGTCGCGCTGCAAGGTGTCGGTTCAATGTTCGGCTTCCTGAAGGTCAAGGAAGTCGTGGACAAACTGGCGCCCGAAGTGAAGGGGCGGCTCTTGGTCTTCTTCCCCGGCAGCTACGAAGACAACAACTACCGCTTGCTTGACGGCTATGACGGATGGAACTACCTGGCCGTGCCCATCACCGCTGACAAAGAAATCTGATTGAGGGAGACAGAACATGATCAATCGCGACATCTACCAAAAAGACCCATCAACGCGCAAGTTGGTCAACGAGGGCGTGGCAAGCGTCAACGACGAGCAGACCAACCAGGCGTTGGACGTGCTGCGGTACGAACTGGACACCTTCGTGTGCGATGGCCAGTACGAAAAGGGCATCGTCCACATCCTGGAGACCTACCTCAAGAACATTGAGCAGGCCCAGCAGCCGGCAGCGTGGGTGAGCGGCTTCTATGGATCGGGCAAGTCGCACATGGTGAAGATGCTGCGCGCCCTGTGGATCGACGCGAAGTTCCCCGACGGCGCCACGGCAAGTGGCATTGCTTCACTGCCCGAGAGCGTGCGCGATCAGCTCAAGGAACTCAGCACCCAGGCCAAGCGGCACGGCGGTGTTCATGCTGCCTCGGGCACGCTGGGTTCGAAGTCCCGTGACAAGTCCGCGCGCATGGCGTTGCTCGGCATCATCTTCAACTCGGCCGGCTTGCCAGAGCAGTTCCCCGTCGCGCGCTTCGTGATGTGGCTCAAAAGCGAAGGCATGTATGACCAGGTGCGCGGGCTGGTCGAGCAAGGCGGCCACAGTTGGGAAGAAGAGCTGGACAACTTCTACGTCGCCGAGGGCCTGCACGCGGCACTGGTCAAGGCCAAGCCCAACCTGTTCGCCTCCACTTCCTCTTGCGTCGACACGCTCAACAACCTGTACCCGTACGTGCAGGATGTGTCGAGCAGCGACATGATCAAGGCCATCAAGCAAGCCCTGACCAAGGACGGCAAGTTCCCGCTGACCTTGGTGGTGATCGACGAAGTTCAGCAATACATCGGTGAAGACAGCCAGCGGTCCATCGACGTGCAAGAAACGGTCGAGGCGTGTTCCAAGAACATGGGCGCCAAGCTGCTGTTCATCGGCACTGGCCAAACAGCTGTGACGGGCACTTCCAACCTCAAGAAACTAGAGGGGCGCTTCACGGTCCGCGTTGAGCTGTCGGATGCCGACGTTGACGCCGTGATCCGGCAGGTTATTCTTGCGAAGCGGCCCGACGCCAAGGCGCCCATCGAAAAAGTGATGCAGACCAACCTGGGCGAAATCTCTCGCCATTTGGCCGGCACCACCATCGGTCACAGGCCCGACGACATCCAGTTTTTCCCGCAGGACTACCCCGTGCTGCCTGTGCGCCGCCGGTTCTGGGAGAACACGCTTCGTGTGCTGGACCGCACCGGTACCGACAGCCAACTGCGCAACCAGCTCTCAATGATCCACAAGGTCATTCAGACCAACCTGGACGCGCCTGTGGGCAGCATGGTGGGTGCCGACTACCTGTACTTCGACTCGGCCGACAAGCTGCTGCAGTCCCGCATCCTGCCGCGCAAGGTGCACGAGAAGACTATGGTCTGGAACAAAGGCACCGAGGACCAACGCCTGATGGCACGAGCCTGCGGTCTGGTGTTCCTGATCAACAAGCTCGCTGCCAACAACAACGAGATCGGCATCCGGGCGACGGCCGACACCTTGGCTGACCTGTTGGTCGAGGACCTGACACAAGGTTCCGGCGCGCTGCGCAGCAAGCTGCCCACGCTGCTGGAGAAGTGCGAGCTGTTGATGAAGGTTGCGGACGAGTACCGCATTCAGACCGAGGAGAGCGCCGCCTGGAACGACGAGTTCCTCAGTCAGCGCAACAGCCTGGCAAACGAAGCCCACCGAGTGGATGCAGAGCGCGACGACCGCATCCGCCAGAAGTTCGGCCTGATGGTGCGCAAGCTATCGCTGACCCAGGGCACTTCGAAGGTGCAGCGCGATATCTTCCCCGTGTTCGAAGCGCAGCTGCCGGCAGACGCCAAC
>Ga0105046_10014860_pt1 | contig 11989 bp, 8 predicted proteins | sample MAT03_FD_78385 | JGI IMG/M metagenome (GOLD analysis project Ga0105046, IMG submission 78385) | Freshwater microbial communities from Lake Fryxell liftoff mats and glacier meltwater in Antarctica - MAT-03 (megahit assembly) | ecosystem: Environmental > Aquatic > Freshwater > Ice > Liftoff...
GATGGCAAGATCGGCCAACCGATGATCGAGGAGATTCATTTCGTCGTCGTCCCGCAGCGGTCAACGCTGGAAGACGACCTGGCCAAGGGCCGATTGCATCTGGTTCTCGACATTCCCACGCCGGATTTGCCCGCCTATCACGGCCCGGTGAAGGTTCACACACTCACCACGAATCGGCGGGTGCACATGCTGGCCGTCAACCACCGGCAGACCAAGTTGCAGAGTGTCGATCTTCGTCGCGGCCTAGCCGCGGCCATCGACCGCGAAACCATCCTTAAAGAAGTTTACCGCCCGGAAGGGGTCAAGAGCCACCACGCTGCCCTCACCGGTCCGTTCCCGCTGCCATGCTGGGCGACCCCCGAGAAGGCCCGGCGGAGCGAAGCCGGCCTGCACAATCCGGATCTGGCCGCGGGTCTCCTGGGCGCGGTGGCCGGCAAGCAAACGATCGAATTGAATCTCACCTGCATCCAGGGCGATCAACTTGCCGAGCGTGCCTGCCGGATGATGGCCGAGCAGATTGAAAAGGCCACGAAGAAGCCGCCTGCCGACACGCCGATGATCAAGGTCAACTTCGTCCCACTGCCCTTCGACGACTTTCACGAGTTCGTTTTTGTGAAACAGTCGTTCGACCTCGCCTACTTGCCGTACGACTACAAGGACGATCAATATAGCCTGGGCGGCTTGCTCGATCGCACGGCCGACGCCAGTAATGGGCGTAATTTCCTCGGCTACCTGGCGCCGGGGACGAACCCGCATCCGGACGATCAGGCCGTGCGCATCGCGATTGATTCCATCCGGGCTCATCGCGACTTTCGCGACAGCGTCCGCGAGGAAACCTGGAAACTCCACACTCGCTTCCTGACGCGCATGCCATTCATCCCCCTCTGGCAACTCGATCGCCACATCGCGGTTCATTCCAGCCTGGAGCTTTCGCTCGACGGCTCGCCGTTATTGCCCGAGCGAATCGACCCGGCGACGGTCTTCAACGGTGTGGAGTCGTGGAAGTTGAAGTAAAAAGTTCCGAGTTCCGAGTTCCGAGTTTCGAGTTTAGACAAAGAAGGGTTCGGGAGCGTTTCCGCGAAGGAAGCGACTCCCGAACTCTTTTTGGCGTCTCAGGGGCAAGAGGCGCAGGGTTGGGCGAGAGCGGGCCCGCCCAGGAGTCGCCAAGGGAGTTGTGTGCTCGTGGTTAACGAAAGCTAGGGTAGGCAACTGATCATAAAGATTTAATGAAGTCTTTCGGTTCGCTGAAAAATGTAGACCCTACCATCCTTTCTGTTCTGTTAATGGGTCCAAACACTTTTTCAGCTCGGTTATCGGCCGGATATTCATGAATTATTCCTCTATTCATGCTCAATAAGGCAACCTGAAGTGCCGATTCAATTGATACGATCGTTACAGGTATCCTCAATTCGAGAGTTAACTCACATGCGTCTGAAGCTGTTGATGAACGTCACTGTCTTGATCGCGGGCACATTCACTTCGTTCATTTACGGAGAGCAACCTGCGATTGAGTTCAAGACAGCTTCTCCAACCGCGCCGAACGCGACGCTGCCGCTCCGTCCCGCATCGTACGGTGGACAGGCTGCGTTCATCAACCAGCCAGGAACCGGAACTCCAAACGAAACATGGCATACCCCGGTCAACGTGTCTGAGGTGACTGGCGTCGTCACCGTGAATGCGGAGGCGGAAGCGAAACCGGATGGATCCAATCCCGAGGCCAAAGCCGGCAACGAGAAGCCCGGCGAGGACAAAAAAAAGGACGAGAAAAAATCGGCTGACAAGGAGGAGTTCGTTGAGACACACTACGGACATGGGGTCAAACCGCTCTTCAACTCCCTTCATGAGGACGGTTACAGGTCGCTGTTTGATTCCCTCCATCAGCCGTCGAAATCAGGGAAAAAATGGTACGACAAACTGTCCATTCGAGGCTATTCCCAGTTTCGCTGGAATCGAACCCTGACTGGGAACGGCGTGACCCCGCAGATTCTCGGAGACTCCGGGATTAACGGCCAGCGAGAGGATTTTTCGATCCGGCGAATGCGACTGATTCTGTCCGGCGATGTCAGCGATCACCTGGGTTTGTACCTGCAGCCTGACTTTGCCGTCACGCCGGAAGGCAGCACACGCAACACGTTTTTCGCCCAGTTGCGAGACGTCTATGGCGACATTTACATCGACACGGACAAGATCCATCGATTCCGCGTCGGTTTGTCCAAGGTGCCGTACGGCTTCGAAAACCTTCAATCGAGCCGGAACCGCCTGGCGCTCGACCGCACCGAACCCATCAATATCGGCGTCAGTCCGAACGAGCGTGATCTGGGCATTTTCTACTACTTCACACCTGTGGAAAAGCAAAAGCTATTTCGAGACCTCGTGGACGGAGGCCTTAAAGGCTCCGGCAACTACGGTATCTTTGGCCTCGGCATCTACAACGGCCAGGGCGGTTCTCAGATTGAACTCAACAAGAGCCCGTATTTCGTGTCGCGATTCACCTACCCGTTCCAACTGGACAACGGCCAGGTGATTGAAGCCAGCCTTCAGGGCTTAACGGGCCAACATGTCGTTCAGGGCGCCGCATTGCGACCGCTGGGCCGCGGCAACGCCATTACTCCGAGAGGCACCCTGCAAGGAAACAATAACCGCGGGATCTCCGAAGAACGGGTCGCCGCATCATTCGTCTACTATCCGCAACCCCTTGGCTTCCAGGCGGAATGGTCGGTTGGTCACGCGCCGGGCCTCACAGACGATCAACGGAGCGTGGTCAGCCGTAATTTCAAAGGCGGATACATGCAAACCATGTACATGTGGGACACTAATGACTGCGGAATTCTCACGCCTTTCCTTCGCTACCAGTATTACGAAGGCGGCTACCGATCCCAACCCAATGCGCCGTTCGGCATCACGCACATATACGAAATTGGCGTAGAGTGGCAAATCTGGAAGGAAGTCGAGTTGGTTTGCGAGTATTCGAAAGTCAATCGCCCGAACACCAGCACGACCAACGCTCCCGGTTTTGTGAACTACCGCAATTACGTGGGCGACATCCTCCGGTTTCAACTTCAGTTGAACTACTAATCGCTGAATCCTCGCTCATTCAGCATCGACACGTATAGCCCGTCCACAAAACCTGCCCGAAGACCCATCGGGAGAGGAAAAGGTGCGGAGAATAAAAGGTGTCAGGACCCTTTGTGACACCTTTTCTGCACCAACGCCATCAATCAGGTTGGCGTGACTTCACACCAAACTTTGACGGCGGCGTGCTTCGTGCTCAGTTCCAGATCAATTATTGAACGTGCTCTCGATAGGTCTACAGTCTGATTCAGGGCATCGCGAATCGCACGCACTGGGTTATGACACGGGAGATGGCGACGATGTGATGACCGCGGGGCGCCGCGCATTACCCCTGGCTGGCGGCCATGCGTTTACCGGCCACGAGGCGGATCGCGAGGTTTAGGATCATGATTCCCCCGAGCAACACCAAGGCGGCGGTCCAGGCTTGCCGTTGTTGCTCCTTGTCGGCACTCTTCGAATATTCGTAGATGTAACCGGGCAAGAAAGGCGTCGGATCGTTCAGCGATTCAGGCCAAAAATTCGAGCCGCGGCAGGTGAGGATCAACGGAGCGGTTTCACCGGCAATGCGGCCCATCGCCAACAGCACGCCCGTGATGATGGCCGGCAAGGCGGCCGGCAAGATCACCCGCACGATCGTCTGCCATTGCGTCGCACCCAGTGCATAGCTTGCCTCCCGTAACGACTTGGGAACCATCTTCATCGCTTCTTCGGATGTCCGAATCACGACCGGCAACATCATCACCCACAGGGCGAAAATGCCTGCCCACGCCGAGAAGCCGAGCGGATAGCTCGACCAGGGCGGCCGCACCAGCATCGTGTAAGCAAAGATGCCGATCACGATCGACGGTACGCCGCCCAGGATCTCGGCAAAGAAACGCACCGGACCGGTCAGCGGATTGCTCTTGAACTCCGTCAGAAAGACCGCCGCCAGAATTCCAACGGGCACGGCGAAGAGTGTGGACAGCAAGACGAGCTCGGCACTCCCCAGCATGGCATGAGCGAGACCGCCTCCCATCTCCCCCGGCGGCTTCGGCAGGTTCGTGAAGAAATTCATATCGATCGACGAGGCGCCGCGCCAGGTGACGTAGCCCAGAATCAAGAATAACGGGCCAATAGTCAGGATCTGACAGCCCGCGAGCACCCACGTCATCAACGTGTTCTGAAAACGGGTCCAACGGCGGTGGGAGGCGTTCTCAACAATACGTTGCTCGGGCTTTTCGCTGACTTCAATCAAGGTGATGGGACGGCCAGCCTTCATCTTGCGGCTGCGTGGCTTGCCGGAACGATTGACGAGCATGCGTGCGATCGTGTTGGTAACGGCCGTGATGATGAACAGCAGCAGGCCGACGGCCACGAGGGCTGAGCGATGCAATTGCGATCCCGCTTCGTTCAATTGATTCGCGATCACGCTCGCGATCGAATCGCCACTAGCGAACAGGGAAAAGTCGAGGTAGCGGACGTTGCCGATCAGCATGGTGACGGCCATGGTCTCGCCCAGGGCACGCCCCAACGCGAGGAAGCAGGCGGCGATGATACCGGGACGGGCCCCCGGCAACACGATGCCCCCGATCATCTGCCAGCGGGTGGCCCCGAGTGCGAGCGACCCTTCCCGCTGCGTGCGCGGCACCGCCTGGCAGGCGTCGAGACTGATGGCGATGATGTAGGGGAGGATCATGATGGCCAAGATCAACCCGGCGCAAAAGATGCCCTGACCCGAAGCCGTGTTCGGCCCGCCCAGGAAACTGAAGAGCCGCTGCACCATCGGCGCCAGGAAGAACAGGCCCCAGAACCCGTAGACGACACTCGGGATGGCCGCCAACATCTCGACAATCAACGAACAACCACGACGCACTCGGCCGGGCGCGATCTCGGAAAGATACGCGGCCGCGCCGACACCGAGCGGCACGGCGATCACCATCGCGATCAGCGACGTCATCAACGTGCCGTAGACGAACACCAGAGCGCCAAAGACGGGCGGCCGACTGTTCGGGTTCCAATTGCTGCTGGTCAGAAGTTTGTAGTCGAAGAGATCTTTGAGCACGGGCCAGGCTTGCCAGACGAGCACGGCTACCAAACCGATCACCACGCTCAGCACCAGTAAGCTGGCGGCCTGGCAAAGCCAGCGAAACAAACGATCGCCTCGGCCAGGTTGGGATCGATTCGGCACTTCAGCGGAGACGATCATGGGGAAGTCAGTTCCGCGGTAGGTGGGCCGGGCTCCTTCCGTGACGGGTCGTCACGGAAAGTTAGGGCTTTGAAAGACAACTAGGGAATGCTAGTCCAGCTGAACCTGGTCGAGCCGGGCGTGAATCTTCTTTCGCAATTCGTCAGGAAGCGGGGCGTACCCAAGGTCGTTGGAATACTTCTGGCCATCGGTCGTTGCCCATTTTAGGAAGTCGACGATGATTTTTCCTTTGTCTTTCGGCTGTTTCTTGTACAGGATCGCGTAACTGATGCCGCAAATCGGGTAGGCCTTGTCGCCGTCGGTATCGGTCAATGAGTACGTAAGTTCATGAAGAGTATACGGTTCCTTGGTAGGAGCCGTCGCCATGCCGGCCTCGGCGGCGGCCGCGACCACGCCATCTTCATTGGCCGAAATCTCGTTGCCCTTCTTATTCTTCAACTTGGCGAACTTGATGTTGTTCTTTTGGGCGTAATAGATTTCCACGTAGCCGATGCTTCCCACGTTCGCCGTGTTACCGACGAAGCCGGCAATGCCGTCATTTCCCTGTTGTCCGGTGCCGATCTGCGGCCACTTCGGTTCAGTGGAAACGCCGACCGAGGAATTCTTGAAGGCCTCGCTCACCTTGGCCAGGTACTCCGTGAAGATCTTGGTCGTGCCGCTTGATTCCGCGCGATAGACGGGAACGATCGCGATGGAGGGCAATTTGCCCTTCAGGTCCTTGTTCAACGCGACGATGGCTTCGTGATCCCACGTCTTGATGTTGCCGAGGTAGATGTCCGCGAGGGTCTTGCCGTCCAGAACGAGCTGCTTATCGATACTTGGCAAATTGTACACCATCACCACCGCGCCCATAACCACGGGTAGGTGGATGACCTCGCCGCCCTCTTTGCCGGCCGCCTCCGTCTGCTCCTTACTCATCGGGGCATCGGTGCAGCCGAAATCAAGAGTCCGAGCCGTCATCTGCTGGATGCCGTTGCCCGAGCCCGACTTCTTGTAGTCGATCTCAAGCCCCTTCTCGTCTTTGTAGACCGCGCTCCACTTCTGCATGATCGGATCGACGAACGTGGCGCCGCCGCCATTAATGCGTTTCGGCCCTTTGCTGCAACCGCAACACGAAATCGCCAGCAAAAGAGCGCAGGCTTTCACGAATCCGATTCGCAGGGTCATGGACAGTCTCCAGGATTCAACAGCACGCGATTCGACGGCATTGCGCCCTTATCCTACCGACCCCCCAAGGTGAAACAAGAAGGCGATCATGAAGATTCGATGAGGAAGCGGCTGGGTTGGTTGTTGCAGATCGGCATTCCCAGTGAATGTCTGGGCTAGTTTCGAAGGATTTGACACTTCGCGACGTGGCGATCGAGTTCAACACACCGCCGAGGTTTCCGTAACCGGTACGAAGGATCGACCGCGTTCGCCCGACCGTTCAAAATCACGTCACCACCACCAGGTTGTCCCGGTGGATCAATTCGACATAGGGCAACTTGCCAACGATACGGGTGATCTGTTCGCTGTTTAAGCCGCGTAGTCGCTCCGCGTCGGTCGCGGTGTAGTTCGTCAGCCCGCGAGCGAATTCGACTCCCTCGGCCGTGCAGATCGAGACGACATCGCCTTTGCCGAAATAGCCCTCAATGGCGACGACGCCGATCGGCAGGAGGCTCTTGCCATGCTTCTCAATCGCCTGACGGGCGCCGACATCGACGCGGACCCAGCCGCGCGGCCGGGCGGTATAGCCGAGCCAACGTTGGCGCGAGGGGACTTCCTCACGGTGCGGCAGGAATAGGGTGCCCGCCGGTTCTCCGGCAATAATGCGATCGATGATTCCTGGTTGGGCTCCGTTGGCCATGATGACCGATTCACCCGACGCGGTGGCCAATCGGGCCGCCCGCAGTTTGCTCTTCATCCCGCCCGTGCCAAGCACGCTCTTACTGGCCCCCGCCATCTCCGTTACCGCTTGATCGATATAAGGCACCGTCGAGAGCAGAGTTGCCGTGGGATCGGTGAGCGGATCGCTGCTGTACAGACCGTCGACGTTCGTGAGCAGGATGAGCAGCGGCGCCCGCAGAAGATTCGTCACCATGGCGGCGAGAACGTCGTTGTCGCCAAATTTGATCTCGGACACGGAGACGGTGTCGTTCTCATTGATGATCGGCAGGCAGTGGTATTCGAAGAGCGTCAGAATCGTGTTGCGAACATTGAGATAGCGGACGCGATTGTCGAAGTCGCCGGCGGTGAGCAGGATCTGGGCCGTGTGCAGACCGTGCGGCGCGAGGCATTCCTGATAAACCTGCATCAAGGCGCTCTGGCCCACGGCCGCGCAGGCCTGCAAATGCGGCAGGTCGGTCGGCCGTTTGCCCAACCCCAGACGACCGACGCCCGCCCCGATCGCCCCGGAACTAACGAGGGCGACCTTACGGCCGCTGGCATGGATGCGTTGAAGTTGATCCGTCAGAGCCTGCATGCGCTCGCGGTCGAGCGCCCCCTGCTCGTTGGCGAGAACATTCGTCCCAATCTTGACCACGACCACATCGGCCTGTTCGATCACTCGCTGGCGAACCGGATCAATCATCGTTCCATTCTCGGAGAAAGAGGGCAATCTACGAAGCAGGAATGCCATTGTATTCGGCATCAGCCGGGTTGAATTCTCGTCGCTTGGTTACGAAAAGACGAATGACGGAAATAAGTACCCGACCCTAAACTCTGAACTTAAGCTTTCCCCAGAATCAAATCCACCACCCAGCAGCCGCGAACATGCGGCCCGTCGCCCCGGCAATGGTTGATGATGTCTTCGTTATCGCAACCGGCGTCCATCAAGGCATCAGAAAGGATCGGCATGCGGTCGAAGGCACGGTCTTCGTAGATGGCCTTGGCGATTTCGACGACGTCGGGCGTGAGCCAGCGCGGATCGAGCGTGACGGGGCGGAAGGGGTTGCCGAAGATGTCGCGGAGGAGGCTACAACCATCGGACTCGTCTTCGAGATTCCACCAATCGCCAGCAGCAATGTGCTTTTCCAGTACGATTTCAACAAGTCGCACGGCACTCAATGCCGCGTGGCGACTACGGGAATCCGCCCGATCAATTCTTCGAGTACCCTCAAGTGCAGCCATTCGAGCCTGATCAAGTTCAAACTCGTCAACTATTCCCGCCGCTAACTTCTCCGCAACTTCCACTGTTGCCCGACTGTGCTGATCGGTCATAACATTCCATCGGTTGCGACAGACGGCACAGAGAAATAAACGGAATTTGCGATCACTCACTCGTTGCTGCACGGCTTCAAGCATGCATGGAATTTCTCGGCAAGCAACCCATTCCTATTCCGTCATTTGTTACCTCAATACGCCCGCGCAAACACCACCCGCCCCGCTGACGGTTTCCCCGTCACCATGCACTTGCCCTCTTCTTTCGGCCGGTTGAACGGGATGCAGCGGATTGTTGCTTTCGTCTCCTCGGCGATTTTGTGCTCAGTCTCGCGGGTGCCGTCCCAGTGGGCCCAGATGAAGCCGGGGTTTTCGATTCGCTTGTTGGGATTATGAATCGTCGAACAACTCTGTCCGAACAGATTTTCGGAGTTCAGGCCACGGACTGAAGACCCTTGCGGCCGCGCTTCAGGTAGATTCGTTCCATCAGATCTCGCAGTTCTTCCGCGATTTCCTCCGGAGGGAAGCCGGCCAGTGCAGCGCCGAGCAAGCGCTCGCCTTCGCGAAGCTCACCGATTTGAAGTGCCAAACTCGCAGCGCTGCGGTGCAGCACGGAGCGCGTCGGTTCCAAATCGAATTGTCCAACCACAAATGCGGCAGCTTCCTTTTCGAGAAGGAAGGCCTCACGCAATGCCATTTGAACGGACGCATCATCGCCGGTGCGCCTGGCGTGCATGGCCCGGTCTACCATCTGCATGGCTTGGTGATGCCGCTCTTCGCACTGCTTCATGTTCATCGCTTAACCACCTGTGCTTGTGGAGCCGAGAATTCCACCACAACAATGTAGGCCTCAAGACCGGTGTCGTCAGACCGCCTTGTCTGCTCAATCTTGATGCGAGCTCGAGCGTCGACTTGCGCGGTCGAGCCGCTCATTATCCCCGACACTTCAAGCCTTGCCTTCCGTTGAAACAATGGGTCATCCGTGCTGCCGAGCCACCAATCAATTCCCGTACCCAGAACCGATCGCTCAACGACCGTATAGCCGGTGACAAGTCGCGTGATCAGCAGCGCTAACCCGACCGCTCCTTGTTCCACGGCCTCGACCTGGTCGTTCCAATATCGCAATATGGCTTCTTCAATTTCATGCACCCATTGTACACGAACCTTATCGGAAAAATCACCGTGGATCAGCAGTTCCACGCCAGTCGAATAGCCGTGGCGGTGCAGGCAAATCGAGGCCGCCTGCGCATGCGTTTCTCCGCACGCGATTGGGATGTGCGGGAAATCCCCTTTCAGAAATTCGAGCGAGATTGAGCGAATGGTCGTGTCTCCTGAGCAGCCCGGTACTGGGTCGCTTCAAATTAATACGCCCTCGCAAACACCACCCGCCCCGCTGACGGCTTCCCCGTCACCATGCACTTGCCTTCTTCCTTCGGGCGGTCGAACGGGATGCAGCGGATTGTCGCTTTCGTCTCTTCCGAAATCTTGTCCTCGGTTTCGCGGGTGCCGTCCCAGTGGGCCCAGATGAAGCCGGGGTTTTCGATCATTTGCTTGAACTGGTCGTAGCTGTCGGCACTCTTCATGTTGGCGTCGCGGAAGGTCTTGGCGCGGTTGAAGAGGTTTGCCTGGATCTCGCGCAGCCGTTGCTCAATGAACGAGGGAGCACTCTCGATCGGTACACCCATCGTCTTGCCTTCCTTGCCGGGCATGTCTCGGCGAGCCACCACGCAGGCGTTCTTCTCGATGTCCTTCGGGCCGATCTCGACGCGGACCGGCACGCCGCGCAGTTCCCATTCGGCAAAGCGGTAACCGGGCATGTGCTCGAAGTCGGTGTCGACCTTCACGTTCAGCGGTTGATAGTTGAAGAAGTCGTCGCGCGGCAGCGCGCGGATGGCAACCGCGAGTTTCTCGGCCGCGGCGATGCTCGGGCCGCGCTCGGCCTCGCTCTTGCCCAGCGGACAGATGACGACATGAATCGGCGCCAAGCGAGGCGGGATGACCAAGCCGTTGTCGTCGGAATGCGTCATGATCAGGCCGCCGACGAGGCGCGTGGAGACGCCCCAGGAAGTGGCGTAGGGATGCTCGCGCTGGCCCTTTTCGTTCTGGAACGTGACGTCGAACGCCTTGGCAAAGTTCTGGCCGAGGAAGTGGCTGGTGCCCGCTTGCAGGGCTTTGCCGTCTTGCATCATGGCCTCGATGCAGAGCGTGTAGTCCGCCCCCGGGAACTTCTGACCGTCGCTCTTCGGGCCGGTCAGAACAGGCATCGCCATCCATTCCTCGGCGAACTTGCGATAGGCGTCCATCAGAATGCTATGAGCCTCGTCTTCCGCCTCCTTCTTGGTGGCATGGGCCGTGTGGCCTTCCTGCCAGAGGAACTCCGCCGTGCGCAGGAACAGGCGCGTGCGCATCTCCCAGCGGACGACGTTGCACCACTGGTTGATCAAGAGCGGCAGGTCGCGGTAACTTTGAATCCAGTTCTTGTAAGTGTTCCAGATGATCGTCTCGGAGGTCGGCCGGACGATCAGTTCCTCTTCCAGCTTCGCCTCGGGATCGACTTCGATTTTGCCGTTGGTCGACTTGAGCCGATAGTGCGTGACGACGGCGCATTCCTTGGCGAACCCCTCGGCCATCTGCTCTTCCTTCTGGAAGAAACTCTTGGGGATGAAGAGGGGGAAGTAGGCATTGACGTGGCCGAGCCCTTTGAAGAGACCATCGAGCGCCCGTTGCATGTTCTCCCAGATGGCGTACCCGTTCGGCTTGATGACCATGCAACCGCGGACATCGGCGTTCTCGGCAAGCCCCGCGCGGTTGACGATGTCGAGATACCATTCCGAATAGTTGGCGGCGCGGGTCGTGATCTTGTTATCGGCCATCAATAAATCTCCAGGGCGAGCCGAGGTGCGTCAGCACGCGGGTGATACGTTGGTTGTTGGGGTGAGGATACGAGGTGCGGGGTGAATTGTTTAGACAAGGATACGTAAGGAAGCCGATCAATTTAGCTTGAAGAAAATGAGCTTCACGAACAAAGCGATACCTAGTCCCAATCCCGCAGTGACCATCCACTTAAGCAATTGAATCTGCCCATTCTGACGTGTTTCGATTTGGCTAACCAGTTGAACAAGTTCCTTTTTGTTGGTCTCAGCCTCCTGCCGAACGATCTGAAATTCCTTGTTCATGTCGGAACGAAGTTGCCCGATGTCTTTGCGGAGGTCATTGCCCTGACGCTCGACCTGCTCTTTCGTGGCCAAGATATCTAAATTGACCTGGAGCACCTCAGCCATCGTAGTGGCCTGCGCTTCGGCTTGCTTGTCAGGTACGCCAGCTTCCTTGAGCTTGTTCGCGTACTTCAGGGTATCGAAGGCAATCGCGGGCATCGGGTTACGTTCTCCAAGACAATGTTTCCTTTCGTAGTATATCGCGGACGTTGAGACCGTAAAAGGGAATTTGGCCTCGAACATTTCGAGCGATGCCGGTGCAACAGTTCGATTCTTTCTACGGCAGTTTGAAGCCCGGCGGGTGGGCTTGGCCCCCGGGAACGTTGAATGCCCCCCTGGGCGGAAAGCAACCACGATTCTTCTGCCGGAAAGGGACACA